>ENA-UOJD01000061-UOJD01000061.1-human-gut-metagenome-genome-assembly--contig:-P48-NODE-61-length-185192-cov-34.652090_pt1 | contig 185192 bp, 153 predicted proteins | sample MGYA00242342_ERZ723889 | MGnify/ENA metagenome assembly ERZ723889 | reverse complement strand
ATTATGCCCTTCTAGGGCTTACTCAAGCCACCGGCTCAGCCGGTGGTTTTGACTACCTGCCTTGAAAAAGGGGCTGCAAGGGTGGATTCGAACAGCTGCGGAGCCGACCGCCGCCTGCGGCGGAAACAGGGAGGCGAGGCTGGGGCAGCGCTCCGCTTTTTCAAAGCCCTGCCAAGGGGCTGCGGAAAAAGCGGCAAGCGCAACTCGTAAGACCCGCCGAATAGTCCGGCGGGTAAAAAAGCCCCTGTGCAACAGCGACGACCGCTGCCAGCGGCAGAAACAGGGAGGAGCTGTTGGGGCTGCGGCCAGCAGGATGCGCGTGCCGCCCAAGGCACGATGCAGCCGCTGGGAGCCGCGACCCGGGTTCCTTTTCCGCGCGGCTCGCGACATCTGCCCGCACACATATTGCATCTGTCCCTGACCTGTGATACCATACAGGTAACTGAAACAACACAGACGGAGGACTTTTTCTATGATCTACGATACCCTGAACAACCTGCCCAACTATCTGGGCGTAAGCGACAATCTGGACACCGTGATCGAGTACATCATGGCGCGGGATATCACCACCCTGCCTGCCGGGCGCACCCGCATCGATGGGGACAAGGTGGTGGTCACCGTGAGCACCGTCACGCCCCAGACCTCCGACAAGGCACTGTTCCAGCGGCACGACAATCACATTACGCTGGAGACTGACTTGGACGGCAGTGAGCTGTTTGAGGTAAGCCTTGCGGAGCTGACGCCCACCAAGCCAACCGATGAAGCCGCCGACACCACCGTAGGCACTGCCGGTACCAGCATTGCCGGAATGCTGTGCGAGGGACGCTTTGCCTTGTATCTGGCGGGGGAACCGTATAAATCCGGCCTGAAGGCGCAGGGCTGCGGCAAGCTGAAAAAAGCCGTGTTCAGCATTGAGCTGGACCCGGACGAGGAAGAAACGGAAGAATAACTGAAAGGAGACTTTCTGTATGGGATTTTTTGCTGTACTGGCTGCAAGTTTGTTTGCCGTATTTATTTTTACTGTATTCGGCGGCTATTCGCTGCTGCTCTGGTGTCAGCAGTCCCTGTGGATGGTCGTTCCTCCTGCGCTGGTGCTGGCCGTTCTGGTCTGGACATTTTTGAAAATGGACGATAAGATCACCGCCCTGCAAAAGCGGGTGGACGAGCTGGAAGCCGCACAAAAAAGCACGGAGAAGCTTGAAAAATAATACAGCGCCGCCCTTCGTAGAGAAACCTCTCTGCAAAGGACGGCGCTGCTTTTTTTGTGAACGCTTTCACGTTGGCCTGCCGGTGGTTACAGATTTAACAGAACATTCACTCGGAAGATCTGCTCCTCGGTCTCCAGATGCAGATTGCCGTTATATTTGTGCACTACCGTCTCGGCAGATACCAGCCCGATGCCGGTGCCCTCGTGCTTGGTGGAGCGCAGGATGCCCTGCTGTTTTTTCAGCATGCCGTCGTAACGGTTCTCCACCACAAGCCCCAGCATGGCGGGACTGAGCATCTGCGCCATCACCTGCACCCGGCGCTGCTCCGGCGGCAGCTTCTGACTGGCGTGCAGGGCGTTTTCCAGCAGATTGCCCAGAATGGTGCACAGGTCGGCCTCCGGCATGGGAAGCTGCCGAGGCAGTGCAAGCTTCCACTCCACAGGAACGCTCTGCTGCCCGGCTGCATGGTCGTAATATCCGGCCAGTGCATCCACGGCGGCATTGGCGCACAGGCTGGGACGGTGCTCGCTGAGCTCGCTTTCGTACTGGCGCAGATAGCTTTTCAACTCCTCCAGCTGCCCGGTCTCAGTCAGTCCGGCAATCACATGCAGATGCTGTCGGAAGTCGTGCCGCAGACGGCGGGTGTTGTCCAGATAGGTCTGTAACTCCATGTACCGGCGGGATTCCATGGCCAGCAGCTGGTTTTCCCGGTCCAGCCGGGCATTGCGGGTAAACTCCCGGGCAACGCGGTACATCTCGTACAGCAGCAGAAAGATGCCGAACAGCGAGATGGATACCGCCAGCACCGAGATGATCTTCAGCCGCCCGACCAGCACCACGGCGGGGTTCAGCGGCATACAGTATACCAGAAAAACGGCATAGAGGGCGGGCAGCGGCCACGCAGACTGCCAGAAGGCTTCACCGCTGTACTCCCGCAGCAGCCACCGGCTCCACTGCACGGCGGTGAACCAGAACAGCACGGTGAGCATCGCAGCAAGGCCCAGCCGCAGCAGCGCCGTGGAGGCAAGGCAGACCGTCTGTGGGTTGGAGATCTCGGTCTGGGCGTTGAGCACCGTCGACAGCAGGGAACACACCGCCATCATCACGGCAGAGATGGAAAACAGAAACGCGGTCTGGCTTACGGTCACTTCCGGCGTTACCCGCCAGCGCAGCAGCCAGAAGGAGACCAGCACGATGGCGGGCAGGAGAGAATTGCTGCTCAGCCCGAACACGGAGCAAAGTGCGGCGCAGCCGATGCACAGCAGGGTAATGCATCCGGCAGCGATGCAGGCGGTGCGCCTGGGGGTGCGCAGCTTTTCCCATAGGGATGCCAGACACAGAAACGCGCTGGGATACAGCAGCGCAAAATCCAGAAAATAACGGCCGAACAGGGCAAGATCCATGGCGGCTGCTCCTTTCCTCAGTGCAGCTCCTGCCGCATGTGGCGGAACTGGTATTGTGTAAAGTGGGCAAGCAGGGTGCATTTATCCTTCTGCCGTACCGGCAGGCGGGTGCCGTCCAGGATCTCGATGCAGTCCTCCCCGAACCGCAGCACCTTGTCCATGTTGATGATAACGCCCCGGTTGCAGCTCATAAAGTTTTCCAGAGCAGTAAGCTTTTCTTCGATCTGCGCAAAACTGCACATGGCGCGGTACTCGCCATCCTCGGTGGTGATAAGGACGTAGTGGTTCCGGGCAATGGCGTACAGCACCTTGCGCAGCGGCAGTTGAATGCTCTGGCGGGCAATGCGGATCTCCAGCTCCGGCTCCTGACAGCGCAGCGCCCGCCGCAGCTCGGCGGCAAGATGCTCGAATTTTTCCTTCTGGTAGGGTTTGAGCAGGTAATCGAAGGGGTGCACCGGAAAGGCATCCCATACATATTCCGGGGAGGAAGTTACGAATACGATCAGCACCTCCGGGTCGGCCTGTCGTAGCCGGCGGGCGGTCTCGATGCCGTTGGTGCCCGCCATGCAGATATCCAGAAACACCACAGCGTACAGGCCGGGCTCTGCTGCGGCACGGAGAAAATCATCCCCGCAGGCAAACCATGTGCACTCGGCTTCGGGCAGCTGCTGTTGCAGCAACTCCTCCAGCCGCTGGGCGTCCGGGGTCTGATCCTCTACGATGGCGATTGGCAGTGCCATCCATACACCCTCTTTCTCCATTCATTGTTCCTTTATTATAGCATACTGCGGCGGGAAGGGCATCTGCTTTTTTGCACAAAACGTTCCATTTTGCGCGCCGAGCGCCGCCCTGCACACCCGCATCGGGCGACTGCCAAAAAGTTTTGGTTGACAGACGGGGCGAATCATGTTATTCTTTTGTTGATTTTGAGAGACGCCGCCTTGCAGAGTCTTTTCAAAGCAATTTACTCGGGACCGCCCAAACGGGGCTAAGGCCATACGGACAGCCGGGTCCACTGCCGACCGGCGGCGCAAGCTGCCATTATTGATTGAGTTTGAAGCTCAAATTTTATAAGTTGGTTCCTTTACAACCATGAAATTGCGCAGCCTATGCGCAGACTTGTGAAACGGTCAATAAGAGTAGTAAAAGTGTAGTTGCTATATAGACTCTCATCACCCCGTCTTTTTGGATCGCGAATAACGCGCAGCACCGGCACTTTCGGCTGGGTGCTTTATCAGCGCGGAAAAAGCTTGTCCAAGCGCAGGTCTGCATATTTGTGCAGTGCCTGCGCTTTTTTGTTGTGCAAAAAGAAGAACAGGGACGGAGGAAAAGATGAACGAGAACAAAGCGCGTTCCCGGCTGGATCAGCGCCGTGCGCCCATTTACGAGGCGCTGGAGCGGTTCCGGCAGATGCGGGTAGTGCCTTTTGACGTGCCCGGCCACAAGCGGGGCCGCGGCAACCCGGAGCTGACCGCTTTTCTGGGTCAGCAGTGCGTGGGCGTGGACGTGAACAGCATGAAGCCGCTGGATAACCTTTGCCACCCGGTGTCAGTCATCCGGGAAGCCGAGGAGCTTGCCGCCGATGCCTTTGGCGCAGCACACGCCTTTTTAATGGTGGGCGGCACCACCAGCAGCGTGCAGAGCATGGTGCTTACCGCCTGCAAGCGGGGCGATGAGATCATTCTGCCCCGCAACGTGCACCGCAGCGTGCTGAACGCGCTGGTGCTGTGCGGCGCTGTGCCGGTGTATGTGAACCCGGAGGTGGATAAGCGTCTGGGCATCTCGCTTGGCATGAAGCGGGAGCAGGTGGCAAAGGCCATCAAGGAGCACCCCAACGCTGTGGCTGTGTTGGTGAATAATCCCACCTACTACGGCATCTGCTCCGACCTGCGTGCCATCGTAAAAATGGCGCACGACGCCGGGATGCTCTGCCTTGCGGATGAAGCCCACGGCACCCACTTCTACTTTGGCGGCGGCCTGCCGGTTTCTGCCATGGCGGCGGGCGCAGATATGGCCTCGGTGTCCATGCACAAGAGCGGCGGCAGCCTGACCCAGTCCAGCCTGCTGCTCATCGGTCCCAACGTGCATCAGGGCTATGTGCGTCAGATCATCAACCTGACCCAGACTACCTCCGGCAGTTACCTGCTGATGTCCAGTCTGGATATCTCCCGCCGCAATCTGGCGCTGCGGGGACGGCAGGTGTTCCATCAGGTGGCGGATATTGCCGAGTATGCCCGCGAGGAGATCAACGCCGTAGGCGGCTACTACGCCTTTGGCAAGGAGCTGTGCAACGGCGATTCCGTCTTTGATTTCGACACTACCAAGCTCAGCGTCCATACGCTGGATATCGGTCTTGCAGGCATCGAGGTCTACGATATCCTGCGGGATGAGTACGATATTCAGATCGAGTTCGGCGATATCGGCAACATCCTTGCCTATCTGTCCATCGGCGACCGCCCGCAGGAGGTGGAGCGTCTGGTCAGTGCTCTGGCTGAGATCAAGCGCCGCTACCGCACCGACGGTTCGGGTCTGCTGAGTCAGGAATACATCGACCCCGTGGTGGCTGCCAGCCCGCAGGAGGCCTTCTACGCCCCCAAAAAGAGCCTGCCCCTGCGGGAGACCGAGGGCATGGTGTGCAGCGAGTTCGTCATGTGCTATCCCCCGGGCATCCCCATCCTTGCACCCGGCGAGCGCATCACCAAGGAGATCTTGAACTACATCGAGTACGCCAAGGCCAAGGGCTGCAGCATGACTGGCCCGGAGGACCCCGAAATTTTGCACCTGAATGTTCTGGCATAAGGAGGGAAAGAGATGGAATTTTGGTTTTCAGAGTTTCACACCCCGGATGTGAAGCACAGCATTCGTGTGAACAAGCAGCTCTACTCCAAGCAGAGCGATTACCAGCGCATCGATATCTTTGAGACCCCGGAGTTCGGCCGGGTGCTCACGCTGGACGGCAACGTGATGCTGACCGAGCGCGACGAGTTCATCTACGATGAAATGATCGTCCATGTGCCCATGGCGGTGCATAAGGAGGCTAAGGATATTCTGGTCATCGGCGCCGGAGACGGCGGCGTGGTGCGGGAGCTGACCCGCTACGACCGCGTGGAGCGCATCGACCTTGTGGAGATGGACCCACAGGTGGTGGAGGCTTGCCGCGCCTATCTGCCCGGCAATGCCTGCCGTATGGATGACCGCCGGGTGCATATCTACTTTGAGAACGCCCTGAAGTATATCCGCCGCTGCGAGGAGGAATACGACCTCATCATCGTGGACTCCTCCGACCCTTTCGGCCCCTCTGAGGGTCTGTTCACCCGCGAGTTCTACGGCAGCTGCTTCAACGCCCTGAAAGAGGACGGCATCATGGTCAACCAGCAGGGCAGCCCCTTCTACGCCGAGGACGCCAGCGCCATGCAGCGCAGCCACAAGCGCATTGCATCCACCTTCCCCATCAGCCGGGTGTATCAGGCACATATCCCTACCTTTGCGGCGGGCTACTGGCTGTTCGGCTTTGCAAGCAAAAAATACCATCCCATTGATGATCTGGACGCAGAAGCGTGGAAGGCACTGAATATGCGCACCCGCTACTATACCACCAAACTGCATATCGGAGCATTCTACCTGCCGGCTTTTCTGGAGGAGATGCTGCGGGAAGTGGAGGAACACTGATGCACCCCAACGTTGAGACCTTTATCGGCTGCGACAGCAGCTACCGCGCCGCCAGCATCGTGCTGTACGGTGCGCCTTACGATTCCACCACCAGCTACCGCCCCGGCGCACGGTTCGGCCCGGCGGCCATCCGGCACGAGAGCTACGGTCTGGAGACTTACAGCCCCTACCAGAACGCCGACCTGACCGATTTTGATGTGTTCGACAGCGGCGATCTGGAGCTGTGCTTTGGCTCTAGCGAGCTGGCACTGGCCGATATCGAGGCCCGGGCAGAGGAGATCCTGAAGGACGGCAAGTTCCCGCTGCTGCTGGGCGGTGAGCATCTGGTCACACTGGGTGCCGTGCGGGCTGCGGTGAAGAAATACCCCGACCTGCACATCGTCCACTTCGACGCCCACGCCGACCTGCGGGACGACTATCTGGGCGCGAAGCTCAGCCACGCCTGTGTGCTGCGCCGCTGCCACGAGCTGGTAGGGGATGGCCACATCCATCAGTTCTGCATCCGCAGCGGCGACCGGGCAGAATTTGAGTTTGCTGCCCAGCACACCGAGATGCACAAGTTTGATTTTACCGGCCTTGCCGAGCTGACCGCACAGCTGTGCGAGAGCAAGGTGCCGGTGTATCTGACCATCGACCTTGACTGCCTTGACCCCTCCTGCTTCCCGGGCACCGGTACCCCGGAGGCTGGCGGCGTAAGCTTTTTGCAGCTGCTGGATGCCATCCGCACCGTGACCAAGGCTAACATCATCGGTGCAGACCTGAACGAGCTTGCCCCCACGCTGGACACCACCGGCGTTTCCACCGCCACCGCCTGCAAGGTGCTGCGCGAGACCCTGATCGCGCTGGACAAGGGCTGGCCGGGCTTTCAGGTATAAATACGAACCTACCATTTTACAGATAAAGGAGTAACCGACATGAGCAAAGTTCTGATCATCGGCTGCGGCGGCGTGGCCTCTGTTGCCATCCATAAGTGCTGCCAGGTGCCCGAGGTGTTCACCGAGATCTGCATCGCCAGCCGTACCAAGGCAAAGTGCGATAAGCTGGCGGCTGAGCTGGCTCCCACCACCGCCACCAAGATCACCACCGCACAGGTGGACGCAGACAAGGTGGAAGAGGTCATCGCCCTCATCAAGGCCTACCAGCCTGACCTCGTGATGAACATCGCCCTGCCTTATCAGGATCTGACCATCATGGATGCCTGTCTTGCCTGCGGCGTCAACTACATGGACACCGCCAACTACGAGCCCGAGAACACCGATGACCCGGAGTGGCGCGCCATCTACGAGAAGCGCTGCAAGGAGGCTGGTTTCTCTGCCTACTTTGATTACAGCTGGCAGTGGGCCTACGCCAAAAAGTTCGAGGAAGCCGGTCTGACCGCCCTGCTGGGCAGCGGCTTCGACCCGGGTGTGACCCAGGCTTACTGTGCCTACGCCAAAAAGCACGAGTTTGATACCATTGACACCATCGATATTCTGGACTGCAACGGCGGCGACCACGGCTATGCCTTTGCCACCAACTTTAACCCCGAGATCAACCTGCGCGAGGTGTCCGCTCCCGGCAGCTACTGGGAGAACGGCCACTGGGTAGAGATCCCGGCCATGAGCATCAAGCGGGAGTACAACTTCGATCAGGTGGGCGACAAGGATATGTACCTGCTGCACCACGAGGAGATCGAGTCTCTGGCAAAGAACATCCCGGAGGCAAAGCGCATCCGCTTCTTCATGACCTTTGGCCAGAGCTATCTGGACCACATGCGTTGTCTGGAGGACGTGGGCATGCTGTCCACCACCCCTGTCAACTTCAACGGACAGGAGATCGTGCCCATCCAGTTCCTCAAGGCTCTGCTGCCGGACCCCGCCAGCCTTGGCCCCCGTACCAAGGGCAAGACCAACATCGGCTGCATCTTTACCGGCAAAAAGGACGGCAAGGATAAGACCTACTATATCTACAACGTCTGCGACCATCAGGAGTGCTACAAGGAAGTGGGCAGTCAGGCCATCAGCTACACCACCGGCGTGCCCGCCATGTGTGGTGCACTGATGCTGCTCACCGGCAAGTGGACCACCAAGGGCGTGCACACTGTCGAGGAGTTTGATCCCGATCCGTATCTGGATGCACTGGATAAGTACGGCCTGCCCCGCTCCGAGAGCCACAACCCGGCTCTGGTGGACTGATGCGGGTGCGCGACAGCCGCCCGCCCTTTGCGGGGCTGGCAAACCTGTCCGAGGAGCAGCTGCACCGCCTGCCCACCCCCTGCTATCTGCTGGACGAAGCCCAGCTGCGCCGCAACGGCGAGATCCTGCTGGGGGTGCAGCAGCGCACCGGCTGCCGCATTCTGCTGGCGCAGAAAGCTTTTTCCAACTTCAATGTCTACCCGGTGCTGGCACCCTATCTGGCAGGTACCGAGGCCAGCGGCCTGTACGAGAGCCGCTTGGGCAGGGAAGAGCTGCCGGAGAAGGAGAACCATGTGTTCTGTGCCGCCTACCGGACAGATGAGTTTGAGGAATTGCTGCAATACGCCGACCACATCGTGTTCAACTCGCCCAGCCAGCTGGCAAAGTTCGGCCCGGCGGCAAAGGCAGCGGGCAAAAGCATCGGTCTGCGCATCAACCCGGAATGCTCCACGCAGGAGGGTCACGAAATTTACGACCCCTGCGCCCCCGGCAGCCGTCTGGGCACCACCCGTGCTCAGTGGGATGCCGCTGTGGCGGCGCACCCGGAGCTGCCTACCCTGCTGGACGGTCTGCACTTCCATACCCTCTGCGAGCAGGACGCGGACGCGCTGGCGGTGACGCTGGCAGCGGTGGAGGAAAAGTTTGCAGACCTGCTGCCTAGGATGCAGTGGCTCAATTTCGGCGGGGGGCACCACATCACCCGCCCGGGCTATGCCCTTGCTACGCTGGAAAACTGCATCCTCTCGGTGCGACAGAAGTACGGCGTACAGGTGTATCTGGAGCCCGGCGAGGCTTGGGCGCTGAACGCGGGATATCTCGTCACCACCGTGCTGGACACCCTGCGCAACGGGGATACCAGTATTGCCATTCTGGATATGTCCGCAGCCTGCCACACCCCGGATGTCATCGAGATGCCCTACCGCCCGCCGCTGCTGGACGCCGGCGAGGCGGGGGAGAAAACGCACACTGTCCGCTTGGGCGGCCCCACCTGCCTTGCGGGGGATATCATCGGGGATTACAGCTTTGACACCCCCCTTGCCGAGGGCGATAAGCTCATTTTCGGCGATATGGCCATCTACACCACCTGCAAGAACAACACCTTCAATGGGATGCCCCTGCCGCCCATCTGGCTGCTGGGCGCAGACGGCAATTGCAGGGAACTGGTGCACTTCGGCTATCAGGACTTCAAAATGCGCTTGGGCGCACAGTAAAATAAAAAGCGTTTGTCACGGCCTGCGGGCTGCGACAAACGCTTTTTTCATGAAAGGGGACGTAAGGTGAACGGCAGATAAAACAAAAAAGCACCACACGTTTCCGTGTAGTGCTTTCATTCTGGTGGAGATTACCGGGCCGATTCTGATCACGGTGACCCTCTTGCAGTCCATGCACGGCACTCTCCTGGGTGAGCTAAACCCTCACTCGTTTGGCAGCAACAAAAAAGCACCACACGTTTCCGTGTAGTGCTTTCATTCTGGTGGAGATTACCGGGATCGAACCGGTGACCTCTTGCATGCCATGCAAGCGCTCTCCCAGCTGAGCTAAACCCCCAGATGTTTGTCCTCGTGCCTGACGACGTGTGTAATTATACCAGCCGGATGGGCGCTTGTCAACAGTTTTTTGAAAATTTTTTGCAGCAAAAGATCCCCGCAGGGCGTGTGCCCGGCGGGGATCGGGAAGCAGAGAAGTGCTCTTTTGGGAAAAACTACGCCTTAGCGTGCCTGACGGTCAAAGATCTGCGGAGCCACGCGGCACAGCAGTACAGCGGCCACCATGGTGAGCAGAGTCTCGGGCAGCATATAACTGCCGTTGTAGGTCAGGCTGTAAGTCCATGCGGCCAGACCATCGTTCAGGTTGCCCCACACCAGCACACCGGACAAAAAGCTGCACATAAAGCGCAGGAAACCGGCGGCAAAGGTGCCTACGGCCACACCCACGGTGCGGTTCTTGAAGGGGCGGGCGAACAACTCGGCCAGACCCAGTGCCATAAAGGCCAGCACATAGTCCAGCAGCACCTCACCGAGGAAGTAGAGGAAGGTGGAAGCGGGAGGAGGGTAGAAGCCCATGATCATTTGCAGGCAGGCGTTTACAAAGCCGGTGAATAGTCCCCACTTTGCGCCGTGGCGGAAGGACACCAGCACAAAGGGCAGCATACTCAGCAGGGTAATGCTGCCGCCATTGGGCATGGTGAAGAACTTGATGTTGGAAAGCACCGTGCCAATAGCGATCATGAGGGCGCATTCCACCAGAATGCGGGTCTTGGAATAGGTTTTAGACATGATGGAAAAATTCCTCTCTCATAGTAGTACACAAAAACAAAATGCGCCTGCTGGCAGCAGACGCATGAAGGTTTGTTGAACGTACCGGACGGTTCCGCAAACTCCCTACGCCGGCATTGCCCGGATCAGGTAAAGGGTACTCCGCGCTATGCGGATCTCAGCCTTATGGCGCCCCTGTCTTTATGTCCGCCCACAGTATACGCGCCGTGGGACAAAAAGTCAAGCCCGCAGACATAATCCGCCCCGGCAGCGCGTATGTTATACCATTGCAAAGCTGGAACGCAGGGAGGCGGGATATGAAAGCCGATCCGGAACAGCGCGCCGTGCAGCTGGGGGAGTACATTGCCGCCCACAACGCCACGGTGCGGGCAGCGGCGGCTGCGTTCGGGTGCAGCAAGTCCACCGTGCACAAGGACGTTGCCGTGCGGCTGCGCAGCATCAGCCCGGCGCTGTACGGGCAGGTGCGCGCCGTGCTGGCCCGCAACAAGGCCGAGCGCCACCTGCGGGGCGGGGCTGCCACCCGGCGCAGATACAGCCGCCGCTGAAGCCCAAAAAAGACCGCTGCACTGCGCAGCGGTCTTTTTTGCTGAGAGGGTTTTCAGGCGGCTGCTTTCATCCCCCGGTGTGGAACTGCTGCAACGCGCCTTTTTCCAGCCGGCTTACCTGCGCCTGACTGATGCCGATCTCCTGCGCCACCTCCATCTGGGTCTTACCGCGCAGATATCGCAGCTCCATGATGCGCTTTTCCCGGGGCGAAAGGGCGGCTACCGTATCGCGGAACTGCAACCCGCTGATCCAGCTTTCCTCGCTGTCCGGGTCCCGCACCTGATCGATCACATACATGGCATCGCCGCCGTCGGTGTACACCGGCTCGTCAAGGCTGAGCGGCTCCACCACCGATTCCAGCGCGGCGGTCACCTCGCGCCGGGCAAGCCCGGCTGCAGCGGCGATCTCGTCCATGGTGGGCTCGCGCCCCAGCTTCTTTTCCAGCGTTTCCCGCGCCTGCATGGCGCGGTAGGCGGTGTCCCGCAGGGTGCGGCTTACCCGCAGGGCGTTGTTGTCCCGCAGAAACCGCCGGATCTCCCCGATGATCATGGGCACGCCGTAGGTAGAAAACCGTACCGGCTGCGCGGGGTCAAAGTTGTCGATGGCCTTGATCAGCCCGATGCACCCCACCTGAAACAGATCGTCCAGATTTTCGCCCCGCTGGGCAAACCGCTGCACTACGCTGAGCACCAGCCGCAGGTTGCCCTCCACCATCCGCGCCCGGGCGGCTTTGTCCCCGGCGTGGGCAAGGGTGAGCAGCTGCCGCTTTTCCGCCTCGGTCAGTACAGGCAGCTGCCCTGTGTTCACACCGCATAGCTCCACCTTGTTGTACATCCAAACGCCCCCGGTCTTTTTGCTTTACCGGAAGTATGGCTCTGCGCGCCGGGCGCTATGCGTGGAAAAAATTGAGCGCCCCTCCGCAAAAGAGGGGCGCATTATAGACAAACCTGATACACGTTCCCACGCGGAATGTCAAGCGCTGCGCCCGCTGCTACTCGCTTTCAAGGCGGGCTTTCAGGGTGCGGATGATGCGCTTTTCCAGCCGGGAGATGTAACTCTGGCTGATGCCAAGGGCATCGGCGGCTTCCTTCTGGGTGCGCTCCACGCCGTCGGTAAGGCCGAAGCGCAGCTCCATGATCTGCCGTTCCCGCGCCGAGAGCGCCGCTACGGCGCTGCGCAGCACCGCGCGCTCGGCGTCCTGCTCCAGCTGCTGGCTTACCGCGTTGGCGTCGCTGCCAAGAATGTCCGAGAGCAGCAGCTCGTTGCCGTCGCCGTCCACGTTCAAAGGCTCGTCGATGCTGGCCTCCTGCCGGCGGTTGGAGCTTTTGCGCAGGTACATCAGGATCTCGTTGCCGATGCAGCGGCTGGCGTAGGTGGCCAGCTTGATGCTGCGGGCAGGGGTGAAGGTGTTTACCGCCTTGATCAGCCCGATGGTGCCAATGCTTACCAAGTCCTCGGCGGGCACACCGCTGTTTTCGTACTTTTTGGCCAGATACACCACCAGCCGCAGGTTGTGGGTGATCAGTTCCTCGCGGGCGGCAGCGTCCCCGGCAGCCATGCGGTCAAGCAGGGCTTTTTCCTGCTCGGGGGTAAGGGGCGGGGGCAGGCTTGGCCCGCCCGCCAGATAATGCACCGCGCCGCAGTAGCGCAAACGCCCCCACAGCCGCTGCCAGACCTTGCGGAAAAACTGCAACATGGATATCCCTCCTGTGCACTATTTATTATATGTATTATAAGGAAACTGCATCAGGGAGGGCTGAACCCTCTCAGTCACGGCTTACGCCGTGCCGGCTCCCCCAAAGGGGGAGCTTTTTTGCCATGACGGAAAAAGTATCGGATGAATGATAAAAGATTACGGCAATGCTATAAGTGCTCCCTCCGGGAGAGCTGGCGCGGGAGCGCCTGAGAGGGCGGAAAACTCCTACACCCCAACCTCCTCCGCCACGTCGTCCCCCAACAGCAGCGTCCATGCGCCGGTGGGGGCGTCCGGGGCGCAAAAGGCCGCCAGCAGGCCGGGCACGCGGCGCTGCCCACGGCACAGCGCGGCGGGCACGGCGGGCAGCAGGCAATGGCCGGTGACGGCGGCGCAGGGTACAAACTGCACCCTCAGCCCCGGAGGCGGGGCAGCGCCGGCGGCAAACCAGCTGTCTAAGTAGGCGCGCAGCGGTGCGGGCAGTCGGCTGCGCACCGGCGGGTACTGCACCAGCACCACCCGCCGCCCGGCAAGGGGGTCTTGCAGGGTAAAGCCGGTGTCGTGGTAGGCCTGTACCGGCACTGCTGCCCCCGCAATTTGCAGCACAGCGGCAAAGCAGCCCCGCTGCGGGCGGCCAAACACCGCCAGCAGCCCGCGCAACAGCCCGTACACCCCGGCGCAGCAGAGCAAAAGCTGCCCCGGGCGCACCGGCAAAAGCACGCTCAGGTTGTTGGCCTGTACTCCGGGCAGCACCACCGCACCGCACAGCAGGCCGTTCAGCGCCGCATACCACCCGCACAGCCGGGCAAAGCTGCGCACCCCGGCCACGCCGTAGCACACCGCCACCACCCCGCAGCAGCTGGCGATTTTATATAGTACCGCCAGCGGGGCGGGCCACGGCGGGGCCAGCAGGGCAAGGGTGCTGACCGCAGCCGCCGCGCTGCCCGCGCACAGCCGCAGCCCGGTGCAGCTGCGCCCGCATAAAAGCCCTGCGCCCAGCAGCAGCGCGGCGGCTGCGGCAAAGTTTACCAGCAGCAATTCGTCCACAAAAACAACTGTTTTCATTGCAAAGCACCGCCTTATGGTTCTGGTAGTCTATTTTTCACAAATTTGCGAAAAAACTTGTCACACCAGAAAAACCCGCATGAACAGTGCAGTTTTGCTACAAAAGCCGGGACGATGTTTCACAGTTTTTACACTTTTTTCAAAAAAGTACTTGAACATTTCTGGAAAGTGTGGTATATTATTGCCATCCTAATAAGGATTGAGCCGGAAACACCGGTTCGAAAATATTTTTTCTATTTTTGAAGGGAGTAATTCATTATGATGATGCCTGCAAATTTCTCTGCTGTGTCTGAGAACGAGATGACCTACGTTATGGGTGGTAGCGTTGCTGACTACCTGGCTCCTGTCATGACCAAGAAGGAGTGGAGCAACTTCAGCAAGAACCTGGTGACCATTATTGGTAACAGCTACATGGGCAACTTCGTCAACAACACTCTGGGCACTATCTTCAGCGGTGTCTACACCCCCGGCACTGTTCTGGGCAACTTCGGTACCGACATCAGCGGCATCTGGAACGCTAACTACGATGATGCTAGCACCAAGTCCAAGATCCTGACCGGCATGAAGGGCGTTCTGAACGTTGGTCTGAACATCGCTGGCAACCTGGCTGCTATCTACAACCTGGGCTTCGGCACTGTTGATAACGCTGCTAAGGGCGCTAAGATTGCTGAGTTCACCACCGTTGCTGCTATCTAATCAGGTTTAACCGATTGGACAATGCTTGCGTGACTGTACCCTTAGGGGTGCAGGGAACATAATAGCATATTGACACCCCCGCGGGTTTATACCTGCGGGGGTGTTTTTTACCCCTTCCGTCTCGCTGCACTCGCCAGCTCCCCCAAGAGGGACGCATTTCCCACGTTCACACTTCTTTTACCAGTCTGTTACTTTCCGTTTTATGCGGTTTGTGGTATACTATGGTCAACATGGGTCACCATGGCAACATTGAAACAGACAGGATGTGAAATCCTCTTATGAAAGATGGTTTTTTAAAGGCAGCTGCTTTTTCGCCTGCGCTGCGGGTGGCAGACTGCACCTATAATGCACAGCAGGTGCTGGCGCAGCTGCAAGCTGCCGCGCAGCGGGGGGTAAAGCTGGCGGTTTTCCCGGAGTTTTGCCTTACCGGCTACACCTGCGGCGATTTGTTTTTGCAGCGCACCTTGCAGCAGGGCGCACTGGATGCACTGGAGTGGCTGCTTGCGCAGACCCGCGCACTGGACACCGTAGTGCTGGTGGGCTTGCCGCTGCTGGTGCACGGCAAGCTGTACAACTGCGCTGCCGTGCTGTGCCGGGGGCAGCTGCTGGGTATCGTGCCCAAGACCTACCTGCCCAACTACGGCGAATTCTACGAAAAGCGGCAGTTCACCCCCGGCAGCACCGAGGTGCAGACGGTGACCGTCTGCGGGCAGCAGGTGCCCTTTGGCACGTCGCTGCTGTTCCGCTGCCGCCAGATGCCCAGTTTTGTGCTGGGCGTAGAGCTGTGCGAGGACTTGTGGAGCGCCCTGCCGCCCTCTACCTTCCACGCACTGGCGGGCGCGACCGTCATTGCAAACCTTTCTGCCAGCGATGAGACCGTGGGCAAGGCCGAGTACCGCCGCGCACTGGTGGCAAACCAGTCTGCCCGGCTGCTGTGCGGCTACCTGTACGCCTCGGCAGGGCACGGCGAAAGCACCACCGACATGGTGTTTGCCGGGCATGACCTCATCGCCGAGGACGGCAGCATCCTTGCCGAGACTGCGCCCTTTGCGGGCGACCACGCCGAGACCGAGCTGGACTGCCAGCGCATGGAGGCCGAGCGTGCCCGCAATACCAGCTTTGAGCACACTGCCGAGGGCTACATCACGGTGGAATTTGACCTTACACCGGAGGAAACGGTGCTCACCCGCCGCATTGACCCCGCACCCTTTGTGCCCGGTGACCCGCAGCGCCGCGCCGCCCGCTGCGAGCTGATTTTGAAGATGCAGGCTGATGGCCTTGCCAAGCGGTTGGAGCACGCCCACGCAAAAACAGCGGTCATTGGCATTTCCGGCGGCTTGGACAGCTGCCTTGCTCTGCTGGTGGCAGTGCGCGCCATGAAGCAGCTGCACCGCTCCGCCGCCGATGTGCTGGCGGTGACCATGCCCTGCTTTGGCACCACCAAGCGCACCCGCAGCAATGCCGAAATTCTGTGCGGGGAGCTGGGCGTAAGCTTTCAGGAAATTCGCATCGCCGACACCGTGCGCAGCCACTTTGCGGATATCGGGCAGGACGAGACTGTGCTGGATGTCACCTTTGAAAACGGGCAGGCACGGGTGCGCACGCTGGAGCTGATGGACCTCGCCAACCGCACCGGCGGCCTTGTGGTGGGCACGGGCGACCTTTCGGAGCTGGCGCTGGGCTGGGCGACCTACAACGGCGACCACATGAGCATGTACGGCGTGAATGCCGGTGTGCCCAAAACGCTGGTGCGCTATCTGGTGCAGTACGAAGCTGAGACTGCTGCCACCGCTGCTTTGCACGATGTGCTGCTGGATATTCTTGATACCCCGGTGTCGCCGGAGCTGCTGCCCGCCAAGGACGGCGAGATCGCACAGATCACCGAGGACTTGGTGGGCCCCTACGAGCTGCACGATTTTTACCTGTATTATGTACTGCGCTGCGGTTTTGGCCCGGCAAAGATCTACCGGCTGGCAAAGGCGGCCTTTGCAGGCAGAGCAGAGTACACGGATGCCGTGCTGTACAAGTGGCTGCGCAACTTCTACTGGCGCTTTTTTGCTCAGCAGTTCAAGCGCAGCTGCCTGCCGGACGGCCCCAAGGTGGGCAGCGTGACCCTTTCGCCCCGGGGCGACTGGCGCATGCCCAGCGATGCCTGCGCCACCCTTTGGCTGGCAGAGCTGGAGCAGCTCAAGCCCGGGGAGCAGTAAGCCATGAAGAACAAAAAGCTTTTGACCAATATCCTGTTTGCGGTGGTGGTGCTGGCCATCGCAGCGGTGCTGCTGGCCGTGCGCAGCCACAATGCCACCGGCGGAAAACTGACTGCACAGCTGATTTACGGCGACAACAACGCTGTGATGGACATTCCGTTGGAAAAGGACGAAACTTACAGTGTGGACACCGGTTATTATACGGTGCATATAGAGGTAAAGGACGGCAGGGCGCGGTTTATTGAATCGCCCTGCCCGGATCACATCTGCGAGGGCTTTGGCTGGCTGTCGGCGGAGGATCAGACCGCCACCTGCCTGCCTGCCCGCGCCGTGCTGACCATCGTTCCGGTGGGCTGAAAAAAGGAGTATTCTCATGTTGGACGAAAACGAGCATTCCCGCAAGGAGGACGGTCGTTCCCTGCATCGTCTTTTGCACAAGGCTGAGCAGCAGGACGCCACTGTAGTGGTGGACAGCGCCGCGTTTTTCTCGGAGCTGCCGCCGGAGCAGGCTCCACCGCCCCGCCGCCCGCAGCAAAACACCCGCCGCAACACTGCTGGCGGGGAGAATGGGGCGTACCAGCCCCCGAAACGAGGGAAGATCTTGCTGATCGTACAGGCAATTTTAAGCGTTCTGGCGCTGGTGCAGCTGTGGCGCACCCAGATGCTGCCGGTGCTGTATCTGGTGGTGCTGGCGGCGCTGCTGGTGCTGCTGTGGCTGCTGGTCAAGCGCTGTCAGGAGTACAAAACTGCAGGCACAGTGTCCCGGGTGTTCTCGGTGGTGCTGTGCGCCGCCATGGCGGTGGGCTGCGTGTGGGCGCAGCAGGGCCTCGACGCGCTGGGCAATATGACCAACGGTTTTTTGAGCAACGCCGAGGCTAATAAGATCACCAAAGAGCCTTTTGTGCTGTACCTGAGCGGCGTGGACACCCGCGGCGATCTGACGGAAAAAGCGCGCAGTGATGTGAATATCATTGCCGCAGTGAACCCCGTTACCAAGCAGGTGGTGCTGATCAACACCCCGCGCGATTATTATGTGGACCTTGCCGGAACAAACAGCAAGGATAAGCTGACCCACGCCGGGCTTTACGGTGTGCAGACCAGCATGGACACCCTCGGCAACCTGTACGGTGTGAACGTGGAGCACTATATCCGCATCAATTTTGCAGGGTTTATCGACATTGTTGATGCGCTGGGCGGTGTGGACGTGTATTCCGATCAGGCGTTCACCTCGGTGGGCAGCCCCGGTTACTACGATCCCACCACCTTTGTGGAGGGCTGGAACCATCTGGATGGCAAGGCTGCGCTGGCTTTTGCCCGCGAGCGCCACGCCTTCAAGACCGGCGATGTGCAGCGCGGCATCAACCAGATGAAGGTGATCGATGCCATGCTGAACAAGATCAAGTCCCCGGCGCTGCTGATGGGCTTTACCAAAATTCTGGACGCTGTTGCCGACAGCTTTGTCACCAGCCTTTCTACCAACCAGATCAGCGCGCTGGTGCGCATGCAGCTGAGCGATTTTGCAGAGTGGAATATTGAACGCTACACCGTTACTGGCACCTCCGGCAGCAGCACCAAGTGCTACTCTGCCAAGGGGCAGAAGCTCTATGTCATGAAGCCGGACGAAGCCTCTGTGGCAAAGGCCAAAGAGATGATCGCGGCGGTGATGGGCGGCGAAGGCACGGTAAGTTCCACCACCCAGACCCCGGAAAAGACGGATGTGTACACCCCCACCACTGACCCCGATGCCGCTGTCTCGGTGCCCGAGACGCCCGCTGACAGCGTGATCGTGGAAGTACCGGCGGAAAGCGTGCCGGAGCAGGCTGCAGAGCAGCCCGCTGAGCAGCCGGCAGAGCAGCCCGCGGAAACGCCCGCCGAGCAGCCCGCTGCCACCGAGACGCCCCAGCCGGAAACGACTGCTCCCGCCGAGGGCGGCAGCACCGAGACGCCCGCCGTCAGCCTGCCCACGCAGGAGCAGGTGGAGCAGGCCGCAGGCTCGCTGTACAGCGCCGCCTCCACCGTGCTGGACGCCATCTTGGGCGCAAGCGGGAACTGAGCAACCCCTTTCCGTGAAAAGGCAACCCGGGAAAATCCGCGGATTTTCCCGGGCTGCAATTAAAAATGATTATTCCGCTGAAAATGCCCAAAGCGCACGCGGCGGGCATTTTCAATAGTCTTGCATGCAACAAAGAGGTCACTGCACAAATCCTGTGCGGTGGCCTCTTTTTACGTTGCTGCAACAAAAAAGCTGCCTGCAGCAGCAGACAGCGCAAAAACACAAAAGGGAAAACGAGATAGACCGTAAGCCGGGTTCTGTATTAAACGACGATCTGTCTAGGCCTGCCATTGCTGACAGGCTCGTGCCGCCTTCGGGACACGCGAGCAGCGCTGTACGTCCCATATAGGCGTTGCTTCCGGTAGGGTTTACAAAGCCGCATGGTCACCCATGCGCTGGTGAGCTCTTACCTCGCCGTTTCATCCTTACCGCATTGCTGCGGCGGTTTGTTTTCTGTTGCACTTTCCCTAAGGTCACCCTCGGCTGCCGTTAGCAGTTACCGTGCTCTGTGAGGCCCGGACTTTCCTCAGAGCGGTCAAAGCCGCCCCGCCGCCGTATGTTCCACTCGTTTTCCGTTCCTCATGATACCATAAAAAAGTAAGATTTGCAAGTGAAACGGATTTTTGTTATAATATCATTTGTGTTTTTGTGAATTTTGCAGGGGGAGGGCAGGCCATGCAGCTGTATTTTGCCGTGCCGGATACGGCCACCACCCACGATGGAGTGCTGGTGCGCAGCTTTCTGCGCCAGTGTGCCGTCTCTACGGATCTTGCCCGGGCGGTCAAGTTCCGGGGCGGCGGCTTTTTTGCGGACGGCGTGCCTGTGCTGGCAAACCGGCGCATCTACCCCGGGCAGATGCTCTCCTTTGCCCTGCCGCCGGAGGGGGACGGCGTGACCCCGCAGCCGGAGATCCCGGTCAACGTGGTCTACGAGGATGCCTTTGCGGTGGTGCTGGAAAAGCCGCCGCAGCTGGCGGTTCACCCCACCCTGAACTACCCCGGGGGCACATTGGCCAACGGTTATGCGGCATGGGCGGCTGCCCACGGCCACAGCCCGGTTTTCCGCCCGGTGAACCGCATCGATAAGGACACCAGCGGCCTTGTACTGGCGGCCAAAAACGTCTACGCCGCGCCGCTGTTGGCAGGCGGGGTGACAAAGCTGTATTATGCCATCGCGCAGGGCGCGCTGCCGCTGGGGGAAGGAGCAATCGATGCACCCATCGGCCGCCGGGACGATAGCATCATCGGGCGCTGCGTTACCCCCGAGGGCAAGCCCAGCCGCACCGAGTATACTATTATAAAGGAAGAAAACGGCCTTAGCCTTGCAGCCTGCGTGCCGGTGACCGGGCGCACCCATCAGATCCGGGTGCACTTTGCGTCCATCGGCTATCCTCTTGCCGGGGATGATCTTTACGGCGGCAGCCGGGAGCGCATTGCCCGACAGGCGCTGCACTGCGCGAAGCAGAGCTTTGCCGTGCCTGTATACACCCCGCTGCCGGATGGCATCCGGGTGGAAATGCCTTTGCAGTTGCGCACCGTCACAGTGGAAAGCCCGCTGCCGCCGGATATGGAAGCGCTCTTTTCGTGAAAACTGCGTGAAAAAATAGCCAAATTTTATGTAAGCGCTTGTTTCAAACCATGCAAAGTGTATAATAAAAAGAGAGCGTATTGTGTACAGGCCCTGTTGGCCTTTTGAACAGGGGAACGTACACCATCTAGCTGTTGTGTTCCGGGCCGGAAAAATGCCCTGCAGCAGCGCAGGAAGGAGAAAATCCCGTTGACTGAAGATAAAATAAAGGAACAGCAGCCTGCTGCGCAGCCTGTACGACAGCCCCGCCGCCAGAAGCTGCGCTCGCTGTGGGCGCAGTTCCAATGCCGGGGCGTGCTGCGGCGGCACAGGATTCGCCGCAAGCGTCAGCACCGCTGGGAAAAGCTGTGGCACAAGCTGCTGCACAATCCCATAGCACCTATGGTGGGCGAGACGCTGTACGCCATCGGCTTTTCCGCCGAGTATGCCGTGGTCCGCACAGGACGCCGCTTGCAGCATGGGCTGCGGTGTCTGCTGCAAACGGTCAGAGAATTGCTGAAAAATATCGCATCCATGGCCTTTCCCGGGGCGGCGCAGCTGCTGCGGGATCTGTTCGGCCCGGTAGTGCTTGCCCTGCGGGGCACCTGGGCGCTGCTGCGCCACGCACACCGGGTACGCAAGGAAAACGGCTTTGGCGCTGCGCTGCGCGCAAGCGGCCACTTTCTTGCCCATGGCATCGCTGATAACATCCGCCTTGTGCCCCGTATGGCTATGTATGTGCTGCCGGTGGCAGCGCTGGCTGTTATGGTGACCGTGTTCCAGACCACCATCCGCCAGCCCTACGCTTTGCAGGTGCAAGTGGACGACAAGACCGTGGGCTATGTGGCCAACGAAGAGGTGTTTAACTCTGCACTGGAAGCTGTGCAGCAGCGTATCAATTATTCCGGCGCAGAGCAGGCGCACTTTACCGTGGAGCCTACTTATTCCGTGACCGTCGCCCATGACGTGATGGACGAAAATGACGTGGCTGACGCCATCCTCAAGAATTCCAGCGACCAGATCAGCGAGGGCACTGCCCTATATCTGGACGGTGAGCTGACCGCCGTGTGTGCGGACGGCAACAGCCTGCAACGGTACATCAGCAGCCTGCTGGAACCCTACGAGAACCCCGATGACCCCAACACCACCGTGGGCTTTAACAAGGATGTCACGCTGGAAAACGGCATCTACTTCAACGAGAGCTTCCAGGAGGAAGCCGAGGTGGAGCAGTTGCTCTCCGGCGTGCAGCAGGCGGAAAAATCCTATACGGTGCAGAGCGGCGATACCATCTGGTCTATTGCCCAGAAAAACGGCCTGACCGTGAAGGAACTGTGTGAAATGAACACCGGCTTTACCGCCAACGGGGAAAACGGCCTGACCCAGAACTCCAAGATCCTGCCCGGCGATGCACTGACCGTGGTGCGGGAGGAGGAGACGCTGGAGGTGCGCATCACCAAGGTGGAAAGCTGGGAGGAAGAGATCGCCTACACCACCGAGACCACCAAGTCCAACGAGCTGAACTCCGGTACCAAGCGCGTTACCCAGAAGGGCGAGAACGGCATCCGCACCGTGACGGCACAGCGGGTGTACGATGCAAACGGCAATCAGCTTTCCCAGCAGATTTTGAGCACTGTGGTGACCAAGGAGCCTGTGACTGAAAAAGTTACGGTGGGCACCAAAAAGGTTTCCTCCGGTGCATCCTATATCACCGGCAGAGGTCAGTTTATCTGGCCGGTGCCCGGCTACCGGAACTGCTCCCGCTGGTACGGCGGCAGCCACAAGGGCGTGGATATTTGTGCCGCCGCCGGTACGCCCATTTACGCTTCGGCAGGCGGTACGGTGACCAAGGCCGGCTATAACCGCGCCGGTGCAGGCAACGGCTACGGCAACTCCATCATCATCAGCCATGGCAACGGCTACACCACCTTGTACGCCCACTGCCTGTCGCTGGTGGTGCACGCCGGTCAGTCGGTCAAGCAGGGTCAGCTCATCGGCTATGTGGGCAGTACCGGACGCTCCAGCGGCAACCACTGCCACTTCGAGATCCGGCGCAACGGCTCTTACATCGCACCGCAGAACGTGTTCAACCGCAGCAAATATCGGTAAATAGCAGCAAGGGCTTTTCCACAGGGGAAAGCCCCTCTGCTGTATCATGAATAAAAAGGAGAGATCATCTATGTCTACCCCTCACATCAGCGCAGAAATGGGCGATTTCGCCAAGACAGTCCTTATGCCGGGTGACCCCCTGCGTGCCAAGTTCATTGCCGATACCTTTTTGCAGGATGTCCGGCAGGTGACCGGTGTGCGCGGGATGCTGGGCTTTACCGGCACCTACGAAGGCCGTCCCATCAGCGTGATGGGCAGCGGTATGGGAATGCCCTCCATCGGCATCTACTCCTACGAGCTGTTCAGCTTCTACGGCGTGGAAAACATCATTCGCATCGGCTCTGCCGGCAGCTATACCGAAAAGGCTAAGCTGTTTGACACCGTGTTGGCTACCGGCGCTGTGAGCGAGAGCAACTACGCCCGGGTACAGAGCGGATTTACCGGCAACATCACCCTGCCCAGCGCAGCTTTGAACGAAAAGCTGCGTGCCTCCGCTGCAAAGCAGGGCATCCCCCTGATCGAGGGCAACATCCACTCCTCGGATGTGTTCTACCGCCAGCCCTCGGACGCAAAGCCCACCTACTGGGAAAAGCTGCGGGACGAGGATGGCTGCCTGTGCGTGGAGATGGAAAGTTTTGCCCTGTTTGCCAACGCGCAGGTGCTGGGCAAGAACGCCGCCTGCCTGCTGACCATCTCGGACAGCTTTGTGGCCCCCGGCATCACCACCGCCGAGGAGCGCCAGAAGAGCTTTACCGATATGATGAAGGTCGCTCTGGGCGCAGAGTACTGATCGCATAAATTTTCCAGCGCGGCTGCCGCCCCAAGGCACAGCCGCGCTGTTTTTGCCCATAAAAGGAGGAAACAGCATGACAAAATTGACCATGGAAGAAAAGCAGCAGCTGATCCGCATGGCACTGGCCGCGCGGGAAAAGGCCTATGTACCTTACAGCGATTTTATGGTGGGCGCTGCACTGCGCGCTGCGGATGGCCGCATTTTTACCGGCTGCAACGTGGAGAACGCCGCCTTTACCCCCACCAGCTGCGCCGAGCGCACCGCCCTGTTCAAGGCGGTGGCGGAGGGCGTGACCGCGTTTACGGATATCGCCGTGGTGGGCAGCCGCCGGGGCGAAGTGAACCGGCAGATCACCTCGCCCTGCGGGGTGTGCCGTCAGGCATTATTCGAGTTTGGCGGGCCGGAGCTGAACGTCATTATGGCAAAGACCCCGGAGGATTTCATTGAGCGCAGCATGGACGAGCTGCTGCCCTTCGGCTTTGGCCCCTCCAACGTGGCGGGCAACAGCGCCGTGGAAGGAAAGTAACTGTCTTTCTGCGAAAAACAGCGCAAGCAGGGGAAAATTGGTGAATAAGCATTACTTTTCTATAAATTATACAAGGGATTTGTAAAGAATTTGTAATCGGAAATTGCTTGCATCTGTCACATCCACCCGCTATACTTGAGCCAGCAAATGTGCCAGAGCGCACATTTCATTCATTTGACGCAATTTTTTAAAATAAAAGGAGAGTTTCTTATGAAGATTTCTCGTCGTAACTTTCTGGCTGTGGCCGGTGCTGCTGCCGCTGCCGCTGCTCTGACCGCCTGCGGCGGTTCCTCCGCTTCCTCTACCAGCACTGCTTCTTCCGCAGCTGCCAGCTCTGCCGCCGCTTCCGGCGCAGCAGACGGCGCTGAGAAGATCGCCAAGGTCGCTCTGGCCTGCGATACCGGCACGATCGATGATGAGAGCTTCAACCAGGCTTGCTGGACTGCTGTCTCCAACTACATGGGCGACAACTGCCAGAACTACATCCCCGATTCCGATGCTTCCGATGAGGACCGCGAGACCATGATCCGTCAGGCTGTCAACGATGGCGCTGACGTCATCGTCTGCGTGGGCTACCTGTACGGTGCATCTCTGGCATGGGCTGCCGAGCAGTACCCCGACATCAAGTTCATCGCGGTCGACGTGACCCAGGGCGATATCGGCACCGACAGCATCCCCGCCAACTGCTACTGCATCACCTTCAAGGAGGAGCAGGCAGGTTATTTGGCAGGCTACGCCGTTGTCAAGGACGGCTACACCAAGCTGGGCTTCCTGGGCGGCATGGCTGTGCCCGCCGTTATCCGTTACGGCTACGGCTACGTGCAGGGCGCTGACGCTGCTGCAAAGGAGCTGGGCACCAACATTGACATCAACTACTTCTACGGTGGCCAGTTCTACGGCGATGCCAACATTACCTCCCGTATGGAGGGCTGGTATGCCAACGGCACCCAGATCGTCTTTGCCTGCGGCGGCGGCATCTACACCTCCGCTGTCGAGGCTGCCCTGAAGAACAACGGCTATGTTGTGGGCGTTGACGTTGACCAGAACTACATCGGCGTGAACGGCGTTGAGAAGGACGGCTACGCATACAACCCGTTCATCACCTCCGCCATGAAGGGCCTGTCTGAGTCTGTCAGCACCGCTCTGGGCGACATCGAGGCCGGCGAGTGGGGCGAGATCGCTGCCACCAACGGCAACTTCGGCCTGCAGGAGGGTGAATACGTCGGTCTGCCCACTGCTGACGGCAGCTGGAACTTCAAGACCTTCACCAAGGACGAGTACGAGACCGTGAAGGGCAAGATCGCCTCCGGTGAGATCATTGTGGACAACAGCTCCGATGACGCTACCAAGCCCACCGTCAGCGAGTTCACCAAGGTCAACTACATCCAGTAATCGCTTTCCCGGAATTACTCCCGTGAATAGGGGCGGGGTGCTCATGCAGGGGCACCCCGCCCTTTTTGTATGTCTGTGTAAGAGAAACAGGGAGCAAATCATGCAGATCGTACAAAAGTAATACTTTTGCTTGTGCTTTTTGACAAAAAATCAAAAAGCCGTGTGCAAACCGCAAAAAATCAGGTATAATGGTTTGTAGAATAGAAAAGGTGTCGTTACGGCACGAAAGGAGAGTGAGCAGATTGGCAGAGGATTATGTGATCGAGATGCTCCACATTACCAAGGAATTCCCGGGTATCAAGGCAAACGATGATATCACCCTGCAGCTGCGCAAGGGCGAGGTACACGCCCTTCTGGGCGAGAACGGTGCGGGCAAAAGTACGCTGATGAGCGTGCTGTTCGGCCTGTATCAGCCGGAACAGGGCAAGATCCTGAAAAACGGCAAGGAGGTTGCCATCCGCAACCCCAACGATGCCAACGCACTGGGCATCGGCATGGTGCACCAGCACTTCAAGCTGGTGGAATGCTTCAGCGTGCTGGACAACATCATTCTGGGCGTGGAGCCCAACAAGATGGGCTTTTTGCAGAAGGCCGAGGCACGCAAAAAGGTGATGGCGCTGAGCGAAAAGTACGGCCTGCGGGTAGACCCGGACGCACTGATCAGCGATATCTCAGTGGGTATGCAGCAGCGCGTGGAGATCCTGAAGATGCTGTACCGCGACAACGAGATCCTGATCTTTGACGAGCCCACCGCTATGCTGACCCCGCAGGAGATCGACGAGCTGATGGAGATCATGCGCGGGTTCAAGAAGGAGGGCAAGTCCATCCTGTTCATCACCCATAAGCTGAACGAGATCATGGCTGTGGCCGACCGCTGCACCGTGCTGCGCAAGGGCAAATATATGGGCACGGTGGATATCAAGGGCACTACCAAGGAAGAGCTTTCCCGCCGCATGGTGGGCCGTGACGTGCAGCTGCAGGTGGAAAAGCAGCCCGCACACCCCGGCGAGACCATGCTGGACGTGGAAAACGTTACCATCCACAACGACCAGCGCAAGAAGGACGTGGTGAAGGATGTGTCCTTCAAGGTGCACGCAGGCGAGATCGTCTGTCTGGCGGGCATTGAGGGCAACGGTCAGACCGAGTTCATCTACGGCCTGACCGGCCTGAGCAAGCTGTCTAGCGGCAAGCTTACGCTGGACGGCAAGGATATCACCCACGAGAGCATCCGTCAGCGCTCCAAGGACGGCATGGGTCACATCCCGGAGGACCGCCACAAGCACGGTCTGGTGCTGGATTTCAGTCTGGAAAACAACATCGTGCTGCAGCGCTACTGGCAGCCGGAGTTCCAGAAGGGCGGCTTTATCCGTGCCGATAAGGTGCGCGAGTACTCCGACCGGCTGATCAAGCAGTACGATGTGCGCAGCGGTCAGGGCAGTCTGACCACCGTGCGCAGTATGTCCGGCGGCAACCAGCAGAAGGCCATCATTGCCCGCGAGATCGACCGCGACCCCAAGCTGCTGGTGGCAGTGCAGCCCACCCGTGGTCTGGATGTGGGTGCTATTGAGTACATCCACCGCCAGATCGTGGCCGAGCGCGACAAGGGCAAGGCCGTGCTGCTGGTCAGCTTGGAGCTGGACGAGGTGATGAACCTTTCTGACCGCATCCTTGTAATGTACGAGGGCGAGATCGTGGGCGAGTTTGACCCCAAGACCACCACCGTGCAGGAGCTGGGTCTGTATATGGCAGGCGCCCGCAAGCAGGGAAAGGAGGAGCAGTAACACATGAATAAGAAAAAACTTTCCCGCAGCAGCAGCCTGCAAAGCTCTGTTACCAGCGTGCTGGCTGCACTGCTGTGCATCCTGATTGGTTTGCTGGTGGGCTTTCTGGTGCTGGTAGCCATCAACCCCGCACACGCATGGGGCGATGGCTTTGTGCGCATCATCAAGGGCGGTTTCCACGATGCCCCCTACGGTGTGGGCAAGGAGCTTGCCAATGCCGCACCCCTGATTATGACCGGTCTGTCCGTGGCCTTTGCCTTCAAGACCGGCCTGTTCAACATCGGTGCAGCCGGTCAGTATACGCTGGGCGCTTACGGTGCGCTGTACTGCGCCATCATGCTCAAGCTGCCCTGGTTCGTCTGCCTGCTGGTAGCAGCAGTGCTGGGCGGCCTGTGGGGTGCGATCCCCGGCTTTTTCAAAGCCTACTTCAACATCAACGAGGTCATTACCTCCATCATGTTCAACTGGATCGGCCTGTATCTGGTGAATGAGCTCATCTACCAGAACGGCACCGGCCCCATGTACGATGTGCGCAACACCCGTACTTTGAACCTGAGCAAGAATGCCGATTTTGCCCAGTCCCTGATCCCGGACTTTGGCTTGAACAAGCTGTTCCAGACCAACAGCACCACCATTGCCATCTTCTTGGCGGCAGCGGTGGCCGTGCTGATCTGGGTGGTGCTGAACAAGACCACCTTCGGCTACGAGCTCAAGGCCGTTGGCCTGAACAAGAACGCCGCCCGTTACGCCGGTATCAACGAGAAGAAAAACATCATCCTCTCCATGGCCATTGCCGGTGCGCTGGCGGGCTTCGGCGCAGGCCTGTTCTATCTGTCCAACGTGTCCCAGTGGAACCCGCTGAACTCCACCAGCCTGCCGGGCATGGGCTTCAACGGTATCTCGGTGGCACTGCTGGCAAGCTCCAACCCCATTGGCACCGTGTTCTCTGCGCTGTTCATCTCCCACATCTCGGTCGGCGGCTCCTTCCTGTCCACCAAGTTTTACCCCACTGAGATCTCGGATCTGATCAGCGGCATCATCATCTACCTGTGCGCATTCTCCATGCTGTTCCGCGGCAAGATCCAGAGCCTGCTGTTCCGGAATGCCGAAAAGACCAATGTGAACGCAGAGCCTGCGCCTGCCGCAGAAAAGACCAAAAAGGAGGGCAAGTAATATGCTGCTTCTGATCAAATATACCCTGCTGTACGGTATCGTGCTGATGCTGGTGGCACTGGGCGGTATGTTCAGCGAACATTCCGGCATCATCAACATTGCACTGGAGGGCATCATGGTCATCGGCGGCGTGGCCGGTGTGCTTACCCTGACCATGCTGCCTGCAAGCCTGTCGCCCTTCCTTGTGGTGCTGATCTCCATTCTGGTGGCAGCGCTGGCGGGCGTGATCTACAGCCTGCTGCTGGCCTTTGCCTCTATCAACCTGAAGGCGGACCAGACCATCGGCGGTACGGCACTGAACCTGCTGGCTACCGCCATTGCCGTGGTCATCTCCAAGTACTTCAGCGAGAGCGGCAGCGCCAAGCTGAACTATTCCAACAAGCCCTTCCTGTTCAGCATCGGCGGGCTGGAACTCAGCGTGTTCGTGCCGTTGGGGCTGATCTTGCTGGTGGTCAGCTACATCGTGCTGTACAAGACCCGCTTCGGCCTGCGCCTGCGTGCCTGCGGCGAGCACCCGCAGGCTGCGGACTCGGTGGGCATCAACGTTTACAAGATGCGCTACGCCGGTGTCATCCTTTCCGGTGCGCTGGGCGCCGTCGGCGGTCTGGCGTATATCGTGCCCCCGGTGCAGACCTGGAACTTTGAAGTCGGCGTGGCCGGTGCAGGCTTTCTGGCACTGGCAGTTATGATCTTTGGCCAGTGGAAGCCTTTCCACATCTTTGGCGCGGCCATGTTCTTTGCCGTGTTCAAGAGCCTTGCCAATATTGCAGACTCTACCTTCCTTGCGCAGCTGCACTGGTCCAGCAACATCTATAATATGATGCCCTTTGTGGCCTCTATGGTCATTCTGGCCTTCACTTCCAAGAACAGCATGGCACCCAAGGCCGAGGGTATCCCCTACGACAAGGGCTCCCGTTAAGCGCATTCGCTAAAAATCCGCAAAATGAAGGCATCCGCAGTCATCAATGTGCTGCGGATGCCTTTTTTGTACGGGAGATGGCACATTTTATCCATGTATTTGCCGGTAGAAAATGGCATTTCCTGCTTGTAAAATACAACGAGATGTGCTATCATTATAAAACAAATGTGTATCTATAGGGACCCGGTGTACATTTCTTGCACTGCGGAAAACAAGAAAGGTGAGTTTCGCTATTATGGACGAAAAAGCAACTATGGGACAGTCGCTCCGGAGCACGGAGGACGAAGAGACCATTGATCTGATGGAACTGGCCCGCCTGCTGTGGGCGCATGCTGTGCAGATCGTGGCAGCAGCTGTTGCGGCAGCGCTGATTTGCCTGCTGGTGTGCGTGTTTGCGCTTACACCCAAGTATCAGGCTTCTATCAATATGATCGTGAATACCCGGCAGGATAACTCCTCCACCTTTACCAGTGATAACTTCAATTCTGCTAAGAACCTGATCAGCACCTATGCGGTCATCATCAAGGGCAACACCGTGCTGAACGAGGTGATCGACAAACTGGATCTGGATATGACCTACACCGAGTTGTATAAGATGGTGGATGTTGCCGATGTGGACTCTACCCAGATCATGCAGATCACGGTCACCGATACCGATGCAGAGCGCGCAGGCGAGATCGCACAGACCATTGCCGACATCGTGCCCGATGTGCTGGTGGAAAAGGTGGAAGCCGGTTCCTGCAAGGCGGTGAGCGATGTGATCATCGATCCCAACAAGGTGTTCCCCCAGACCAAGAAGTACGTTGTGCTGGCCGGTCTGCTGGGCGCTGTGGTGGTGTGCGGCGTGCTGGTGCTGGCACACCTGCTGCACGATACCATTGTGGATGACGAAGATGTTCAGAAGAAGCTCGGCCTGCCCGTGCTGGGCCTGATTCCGGAGGTGTAAGACGATGTGGAATCTGTTTAACAAAAAGAACAAAACTGACGGCGAGCACTGTACCCTGCAGCTGATCACCGATAAGGGGATGCCCTTTGGCTATGTGGAGGCCTACAAGTCTCTGCGCACCAATCTGGACTTTATGGCGGGCTCCATGGACGTGCACACGCTGGTCATCACCAGTACCGTGCCGGAAGAGTCCAAGAGCAATGTGGCGGTCAATCTGGCGATGACGATGGCCGAAAGCGGCAAAAAGGTGGCTCTGGTGGATTGCGACCTGCGCAAGCCGGTGCTGCACCGCTATCTGAAGGCCGGTCACAACGTAAAGGGCGTTTCCAACGTGCTGTCCAACCAGTGCACGCTGGACGAGGCGCTGCATGAACTGAAGGAAATGAATCTGACCTTCCTGCCCGCCGGTACCCCGCCGCCGAACCCCTCCGAGATGCTGAGCCAGCCGCAGATGCAGGCCATGGTCAACACCCTGCGGGAAAAGTTCGATGTGGTCATCTTTGATGCACCCCCGGTGTCCGTGGTCACCGATGCAGCCGTCATCGGCCGCTATGTGGACGGCGCGGTTTTCGTTGTGCGCTCGGACTACGCCCCCGCCGATGCGGTGCGCGGCGCAGTGAAAAAGCTGCAGGATGCCGGTGTCCGGGTGCTGGGCAGCGTGCTGACCCGCTACGACATGAAGAAGGCACTCAAGGGCTCCAGCTACGCATACAGCTATGCCTACAATTACAACTATGCCTACGAAAAACAGAAGGCTGATGTTACTGAATAAGGAAGCACTGCTATGACCGATCTGCATTGTCACATTCTGCCCGGCATGGATGACGGCGCAAAGGATACAGCAGTCTCGCTGGAGCTGCTGCGCAGGGAATACGAGGACGGTGTGCGCAACATCGCGTTCACCAGCCACTTCAACAGCGAGCGTACCACAGTGGAAGCCTTTACGGTAAAGCGGCAGGCTGCCTTTGAACAGCTGACCGCAGCGCTGGAGGGGCAGCCCATGCAGTTTGATTTCAAACTGGGGGCGGAGGTGTTCTTCTCGCCCGGCCTGTGCGAGCTGGACACCCGGGCGCTGTGCATGGGGGACACCGCTTATCTGCTGCTGGAATTCCCCACCACCCACAAGCCGCATTTTATCCGGCAGACCCTGTACAATCTGCAGCAGCAGGGCATCGTGCCGCTGATCGCGCATATCGAGCGCTACCCCTATGTGCTGGAGGATCCCACCCTGCTGTACGACTGGGTAGCCGCCGGTGCCTATGCGCAGATCAACGCAGGAGCACTGCTGGAGCCTAAGCTCTGCAAAAAGTTGTGTAAGTTCATCCAGTGGGGATTGGTTCATGTCATCTCCACCGACACCCATTCCCCGGACAAGCGCCCGCCCCGCATGGCACAGGGAGTGCAGCAGCTGGAAAAGCTGCTGGGCAGGGAAACTGCTGCCCACATCGTGCGCAACGGCGATGAACTGTTCCATGATCAGGAACTGGACGCGGCGACCCTGCATCAGCCCAAAAAGTTTTTGGGCATGTGGGTCTGATCCTAAAGTAAGGAGAAAACTGCCCGGGCAGAGAATTACTCTGCCCGGGCAGCGGATTTTGGTATGAAGAAAAATAAGGTCCTGAAAATCGTGTTGATCGTGCTGGGCGCGCTGGTGGCTCTGCTGGCAGCAGCTGTTCTTGGCGTGCTGTTCTACCTCCACAGTATGGCAGCCGGTATTCCTGAAACCCTGCCGGATGCCCCGGCGGACAGCACACAGGTCACCCTGACGGATGATGAGATCGATAAGCTGCTCAGCGGTGAGATCACGCTGGAGGAACTGGCAGATGAAGCCGCCGCGTCCGGCAGCGGGGAACAGGAGGCATCCGCCAGCGCTCCGCAGCAGGAGACAGGTGCGGTTTCCTCCCTAGCGAATTCTGATACTTCTCCGGCGGCATCTGCCTCCCGGACGGAGAGCAGCAGTACAGCGTCCTCCAGCAAGCAGGAGACTGCCGGTACAGCCAATTCCGGTACAGAAAAACCGGCGTCCTCCTCCGGCAAACAGGAGGCCGGCTACGAGGCCGAGGTCAAGGCACTGCTGCGGCAGCTGTACAGCGTCAAGGCACGCGCCGAGGCAGAGCTGAACAGCTGCATTGCCGGAGCAAAGGCAGAGTTCAAATCGCTGCCGGAGTCTCAGCAGACACAGGCACGAAAGATCTCCATCGTGCTGGCCAGAAGCGGCAGACTGTACGCGATGCAGGCGTCCTACGACAGGGAAGTGGAGAGCATCGTCAGCCAGATGCGCGCCATTCTGACCGCCAACGGCCAGAGCACCGCATTGGCAGATCAGGCGATGGCCTCCTATAAGGCACAGAAGAGCGCCATGTACTCCCGGCTGACCGCAAAACTGTACTCCTGACCCGCAAAACGACCACGGACCATCCGCAGCACATCTCCCGGGCACTGACTGTGCCGGAAAGGGGCTGCGGATGGTTTTGTTTTGCCTTTTTGCTGTAATATGGAGAAAAATGCTAAGGACATGGAGGGATGACTCTGCGGCAGAGACGCTGCCTTTTACGCCGACAGGGGAGGGCGGATTGTACGCGCCAACGGAACAATCCCCCAAAAGGCCGGAAAAGTAGCACTTTTACCTACAAATATACAGGAAATTTGTATAAAGTATAAGATTTCACTCATGCTTTGCTATAATGAAGTGAATTCTTTTCATGTAAATTGACAAAAATCGTGGTTATCCTTATAATAGATAGAGTGTTTCTCGGGTATGGACGATGGTGTTTGTGCAACCGCAAGATGCCATCGTTTTATTATTCGCTTTTCTGTCCGCGTGCCAAGGACAGACGTCCGCTATGTGTGAGGCTGGCGGACTGCGGGAAAGTGTGGCTCGGCCTGAGAGCAAAAACAGTAATTCATTGATAGGATTGGAGTGGCATCAAACGATGGCAAAGTACATCATCAAGCGTGTCGCAATGGGTATCTTCAGTATCTTCATTGTGGCTACGGTTACCTTTTTTGTCATGAACCTGGTCCCCGGTGGCCCGTTCGTGGCAGAAAAGTCCATCAGTGCCGCTGCTCAGCAGGCTCTGGCCGAAAAGTATGGCATTGATAAGCCGCTGAGTGTGCAGTACGTCAACTACATGAAGAGCCTTTTGCACGGCGATCTGGGTCTGAGCCTGCGTCAGCGCGGCCGTACCGTGAACCAGATCATTGCCAGCAAGCTGCCGGTGTCCTGCCGCCTGGCAGGCATTGCAGTGGTTGTGGCTCTGTGCGTGGGCATCCCGCTGGGCTGCATTTCCGCTTACAACCGCGGTAAGTGGCTGGATAACGTTATTATCGTGTTTGCAACCTGTGGCATCGCGATCCCCAGCTTTATTTCCAGCGTGCTGCTATTGTACCAGTTTGGTATGAAAATGAAGGTGCTGCCCACCGTTGGTCTGAACAGCGCAGCCGCCTATATCATGCCGGTCACTGCACTGGCCATCTATCCCTCGGCTTATATCACCCGTTTGATGCGCTCCAGCCTGCTGGACGTTATGGGTCAGGACTATATGCGCACTGCCCGCGCAAAGGGCGTGTCCCAGTTCATGATCCTGTTCAAGCACGCACTGCGCAACGCCATTCTGCCTGTCATCACCTACGTCGGCCCCATGCTGGCCAGCCTGATGACCGGTTCTTTCGTGGTGGAAAAAATCTTCTCCGTGCCCGGTCTGGGCCGCGACTTCGTGTCTGCCATCACCAACCGTGACTACACCATGATCATGGGCACCACCATCCTGCTGTCCAGCATGGTCATCATTGCTAACGTGATCGTGGATATCCTTTATAAGATCATCGACCCGCGCATCAAGCTGCAGTAAGAGAAAGGAGCGATTTTCATGGAAAACATTAAAAAGAATCCGCTCAGCCTGCAGCTCAACGCGGAGGATTTTCTGCCCGCCAGCAATGAGGAAAAGCAGAGCCTGGTGGTCATGCGCGAAAGCGTCAACTTCTGGAAGGACGGTATCCGTCGCCTGAAGAAGAACAAGATCGCCATGGTCAGCTTTGTGTTCATCATTGCCATTGCCATCTTTGCCTACCTGCTGCCCGCCGTCTGGCCTTACAGCTATTCCGAGCAGATGAAGGGCAGCAACAACCTGAAGCCTTTCGAGTACTCTGCTTCCGAGCAGGCGCGTATCGACGCAGGCGAAAAGGTGTTCCCGCACATTCTGGGCACCGACCGTATGGGTCGTGACTTCGCTGTGCGTATCATGATGGGCACCCGCGTCAGCCTGTCCGTCGGTCTGATCGCCTCTGTGCTGGTGCTGATCATCGGCGCCACCTATGGTGCGGTTGCGGCTTTTGCCGGCGGCTGGGTGGACAATATCATGATGCGTATTACAGATATCCTGTACACCATCCCCGATATTCTGCTGATCATCCTGCTGGGCATGGCTCTGAAAGATCCGCTGGATGCACTGGCTACCAAGCCCGGCTTCAAGTGGATGCAGACCCTTGGCCCCAACATGATCTCCATCTTCATCATCTTTGCTCTGCTGTACTGGGTCGGCATGGCGCGTATCGTCCGCAGCCAGATCCTGATCCTGAAGGAGAGCGAGTACGTTACCGCTGCCCGCGCACTGGGCGCTTCCAGCGGCCGTATCATCAAAAAGCATCTGCTCACCAACTGCATCGGCACCCTGATCGTTACCACCACCCTGCAGATCCCGGCCTCCATCTTCACCGAGAGCTACCTGAGCTTCATCGGTCTGGGTGTTGCAGCCCCGCTGCCTTCTCTGGGTTCTCTGGCTACCGATGCCGTCAAGGGCATGAACACCTACCCCCATCTGCTGATCGCCCCCGCACTGATGATCAGCGTGATGATCCTTGTGTTCAACCTGTTCGGCGATGGCCTGCGCGATGCCTTTGACCCGAAGCTGAAGAATTGATGAGGTGAACAGAAATGAGCGAGAAAATTCTTGATATCAAAGATGAACGCCTTTCTTTCTTCACCCCTGCGGGCGAAGTAAAGGCACTGAACGGCGTTTCCTTTACCATGAATCAGGGCGATGTTCTGGGCGTTGTGGGCGAGTCCGGCTCCGGTAAGTCGGTCACCGCTTACTCCGTTATGGGTCTGACCGCTTACCCCGGCAAGCTGGTGGGCGGCAAGGTGTGGTTCAACGGCCACGAGATCGAGAACATGAAGGAGAAGGACTTCCGCAAGATCCGCGGCAACGAGGTCTCCATCATCTTCCAGGATCCCATGACCAGCCTGAACCCGGTGTACACCATCGGCAACCAGATCGTGGAGGTCATCCGCCTGCACACCGATAAGAACAAGGCCGATGCATGGGCACGTGCCAAGGAGCTGCTGGAGCTGGTTGGCATCAACGAGCCCGAAAAGCGACTGAAGCAGTACCCCCACGAGCTGTCCGGCGGTATGCGCCAGCGCGTGATGATCGCCATTGCACTGGCCTGTGAGCCTAAGCTGCTGATCGCCGATGAGCCCACCACCGCACTGGATGTGACCATTCAGGCACAGATCCTTGAGCTGATGCAGGATCTGCGCAAGAAGCTGGGCATGAGCATCATCATGATCACCCACGATCTGGGCGTTGTGGCTTCCATGTGCGAGAAGATCGCCGTCATGTACGCCGGCCACATCGTGGAGTACGGCACCACCGACGAGATCTTCTATCAGCCGGGTCACGAGTACACCAAGGGCCTGATCAACTCCATCCCCAAGCTGAACACCGCAGAGCACGAGCGCCTTGTGCCTATCGAGGGTACCCCTGTGGACCTGCTGAATCCGCCGGCAGGCTGCCCCTTTGCGCCCCGCTGCAAGAACTGCATGAAGATCTGTCTGAGCAAGATGCCCCCGCGCACCGAGCTCAGCGATACCCACTATACCTACTGCTGGCTGCAGCAGAAGGCTGCATTTGAGAAAGGGGAAAAGGCAGAATGAGTGAACATAAGACGCTGGTTGAAGTCCAGCACCTGCAGCAGTATTTCCCCGCCGGCGGTGTGGGCAAGAACCGCAAGTACGTTCAGGCTGTGGATGACGTAAGCTTTGCCATCCGCAAGGGCGAGACCCTTGGTCTGGTAGGCGAGTCCGGTTGTGGCAAGACCACTACCGGCCGCACCCTGCTGCGCCTGTACGAGCCCACCGGCGGTAAGATCTACTATGATGGCAACCTGCTGTTCGATAAGGACAACAAGATCGCAGTGGATATGCTGCCCTACCGCCGCCGGATGCAGATCGTTTTTCAGGATCCCTACGCAAGTCTGGATCCCCGCATGACCATTGGCGACATCGTGGGTGAGGGCATTGATATCCATCATCTGGCCGAGAACGAAAAGGACCGCCACGATAAGATCATCGCTCTGCTGGAGCGCGTTGGTCTGAACAGCGAGCACGCCAACCGCTACTGCCACGAGTTCTCCGGCGGTCAGCGTCAGCGCGTGGGCATTGCCCGTGCACTGGCCGTGAACCCCGAGTTCATCGTTTGTGACGAGCCTGTCTCTGCACTGGACGTTTCCATTCAGGCTCAGGTCGTCAATATGTTCGAGGATCTGCAGCAGGAGATGGGTCTGACCTACCTGTTCATCGCCCATGACCTGAGCGTTGTGAAGCACATCTCCAACCGCATCGGCGTCATGTATCTGGGCAAGATGGTGGAGCTGGCCGACAGCTACGAGCTGATCACCCACAGCATCCACCCCTACACCCGCAGCCTGATCTCCGCAATTCCGGTGGCAGACCCCATTACGGCCCGCCAGTCCAAGCGTATCGTGCTGCAGGGCGATGTGCCCAGCCCCCTGAACCCGCCGTCCGGCTGCCGCTTCCGCACCCGCTGCCCCTATGCAGACGAGCAGTGCGCCAACGAGGTGCCCGAGTTCAAGGAGGTCTCCACCGGCCACTGGGCAGCATGCCATCACCTTGACCGCGTGAAGTGAGAACACTTTACTCTAGTAAAAGATGAAAATGATTCAACTGTGCGCTGAAATGTTGTCACAAAATGGTTACAGTCTTGCAAAGAGGCTTGTAACCAAAGTGTAAACGCATTATAATCATTCGTGTTCCTCCGGTGTACATTTGCACCGGATCGAATATAGAGGCGGCTGGGGGAACCTGGCACACTCAAATTTGATATAAGGGAAGGATATTATTATGAAACGCATTTCTCGTCGTAATTTCCTCAAGGTTGCAGGCGTGGGTGCCGCTGCTCTGGGTCTGGCAGCCTGTGGCGGCAGCAAGTCCGGTTCTACCGCAACCTCCGGCACTGCTTCCTCCGCTGCTGGTTCTTCTACCGGCAGTGTCAACACCGCTGGCTTTACCGTCCAGTACGGCCCCAACCCCGAGACTCTGGATCCCTCTTTGAACAGCGCTGTTGATGGCGCCAACACCATCATCACCATCTTCGAGCCCCTGCTGATCATCAACGAGAACAACGAAGTTATTGGTGGCCAGGCTGAGAGCTGGGAAGAAAGCGAGGACGGCCTGACCTGGACCTTCACCATGCGTGACGGTTTGAAGTGGAGCGATGGCACCGACCTGACCGCTAAGGACTTTGAGTACAGCTTCAAGCGTATGGTCAACCCCGACACAGCAGCTCCCTACGCAGAGACCTGCCTGGGCATGATCGATGGCTTTGACGCAGCTGCCGGCTTCCCCGATGCAGACGGCAACCCCACTGCAGAGCCCAACCCCGATGCTCTGAACGTCAAGGCAAGCGACGACGGCAAGACCCTGACCATCGTGCTGTCCTACCCCTGCTCCTACTTCGACAAGATGGCCGCATTCGCATCCATGAGCCCTGTGCAGCAGGCTACCGTTGAGGCCAACGGCGATGCATGGTGCACCTCCGCTGAGACCTTCGTCTCCAACGGTCCCTACATGATCACCGAGTGGACTCCCTCCGAGCGTATCGTTCTGTCCAAGAACCCCAACTACGTTGGCGGCTGGGATAGCTCCAAGATCGTTTCCGACAGCATTACCCTGCTGCTGCTGGAGGACTCTTCCGCTTCCTTCGCTGCTTACAACAGCGGCGAGGCTGTCCTGATCAAGGACGTGCCCACCGACGAGATCCCCAGCCTGACCAAGGCAGAGGACGGCGGCGACTTCTATGTTGACACCATTCTGGGCACCTACTACGTCAGCCTGAACCTGCAGCGTGATGCCTTCAAGGATGCCAAGGTTCGCAAGGCTCTGGCTCTGGCCATCGACCGCGACTATGTTGGCAACACCATCATGCAGGGCACCTACTCTGCTGCATCCAACTTGGTTGGCCCCGGCATCGTGGACGAGCAGGGCTACTTCTACGACAACGCGAACGGCGGTTCTCCCTACATTGCTGATGACTACGAGGCAAATATGGCCGAGGCTAAGAAGCTGCTGGAAGAGGCTGGCTACCCCAATGGCGAGGGCTTCCCCACCATCGAGTACAGCACCAACGATTCCGGCTACCATGTGCCTCTGGCAGAGTACCTGCAGCAGACTTGGGGCGATCTGGGCATTACCCTGACCATCAACAAGATGGAGTGGTCTGCCTTCACCGCTGCTCGCCGTGCCGGCGAGTACGATGTTGCCCGTAACGGCTGGGTCATGGACTACAACGATCCTTCCAACATGATCGAGCTGTTCTGCTCCGGCAACGGCAACAACGATGGTAAGTACTCCAACCCTGACTTCGATGCTGCTATGGAGGCTTCCAAGGTTGCTGATGTCTCCGAGCACTTTGCACAGCTGCATAAGGCTGAGGACATCCTGATGGAGGATATGGGCTGCATCCCCGTTGCTTACTACAACGACTTCTGGCTGCAGAGCTCTTCTCTGAAGGGCATCTGGCACAGCCCCTACGGCTACTGGTACTTCCAGTACGGCTACATCGAGGAGTGATTTCCTCCCTGTGCTGTGCAGCGTAAGCTGAGCTGTAAACTATAAACACTAAGCACCCCGCCTACTGGAAACGGCTGGCGGGGTGCTTTTTTACTGTTATCCTGCAAAAAAGACGAGTGCTCGGTTTTGCCGATGCACTCGTCTTTTTATGTAAACCATGCTGAAATAACGATGTCTTGCTTACACCGCAGCCATGGCGGCCAGAACGCTCTGCCAGCTCTTGCTGCGTGCGGCAGGCACCGGCGCGGGGCGGGTGCGCCGTGTAGCAGGAGCACTATGACCGGTCGCAGAGGATACCGTCAGGGCAGGGGAGGGGCAGAAGAACACAGCACTGTCCTTTGCCAGCCACTGCGCAGCCAGTGCAGCGGCCTGCGGGTCAGACTGCAAGGCACGGCGCTCGTTCCCGGCCAGAAAATCAGCCAGCCAGTACAAAATTGCGGCCAGCGGCAGGCAGGGAGAAGCGTCCTGATTCCAGTAACTCCAGCGTGCGCCGCGGCCGAGGTGGCTTTCGACTGTGATCTGTGCGCCGGTGCGGGCATTCTGCGGGATGACACCAACATAGTTCGTGCCGGCGCGCTGCCCCAGCTCCTCTATAAGGCGCTGGGTGCGGGCGGCATCCAGCCGATCCTCCCGGCAGTAGGCGCGGAAGTCGGTCTGGCTGAGCAGGCTGTCGGCACTGGACGGAAAACGTCCGGTCAGCTGCCCATCGGCATTGTGGCACAGCTGCCAGCCCTTGCGGAACAGCTGAAAATTCAGGCAGCGCCGCCCCATGGTGGAGTAGCACACAAGGGCGCTCTGCTCCCCGGGCAGCTGTTTTACTTCAAGATAGGCATCGTTGCCGCAGGTGTCCTGCAAACGGATGGTGAGCAGCAGCTGTGCACCGGCGTGCAGGGTGGACATGGCGTTGTGCATGGCGTCAAAATAACGGGAAGCGTCCATGATTGATCTCCTTCCTAAAAAGCAAACAGCGAAACGTTGTAAAAGTGCCAGCCGGGTGATCGGGCCGACAGGCTGTATAAAACTTCTCTGAACGTAGTATAGCATACTTTTGAGGAAAAAACAACTGCAAGTTTCTTCAAAACGACAAAATTTTGCAAAAGCTTATGGCGTAGAGTAAACGGAAGTTCAAAGCATGGTTGTGCTTTATGATAAGCGGTTGTGAAAAATGACCCCTGCGGGAGATGCCGGCTAAGGCAGGAGTTGCTCCCACAGGGGTCATTTTATGTTTTTCAATCGCCAAGCTCCCGGATCTCGTTCTGGATCAGCCGTCCGGCTGCACGGGCAAGCTGATCCATGCCGCGGATGCGCGCCATATTTTTGCCGTAGATCTGCGTGGCGGCACCGGCGCTGCTGTCCTCGCCCATAAAAACGGCAGACACCCGCACGCCCTGCCGCTGCAAGGTGCGCACCTGCGCGGCGGTATCGGTAACACCGGCGGCGTCCTCGTAGGCGCAGCCCAGCGGGTTCTCTGCTGTGGGCGGAATGCGGCGGCTGTCGTTGGGGCTGGCATCGGTCAGCAGGATCATCAGGTGGCGCGGGGCAGGGCCGGGGGCGTACCGGATCAGATCGCCCGCAGCTCGCAGCGCCAGACCGTCTCGGTTCCAGCCTGAGGCGAAGTACCGGAAGATGTTCTGCCGGTTCTTGTCCGCAAAACCTTTCAGTACCCGCAGTACCGTGTAGCCCCGCAGGCTGCTAAAGGCGCTTACTCGCACCGGAATACCGCAGTTGGCCAAGCTTTCGGCCAGAATGACACCCTGCGCCGCAATCACCTCCTGACAGTGCAGGCGGGAGGCGGAGGCGTCCAGCAGCAGATCCACCGTAAAGGCGGGGCAGTTTTCCTCCTCCGGGCACAAAAACACCCGGTTATCGTTCAGGTAAGGGGCGCGCCACACCCGCCCGGCGCACAGGTTACCGCTGCGCGCCACCCGCTGGTCGGGCTGCTGATGCACCAGAATGCAGTTGCGGATCTGTTCGGTAAGGCGCAGCACCACGCTGCGGTGCAGCTCCTGATTTTTTGCATAGTAGGCGCGGTTGCGTTCGGCCTGCAATTCGGCCTGCTGTGCCAGCTGCCGCGCTTCCGGGGTGGGTGCCTGCGCCGGGCTGGGTACACCGGCGCTGAACCACAAATGACAGCCCAGATGCACCCCAGTGCACAACTCCTGCTCAGTCTTGCGCAGCTGCTCTGGCGGGTAGAAGCAGCGCCCGAAGCAGCTTTCAATGTAGGCGCGGTCTTGCGCGGTGCGCTGCTTCAGGGTGATGTTTGCCCGGCGCTTGTCCACCGCCAGCCCGCTGCCTGTGGCATCCACCGCACCGGAATGCTCCACCGTCACCCGGTCGGTCTTGATCATCTGGGTGGGCATGGTTATGGTGGCAAGCTTTGCCCAAAAGCCTTGCAGCCGCAGGTGCAGCGCGGGCTTCTGACGTACCTCGCCGTCAAACAGGGCAAATTTTGCAAACAGTGCCAGCAGGTCGTTTTTGAGCTGTGCTGGTTCCGGTACGGCCTCCGGCTCCAGCGCAGCGGCAAGGCTGCTCTCGTAAGGGGTCATGACCGGGGCGGTGTGTCCCAGCACCTTGCGCCAGCGCGCAGCCTGCATGGTGTACACCAGCTGGTTTTTCGCCATCCACTCCTGCCGCGAAAGCTTGTACTGGATGGCAAAAAAGTAGTCCGCGTGGGCAAACCGCAGCGCCTCCAGCACCGGGCGGCGGGGCAGCTCCAGCCGGTAGGCCGCGTTTTCTAAGTACAGCCACGCCATATCGTCCAGCATGGGCTGGCGTGTGTCGCCCTCCCAAGCGGAAAAAATGTCCCGGATCAGCGCATCACCGTAGTATTTGTGCACCAGCCCTACGATGCAGTTCATGTAAAAATCAATGGTGCCGTCCGTGTTGCGGGCCAGAAACAGCGGCTCGAAGCCGTAAGCTCCGGCAGCGGCCCAGACCTGATTGGCCGCACGCCGCTCCTGTGCGGTGTAGCTTTGGGCATCCATCAGGCAAACAGCTTTCCGGCATCCAGCTTGGCCGGGATGCGCGCGGCGATCACGTCCCGGATCAGCCCCTGCTCGTAGGAGTCAAAGGCCTTGTTGGTGATGCCCATATCCAGCGCCGCCCCGGCCGGGATGCCCCTGCGGATCAGCCGCAGCGCGTCCAGCATACCGCGCAGATCCAGCGCTTTGGTGGAAATCTCGGCACTGTCGCATTTTTTCTGCAGGTCCAGAAACAGCAGTGCAAACTGGTGCACATATTTTGCGGTAAGATCCGGGAACTGCGCCCGCAGCAGCTTTTCCAGATTATCCTGCGTGATGGTAGGCATCTGCACCACTGCAAAGCGGGAGGTAAGCGCCTCGTTCAGCTCCCGGGTGCCCGCGTAGCCGTAGTTCATGGTGGCGATAAAGCGGGTCTCCTCGGCCAGCGGGATGCGGTCGTAACCGGGTACGTCAATGGCGCGGCGGAAGTCCAGCACCGCGTGCAGCACCGCCAGCGCCTCGTTTTTGGCCATGTTGATCTCGTCCAGCACGCCAAAGCCGCCGCACTGTGCGCAGCGGTACACCGGCCCGGGACGGAACACCACCTGCCCGCCCGCAAAGGTATCCATGCCGATGAGGGAGGCGGCATCCATGTTTACATGAAAAGAGATGTCCCATGCGGGGCGGCCAAAGGCGGCGGCAAGGTTTTCTGCCAGCACGTTTTTGCCGGTGGCTTTGCCGCCGGCCAGCAGCAGGTTTTCGCCGCAGAGGATGGCCGCCAGTGCCTGCTCCCACACCTCCTTGCCGTAGTAGGTAAAGGCAGGGGCGGGGATGCGCGGGCGCAGTGCCTCGCTGAGCGGATGGGCGGCGCGGTATTCCTGCACCGCCGTAAGCAGGGCGGGGTCCACCCCTTCCTGCCGTAAGGTATCCAGAATATCCGACATTTGTACAAACACCTCGATCTTGTGACCGGGCGGGAATGAACTGCCCGGTTTCACGCTTATCATAGCACAATCGCGGGCATTTGTGTAGGGGGCGTGCGGGGTAAAAACACAAAAAGGGGCAGCCCCAAATGGGGCTGCCCCTCTTCACATGAAAAAGAAGAAACGCTTAGAGTATGCCGGAGAACTGCGCTTTATCAGGCGTTCTCCAGACCAGCCATCTGCTTGATAGCCTTCATGGCGTAGGTCAGGGTACGACCCATAGCCACACCGGCCATCAGGCAGGGGTAGTTGTTGGCAAAGAAGCTGCCGGACATATCGCCGGTAATGTACAGACCCTCCATGGGCTGGTTGTTGGTGTCCAGAGCCTGACCCTTTTCGTTGATGGCGATGCCCTGCTCGGTGGTCAGCAGGGAAGCACCCAGCCAGCAGCCGTAGAAGGGCGCGGTGCGAATGGCGCTCAGGCGGTAAGCGGGCTTGCCGAAGTCCTCATCGTTCTGCTTATCGTACAGCTCATTGTAGCGCTCCACGGTAGCAAGGAAGGTATCCTTGGCAGCGCCGGTAAAGCCCATCTTGTCGGCCAGCTCGTCCAGAGTATCGCACTTGAACAGTGCACCGGCCTCGATAGCCTCGTCCATCTTGCCCTGAATGTACTTCTCACCGCCGTTGCGGGTCTGGGCAGAGCAGCCGATGGTGTGGAAACGCTTTGCGTCCTCCAAAATGTTGGCATCGCAGATCTGTGCGTAGACGCGGCCCGGCTGGTGGGCGGCAGCGTAGACGATATCGTTGTAGGGGCAGCTCTCGTTGGCAAAACGCTCGCCGTTGCGGTTCACCTTCAGGAAGGGCTGGGTACCGGGGTTGTACTGGCGGATCTTGCCGGGGAAGGCCTTGCCGCCAAAGGCGGAGTCGCTGTCTACATAACCGGCATCCACACCGGGGGCAACGATGCCGCGGTCAAACAGCATGGGAGCGGCTTCCTTGTCCAGATTAGCGCCTGCCCACACTGCTGCACGGATGCCGTAGCCCTTGTCGGCGGGGGAGTAGGAGCAGGCGGTGGTCACGCTGGTGCCCAGCGGGTCCAGCTGCTCCATCATGTAGGGGTTGCCGGGGAAGCCGCCGCAGGCCAGCAGCACGCCCTTGTTGGCGTTGTAACGGATGAAGTGGTCATCCTCGGTGCTCTGGGCGATGATACCGGTAATGCGGCCATCGCTGTTCTTTTCCAGCTTGGCCAGACTGGTCTTGAAGTCCACATCGTAGCCCAGCTCCTGAATGTACTGCAGCAGCAGCTCATTGCGAGCCAGACCGGACTCGCGCTCGCTGGCCATGTAGTTATGCTCCTGCACAGGGTAGAGGTAGTCGGTGTTGTGCTCGGCATTCTCTGCAGGCCATGCAGCCTCGCTGCCGGAGGTAAAATCGCACACCCAGCCGTACTTATCCTCCAGAATGCTGCGCATGAAGTCGTGCATGGCGGCAGACTCGTTGATCCAGGTCTTGACAACGCGCTGGTCGCACTTGCCGGAGGCATAGCGGGAGATCTCGCTCAGCAGCTTTGCCTTATCGGTGGCGGGTTCGCCAGCCTCCTTAGCGGCAGCAGAATCAACAGCGCCGTACCAGTGACGGGTGTCCTGCACGTTGGCGTTCTGCTCGATAACACGGAAGTTCAGGCCGTTGGCAGCCGCATAGGCGGCAGCGAACATACCGCCGTTGCCTGCGCCCACGATGAGGATGTCGGTATCCACGGTCTCGGTGATGGCAGCCTCGTCGATGTCAGGCTCTTTGCCCAGCCAGTCGTTCTCATCGCCGGTGGGCAGCTGCACGCTGGAGACCACGGCCTCGCCCTTAGCCTGTGCGTAGCAGCTCTTGGCAGCCTTCATCACGGCGTCGGAGGTGATGGTAGAACCGGAAACACCGTCGATCTCGGCAGAACCGGCAGCCAGCAGCTGCTCGCGCAGCTCATCGGCAGCGGCAGCGCCGAAGGAAGCGGTCTCGCCGGAGGTATCCACCACCACGTCGGTGACAGCGCTGTCGGAGAAGGTCATAGTGACCTTGACGGTGGAGGAAATACCCTCGGCAGTGCCCTCGTAGGTGCCGGGGATGTACTGACCGGCAGCACCGGAAGTGGAAGCGGAAGCAGAATCGGAGGCAGCATTGCAGGCAGCCAGAGCACCGGCGGTCACACCGCTCATGGCGGCGGCAGCAGCGATCTTGATAAAGCCCTTACGGGAAATCTTGTTCATAGGTACGCTCTCTTTCTTTTTGTTCTTCTTTGTGTTCCTTCTTATCGTGCAGCAAAGTAAAAGGCACTTTGCTGAATCCTTAACAATTGTAGCGTAGAAGGGTGCTGTTTACAATTCATATTTTTTATATTATAATTTAGGAAAAACTAATGTATTGCGGGAGGGAGAAAAGCATGAACGAGAGCGCACTGGAAGGCTTTGTAAAGATCGTGGAACTGAACAGCTTTTCTGCGGCGGCAGAGGCACTGTATCTTTCCCAGTCGGCACTTTCGCAGCAGATCCGCACGCTGGAAGGGCAGCTGCAGTTCGAGCTGTTCCAGCACGTGCCCCGCCGGGTGGTGCTGACCCCGGCGGGACAGGATTTTTACCCCAAGGCAAAGCAGCTGGTGGCTCTGTATCAGCAGGCGTTGCGCCACGCCCGCGCGGTGCAACAGCAGGAAAAACCGCCGGAACGGCATCTGGTGATTGCAGGCTGCCATGAGGCAATGCGGATGTTCGCATACGACTTGTTTTCCCTGACAAGTGACTTGTGCCTGCAGTATACCTCCATTCTGGGGTGGTGTGCCAACCGCAGCGAGGTCTGGCGCAGCCTGAAAAAAGGGGAGATGGATCTTTCCTTCCAGCTGGAAAGTGCAGAGTTCTACGCGCAGGGGCTTACCTTTGTGCCGCTGTTCTATATGCCAGAACTTTGCATCCCCATCCACCCGCCCGCTGATATGCCGGTGGGCAGATTGACCTTGGAACAGGCATTGCAATATCGCTGGCTACCCATCAAGGAGATGTACCAGACTGTCTACGAAACAAGCCTGCTGCAGGAGGGAATGGACCGAGGGGTGGAGTTTACGCCGGTGGGCGGTATCCGCAGTGCGGCCTACGGCGACCCGGCACTCAAGATGGTCCCGGCGGTCTATTACCGCAGGCCGGACCTCAGTTTTGTGCGGGTACTGGACTGGGGCAGGGGACACCGCTTCGGCGTTGTGCTGGGGCAAAAGCGCGAGGATCCGGTAGTAATGGCCTACGTCCGCGCCTTGCAGCAACAGCTGCCGTCCCTCTCGGAAAAGCTGTTCGGCTTGAAGCTGGAACCGGTGGAGGAATCATAAAGAAAAGACGAAAACCCTCTCAGACACTTTCGTGCCAGCTCTCCCTTCAGGAGAGCTGGCACTGGCAGCTGCTGAAAAACTCCCCCTCTCGGGGGAGCTGGCATCGCGCAGCGATGACTGAGAGGGTAAAACAAAGAGCACCTATTGCCCTAAAAAGGCGACAGGTGCTCTTTTTGCAATTATATTGTGACGACAGGTGCTTTAATCCACCACGTCCTCAAACTGGCTGTTGTACAGGTCGGCGTAGAAGCCGCCGGCCTCGATCAGCTGGTCGTGGGTGCCCTGCTCCACAATGTCGCCGTCCCGCATCACAAGGATGAGGTCGGCATCCCGGATGGTGGAAAGGCGGTGGGCGATGACAAAGCTGGTGCGCCCCTCCATCAGGCGGTCCATGGCGGTCTGGATGCGCTGCTCAGTGCGGGTATCCACGCTGCTGGTGGCCTCGTCCAAAATCAGGATGCGGTTGTCTGCCAGAATGGTGCGGGCGATGGTAAGCAGCTGCTTTTGTCCCTGACTGACGTTGGAGGCGTCCTCGTTCAGCTCCATCTGGTAGCCGCCGGGCAGGGTGCGGATAAAGTGGTCGGCGTTGGCTGCCTTTGCGGCGGCGATAACCTCTTCATCGGTGGCGTCCAGCCGGCCGTAGCGGATGTTCTCCATGATGGTGCCCTTGAACAGCCATGTGTCCTGCAGCACCATGCCAAAGCCCTCGCGCAGGGCGCTGCGGTCAAAGTCCCGCACATTGTGGCCGTTCAGGGTGATAGAACCGGCATCCACATCGTAAAAGCGCATCAGCAGCTTGACCATGGTGGTCTTGCCCGCACCGGTGGGGCCTACGATGGCTACCTTCTGGCCGGGCTGCACCGTGCAGCTGAAGTCGTGGATGACGGTCTTGTCCGGGGTGTAGCCGAAGCGCACATGCTCAAAGGTGACCTGTCCGTCAATGTCGGCGGGGTCGGCGCGGCGGGCGGGGTCTGCCAGCTGCTCTTCCTCCGGCTCATTCAAAAACTCGAACACCCGCTCGGCAGCAGCAGCCATGCTTTGCAGCATATTGGACACCTGCGAAAGCTGCTGGATGGGCTGGGTAAAGTTTTTGACATACTGGATAAAAGCCTGAATATCGCCAATGGTGATAACGCCGTTTGCAGCAAAAATGCTGCCCACGATGGCCACCGCCACATAGCCCAGGTTGCCCACAAAGTTCATGATGGGCATCATAAGGCCCGAGAGGAACTGGCTTTTCCATGCGGATTCGTACAGCTTATCGTTGGCGGCGTTGAAGTCTGCCAGTACCACGGCCTCGCGGTTAAACGCCTTGACCACATTGTGGCCGGCGTAGATCTCCTCGACCTGACCGTTGACCACGCCCAGCGTGGCCTGCTGTGCCTTGAAGTACTTCTGGCTGAACTTGACCACCACCAGCACCAGCGCCAGCGATACCGGTAAGATCAGCAGGGCAATCAGGGTCATGCGGGGACTGATGGAAAGCATCATCACCAGCACACCGATCATGGTGGTCACGCTGGTGATCAGCTGGGTGATGCTCTGGTTCAGGCTCTGGCCCAGTGTGTCCACATCGTTGGTGATGCGGGAGAGCACCTCGCCCACGGTGCGCTTTTCAAAGTACGCCAGCGGCAGGCGGTTGATCTTTTCACTGATCTGGCGACGGAAGTCGTAGCAGGCCTTCTGAGAAAGGCCGGTCATCAGCCAGCCCTGAATAAAGCTGAAGGCGCTGCTCAGCAGGTACATTCCCAGCAAGAACAGCAGGATGCGGCCGATATACACAAAATCGATGCTGCCGGTGCCGCGCAGCCGGGCGATCCAGCCGGTGGCAAGGGCGGTGGTGGCTTTTGCCAGCACCTTAGGGCCTGCAATGTTGAAGATGGTGGACAGAACAGCAAACAGCATGGCTGCCGTAAGGGGCAGCTTGTAGTGGCTCATGGTGCGGATGAGCTGCCGCAGCGTGCCTTTAAAGTTTTTGGCGCGCTCGGTGGTGGGACGTCCGGGTCTGGGCATATCACTCACCCTCCTTTTCTGTATTCAGGGTATCCAGCGCCAGCTCCTTCTGGCTCAGCTGGCTGCGGGCGATCTCCTGATATTCCGGGCAGCTGACCATCAGCTGGGCGTGGGTACCCTTGCCCACCAGCCTGCCTTCATCCAGTACAAGGATCTGGTTTGCGTGCAGCACGGTGGAAATGCGCTGTGCCACAATGATCACAGTGGCGTTGTCGGTCTGTGCCTTCAAAGCGCGGCGCAGGGTTACATCGGTCTTGTAGTCCAGTGCCGAGAAGCTGTCGTCAAACAGATAGACCTTGGGGTCCTTGGCAATTGCCCGGGCAATGGAAAGCCGCTGCTTCTGGCCGCCGGATACGTTGGAGCCGCCCTGTGCAATGGGGCTTTGATAGCCTTCGGACTTTGCCTCGATAAAATCAGTGGCCTGCGCAATGGCGGCGGCTTTGTGCACCTGTGCATCGGTGATATCCTCGCCGCCGAATTTCAGGTTGCTGTCAATGGTGCCGCTGAACAGCACACCCTTCTGGGGCACATAGCCCAGCAGGTCGTGCAGCTGTGCCTGCGGCATCTCGCGCACGTCAATGCCGTCCACGGTCACCTTGCCGCCGGTCACATCGTAAAAGCGGGGGATCAGGTTGAGCAGGGTGGACTTGCCGCAGCCGGTGGAGCCGATGATGGCGGTGGTCTCGCCGGGCTTTGCGGTAAAGCTGATGTGCTCCAGCGCGTCGCTGTCGGCACCGGGGAAGCGGAAGCTCACGTCGTGGAACTCCACCTCACCCTGCCAGTTCTTATGCTCCAGCGCAGGCTTGGCCGTTGCCTCGTCCGGGTCGTGGATGGTGGCCTTGGTACGGATGACCTCGTCGATGCGGTCTGCGGCCACACCGGCACGGGGCAGCATGACGGCCACCATGGCCAGCATCAGGAAGGACATGACGATCTGCATGGTATAGGTGATAAAGGCAATCATTTCGCCCACCTGCATAGTGCCGGCATCCATGGCCTTGCCGCCGAACCAGACGATGAGCAGGCTGGTGCCGTTCATGATCAGGGTCATAAAGGGCATCATAGCTACCATAGCGCGGTTGGTGAACAGCTGGGTGCCCATCAGCTCCCGGTTGGCCTTGTCAAAGCGCTGCTCCTCAAACTTTTCGCGGCTGAAGGCGCGCACCGGCATGATGCCGGTCAAAATTTCGCGGCTGACCAGATTCAGCCGGTCCACCAGCTGCTGCATCACCTTGAATTTGGGCATGGCAACGCTCATCAGGAAGAGCAGCAGCAACAAAAGCAGTGCCACGTCCAGCACCACGATCCAGGAAAGGCCGGAGCTGCTGCCTACAACGTGCAGCACGCCGCCAATGCCCAGAATGGGCGCGTAGGCCACCATGCGCAGCAGGATGACGCAGACGAACTGCACCTGCTGGATATCGTTGGTGGTGCGGGTGATGAGAGAGGCGGTGGAGAAATTCTCGATCTCCGCATTGGAGAAGCCGATAACGCTGGAGAAGGTCTCCCGGCGCAGGTCGCGGCCGATGGCGGCGGATACCCGGGAGGCAAGGAAGCCAACGGCCACAGCCACGGCTACCATCAGCAGGGTGAGCGCCAGCATCTGGCCGCCCACCCGGAAGAGGTAACCCATCTGCACATCCTGCGCAACGCCCTGCGCCTCGTATTCCAGCTGCACCAGCAGCAAAGACTGGCTTTTCAGGTTTTCCAGCAGGGTGCTGTCCAGCTGGCTCATGGCACCGTCCAGCTGCTTTTGCAGCATACTGCGGTCAAAGCCGGGCATCTGGCTCATGGCGGCAAACTGGCTGCAAACGGTGTCCAGATCCGCTGCCGTAGGGGTGACGGTCTCAGTGTCCGCGTCCGCAGCGGCAGAGGGCGTCTCGGCAAGGCCGGTCATGCCCATGCTGTTCTGCCCGGCGGGGGTGTTGGCGGCCTGTGCGGCAGCCATATACAGCACGATGTCCGGGGTGGTCACAGCATCTTCCAGTGCGGTGCGCTCGGCCTCGGTCAGGTCGGAGCGCAGCTGCAACACGCCATCGTCCTGCAGGTAGTACTGGTAGGCGTTTTGCAGCTTCTGCGCATCCTCCTCGCTCATCAGCAGGCTCAGCGCGTCCAGCGTACTCTGGCGCACCGTCTGGGGCAGAGGGCTTTCAATGCCGCCCTGCTGGATGCCGGTGTCCACGATCTTGCTGGTGTAGTCCGGCAGGGCAAGGTCGCAGTACGCCTGCACGAACAGCAGTGCGAACACCACAAGGCAGACCGCCCAGTGCCGGGCCAGCTGCTTAAAGATCTTTGTCATGGTTCGTTTCTCCCTTCGGGTCAATGTTGCGCGCGGCATTTTCCGCAAGAATGGCATCCATCAGCGCGCCGCGCAGCGCGTCCATCTGGGCTACCTGCTCCGGCTCTAACCGTGCCAGCACGCTGGCAAAGTAGTTGCGCAGAGCCTGCTCACACTGGTGGCACAGCTCGTACCCCTTGGGGGTGATGCGCACCAGCGTTTTGCGGCGGTCGGCGGGGTCCGGTTCCCGCACCACAGTGCCGTCCTGCTCCATGAGCCGCAGCCCGCGCGAGACCGCCGGCAGCGGCTGACGAATCTCCCGGGCAAGGTCGGAGACATAAATGGCACCGTCCTTTCCGTGACAGTTGATGGCGTGCAGCAGGCCTTCCAGCATATTGAAGTGGCATTTGGGGCAATCGGCCAGCGCCGCCCGCATCCCGGTCTTGGATGCCTTGCTCAGCTGCCCGATATAGTGGCACATCCCCTGAAAGCTGGGGGTGCTTGGCTCGGACACGACAGTCCCTCCTCGTTTGCATTTTTCAAATACTTAACAGATGTTAAGTATTAACGCCTGATAAGCATATTCCTTTTGCAGCCGGATTGCAAGGGAATGGGGAAATATTAAACAAAAATTCACAAAAAACTTGTAGGTTTTGTCAATGCGCAAACCGGCTCTCGCTGCATAAAAATAAAGGACAGGCAGAAACGGAGGGTGCGGATGGAGCAGGGATTCCAAGTGTTGTTACAGGTATTCGGCGGATTGGCGCTGTTTTTATATGGAACGGACAGCCTGTGCAGGGCAGTACAACAGGGGGCGGGCAGACGGCTGCGCAGCTTGCTGGCGCGGTGCACCGCAAACCCGGTGGCAGGGCTGCTGACCGGGGCGGCGGTCACGGCGGTGCTGCAAAGCAGCTCGGCGGTCACGGTTATGGTCATTGCCTTTCTGGCGGCGGGGCTGTTGCAGCTGCGGCAGGCGGTGCCGGTGGTGTTCGGAGCGAACATCGGCACAACGGTCACGGCGCAGCTGCTGGCGTTCCGGGTGGAAAGCTGGCGGTATCTGCTGCTGTTTGGCGGGGTGCTGCTCTGTCTGGCCTGTAAAGGCTGGCGGGGCCGCTGCGTGGGCGAGGCAGTGTTCGGCTTTGGGCTGCTGTTCGAAGGCGTCACTGTGATGCGCAGCGCCATGGAGCCGCTGCTGCAAAGCCCGCTGCTCCGGCTGGAGCTTGCCCGGGTGCAGCAAAGTCCCATGCACGGGCTGCTGGCGGGCGTCTGCATGACCTTAACGGTGCAAAGCAGCTCTGCCACAGTGGCGCTGCTGCAAAGCATGGCGGCGCAGCCCGGGGCAGACGGCGTGCACAGCCTGCTGGGGCTGACGGCGGCCATTCCCATTTTGCTGGGGGATAACATCGGCACCACCATCACGGCGGTGCTTGCCGCCATCGGGCAGGGAAGAGACGCCAAGCGGGTGGCGGCAGCCCACGCCATCTTCAACCTGAGCGGCGCGGCGGTGTGCTGCGCACTCTTGCAGCCCTTTGCGGCGCTGGTGCGGCTGTGCTCGCCCGCAGGGGTGGAGTGCGCCGTGATCGCCCGGCAGATCGCCAACGCACACACCTTATTCAACGTACTGTGCGCGCTGGTGTGGCTGCCCCTGACCGGGCAGATGGTGCGGCTGGTCTGCGCGCTGCTGCCCGATAAAAAACGACCGCAAGAACGGTTGTAAACCGGAGCGGGGAATGGTATACTGAAGCAGATGATACTATTATATAATAAAGGATGGAATGCAATGAAACGGAAAATCGGCAGGCTGTGCATGGTGCTGGGTGCTGTGCTGATCTTATGCGCCGCCGGGTTGCTGGGCTACAACCGGTGGGATGCCGCCCGGGCAGAAAAGGCTTCGCAGGAAGTATTGGGCGAGCTGGAGCAGACCATGCAAAAGACCATTACGGAGCACCAGCAGGAAAACGAGACTGCAGCCCCGCAGCCGGTGCTGGACCCGACGCAGGAGATGACCACCGTGGAGGTGGAAGGGCGGGACTACATCGGGGTGCTTTCCATCCCGGCGGTAGAACGGGAGCTGCCGGTGATGGCGCAGTGGAGCTACGCCGGGCTGAAGATCGCCCCCGGGCGGTACAGCGGCACCACCTATGGCGATGATCTTGTGATCTGCGGCCACAACTACGCAATGCACTTCAGCCCCATCAAGTGGCTGGCCATCGGCAGTTCGGTTTATTTTACGGATGCAGACGGTCTGCGCTGGAGCTATGAGGTGGAGAGCGTGGAGACTTTGCGCCCCACCCAGATCGAGGAGATGACCACCGATACCGAGACGGACAACTGGGATCTGACCCTGTTCACCTGCACCTCCGGCGGCGGTTCCCGCTACGCGGTGCGCTGTGTGCGGACAGGCTACCCCGTCCGTGTGACGGACGCGGCAGAATAATGCTGGCGCAGTGGGACGATTTGGAATGCCCGCCGCGTGCGCTTTGGGCATAGTCAGAGGAAAATATATTTTTAATTCGGGATAGCGGAGCGTCTGCGGACGCTCCGCTATCCCATTTTCACAGGAGGGGGTCGTGACGGAAAACGGCAGCTTCAGCGCCTGTTTCCTGCGGAAATGCGGCGCTGCGGGGACTGCCAAAGACCTGATCTCCGAGGAAAATGGCCGTGTACAGCGTGAGCAGACTGGGGAGCATACGCTGTTTTTTACGCAAAAAATCCGCAAAAACGTTTGAAAGTCCTTTTTATGGTATCTGAATTATGCGATACTGTGTTCACCGGGAAAGCCCCGGAACAAAACAGAAACACAGGAGGGAAACACCATGAAGGATTTTGAGCTGCGTTATGTGGGCAGTCATGTGGAGGTATACACCGGCAGTGGTGTGTTCCTGTTTTCGGCCGATACAGTGCGCGAGGCCATGGAAGAGCTGGCCGGGTAAGCGGCGGCATATCGCATCTGGGAAAGCTGAATGTAAAATGTATGTAAAATAACGGAAATCTTTTTGTTTGCCGCCCGGAAATATGTTGCGGAATGTGTAAAAAAAGTAACTTTCCTGTAAAATAAACCTTGTTGAGACGCCCCCTTTGATGGTATAATAAAAGTAAGCGGCTTCCGGAACAGGGCAGGCGTTGCGCGTGCCCTGTTCCGGCGGCTGTGTGCTGTAAAGGATTAAAAGGGAAGTTTCATATTAGGAGTATCGTTATGGATATCACACACATTACCTCTCTGCTGGGCGGCGTTGCGCTGTTCCTGTACGGCATGTCCATCATGGGCGCCGGTCTGGAAAAGCTGGCAGGCGGCAAGATGCAGGGCGTATTGCAAAAGCTTACCTCCTCTACCATCAAAGGCGTGATCTTCGGCACACTGATCACCGGCGTCATCCAGTCGTCGGCTGGTACGGTGGTTATTTGTGTCGGTCTGGTCAACTCCGGTATCATGACACTGACGCAGTCGGTAGGCGTGATCATGGGTGCAAATATTGGTACTACGGTAACAGGTCAGTTGATCCGCATGGCGGATATCTCAGGCGACAGCCTGTGGCTGACCTTGATCCAGCCCAAGACCTTTGCCCCCGTGGTGGCGTTTATTGGCTGCATTTTTTATGTGTTCCTGCGCAATGCCAAAAAGAAGAATATCGGTCAGATTATGCTGGGCTTCGGCATTCTGTTTACCGGCATGAGCCTGATGGATACCGGCGTTGCTCCCCTGCGGGAGAGCGCCGTCTTTCAGAATCTGTTCGTCACCATGACCAACCCCATTCTGGGCGTTCTGGTGGGCGTGGTGGTCACCGTGATCATCCAGTCCTCCTCTGCTTCGGTGGGTATTCTGCAGGCGCTGTCCAGCACAGGGCTTGTCACCTTCAGTTCTGCCATTCCCATCATTCTGGGTGCGCATATCGGTACGGCGTTCACCCCGCTGCTCACCATCGGCGGCTCTTCCAAGGATGGTAAGCGGGCAGCGCTCATCCACCTGTACTTCAACGTCATCGGCAGTGTGATCCTGCTGGCGCTGATCTATGCGGTGCAGTTCACCATCGGCATCCCCATGTGGGGCGATGTGATGAACAAGAGCTCCATTGCAAACATCCATACCTTGTCCAGCGTATGCGCCATGCTGCTGTTCCTGCCTTGCAGCGGAGTGCTGAGCCGCTTGGCGATGCTCACGGTGCCTAGCAGCGTGGAGGAAGCACAGGAGCTGAGCATGCCGGTGCTGGACGAGCGTCTGTACAAGAGCCCGGCTGTGGCTTTGCAGCAGGCGAAGAATGCGGTTATCAAGATGTCCCGCCGTGCCGCCCGCAACGTGGGTCTGGCTGCGCCGCTGCTTTTGAAGATGGACGAGGAGACTGTGAGTGCCATCAAGGTGCGCGAGAACCTGATCGACCGCATGGAGGTGGAGATCACCAACTACCTGATCAAGCTGACAGATCAGGAGCTGGGCGACGACGAAAGCCACGCGGTGACCGAGCTGCTGAATTTTGTCACCGAGTTCGAGCGTATCGGCGACTATGCCGTGAACATCATGGAAAAGGCCGAGGAGCTGTACGACAAGGAAGCCAGCTTCAGCGAGAGCGCCAAAAAGGAACTGCAATTGCTGGATGCCGCATTGGAGCGCATTCTGGTTCTGACGGACGAGGCCTTTGAAAACGATGATGTCCAGAAGGCTGCACAGGTGGAGCCGCTGGAGGAGATCATTGATGTGATGGTGGAGCGTCTGCGCGACCAGCACATCCTCCGTCTGAAGGACGGGATCTGCTCCATCGACACTGGCGTGGTGTTCCTTGATGTGCTGAACAACGCTGAGCGTATCTCCGACCACTGCTCCAACATCGCAGTGCGCATGGTGGGCATGGAAGCCGGCGATGATTACGACTCTCACACCCTGAAAAACATCATGCACCACAGCCCCAGCAAGGACTATATGCTGGAGTACGAGCAGTGCCGCAAGGAATACCTTGTGCCGCTGGAAGAAATGGAAGCCTGAATCATATAAATGCAATGAGCCGCTGCACATCGTGCAGCGGCTCATTGCGTTTATTCCCCCAGATCCTCCAGCAGCAGGTCCAGTTCCCGGGGGCTGTTGACCACAAGCCCGCGCTTGATGCGCAGGGCATCGTTTTCGGGCAGAAGATTGGTGTAGATGCCGGTCACGCGGATCAGGGTGCCCGGGGTGCCGTCGGCGCGGCAGGTGTACACCGCCACCCGCCCGCCGCTGTCTTGCAGGCAGTAGCGGGCGGTGTCCGTCTGGGGCACTGCCTGCGCGGCAAGGCTCAGGGGAGAGGCGGGGTCGGTCTCAGACCCGGCGGGGCTTTGAGACAGCGGCAGCTTTGGCAGCGCCATCCAGAACAGACTGAATACAATGGTGAATACGCAAAGCCCGTAGAACAGGCAGACAGACAGCTTGCGCATAAAAAACACTCCCTTCCCCGGTAAGTATGCCCCGTTTTGGCGGATGGCAGACAATTTTCACACGCAGATACTGTACTTTCCACAAGAGAGTGTGTTATACTATTTATATCTGCTCAGCGCGCAAAGATTGGTTCTTGCCCGGCTGGGGCTTGCGTGCTATAATATGGTATTGCAGTTTGAAATTTCGTGTCACAAACGATGTGGATAAAGCCCGGTGCAGCTATGCCCGGCAACAGTCTTGAAATGTCAGGAGGCGATCCCTATCTCCAACAATGAGATGAGAAAGATCCACCGGGGCGGCGAGGAGCAGCCTGCCCGCCCGGTGGGACGTAAGGTCAATGTTTCCCAGAGCCGCCGCGAGGTACACTCCGCAGTGGAAAACCGTACCCGCGCGCCCAAGGCACCCAAAAGCCCCAAGCCGCCGAAGGAAAAGAGCAAGCATCCCATTCTGCGGTTCATCGGCCGCACCGTCGCTACGGTGCTCTGCCTCGGCATCATGCTGGGCAGCGTGGTGGCCGTGGGCATGGTGTTCTATGTGGTGCAGGCTACTGCCAACGACGGTGACCTGCTGGACCTGGACAACATTCAGCTGAGCCAGTCCAGTATGGTGGTAGCCACCGACCCGGATACCGGCGCACAGGTGGAGTATGCCACCCTGCGCTCCTCCAACAGCCACCGTGTATGGGCAGACCTTGAGCAGATTCCCTCCAATTTGCAGTATGCCTTCATCTGCACCGAGGATAAGGACTTCTACTCAGAGCCCGGCGTCAACTTCAAGCGCACCATCGGCGCAATGATCAACGAGTATCTGCTGCCCATTTACAGCTCCAAGCAGGGCGCATCCACACTGGAACAGCAGCTCATCAAGAACCTGACCGATGACAACAGCGCCAGCGGTATCGATGGCGCATTGCGCAAGGTGCGCGAGATCTACCGCGCCCTCTGCCTGAGCCGCAGCTACTCCAAGGAGACCATTCTGGAGGCTTACCTGAACACCATCAGCTTTACTGGCACCATTCAGGGCGTGCAGACGGCGGCCAACGAGTACTTCAACAAGGACGTCAGCCAGCTGAGCCTGTGGGAGTGCGCTACCATTGCCTCTATTACCAAAAACCCCACCAACTATAACCCCTATACGAACCCCGAAAATCTGATCCACCGCCGCAACTTCATCATGTACAATATGTGGCAGCAGGGTGTGATCAGCGAGGAGGACTACCGCAACGGCGCTGCACAGCCCCTTGTGCTGGCCGAAGAAGACAGCGGCAAAAAGCCCAGCACCGTCACCTCCTACTTCACCGATGCACTGTTCAATGAGGTCGTGCAGGACATCATGACCAAGGAGGGCATCAGCGAGTCCGAGGCGCAGAAGCTGCTCTACACCGGCGGCTTTACCATTGAAGCTACTGTCAACACCAAGTTGCAGTCCAAGATGGAAAACCTGATGCTGAACACCGACGATGCCTACTTCCCGGCGGGCTGGCATGAGGAAGAGGTCACCTCCATTTCGGACGATGATGTGCAGGTGTTCAACGAGGACGGCACCCCCAAGACCCGCACCGGCGAAGATGGCACCGTCTACTATTACCGCAACGTGCGCACGCAGGCTGCTATGGTCACGCTGGACTATGACGGCAACGTGCTGGCCATTGCGGGCGGTCTGGGCGAAAAGACCAAGAGCCTTTCCCTGAACCGCGCCTATAATGTGGAGCGGCAGACCGGTTCTACCATCAAGCCCATCGGTGCCTATGCGCTGGGCATTGAGTACGGTCTGGTCAACTGGTCCACCATGCTCAACAACTCCCCCCTGTACCAGAAGCAGGATATGATCATCCGGGACGAGGACTACTGCCGCAAGAATGGCCTGATGGGGCTCTCCGACAAGCAGCTCCGCGCTTACCCCAACGCATGGCGCAGCTGGCCGCGCAACTACGGCGGCAACTATGGCGACGGCAGCGATCTCCCGCTGTGGAACGGCCTTGCCCGCTCGCTGAATACCATCGCAGTCCGCGTGGGCGACCTTGTGGGCGCAAGCAATATCTTCAACTTCGTCTACAACACCCTGCAACTGAATACGCTGGACCCCACCAACGACGTGGGTCTGGCGCAGATGGTTATGGGCAGCCAGACCAAGGGCGTTACGCCCATGGCGCTGGCCGCAGCCTTCCAGATCTTCTATGACGGCGAGTACACCACTCCGCACCTGTACACCCGTGTGCTGGACCGGGAAGGCAACATCTATCTGGAAAACAACGCCACCAGCTATCAGGCACTGACCCCCGATACCGCTTATGTCATGAACCGTCTGCTGAAGAACGTTCTGTTCTCCAGCGTAGGTACTGCCAGCGGCCGCTACCCCAACTCCAACGGCATGGAGGCCTTTGGTAAGACCGGTACTGCCAGCGACGAAAAGGATCTGTGGTTCGTGGGCGGCACGCCCTACTATGTCACCGCTGTGTGGTGGGGATATGATGCACCTTACGATATGACCAAGACTCTGTCCAAGCAGCAGGCCAAGACCCGCACCTGTGTTATGGCGTGGAAGGCACTGATGGAGCAGGCACAGGCAGACCTGCCCTATAAGGCATTCCCCGCCTCCGCAGGCGTGGTGGAGCGCCGTTACTGCACCCAGAGCGGATTGCTGGCCGGTGCAGGCTGCCCGAGCACTGCCGTGGGCTACTACCGTGCCGATGACCTGCCCGATACCTGCACCTATTCCCATGCCGCACCGCAGGCTGCTGCCCCTGCCGAGAACACAGACGATGCTGCGCCCACCCAGCCGGTCATTCCCACCGATACCAGCGCATTGGACACGGAATAAGGACAAAAATCGTACTTTTTCACCCCTTTGCTGAAAAATCCGGCAAGGACAGGGCGCACTTCACAAGACAAAACTGGACAAAGTGACAAAATAGCATCCGGGCTCTTGCATTGCAGGGGTTCGGATGCTATTATATTTTCTGCAAGAACACTTGTGTTTGAGAGGTGAACAAGTTGGAACGCCGTTTTTATCTGGTGGATGCGCAGGTGCTGCCGGAGGTTTTTCTCAAGGTGGTACGCGCCAAGGAGCTGCTGGCCAGCGGCGAAGCCCGCAGCATTTCGGCTGCGACCCGCGCCGTAGAGCTTTCGCGCAGTGCATTTTATAAGTATAAGGATTGTATTTTTGATTCAGAGAACGGCCGTGAGGTCATCACGGTCATGGCCACTCTGCGGGACGAGACCGGTGCGCTGCAAAGCCTTCTGGCCGGTATCAGCGCCGCAGGCGCCAGTATTGTGACCATCAACCAGTCCACCCCGGAGAATGGGGCTGCGCTGGTGGCGGTCACCATCCGCACCGATACCATGCAGATGTCCCCGGAGGAGCTGACCGAAAAGCTTTCGCGCCAGCGCATGGTGGTGAGTGTGCGCTGTGGGTATAACCTGTAACAAAACAGGAAACGAGGGAAAGAGAGTATGGCTAAAATTGCAATTCTGGGCTTTGGCACGGTGGGCAGCGGCGTATACGAGGTGCTGTGCCACAATGCTGCAAGCGTCTCCCGCCGGGCTGGCGAACCGGTGGAGGTAAAATATATTCTGGACCCGAAGGATTTTACCGGCAACCCGGTGGAGCCCTTGGTGGTCAAGAATATCGACGTGATCCTGCAGGACCCGGAGATCCGGGTGGTGGTGGAGACCATCGGCGGTACCCGCTTTGCTTACCCCTACGTCAAGGCGTGTCTGGAGAGCGGCCGCAGCGTGTGCACCTCCAACAAGGAGATGGTGGCCACCTACGGCGCAGAGTTGCTGGCACTGGCCAAGGAGCACGGCTGCGCCTTCCTGTTCGAGGCCTCTGTGGGCGGCGGTACGCCCATCATCACCCCCATGCACCAGTGCCTGGCGGCCAACGTCATCACCGAGGTGGAGGGCATCGTGAACGGTACCACCAACTTCATGCTCACCAAGATGGTGCGGGAGGGACTGGGCTTTGAGGATGCGCTGCAAATTGCGCAGGAGCTGGGTTACGCAGAGACCAAGGACCCCAGCGATGACGTGGACGGCCGCGACGCCTGCCGCAAGATCGCCATCCTGTCCTCCATGGTGTGCGGCCACCAGATCTACCCCCAGAACATCCCCACCCGGGGCATCCGCGCCATTACCGCCGCCGATGTGGCCAGCGCCGAAAAGCTGGGCTGCGTTATCAAGCTGATCGCATGGATGAAGCTTGGCAAGGACGGCAGCGTGGCCGCCGGTGTAGAGCCGTGTCTGGTGCCCAAGGCAAACCAACTGGCCAGCGTGGACGATGTGTTCAACGCGGTGCTGGTCAAGGGCGATATGCTGGGCGATGTGGTGTTCTACGGCAAGGGCGCAGGCAAGCTGCCCACCGCCAGCGCTGTGGTGGCAGACGTGGTGGATGCGCTGAAAAACGGCGCACAGGTGCACGACAGCCTGTTCTGGCAGCCTGCGGACCCGGTGGACGGCATGCTCACCGACCCGGCTCCTGCTGCATATTATGTGCGTGTGGCGGGCATTGCACCCGCTGTTGTGGAGGCCATCTACGGCTACGGCAAGGTGGTGGATGAGCGGTACGAGGGCTGCGCCTACTTTGTGAAGCGCGCCGATGAGCGTGCGCTGGCAGAGGCCGCGCGCAAGGTGGAGGCCGTGGGCGGCAGCGTGAAGCTGGTGCTCAAGCGTCTGCCCGAGGAAGTGTAACGGAAAGGAACTGCGGCAATGAAGATCAAGGTTTCGGTCCCTGCCACCAGCGCTAACGTAGGCTCCGGCTTCGATGCGCTGGGTCTGGCAGTTACGTTGTACAACACGGTCACCTTTGAGGACAGCGAGGTGCTGGAGATCTCGGCATCGGACGGCACCCGCATCCCCCGAGGCGAGTCGAATCTCGTGTACCGCTCCGCTAAGGGTCTGTTCGAAAAGGTTGGCAAGCAAATCCCGCCCCTTAAGATCACCCAGACGAACCCCATCCCCATGGCACGGGGTCTGGGCTCTTCTTCGGCCTGCATCATTGCGGGTCTGCTGGGCGCAAACCGGATGCTGGGCGATGTGCTCAACACGCAGGAGCTGCTCACGCTGGCAACTGCCATTGAGGGACACCCCGATAACGTGGCTCCGGCCCTGCTGGGCGGCCTGACCAGCAGCGTGTTCGAGGACGGCAAGGTGTATTCGGTCAAGCGGAATGTAGATGAAAGCCTCTGCTTTGCTGCCATCGTGCCGGACTACAAGCTGCTGACCGAGGCAGCCCGCGCTGCCCTGCCTAAAGAGGTATCCCATAAGGACGCGGTGTATAACCTGTCCCGTGCGGCACTGGTGCCCGCAGCCTTCTGCGAGGGGCGGCACGACCTGCTGGCCATTGCCACCGAGGATAAGCTTCACCAGCAGTACCGGATGCCCCTGATGCCCGGCTCCCGCGAGGTATTCGATATGGCGCGGCTGTGCGGCGCAAAGGCCGTGTATGTGTCCGGTGCAGGCAGCACGGTCATGGCAGTGGCAGAAAAGGCCGAGGCCGAAAAGTTCTATTCCAAGCTGGAAAAAGGTCTGGAGCTGCTGGAAGGTCTGGACGGATGTGAAGCATTTACACTGTTGCAGCTGGATGCCGATAACACCGGCGCAACCGTGGAATGATAAATGGGTAAGGGAAGTGCAAGAACGCTTCCGCCCGGCAAGCCCCCCGCAAGCGCGGGGCGTTAAAGAGGAGAGTGACAAGATATGGCGTTGATCGTACAGAAATTCGGCGGTTCTTCCGTAAAGGACCGTGACCGTATCTTCAACGTTGCGCGGATCGTGGCCAACACCCACAACGCGGGCAATGACGTAGTGGTGGTAGTCTCCGCACAGGGCGACACCACCGATGACCTGATCGCCAAGGCAGGGGAGATCACCCATAACCCCTCGGCGCGTGAGATGGATATGCTGCTGGCCTCCGGCGAGCAGATCAGCATCGCACTGCTGGCCATGGCGCTGAACGAGCTGGGCTGCCATGCCATCAGCCTGACCGGCTGGCAGGCGGGCTTCCGTACCGACCGTGCCTACACCAAGGCGCGCATCACCCGGCTGGAAACCGAGAGGATCTCCTCCGAGCTGGAGCGCAACCGCGTGGTGGTGGTGGCAGGCTTCCAGGGCTTGAACAAGCTGGATGACATCACCACTCTGGGACGCGGCGGCTCCGACACCAGTGCTGTGGCGATTGCCGCTGCCCTGCACGCTGACCGCTGCCAGATCTACACGGATGTGGAGGGCGTTTATACCGCCGACCCGCGCAAAGTGAGCAACACCCGTAAGCTGGAAGAGATCACCTTTGACGAGATGCTGGAACTGGCATCTCTGGGCGCACAGGTGCTGAACAACCGCAGCGTGGAGCTGGCTAAAAAGTACAATGTGGAGCTGGAGGTGCTCTCCAGCCTGAACCCCATCCCGGGTACGGTGGTTAAGGAGGTTACAAAGGACATGGAAGGTATGCTGATCAAGGGTGTCGCCAAGGACACCGATGTTGCCGTTATCACGATTCTCAACGTTCCCGATGAGCCGGGCATGAGCTTTAGAATCTTCGGTCTGCTGGCACAGAAGAACATCAACGTGGACATCATTCTGCAGTCCACCGGCCGCGACGGCAAGAAGGACATCAGCTTTACCTGTGCCGAAGGCGAAGCCGAGCTGGCCATGCGTGTGCTGAAGGAAAGTGCACACTTCAACGATGTCAGTGTGGACACCACCTGCGCCAAGGTCTCCATCGTGGGTGCCGGTATGCAGAGCCACAGCGGCGTTGCCTCCAAGATGTTCGAGGCAATGTCCAACAACAATATCAACATCAAAATGATCTCCACCAGCGAGATCAAGATCTCCTGCATCATCGACCGTGCAGACGCCGACAAGGCTGTCGGCGCCATCCACGATATGCTGTTTGACTGATCTGCGTAAAATTTTTAATTGTGGCCTGTCTGCTCCCTGCCGGGGGCGGGCGGGTCATAATTTTTTTACACACGGCGGCGTTTACACAAATTGCAAAGGGGTGTATAATATAGTTTGAATCTGTGCGGCGCACCGGCGCTGCAACAATGCCGAAAAGGAGCCCCGCCGCATGAGTGAATCCACCCGTACCTCCAGAGCGCCTGCTGAGAAGCGCCTGACCTATCAACAATGGAAGCGCCGCAAAATGCTGCGGCTGGCCCGCAACTGGGTGCTGTTTCTGGCCGGCTGCGCGGCGGTGGTAGCGCTGCTGACCGGCGGCATCCTGTGGCTGCTGCCCAAGGTGCACGGTCTGCTGGCCGGGCCAAAAGTATTTGCAGCCAGCGTGTACGACGGCACAGACTATGTATTTAACGCCGCAGATGCCCGGCTGGTACTGGTGAACGCCAACCTGCCCTATACCGCCGAGCCCGTCCCGCTGCTGGATACCGCCGACGAGGCCACCGGCCAGCAGCTGGAAGCCGAAGCTGCCATGCAGTATCGCAGTATGGCCGCCGCCGCGCAGGCGGATGGGGTTAGCCTGATCCTTGTGGCCGGTTATCAGGACGCCGACACCCGTCAGGCCGCCTACGAGGCCCGGGTGCAGACCTACCGCGATAAGCGCAAGTCCGAGGAGGAAGCCGCCCGTCTGGCGGCTACCATCCAGCCCGTCGCCAACGCCAACGAGCACGGCACCGGCTACGCGGCAGATATCCTCAGCGCGGACAATCCGCAGCAGGACACCGGTTTTGCCGAGACCCGCGCCTACGAGTGGCTTACGGCCTACGCGGCGGAATACGGCTTTATCCTGCGCTACCCGCAGGACCGGCAGGCCGCCACCGGCATCGTGTTCGAGCCGTGGCACTGGCGCTATGTGGGGTTGGAAAACGCCCTTGCCATCCGCGCCAGCGGCCTGAGCCTGGAAGAGTTCATCGCCCTGCAGAGGGCAGACTGAATCAAATGCTCTGTGCTGCGGCACAGAGAGAAGGGAACTATCATTGGAACGTACTCTCATTGCACCGGGCGTGCATCTTTCCTGCGACCCGGCTTCTAAATTCAACCGCTGCCGCATCAGCATCCACTTTGCTTTCCCGGCCCAGCGTAAAACGGCCACTGCCCATGCGCTTTTGCCGCTGGTGATGGAGCGCGGCTATGCGGACTGCCCGGATATGACCCGGCTGACCAAAAAGCTGGCAAAGCTCTACGGCGCAGACCTGACCGTGGACGCCCGCCCTATGGGCTGCAACCACAACCTCTGCGTCAGTGTGACCGGCATCAAGGATGCCTTTGCGCTGGAAGGCGAGGCGCTGACCGCCGAGTATACCAAAATTGCGCTGGGTGCGGCCTTCCATCCCTATCTTGTGGACGGCTGCTTTGACCCGCAGGCCGTCAGCATTGAAAAGCAGATGCTGAAAAAAGGCCTTGAGGACGAGATCAACGATAAACGCATCTACTGCCTGCATCAGGCCAACCGGGAGTTCTTTGGCGACAGCCCGGCGGGCGTGCGGCAGGAGGGCTATCTGGAAGAGGTGGACAGCCTTACCCCCGCCATGCTGACCGCTGTATATCACCAGATGCTGCGTACTGCAAACATCGAGCTGCTGGTGCTGGGCTGTGATGCTGCCCAGACCGCCGCCATCCGGGACGCCCTGCTGGCAGAGCTTGCCTGCATCGACCGCGCCCCGCTGCCGCTGGTGGAAAACATGGCCATGCCTGCCATTGCACCGGTGCATAAGACCGAAAACTACGATATGGTGCAGGCAAAGCTGTGTATGCTGTTCACACTGGGGCAGCCCATGCAGCCGCAGCAGCTGGCAGCGGTGCGCCTTGCCATGGCGCTGTACGGCGGCAGCGTGACCAGCCGCCTGTTCCTCAACGTGCGGGAACGGGACCATCTGTGCTACTACTGCTCCTCCTCCTTCCAAAGCTTTACCGGCAGCATGGCGGTGAACAGCGGTGTGGAGCACGCCGATGCCGCCCGCGCAGAGCAGGCCATTTTGAAGGAACTTGCCGACCTGTGCACCGGCCCTATCACCGACGAGGAATTTGAGGACTGCCGCCGGGGCTTGCTCAGCGGCATGAACGGGATAGAGGACAGCCTTGGCGGCATCGAAAGCTGGTACTACATCGAGGTGCTGCGCGCCGGTGCCAACAGCGCTGCACCCATCCAGAGCCCGGAGCAGGCGCGGAATGCTCTACGCGCCGTGACCAAAGACGAGGTGCGGGATATCCTGCGCCGCCTGACCCTCTCGGTCAGCTATCTGCTTACAAAGGAGGATGCTGCCCATGCCGCAGAATAACCAGACCCTGCTGGAAAAGACCGTGGCCGACCAGTGGCAGACCCTGCCCTCCGGCCTGACGGTGCTGGTGCGCCCCATGCCGGGCTATTCCAGCACCCATGTGATCTATGCCACAAAGTTCGGCTCCATCGACCGGGATTTCTGCCTGAACGGGCAAACGGTGCATCTGCCGGCGGGTGTGGCGCATTTTCTGGAGCACAAAATGTTCGAGGACGAGGACGGCGATGCCTTTGCCAAGTACGCAAAGACCGGTGCCAACGCCAACGCCTTTACCAGCTTTGACCGCACCTGCTACCTGTTCACCGCCACCCAGCAGTTGGACGAAAGCTTGGACGTGCTGCTGGGCATGGTAGGCCACCCCTACTTTACCGAGCAGACCATCGCCAAGGAGCAGGGCATCATCGGACAGGAAATCAAAATGTACGATGACAGCCCGGATTGGCGGCTCATCACCGGCCTGTTCGAGTGCCTGTACCACAGCCACCCCATCCGCAGCGACATCGCGGGTACGGTGGAGAGCATTGCCGAGATCACGCCCGCCATGCTGTACGACAGCTGCAAGGCCTTTTATGCCCCGGGCAATATGGTGCTGGCTGCGGCCGGCAACACCACTATGGAACAGATTCTTGCCGCCTGCAAGCGGCACGGCCTGATGGAGCCCCGCCCGGCAGAAAAGGTGCAGCGGCTGTGGGCCACGGAGCCCATGACCCTTGCCGCTACGGAAAAAACGCTGACCATGCCGGTTTCCAAGCCCTGCTTCGGCGTAGGCTTTAAGGAAGAGCCGCTGCCTGCGGACGATCTGCGCACCGAGGCGCTGTACGACCTTGTGCTCAGCTGCATCGTGGGCGGGATGTCGCCGCTGTACCGCCGCCTGTATGACGAAGGCCTTGTAAACCCCGGCTTTGGCGGCGAGGTACTGCGGGTGGACGGCTGCTGCTGCATCCTGTTCACCGGCGAGAGCGATGTACCGGATACGGTGCGGCAGCTGCTGCTGGACGAGATCGCCCGGGTGCGCGCCGCCGGTGTGGACAGGGAAGTGTTTACCTTGTGCAAGAACGAAAAATACGGCCAGCTGATCGAAAATCTGGAAAACGTGGAAGACTCCGCCAGCCAGATGGCAGACTTTGCCCTCAGCGGCCAGACGGTGGCGCAGCAGATCTCCATGCTGGCAGGGCTGACCGCAGAGGATGCAGACGCTGCCCTGCAGCACATCCTGTGCACCGACCGCATGGCTACCATGTACATCTTGCCGGATGGCACGGCGCAGGCGGCAGAAGAGGACGAGGAGGAAGAAAAATGACAAATCTGGTACAGTTTCCGGGTCTGGGACTGAGTTTTCAGCTGAACCGCGTGGCCTTTACCATCGGCGGGGTCAGCATCTACTGGTACGGCGTGTGCATTGCGGTGGGTCTGTGTCTGGCGCTGGTCTTTGCCTTCCGGCACAGTCTGGAATTTGGCGTAGACCCGGACAGCATGGTGGATGTCATCCTCATCGGTGTGGTGCTGGGTATCATCAGCGCCCGCGCCTATTATGTGGCTATGGCACCTTTTAAATATGAGAGCATCTGGGAGATGATCGCCATCCGGGATGGCGGCCTTGCCATCTACGGCGGCATCATCGGCGGCTTTCTGTTCGGCGGTCTGGCCTGCAAGTGGCGGGGCGTGCCGGTGCTGCCCATGTTCGACCTTACCGCCATGGGCTTTCTCATCGGGCAGGGCTGCGGTCGCTGGGGCAACTTTTTCAATCAGGAGGCCTTTGGCTGCAACACCACCCTGCCGTGGGGAATGTACAGCGAGGCTACCCGTGCTTATCTGATGAGCAGCACGGTCACGGTGCCCAAGGGTGTGGTCATCGACCCCAACCTGCCGGTGCATCCCACCTTTTTGTACGAGAGCATTTGGTGCTTTGTGGGCTTTTTCCTGCTGTTCCGTTACATCAAAAAACGCAAGTTCAACGGCGACATCACCCTGCGGTACCTAATCTGGTACGGCGCAGGCCGTTTCTGGATCGAGGGTCTGCGCACCGACAGCCTGATGCTGGTGCCCTCCATCGGGCTGCGGGTATCCCAGCTGGTGGCAGGCATCGCCGTGGTGGCGGGCATTGCGGCAGAGGTGTACTTTACCCGCAAGCTCAAGGACAAGCCTTTGCTTGTGCCGCTGGCGCTGAACGCAGAGAACAAGGCGGCTCAAAAGAAGCTGGACGGTCCCATCTCCTTTGTGGGTAAGGACACCCAGCTGCTGGCCTCCAGCCCGCGCAAGCTGTTTTTGGAAAAGACCGAGGCCTATAATGCGCAGGTAAAGGCCGCCATAGAACAGGCCGGGCAGAAAAAAGCGTAAAAAATTTGCGCAAAAAGGGAAATTTCCTCTTGCAATCCGGTTGGGTTTTTGCTATAATATTCTAGCCGCATGGTGTGGGCGCCTGAAATGGCCCGCAGTAAGGGTCTGCCTTTACGACCAGCGAGTACAACGAAAAGGAATGAACAAAATGTACGCAATCATTGTTACCGGCGGTAAGCAGTACCGCGTGGAGCAGGGCGACATCGTCTACATCGAAAAGCTGGACGTTGAGGCCGACTCCGAAGTGAAGTTTGATCAGGTTCTCGCTATTGGCGAGGAGGGTTCTGTGAAGGTTGGCGCTCCCGTTGTTGAGGGTGCTACCGTTTCTGCCAAGGTCATCAAGAATGGCAAGGGCAAGAAGCTGAACATCATCACCTATCGCGCAAAGAAGCACAGTGCTCGCCGTATGGGCCATCGTCAGCCCTTCACCAAGGTTGAGATCACTGCGATCAACGGCTAAGGAGGTAAATTACAATGGCACATAAAAAGGGCGTAGGCAGCACCAAGAACGGCCGCGATTCCGCAGCACAGCGTCTGGGCACCAAGCGTGCAGACGGTCAGTTCGTTCTGGCCGGCAACATCCTGGTTCGTCAGCGTGGCACCCACATCATGCCGGGTGAGAACGTTGGCAAGGGCAGCGATGATACCCTGTTTGCTCTGGTGGACGGCACCGTCCGTTTCGAGCGCGTGGGCAAGAGCGGCAAGAAGTGCAGCGTTAAGCAGTAACTTCTTTCTGAATAACTGCAATCGTAGAGCCGGACCCTCGTGGCCCGGCTCTTTTTGATGAAATAAGGCTATGCGTTCGTGTAGCGCTGTTTGCAAGCCTTCCCCCGGTCGGGGGAAGGTGGCACGAAGTGCCGGATGAGGGCGCTGAAACGCAAAGGCCTATAAAGCTAAGGAGGGGCTGTATGGCAGCACAGACTAACTTTATCGACATCGCCACGATATGGCTCCATGCGGGCAAGGGCGGCGATGGTGCGGTGAGCTTCCACCGCGAAAAATTCGTGGCCGCGGGCGGCCCGGACGGCGGCGACGGCGGCCGGGGCGGCGACATCATCTTTGTGGCAGACGATCATCTGTCCACCCTGATGGATTTCCGCTACAAGCGCAAGTATGCAGCGCCGGAGGGCGGCAAGGGCGGCGCAAGCCTGTGCCACGGCAAAAATGCCGAAAATCTGGTCATCAAGGTGCCGCTGGGCACTGTGATCAAGGACGCAGAGAGCGGCCTTGTCATCGCCGACCTGTCCGACCACACCCCGGTCACCATTGCTAAGGGCGGCCGCGGTGGCTACGGCAACGCACATTTTGCCACCCCCACCCGCCAGATCCCCAAGTTTGCAAAGCCCGGTATGCCCGGCGAGGATCTGCAGGTGACCTTGGAGCTGAAGCTGATCGCAGACGTGGGTCTGATCGGCTTCCCTAATGTGGGCAAGTCCACTCTCATCTCCACCATCAGCGCGGCCAAGCCCAAGATCGCAAACTACCACTTTACCACCCTTGTGCCCACGCTGGGCGTTGTGTCGGTGGGCGAGGGCGCAAGCTTTGTCTGCGCCGACATCCCCGGCCTGATCGAGGGTGCCAGCGAAGGCGTTGGTCTGGGACACGATTTCCTGCGCCATGTGGAGCGCTGCCGCCTGCTGCTGCACGTCGTTGACGTTTCCGGCAGCGAGTGCCGCGACCCCATCGAGGATTTTGAAAAGATCAACGAGGAGCTGGCAAAGTTCAGCCCCGTGCTGGCCGAGCGCCCGCAGATCGTGGTGGGCAATAAGTGCGACCTTGCCACCGAAGAGCAGATCGAGACCTTCCGCCAGTATGTGGAGGGCAAAGGCCTGACCTTCGTGGCCATCTCTGCCGCCACCATGCAGGGCGTAAAGCAGCTGCCGGGGCTCGTGTACAACCGCCTCAAGGATATCCCGCAGGTGCCAGTGTTCACCCCCGAGTACAAAAAGCAGGAGCCCAAGAAGAATGGCCGCGATTTCACCATCCAGCGCATGGAAGCCCATGTGTGGAGCGTGGATGCCCCGTGGCTGGAGTATATTCTGGCCGGCAGCAACGTGGACGACTACGAGAGCCTGCAGTTCTTCCAGCGTCAGCTGGGCGAGAGCGGCATTCTGGACGCGCTGGTGCAGAAGGGCGTGGAAGAGAACGATACCATCCTCATCGGCGATTATCAGTTCGACTATATCTTCTAAGGATAAAGCATCATGAACGAATCAGAAAAGATCGACCCGCGGGAGCTCAGCCCGCTGGCGCTGGCCTTTGTAGGGGACAGCGTGCTGGAGCTGCTGGTGCGCCAGCGTCTGGTGGAGCACCACCGCCTTTCCGCCGGAAAGCTGAACGCCGAAAAGGTCAAGTATGTCTCTGCCAAGGCGCAGTTCAGAGAGGAGCAGCTGCTGGAGCCGCTGTTCACCGAGGACGAGCTGGCCGTGTTCAAGCGCGGCCGCAATGCCAGCAAGGCCAGCGTTGCCAAACACGCCTCCCCGGAGGAATACCGTGCCTCCACCGGCTTCGAGTGCCTGTTGGGCTGGCTGTACCTGAACGGACAGCTGGAGCGCGTGCACCAACTGTTTGAGGTGCTGTGGCAGCAGTTTGACCCTGACCAGAAATAAGAATGCGAAAGCCCGCTGCTTTCCGCACTGGAAACCAGTGGTGGAGGGCAGCGGGCTTTGCTTGTTGGCATCTGCGGTCCGTCAGATGCTGCTTACGCCATCAGCGGCTGTTTTTTGCGTTGGTGGAACGGCTGTTGGTGGAGTTTTTGGCGCTCTCGTCATCGGCACCCTTGGTGTACTGGTTGGGGTGCTTGTGCTCGTTGGTTGCGCTGTTGGTGGTCTTGCTGCTGGTGCGGTTAGAGGTCTGGTTCTTGCAATTGGTACTGCGGTTCTCACTGCGGTTTTCCATGATGTGAATGCTCCTTTCGGTCGTTGCTGTGGGGGCGGGGCCGCCCTCACAGTCCATAGTGTGGCCGCAGCCGGCGGCTTTATACATCCCATGGGAGGAAAAGAATATGCCTACGGAATATTTTGAGCAGCGGGAACGTGCCCTGCTGGGCCAGCGGTACGAGCAGCTGTATGCCGCCCCGCAGCAGACGGCAGAGCGCGGGGTCACCGTGTCGGCGCTGCGCACCACACCGGAGCAGTTTGCGCAGAGGGCAGATTTCCCGCTGGAACCCTCGCCCTTCTGCAAGGCGGCTTTTGTGGTGCATCAGCCGGACTTTAAGCCCGGACGGCATCCGTACCACCATGCGGGTGTGTTCTATTCGCAGGAGCCCTCGGCTTCTTCGGCAGCGCCGCTGTTGGGGGTACAGCCGGGGATGCGGGTGCTGGATCTGTGCGCCGCACCCGGCGGAAAAAGCAGCCAGCTGGCGGCGGCATTGCAGGGGCGCGGTGTGCTGGTGAGCAACGAGTATGTGGCCGCGCGCGCCGAAATTTTAAAAAGCAACCTTGAGCGCATGGGCGTTTCCAACGCCGTAGTGCTCAACGAGACCCCCGCCCGCATTGCCGAGGCGCTGCCGGAGTTTTTCGACCGGGTGCTGGTGGACGCGCCCTGCTCCGGCGAGGGAATGTTCCGCAAGGAGCCGGTAGCACTGCAGCAGCACTGCGAGGCACTGGTAAAGCAGTGCGCAGAGCTGGGCGCGCAGATACTGGACTGCGCCGCAGCAGCACTGGCTCCCGGCGGGCAGCTGGTGTACTCCACCTGCACCTTTGCGCCGGAGGAGGACGAAGGACAGGTGGCGGCCTTTTTGCAGCGCCACCCGGAGTTTGCATTGGCAGATGTGCTGGGCAACGTGGATTACACCTTTGGCAGCGCAGGCGAAGAGAACCGCACCGGCGGTCTGCCGCTGGATGTGAGCAAGGTGCGCCGCATCTGGCCCTGCCAGGGCGGCGAAGGGCACTTTATGGCCCGGCTGGTCAAGGCCGGTACGCCCCGCACCCTGCCGCCGGAGGGAGAATACACCCCGGAGGAGCAGCTCTGGCTTGCCGCCGCTGCCGAGGCGGGCAAAAAGGGCAAGGGCAAGGCGAAGCCTGCCAAGGCCGCAGATGCCCGCAGCGCCCGCCGCGCAGACAGTCGCGCCTGCCGGGACGCCGTGCAGGGCACGAGCCGCCGCACCCGGGATACCGGGGCAGGGGAGGCCACCCCGGCGCAGAGCCTTGCCGCATGGCAGGAGTTTGCCCGGCAGTATTTCCCCGCGCTGGCGCAGCGCCCGGCCGTGGTGCACGGCGGTGGTGTGTTGCTGCCGGTGGCCTTTCCGCAGACGGGACTTCATGTGCTGCGGGCAGGGGTGTTCGTGGGCAGCGTGCAGAAGGGTCGCTTTGTGCCGGAGCATCATCTGTTTACGGCCTTTGGCAGCCTGTGCACGAACTGCGAGCAGCTGACCCTAGCCGACTGCCGCTGCACCGAGTACCTCTCCGGCCGTGAGGTGGAAGCCCGCACGGCAGCGGACGGTTGGTGCTGCGTGACCGTGGACGGCTGGCCGCTGGGCGGCGGCAAGGTGTCCGGCGGGCGGGTGAAAAACCACTACCCCAAGGCGCTGCGGCTGCTGTAAACCGCAGATTTACACGCATCCGGGCGAAAATCGGGCTTTTCAGGCTTGAACGTGCCGGTGGATTGTGATAAAATAATAGAGTTAGATTTTGTGTGCTGCCACAAGCGGGCGACCACAGCCCGTCTGCCCGCAGGCGGAGATACCGATAAATTTAGGAGGCTCTTTCCCATGTCTGGACATAGCAAATGGAACAACATTAAGCGCAAGAAGGAAAAGACTGACGGCGCCCGCGCCAAGGTCTTTACCAAGATCGGCCGCGAGATCAGCGTTGCCGTCCGTGACGGCGGCCCCAACCCGGCTTCCAACAGCAAGCTGGCAGACCTGATCGCCAAGGCAAAGCGCATGAGCGTGCCCAACGATAACATCCAGCGCATCATCAAGAAGGCTGAGGGCGGTGACAAGACCGAGTTCGAGGCCATCACCTACGAGGGCTACGGCCCCGGCGGCGTTGCTGTCATGGTGGAGACCCTGACCGACAACCGCAACCGTACCGCTGCCGACCTGCGCCACTACTTCGATAAGAACGGCGGCAATCTGGGCGCTATGGGCTGCGTGGCCTTCCTGTTCAACCAGAAGGGTGTCATCGACATCTCTCTGGAGGATAAGGACGCCGACGAGGCCATGATGGACGCTCTGGATGCCGGTGCCGAGGACTTTGATGCCAGCGAGGACGCAGCCGAGGTCACCACCGACCCCGAGAACTACTCCGCTGTGGTCAAGGCTCTGGAAGAGAAGGGCTACGAGATCCTGTCCGATGATCTGGCCATGGTGCCCATGACCACCACCCGCCTGACCGATCCCGATCAGCTGAAGCAGATGGGCAAGCTGCTGGATTCTCTGGAAGATAACGATGACGTCCAGAACGTCTGGCACTCTCTCGAGAACGAAGAGGACCTGCCGGAATAAGCTTCCGCAAGTCTCTTTGCTCCTGAAATAAGACGATAAAAAGCCGCTTTTTGTGCTGGTTGGCACGAAAGGCGGCTTTTGCTTGTTATTTTTGTATGTCGTGCGGATAAGGGTTCCTTCTGGCATCAGAAAAATCGTACTCTGCACGCATATCCTCATCGTAGGATGGATTTTCCGAAGAAGTGCTATTAGATTTATCGTTCATAGTGCGTCCACAGACTGAGGATCTTAACGGTCTGCTCTTTTTCATAGACCTGATAAACAAGGCGGTGCTGGATGTTGATGCGGCGGCTGTATGCACCGTTCAGATCACCCACCAGCTTTTCGTACGGGGGCGGATTTTGGAAAGGATCAACACGGATGATTTCAATGAGTGCCTTTGCCTTTTCGTCCAGATGGGCAGACCTCAGTTTTGGCACGTCCTTTGCGGCGGTTTTGGTGTAAACGACCTTGTACATTTACCACTCCACCGCCGTTTCGTCCACACAGTCCTCAAGCGGCGTGGCGATTCCGTCCATAATCTTTTCGCGCATACCCGGTGCAGAGACCAGATACAGCGTTTCCATGATGCCGCTGTAATCTTCTTCAGACAGCAGCACGGCATTGCCGTCCTTGGTGGTGATGTTGATGGGCTGGTTGTATTTAATGGTCTGCTCTACATAGTCGAAGGCATTCTTACGGAAATTCGTGATATTTGTAGTGGTCATCGTAGAATCACTCCTTTCGTGTACAGTATAGCGTACGCTTGTGAAAATGTCAATATGCGACCGGCAATCGAAACATGACACACGGTCACCCCTGTGCCAGCGCCTTGCCTTTTGCGTAGTAGCGCTGCATTTCTTCCCGGGGAACCATATTCCCGCCGGTGGCCCAGACCAGATGGGCGGCGTTTGCCAGCGCACCGGCGGGCAGGGCGGTTTCGGTGTAAGCGCCAAGCAGCTGCCCGGGCTGGGTGAGCACCGGGCCGTACATTCCCGCCAGAGCGCTGGGCTCAAGGTAAAGATCTTCGGAGTCTGCCAGCTGCGCCAGAAGGGTATACATCCGCTCGTCCTGCAGGGTGTAGCAGCCGCTCATAAAGGGACGCATCAGTCCGCCCACAAAGCCGGAGGCGCGCCCTACGGCAAGGCCATCGGCGGCGGTGCGGTTATCGATGCCAAAGTCCTGCACGCAAATGCTGTTGTTTTCGCCGGTGGCCATGCCCAGCATCATGCAGGGTGAGTGGGTGGGCTCGGCAAAGAAGCAGTGTGCGGCATCGCCGAACAGCATCTTCAGGCCAAAGGCCACGCCGCCGGGGCCACCGCCCACGCCGCAGGGCAGATAGGCGAAGAGGGGATGCTCCGCATCCACGGTGATGCCCTGCGCGTCCAGCTGCTTTTTCAGCCGCAACGCAGCCACAGCATAGCCCAGAAAGAGGGTCTTGGAGTTTTCGTCATCCACAAAATGGCAGTAGGGGTCGCCTGCCGCCAGCTTGCGACCCTCGGTCACGGCGATGCTGTAATCAGAGGCGTACTCCACCACCTTGATGCCCCGGCTGCGGAGCAGGTCTTTTTTCCACTGCCGCGCGTCAGCGGACATGTGCACGGTGACCTGAAAGCCCAGTTTTGCGCTCATGATGCCGATGGAAAGCCCCAGATTGCCGGTGGAGCCAACCGCGATGGAATACTGCGAGAACAGCTTGCGGAAGCGTTCCTCTGCCAGAACGGCGTAATTGTCGGTCAGATGCAGCATCCCGCTGTGCAGGGCAATGTCCTCGGCGGTTTTCAGCACCTCGTAAATGCCGCCCCGCGCCTTGATGGAGCCGGAAATAGGTAGGTGACTGTCCAGCTTGACCCATACCTGCCCGGCGATGGGGGTACCGCTGCGCTCCTCCAGCACTTTTTGCATCCGGGGGATGGGCTGAACAGGGGACTCGATGATGCCGCCGGTCGCGGCAGTCTCGGGAAAGACGGCGGCAAGATAGGGCGCAAACCGCTCCAGCCGTGCGGCGGCGTCCTCAATGTCGGCCAAAGTCAGCGGGCAGGCAGCCGCAGCCTGTGCAAAGGGCAGCTTGTCCGGGTTTACCCATGCAGTCTCCTTCAGGGCGCAGAGGTCAGAGACCACGGGATATGCCGCGATCCAATCGGCAACAGAACGCCCGGCAATGCACTTGGCAGGTGAAACCATAGCGGATCCTCCTTTATATATAAAAGTGAAAGCAGATGGCGCGCCCGGCGGTTTTTGCGGAGCGCTGCGTGTCTTGAATATAAAGGTTTTTACAGGAATTGTCAACCGGCTGCGCTTTGCGCCGGGCGGATCAGAGCGCCACGATCTCGGTGGTCACCAGCTGCTGCTCTGCGCCGTAGTTCAGCTTCATGGCATAGTCGGTCAGGGCGCAGAATTCCTCTGCCTCCTTCCGGGTGGCAAAATAGTTTTCGGTAAGTACCTCGGAGCTGCCGCAGGCGTGGAAAATGGTCTTTACCACAAAGTTGCTTTCGTCCATAGTGTGCCTCTCTTTTCCAGTAGATGAGGGAGACGCTGCCGTCCCTCGGTGTAATTGCAGTATAACAGGGCAAATGTACCACAGAACGGACTTTTAACGGAAGCAGGACATATTTTTGCGCAAACCGGTCAAAAAGCTGCACCAGCCGGAGGAACAGGAGAAGCTTGGAAGGAGAGCAGCACACTGCCCAAAAACCTTGTTAAAAAACTGGCATTTTGCCATTTTTGTGTAAAGTATACAAGAATAAACACAAAAAAATGGCATTGTGCGTATTGCTATTTTATAACTGATATATTAGAATATAAGCAAGAAGAGCGTGCAGGCGTACTGCGCGTGCCATAAGATAAATAACGACAGGAGGAACTTCTCTATGCCTATGAAAATGGGTTGGCGCTGGTATGGCGAGGGCAACGACCCCGTCACCCTGAGCGACATCAAGCAGATCCCCGGCGTGACCAGCATCGTCTGGGCACTGCACAACAAGATGCCCGGCGAGATCTGGGAAATCGACGAGATCCAGAAGGTTGCAGACCAGATCCACGCCTACGGCTTTGACATGGATGTTGTCGAGTCCGTCAATGTGCACGACGATATCAAGATCGGTCTGCCCACCCGCGACCAGTATATCGAGAACTACAAGCAGTGCATCCGCAACCTGTCCAAGTTCGGCGTCAAGGTCATCTGCTACAACTTTATGCCCATCTTCGACTGGACCCGTACCGACCTGTTCCATCCGGTAGGCGATGGTTCCACCGCACTGTTCTACGAGAAGGACAAGATCAAGGGCGATTACAAGGCGATGGCCGAGTATATCATGTCTTTCACCGAGAAGTACAACATGACCTTCCCCGGCTGGGAGCCGGAGCGCATGGCAAAGCTGGACGAGCTGTTCAAGGCCTACGCCCCTGTCACCAAGGAGAAGCTGTGGGAGAACCTGAAGTACTTCTTGGAAGCTCTGATGCCCACCTGCCACGAGTGCGACATCAAGATGGCCATCCACATGGACGATCCTCCTTGGGATATCTTCGGCCTGCCCCGCCTGCTGGTGGACGAGCCCAGCATCGACCGCTTCCTGAAGATGGTGGACGATCCGTACAACTGCCTGACCCTGTGCACCGGCAGCCTGAACGCAAACCCCAACAATAACTGTGCCGAGATCATCCGCAAGCACTGCGACCGCATTGCCTTCGGCCACGTCCGCAATATCCACCACTTCCCCAACGGCGACTTCTCTGAGGCTGCGCACCGCGACTGCTGCGGCGAGACCGGCATCATTGAGGTGATGCGCGCTTACCATGACTGCGGCTTTGAGGGCTACATCCGTCCTGACCACGGCCGTCAGCTGTGGGAGGAAGGCCCCGGTGTCTGCCGCCCCGGCTATGGCAAGTATGACCGTGCTCTGGGCATCCAGTATATGCTGGGTATCTGGGATCTGCTGGACCGTCTGGATGAAGAAAAGAAGGGCTGATGATTATGAAGCTGTCTGATATCAAAAACGGCAATCTGTCCGCCGAGTGGGCAGAAAAGGGCTACGAGCTGCCCAAATTCGACATCGAGGCTGTCAAGGCCAAGACCCACGCCGAGCCCACTTGGGTGCACTTCGGCGCAGGCAACATCTTCCGCGCTTTCCCCGCTGCCGTGCTGAACGATGCACTGAACAGCGGCAAGTACGACCGCGGCGTCATCGTGGCTGAAAGCTTCGACTACGAGATCATCGATAAGGCTTACCAGCCCTACGATAACCTGAGCCTGCTGGTTTGCCTGAAGTCCACCGGCGAGATCGAGAAGAAGGTCATCGCTTCCGTTACCGAGAGCCTGAAGGCTGACTACTCCTTCGGTGCCGACTGGGCACGTCTGGTGGAGATCTTCCAGAACCCCAGCCTGCAGATGATCTCCTTTACCATCACCGAGAAGGGCTACGGCGTTGCTCCCGCTGATCTGGAGCGCGGCCTGACCCCCGTGCTGGCCATGGGCAAGGTCACCGCTCTGCTGTACGAGCGCTTCAAGGTCGGCAAGCTGCCCCTGACCGTGCAGAGCATGGATAACTGCTCTCACAACGGCGATAAGGTCAAGACTGCCGTCCACGCCTACGCTGCAAAGTGGGTGGAGCAGGGTCTGGTGCCCGCCGAGTTCCTGGCCTATGTGCAGGACGAGACCAAGATCACCTTCCCCTGGAGCATGATCGATAAGATCACCCCGCGCCCGGACGCAAAGGTGCAGGAAATGCTGGCCAAGGACGGCTTTGAGGACAACTACACCATCGTGACCGAGAAGCACACCTTCACCGCTCCCTTCGTCAACGCCGAGGAGACCCAGTACCTGTGCATTGAGGATCACTACACCAACGGCCGTCCTCCGCTGGAGCTGGGCGGTGTGCTGTACTGCGACCGCGAGACCGTGGACAAGATCGAGAAGATGAAGGTCTGCACCTGCCTGAACCCCCTGCACACTGCCATGTCCATCTATGGTTGCATGCTGGGCTACACCCTCATCTCTGCTGAGATGGCAGACGAGGATCTGCGCTCCTTCATCCAGAAGATCGGCTATATCGAGGCTATGCCCGTTGTGGTCGATCCCGGCGTTCTGAACCCCTACGAGTTCATCGGCGCTGTCATCAACCGCCGTCTGCCCAACCCCTTTATGCCCGATGCTCCCCAGCGTATCGCTACCGATACCTCTCAGAAGCTGGCCATCCGCTTCGGCGAGACCATCAAGGCTTACGAGGAGCGTGGTCTGGACAAGTCCAACCTTGTGCTCATCCCGCTGGTGCTGGCAGGCTATGCCCGCTACCTGAAGGGTATCGACGACAATGGCCAGCCCTTCGAGATCTCTCCCGATCCGCTGCTGGCTGAGCTGCAGGCCATCGTCAACCCCTTGGAGGTCAAGGAAGGCGAGCAGGACTTCAGCTGCCTGAAGGCTCTGTACAGCCGTGCCGACGTGTTCGGCGTGGACCTGTACGCTGTCGGTCTTGGCGAAAAGATCGAGGGCATGGTCAAGGAGCTGTACGCTGGTAACGGCGCAGTGCGTAAGACCCTGCACAAGTACACCCTCGCCCGCTAAAACTTTATAACGCTATTTCCGTGACCCACGCTGCGCTTTTGCTTTGCCGCAGCGTGGGTTTTTGTTTTGTGAAAATTGTTATGTAAAAATAGAATCCCGGAGCGTCCGCAGACGCTCCGGGATTTCAAAAGAACCATAATTTTCCGCTATTCATGCGCAGAGCAAAGCGGAGCGCATGAAAAATCGTCACGGTGCCCTTATTTCCGGCAGTCGTGCAGGCTAGCAGCGGGCAGGGCGCTGCTCAGCAGGCTCCATGCGGCATCCATGCTCTCGTTCAGCAGATAGGCCTGATTCTTCTGGACGTAGATGTACACCGCCTCTTTGGTGCGGTAGGCGCAGTACACGGTGTTCCAGGTGTAGCGGTTGGTGGGCTCGGTCTTGTTCTGCTCACCGGCCATCCAGACCGAAAGCCCGGCGGCGTCCAGTTCCAGCCGGTAGAAGGGGCGGGGCAGACCCAGCTTTTTGATCTGCTTGGAGAGGTTGGCAAAGAAGGTGCCGAAGTATACGGCGGGCAGACCGATGGCTACGATGGCCAGCACGGCGGTCAGCAGCCCGGCACCCTCCCGCTTGCCGATCTGGCTCAGGCAGATGCCGGCACACACCAGCAGAATGGCGGTGAACACCGCCGGACGCTGCCAGCCCTTGTTGTGGCGCAGCAGGTCAAAAGATGCAAAATCGTGAAAGCTTTTTTCGTCCATCTGAACGGAAACGCAAACATTCTGGGTCATAAAGTTACCCTCCTTTTTGGGCATAGTACCACATTTACCGGCAAGAAGCAAGCAAAAGATGCACCGGCGGTGCATCCGACTTGCAAACCGCCCGCAAGGCGTGGTAAAATAAGATATTATCTGGGGTGTATCTGAAAAGTCGAAAATTTAGTCTATTTCTACAAGCACAGCTGGCTTTTGCGTGAATCAGCCTTGAAATCCACAAAGGATTCCTGCGGCTATTTGCCTTAAATCCCGCTTGTGCTTGCGAAATATTCGTCATTTTCTTTGTTTTCAGATACACCTTACGAAAAAGGGGGAAGCCTTGCATGGAAAAGCGCAACTGGAAGCACAGCGTTACGCTCAAGCAGCGCATGGTGCTGTGTCTGGCAGCATTTTTTGCGGCCTTTGCATTGCAGCTTGCCCTGAACGGCTATCAGGCACGGGCGGTGCAGCAGGTGCAGGACGACCAGATGGGCAACTTTAACGCCATCAGCCGCTTTCAGGGCGGTGTGGAAAGCTCCATCAGCATTCTGGAAGCGTACCGCTGGGAGAACGGCGAGACTGAGGAAATGCTGGAAAAGCTTCAGGCAGCCTGCTCCACCAGCAACGCATGGCTGTGGCGCATCCGATCCAATATGGACGGCTTGCAGAACGTCAGCGATGAGCAGTGGGTGCTGTACGGTGCGGTGGAGACCACCTACGGCAGCTACAACACCCTTTTGGAGGAGCTGGAGAGCTATCTTTCCAGTGGGCAGGAAGCAAAGGCTTCCCAGCTGTACTACAACAAGGTCTCGGTCTGCGGCGGGTATCTGAGCCAGTACACCATGCAGCTGCTGAAAGCCTCGATCCTGGATGCCCAGACTATTTACATCGAGATCTCGGAGCTGGGCGAGCGGATCGCCCTGATGCAGATCGTGGTGGTGGCACTGTGCGTGGCGCTGGGCTGCGCCTCCGGTCTGATGGTCATGCAGCTGCTGACTCCGGTGTCTCAGATGATCGAGGCCTCCCGCGCTATCAGCCGCAGCCAGTTCGATACCCCGGACATCCCGCTGCCCAAGCAGCCGGAGATCGGCCAGCTGGCGGAGTCCTTCAACCGCATGAAGCACTCTATGGCGCAGCAGGTGAGCACCTTACAGGAGAAAAACGAGATCGAGCGGGAGTTGCATCGCCAAAAGACCGAGGCGCTGGAACTGCAGAACCGCATGGAGCGCAGTCGGTTACAGCAGCTGCGCAGCCAGATCGACCCGCATTTTTTGTTCAACACCCTGAACGTCATCCAGCAGATGGCGGGCACAGAGTCCGCCTACCGCACGCAGGCGCTCATCATGGCGCTTTCCCATCTGCTGCGTTACAGCCTGATGAGCAACGATGAGCAGGTGCCCCTCTCCCGGGAAGTGCGCGTTGTGGACGAATACTACTCCATCTACCATGTGCGCTTTGGCGACCGGGTGCAGATGGAGTGGGCATTCTCGGATTCGCTGGACCTGACTGAGACTATGGTGCCGTCCTTTATCTTGCAGCCTATCGTGGAAAACGCTTTCAAGCACGGCATCTGCCCCAAGGAAGAGGGCGGCGTGGTGCGCATCCGCATGATCCCCCTGCGGGAAAAAGGTCTGCTGTGCATCCGGGTACTGGACAACGGCATGGGCATTGAGCCGGAGCAGCTGCAGCAGCTGCGCACGGCACTGGAGCAGCCCGCGCCCCGCTGGGAGCATATCGGTATTTATAATGTGGCTGCCCGTCTGCGGCTGCTGGATGCCCGCTGCCGGGTGGTGGTGCGCTCCCGGCCGGGGCGGGGAACTGCGGTGATCCTGTATCTGCCGCTGGTGGAGAATGAGGAGGAATTTGAGGAATGATTCGTCTGTTGATCGCGGATGATGAGAGGATGGAGCGGGAGGCGCTGGCGGATATCGTCATGCGCCGGTTCGAGCATGAGGTGACGGTGGAAATGGCGGAAAATGGCCGCAAAGCCGCCGATACCGCTGTGCTCTGGGAAGCAGACCTGATTTTGATGGACATTGAGATGCCGGGCATGAACGGCCTAGATGCCGCCCGCGCGGTGCTGGAACAGCGCCCGGAGTGCAAGGTGATCTTCATCACGGCGTACAGCCTATTCCAGTACGCCCACGAGGCGGTGCATCTGGGCGCCTGCGACTATCTGCTGAAGCCGGTGGACCCGGACGAGACCGAGGCCGCCATCCGCCGCGCTATCCGGCAGATCGAGGCCGGGCGCCGTCTGGCCGAGCTGGCTGCGGAAGCCCCGGAGCCGGAAACCGCCCCGGAGCAGGAGGCCGAGCCCGCCGGGGAAGGGGAGAGCGACCGCAACGCACTGGTGATGGACCATGTGCGCAAGTATATGGAAGATAACTATATGGCCGACCTCTCGTTGGACAGCGTGAGCGAAATTTTGCACATCAGCCCGGCGTACCTTTCGGCGCAGTTCAAAAAATACCAGAAGATGAATTTTCTGGACTGTCTGACCGAGCTGCGCATCAACGCAGCTAAAGAACTGCTGGCCGACCCCTTCCGCTCCGCAGCGGAGGTAGCCTCTATGGTGGGCTACGAGGACGCCAGTTACTTTGCCCGCGCCTTTAAAAAGCGCACCGGTATGACCCCCACCCAGTACCGGAAGGAAGCGGCAAAGGCAGCCCGGGAGGCGCGGCTGTGACCCGCCGTCAGCTGCTGCGTCTGCTTGCGGCAGCCCCGGCGCTGGCAGTTACAGGCTGTACGGCGCAGTCTGCTTCTTCGCAGCAGGAGAAGCCGCTCATCCTGCGCTATGCGGAGAACCAGCCGGAGGACTACCCTACCAGCAAGGCGGCAAAGGCCTTTGCCGAGCTTGTGGCGCAGCGCACGGGCGGCCGGGTGAAGGTGCTGGTTTACAGCGGGGCAGAGCTGGGCGCAGAGCAGAGCGTCATCCAGCAGATGCAGTTCGGCGGGGTGGATTTTTCCCGCGTGTCCCTGAGCCAGCTGGCAGAGTACGAGCCGGAACTCAGCGTATTGCAGTTGCCCTACCTGTACAGCGATGCCCAGCAGATGTGGCGGGTGCTGGACGGCGACATCGGCGATGAGTTTCTGGCCATACTGGACGGGATGGACTTAGTAGGGCTTTCGTGGTTCGACGCCGGTGTGCGCAGCTTCTACACCCGGGAAAAGGTGACCGGGCTGGATGATTTGCAGGGGCTGACCATCCGGGTGCAGGAGTCGGACATGATGAGCGACATGATCACCGCGTTGGGCGCAAAGCCGGCGCAGGTGGTGTACAGCAAGGTGTATGCCGCCCTGCATAACGCCGAGATCGACGGGGCAGAGAACAACTGGCCCAGCTACGAAGTGATGGGACACTACGAGGTGGCACCCTTTTTCCTGAAGGACGAGCACACCCGGGTGCCGGAGGTGCAGCTGGCCAGCCCGGCGGTGATGGAAAAGCTTGCCGCGCTGGACGAGAGCTTCCCGGAGGTGATCCGTGCCTGCGCCCGGGAGAGCGCACAGACAGAGCGGGAGCTCTGGGCACGGCGGGAGGCGAACGCAGAGCAGAATATGCGCAAGCGGGGCATCTGCGTCACCGAGCTGGACGATGCCGAAAAAGCCCGCTTCCGCGCAGCGGTGCAGCCCATGTACGATGGGTTTTCTGCCCAGCAGGAACTGATCGACCGGATACAGAAAAGCTGAAAAAGACACCCCGAGAAGTGCCCGGATGGACATTTTTCGGGGTGTTGTTTTTTGCTATGAATGCAGGAATGTATCCAACTGGTCAGTAGTGTTGCACAAACAAGACGGAAAGCGATTGTGCAATGTGTCAAAAACAATCTTGACATTCTTTCGAAAAACAGGACATTTTTCGAAAGCTCTTGTTTCATTTCGGAAAATTTGCTAAAGTGTGTACAGTCAATGAACGAAAGCTCCGGCACCTGTGCGCCCGGAGAATTTCACAATTATTTAAGGAGGACGATTCCTATGAAAATGATCTCTCGTCGTAGCTTTATGGCCGTTGCCGGTGCAGCTACCGCTGCTGTTGCTCTGACCGCCTGCGGTGGTTCCAAGAGCGGCTCCACTTCTACCGCTGCTTCCACCTCTACCGCAGCTTCTGCTTCTGCTGCTGCCGGTGATGCAACAGCTGCTGCCAACGATCCCAAGGTGACTCTGGTCTACGCCGAGGTCAACCCGCTGGATACCATCGTTGGCCAGACCGGTTCTCACTTCAAGGAGAAGGTCGAGGAGCTGAGCGGCGGTTCTGTGGTCGTCGATGTGCAGGCATCCGGTGTGCTGGGCTCTGAGAACGACGTTCTGGATGCTATTCTGGGCGGCTCTACCTCCATCGATATCAGCCGTATCTCTGCTTTTGCTCTGACCAGCTACGGCTGCAACAAGTCTAAGCTGCTGTCCATCCCCTTCACCTTCAATAACCGCGCTCACTTCTGGAACTTCGCCAACAGCGATCTGGCTCCTGAGTTCCTGAACGAGCCCCAGGAGCTGGGCCTGCCCGTTCGCGGCCTGTTCTACGGCGAGGAGGGCTTCCGTCACTTCTTCACCGTCAAGCCCGTTGCAACCATCGATGATCTGAAGGGCATGAAGCTGCGTGTGTCCAACGACCCTGTTATGAACGGCATGGTCGAGGGTCTGGGCGCTAACCCCACCGTCGTTGCTTTCGGCGAGCTGTACAGCGCACTGCAGACCGGCGTTGTGGATGGCGCTGAGCAGCCCATCGCAAACTACAAGTCCAATGCTTTCCCCGAGGTTGCTAACAACCTGATTCTGGACGGCCACACTCTGGGCGCTGTGCAGGCTGTTATCACCGACAACGCATGGGGCAAGCTGACCGCTAACCAGCAGGCTGCCGTTATGGCTGCTGCTGCCGACACCCAGAAGTTCAACGCTGATCTGTCTGAGACCGCTGAGAACAAGGTTCTGGAAGAGCTGCGCTCCTCCGGCTGCAACGTTGTGGATGTGGACGACAAGACTCCCTGGCAGGAAGCTTGCGCTAAGGTCATCAAGGACAACACCTCTGATCAGGCTGAGCTGTACCAGAAGCTGCTGGACATGAAGGCATAAGCTGGCTTTCCATCCAATCTAAGTAGTACATTGCCCGGCGGGGGCCCACGGGAATACGCCCGCAGGCTTCGCCGGGTTTTTATATGGAGGAATTTCTATGCCGAAAATCTTTACCACTCTGGATAAGATCAGACCGGCGTACGACTTTACCTACAAGGTGGTTCTGTTCATCTGCAAGATCCTGCTGATCGCAGATATCCTCATTACCACGATGTCGGTCATTGGCCGTTACGTCCCCTTTATTCCGGACCCCTCCTGGTCTGAGGAGGTCGTTTTGACCTGCATGAGCTACATGGCTGTGCTGAGCGCTGCGCTGGCCATCCGCCGCGGCGCACACATCCGCATGACTGCCTTTGATATGTACCTGCCCAAGAAAGTGGTCAAGGCGCTGGACATCCTGTCTGACGTGGCCGTGATGATCCTTGGTGTGGTGATGATGGCGGTCGGCTGGAACTACGCCACCACGCTGGGCGGCCGTGGCTTCTATGTTTCCATGCCTTGGCTGAGCCGCTTCTGGATGTACTTCCCGGTGCCGCTGGCCGGTGTTGCCATGATCATCTTCGAGATCGAGTCGCTGTATAACCATATCAAGAGCTTTTTTGTAAAGGAGGAAATGTAATATGACAGTTCAGACACTGGCGATCATTGTCCTTCTTGTCAGCTTCTTCGTTATGATCTTCCTGCGCTTCCCCATTGCATACGCCGTTGGTCTGTCCAGTGTGCTGTGCATGCTGGTGCAGGGTCAGGCACTGACCGACGTCTGCCGCCTGATGGTCAAGGGCATTTCCTCCTTTAGCCTGATGGCTGTGCCGTTCTTTATCACCATGGGCGTGCTCATGGGCTCCGGCGGCATCTCTGAAAAGCTGATCGCACTGGCTGACGCCTGCGTGGGCTGGATGCGCGGCGGCATGGCCATGGTCAACATCGTGGCTTCCTACTTCTTCGGCGGCATTTCCGGTTCTGCTTCCGCCGATACCGCTTCCATCGGTTCTATCATGATCCCCATGATGGTGGATCAGGGCTACGGTGCAGACTTCTCCACCGCTGTTACCATCACCTCTTCCTGCGAGGGTCTGCTGGTTCCCCCCAGCCATAACATGGTCATCTACGCTACCACCGCCGGTGGTATCTCCGTGGGCAGCCTGTTCTTGGCCGGCTACCTGCCCGGCGCTCTGCTGGCTATCGTGCTGATGATCGGCTCCTACATCATCTCGGTCAAGCGCAACTACCCCAAGGGTGATCCCTTCAGCATCAAGGCTTTTGTCAAGCAGCTGGGCACTTCCATCTGGGCACTGGCCGCTGTCATCATCGTGGTGTTCGGCGTTGTCGGCGGTGTGTTTACCGCTACCGAGTCCGCTGCTATCGCCGTTATCTACTCTCTGCTCGTTTCCGTGTTCGTCTATAAGGGTCTGGACTGGAAGGGCGTGTGGCACGCTCTGGACGAGTGCGTCAACACCCTGTCCATCGTGCTGATCCTGATCGCTACCTCTGCAGTGTTCGGCAACTGCCTGACCATGCTGCATGTGCCTGATCTGGCAGCAACCGCCATCACCGACCTCACCGATAACCCCTACATCATTGCACTGCTCATCGACCTGATCCTGCTGGTGCTGGGCATGATCATGGATATGGCTCCCATCATCCTGATCGCTACCCCCATCCTGCTGCCCATCGCCACCTCCATCGGCATCGATCCCATCCAGTTCGGTATCATCGTGGTTCTGAACTGCGGCATCGGCCTGCTGACTCCTCCCGTTGGCTCCGTTCTGTTCATCGGCTCTGCCGTTGCAAAGCGCCCCATGGAGAAGGTGGTCAAGGCAACCCTGCCGTTCTACCTGTGCATGTTCATTGCACTGCTGCTGCTGACCTACATCCCCGACATCAGCCTTGCTATCCCCAAGCTGCTGGGCGGCTATGTAAGCCCCATTGCAAACCCGCTGGGTCCTGTGTTCATCCACTAAGCGCAGCATAAGGGAAACCCCTTGCATCTTTAAGACCGGAGCCTGTCAGCCCTTTGGGCTGCGGGCCCCGGTCTTTTTTGCGTGTGCACCAAAATGCGGACAGCTTGCACGGCGGGGAACACTATGATACAATAAAATGTATAGAAGTTTGGAAGGGGAGAGAACACTATGGAGCAAAAACGCCTGTGTCCGTTCTGCATGGGGGAACTGCCGCCTGCGGCGACCGTCTGCCCCCATTGTGGGAAGATCTTAGAGGGATGCAACCCGGCGGGCTGTCTGCCGGTGGGTACGGTGCTGGCCGGGCGCTACACTGTGGGCGAGATGCGCAGTCTGGACGGCGAGGGCGTGCTGTACAGCGGCGTGGAGAATCTGGGTGCTTTCCGGGTGACTATCAAAGAGTACCTGCCCGTCACCCTTTCTGCGGAGCGGGGTGCGGACTGCGTCCTGCGCCCCAAGCAGGGGAGCGAGGTGCTGTTCAAGACCACCCGCATGGACTTTGCAGACCTGTACCGCGCCGTCCAGCGCATTACCCCCGCCAGCGGTCTGGAGGCCGTGCTGGACGTGGTGGAGGCCAACAACACCGTGTATGCGGTGCTGGAAAACTTAGGCGGCACCCCGCTGGAGCAATGGCTGGAAAATCGTCCCGCTCCGGTGCAGGCAGAGGAGGCCTGCGCCATGCTGCGGCCGGTGTTTGAGGGCGTGGCGGCCATGCACAAGGCGGGGCTGGTGCACCGCGGCATCTGCCCGGAGAATATCCGGGTGATGTCGGATGGCCGCTGCCGTCTGGCCGGGTACGCCACCGTGGGTCTGCGCACCGCAGGCAGCGGTCTGCACGAGCAGCTGTACGAGGGTTACTCCGCGCCGGAGCAGTACACCACCGCCGAGTTTGAGGGGCGCTATACCGACGAATACAGCCTTGCCGCCGTCTTTTACCGCATGGTGTGCGGGCAGGCACCCATGCCCGCTGCTCAGCGCGTGGTGTCGGACTCTAACCCCCGGGCACGCACCGTAGAGCCTGCCGTACCGGCCTATGTCTCCGATGTATTGCAGCTGGGGCTGCGGCTCAAGGTCATGGAGCGCATCCAGACCGTGCCGCAGCTGTATCAGGCGCTTTCTTCCAAGGAATATACCGCCGAGCTGACCCGCACCATGAAGCCGGAGACCCCGATGCATCCGGTGCGGGCAGAGCAGAGCGGGCAGGGCAGGGAACACATGCTCAGTTTGAAAGGGTTGCTGGCGGGCATCCTGATTCTGCTTTCCGTTCTGATCTTGCTCACCCTGTGGGGCATCGTGAGCAGCAAGGAGGAACAAACTCCCTCTTCGGAGCCGAGCTCGGAAGCTGCCAGCAGCGAGGAAATGAAGCCCCAGAACCTTGTGCCCAACTTTGTGGGCATCGATTACGAGCAGATCAAGAATAACCGCGAGTACACCAGTATGTACCTGTTCCGGGCGGTGCTGGAGTACAGCGATACCGTGCCTTCCGGGCAGATCATCCGGCAGGAGCCGGAGGCCGGCGAGGTGATGGAGAACGGCGAGGTGATCCAGATCGTGGTCAGTCAGGGCCCGGAGAAGGTGGAGATGCCCAAGATCGTCGGTGCATCGCAGGATAAGGCCATTGAGATATTGAGCAGCCGGGGGCTTGTGGCCAGCTGCTTTATGGTGGTGAATGATGGCTCCTACGCCACGGGCTGTGTGGTCTCTGCCAGCGAGGAAGAGGGCGCCATGGTCACGGTGGGCACGGTGATCACTGTGTATATCGCCGCAGACCCCAGTGTGCAGATCACTGCCACCCCGGAGGAGCCTGCCGCTACCGAGCCTACCACCCCGGAAACGCCCCCGGAGGGCAGCACAGAGCCGGAATACGATACAGATTAAACAGCATACAACAAAAGCAGAAGCGGGAGCCTTGCAACGGGCTCCCGCTTCTGCTTGTTTAGGATAGGAAAGAGAATGGCAAATTAAAGGTTCGAGTAGCCCATCAGGCAGCGGTCTACTTCGGCGGCGCAATCGCGGCCCTCGCGCAGACCCCATACCACAAGGCTCTGGCCGCGGCGCATATCGCCACAGACGAACACCTTGTCCACGTTGGTCTTAAAGCTGTGGTCGGCCACGTTGCCCCGGGCGGTCAGCTCCACCCCAAAGGCATCGGCTGTGTAGTTTTCGCAGCCGGTAAAGCCTGCGGCGATAAACGCCAGTTGGCAGTCGTAGGTAAATTCCTTGCCGGTTGGCACCATGCTGGTGCGGCCGGTCTCAGGGTCGCGCTCCGGCTTCAGGCAGCTGATGACGGCACCGGTCAGGTTGCCGGCCTCATCCTTCAAAAACTCCTTGACGGTGGTCTGGTACACACGCGGGTCCTTGCCGAACTTGGCAATGCACTCGGTCTGGCCATAGTCCACCTTCAGCACCCGGGGCCACTCCGGCCACGGGTTTGCGGCGGTGCGCTCGACAGGGGGCTGCGGCATCATTTCCAGTGCCATCAGGTCGGTGCAGCCCTGCCGCAGAGCAGTGCCCTGACAGTCGTTGCCGGTGTCGCCGCCGCCGATGACCAGCACATTTTTGCCGGCTGCGTTGATGGCCTTGCCGTCTGCAAAACCCGAGTCCAGCAGGCTCTTGGTCACGCTGGTCAGGTAGTCCACGGCAAAGTGCACGCCCTTGGCGTCCCGGCCGGGCACGTTCAGGTCGCGGGGCTTTTTTGCGCCGCAGCACAGCACTACGGCATCAAAATCTGCCAGTAGCTGCTCGGCGGGCACGGCGCCGCCTACATCCATGCCGGTGCGGAACACAACACCCTCGGCCTGCATCAGCTTGACCCGGCGCTCGATGACCGTCTTGTCCAGCTTCATGTTGGGGATGCCGTACATCAGCAGACCGCCCACACGGTCGGCGCGCTCAAACACCGTAACGGCGTGGCCGCGCTTGTTCAGGTACTCTGCCACCGAAAGCCCCGCAGGGCCGCTGCCCACCACGGCAACGCTCTTGCCGGTGCGGGTCGGCGGCGGGGTGGCGGTCAGCCAGTTCTTGGCGTAGGCCGTCTCGATGATGGCGTGCTCGTTTTCGCGCACGGTGACGCTGCTGCCGGTCACATCCCCGCAGGTGCAGGCGGCCTCGCACAGGGCGGGGCACACCCGGCTGGTAAACTCCGGGAAGCGGTTGGTGGCCATCAGGCGGTGGAGCGCAAGCTCCCACTTGCCGTGGTACACCAGATCGTTCCACTCCGGGATGAGATTGTTCAGCGGACAGCCGGAGGCCATGCCGCCGATCATCATGCCTGCCTGACAGAAGGGCACGCCGCAGTCCATGCAGCGGGCGGCCTGCGTCTGCTGCTGCTCCCGCGAGAGCCAGATGTGGAACTCGTTAAAATTTTCAAGGCGCTCCAGCGGCGCAACGTCCGTGCTGGTCTTGCGCGCATAATCCATAAATCCTGTTGTCTTACCCATGCTGCTGCCCCTCCTTACTTATGCTTCTGCACTGCATAGAATGCTTCGATCTGTGCCTGCTCGCCGTCCAGACCACGCTCCTCCACCGAGGCGATGACCCGCAGCATGCGGTCGTAATCGTAAGGCAGCACCTTTTTGAATTTGGGCAGGAACGCGCTGAAATTGTCCAAGATCTCCTTGCCGCGCGGAGAGCCGGTGGCCTCCACATGGGCGCGGATCAGCTCCTTCAGGGTGGCAACATCGTACTTGTGCTCCACCGGCTCCAGGCTGACGGTCTCCTTGTTCACCCGCTGGTAGAAGTCCCAGTTCTCGTCCAGCACATAGGCAATGCCGCCGGTCATACCGGCTGCAAAGTTTTTGCCGGTCTGTCCCAGCACCACCACGGTGCCGCCGGTCATGTACTCGCAGCCGTGGTCGCCCACGCCCTCCACAACGGCGGTCGCGCCGCTGTTGCGCACGCAGAAGCGCTCGCCGGCCACGCCGGAGATGAACGCCTTGCCGCTGGTAGCGCCGTACAGCGCCACGTTGCCGGTGATGATGTTCTCCTCGGGCTTGAAGTCGATGCCCTGCGGCGGACGCACAACGATCTTGCCGCCGGAAAGGCCCTTGCCCATGTAGTCGTTGCAGTCACCCACCAGCTCCAGCGTCAGGCCATTGGGGATAAAGGCACCAAAGCTCTGGCCGCCCGCACCGTTGCAGTGCACGGTGTACACATCGTCCGGCAGGTCGTTGCCGTATTTGCGGGTGATCTCGCTGCCAAAGATGGCACCAAAGGCGCGATCCACGTTGGAAACATTCAGGCTGACGCTCTGGGGAGCCTTGCTGCCCAGCTTGAACTTCTTCATCAGCACCTTCATGTCCAGCGTGTTTTCCAGATGGAAGTCGTAGCTGTCCTCCTTGATGAAGTGGACGTTACTGTTTGCAATGGCGGGGTTGTGCAGGATGCAGTCCAGATCCAGCTTTGCGGCGCGGCTGCCCGGGGCAGCGGGCTTGACCCGCAGCAGGTCGGTGCGGCCCACCAGCTCGTCCACGGTGCGCACGCCCAGCTTTGCCATGTACTCCCGCAGCTCCTCTGCCACAAAGGTGAGGTAGTTGATGATGTACTCCGGCTTGCCCTTGAAGTTCTTGCGCAGCTCGGGGTTCTGGGTGCAGATGCCCATGGGGCAGGTGTCCAGATTGCACACGCGCATCATCACGCAGCCCTCGGCCATCAGCAGGGTAGTGCCGAAGCCGAACTCCTCGGCGCCCAGCATACAGCTGATGGCCACATCCCGGCCGGACAGCAGCTTGGAGTCGCTCTCAATGCGCACGCGGGTGCGCAGACCGTTCAGGATCAGGGTCTGGTGGGTCTCGGCGATGCCCAGCTCCCAAGGCAGACCTGCGTGCTTGATGGAGGTGCGGGGCGCAGCACCGGTGCCGCCGTCATAGCCGGACACCAGAATGACCTGTGCGCCGCCCTTGGCAACACCGGCGGCAATGGTGCCCACACCGGCCTCGCTGACCAGCTTGACGTTGATGTTAGCGCTGCGGTTGGCGTTTTTCAGATCGTAGATCAGCTCTGCCAGATCCTCGATGGAGTAGATATCGTGGTGGGGCGGGGGAGAGATCAGGCCCACGCCGGTGGTGCTGTGGCGGGTCTTGGCGATCCACGGATATACCTTGGCACCGGGCAGGTTGCCGCCCTCGCCGGGCTTTGCGCCCTGTGCCAGCTTGATCTGGATCTCCTCGGCGCTGACCAGATACTTGCTGGTCACGCCAAAGCGGGCAGAGGCCACCTGCTTGATCTTGGAATTGCTCTCGCTGTGGTAACGCTCTTCGGGCTCGCCGCCCTCGCCGGTATTGCTGCGCCCGCCCAGACGGTTCAGGGCAATGGCAATGGTCTCGTGTGCTTCGCTGCTCAGTGCGCCGTAGCTCATGGCAGCGCCCTTGAACCGCTTGACGATGCTGGAGACCGGCTCCACTTCTTCCAGCGGGATGCCGCCGTCTGCGGCGTAGTTGAAGTCCAGCAGGCTGCGCAGATGCACACCCTCGGCACCCATGTTGTCCACCGTCTGGGTGAACTGCTTGAAGGTGTCGTAATCGCCGGTGCGGCAGGCTTTCTGGAACAGATGGATGGTCTGGGGGTTGAACAGGTGCTCTTCCTTGCCGCTGCGGAACTTGTGGGCACCGCTGTCGGCCAGCTCCATGTTGATATCCAGCCCCAGCGGGTCAAAGGCGGCGTTATGCAGCGCCTCCACATCGGCCTGAATGTCTGCCATGCTGATGCCGCCCACGCGGCTCACCGTGCCGGTGAAGTATTTGTCGATGACCTCCTTCGAGATGCCCACAGCCTCAAAGATCTGGCTGCTCTGGTAGCTCTGGATGGTGGAAATGCCCATCTTGGAGGCAATTTTTACGATGCCGTTGAGGATGGCGTTGTCGTAGTCCTGCACAGCGGCGTAATAGTCCTTGTCCAGCAGACCCTCGTCGATCAGCTGCCCGATGGTCTCGTGTGCCAGATAGGGGTTGATGGCGCAGGCACCGTAGCCCAACAGGGTGGCAAAGTGGTGCACCTCCCGGGGCTCGGCGCTCTCCAAAATCAGTGCCAGCGCGGTGCTCTTTTTGGTGCGGATGAGGTACTGGGACACTGCCGACACCGCCAGCAGGCTGGGGATGGTCACATGGTATTCATCCACGTCACGGTCGGACAGGATGATGATGTTCGCACCCTCCTTGTAGGCGCGGTCTACCTCCAGAAATACCCGGTCGATGGCCTTTTCCAGACTGGTGTTCTTGTAGTAGTTGATGGACACCGTAGCCACCTTGAAGCCCGGCACGTTCATGTACTTGATCTTCAACAGGTCGGTGTTGGTCAGGATGGGGTTGTGCACCTTGAGCACCTTGCAGTTCTCCGGCTTATCCTCCAGCAGGTTGCCGTGGGCACCGATGTAAACGCTGGTGGAGGTGACCACCTTCTCCCGGATGGCGTCAATGGGCGGGTTCGTCACCTGTGCGAACCGCTGTTTGAAGTAGTTGAACAGCGGGGGATGCTGGCTGCTGAGCACGGCAAGCGGGGTGTCGGTGCCCATGGCACCGGAGGGCTCTGCGCCCGCCCGCGCCATGGCAAGGATCATGGTGTTCACGTCCTCGTACTTGTAGCCGAACACCTTCTGCAGCCGGGTCAGCTGCTCGCCGGTGTAGCTTTCTACCTTCACGTTGGGGATCTTTAGCCCGCTCAGCTGCACCAGATTGCGGTCGATCCACTCGCCGTAGGGCTCGCGACTGGCGTAAAGCTCCTTCAGCTTTTCATCGTCCACCACTTCGCCCTTGACGGTATCCACCAGCAGCATCTTGCCGGGACGCAGGCGCTCCTTGACCAGAATGTTCTCCGGGTTGCATTCCAGCACACCCACCTCAGAGGACAGGATCATGCGTCCGTCCTTGGTGATGTAGTAGCGGCTGGGGCGCAGACCGTTGCGGTCCAGCACTGCGCCCATCACATCGCCGTCCGAGAACAGGATGGCGGCGGGGCCGTCCCACGGCTCCAGCATGGTGGCGTAGTACTGGTAGAAATCCCGCTTTTTCTGGCTGATGTTCTTGTTATTCTCCCACGGCTCGGGGATGGTGATCATCACAGCCAGCGGCAGGTCCATGCCGTTCATCACCATGAACTCCAACGCGTTATCCAGCATGGCGGAGTCCGAGCCGGAGGTGTTGATGATGGGCAGGATCTTGTTCATATCGTCCTGCAAAATGGGGCTGGAGATGCTCTCCTCACGCGCCAGCATGGCATCGGTGTTGCCCTTGATGGTGTTGATCTCGCCGTTGTGCAGGATGAAGCGGTTGGGGTGTGCACGCATCCAGCTGGGGTTGGTGTTGGTAGAAAAGCGGCTGTGCACCATGCCGATGGCGGACTCATAATCCGGATCCTGCAGATCAGCGTAGAAGCGGCGCAGGTCGTGCACGAGGAACATACCCTTATACACGATGGTGCGGCTGGACAGGCTGGGCACATAGGTGCCGTTGCTGGCCTGCTCGAACACGCGGCGCACGATGTACAGGCGGCGGTCAAACTCAATGCCCTTGCTTACCTTGGCGGGCTTTTTGATGAAGCACTGCCAGATGGCGGGCATGCAGTCCCGGGCCTTCTGCCCCACGGCATCGGGGTCTACGGGCACTTCGCGCCATGCCAGAAACTCCAGCCCCTCCTTGCGGGTGACCACCTCGAACAGCTTCATGGCCTGTGCCCGCAGGTGCTCGTTCTGGGGGAAGAAGAACATACCCACGCCGTACTCCCGCTCGTTGCCCAGCCGAATGTTCAGCTCCTCGGCAACCTTGGAGAAGAACTTGTGGCTGATCTGCAGCAGGATGCCCACGCCGTCGCCGGTCTTGCCCTCGGCGTCCTTACCGGCGCGGTGCTCCAGCCGCTCCACGATGGACAGTGCATCGTCCACCGTCTGGTGGCTTTTACGTCCCTTGATGTCCACCACAGCGCCGATGCCGCAGGCATCGTGCTCGAACTGTGGGTCGTACAGACCAAGGGTGGTTTTCTGCTCTGTAAAGTTTTCCATAGTCTTTCCCATCCTTTTTACTTGTTTACCGGGGGCCGCGGCACCCTCCGCAGCTTTTTATCCCCTGCAAAAAGAAAAAAGCGCCCCGCAAGGGCATAGGATGCCCCTGCGGAACGCCTTTGTTCCGATACCTGATATTATACAGATTCCTGAAAAATCTTCAAGTGACAGCTGCACCAAATATGCTACACACATTGCGCCGCTTCTTGTGCGAAACGCCGCGAGCCCCCGCAGCTGTGCGCGGTATACAAGCCAAACCGCCGCACCCGGCGTTGTGCACGCGGGTACGGCGGTTTGGAGGAATTTGCCCTGAGTGATGCGGAACACTCAGGACTCAGGAATGCTTTGATTTGCGGGTGAAGAACCATCCGCAGGCCAGCAGCAGGGAGCCCAGGCTTGCCAGCACACCGGCCATCCAGCCGGTGGTGCCGGTCTGGGGCAGGGTGGGCACTGCCGGGGCAGCGGGCTGTGCGGCGGCGGGAGCTTCCGTGTGGGGAGCCTGAGCCGGGGCGTCGGATGCGGCGGCAGCTTCGGTGCCGTTGGTGTCGTCAGAGTCAGCCGGGGCTTCCGGGGCGGAGGCGTCTGCGTCGGGGTCCGGTGCCAGAGAGATCTCTTCCACCGGCAGAACCGCCAATTCTGAGTTGCGGGTTTGTTGTAAAATAACCAAACGAAACCTCACCCGCCCAGAATGGCCTGCAGGTCGGCTTCCGGGGTGGCAATGGGCTTGAGGCCGTACCGTTCCTGCAGGGTGCGCACCACCCCCGGCGAGAGGAACGGGGGCAGGGTAGGCCCCAGCCGGATGTTCCGGATGCCCAGCGCCAGCAGCGCGATGAGGATGCACACGGCCTTCTGCTCAAACCAGCACAGCACCAGCGAGAGGGGCAGGTCGTTGACGCCGCAGCCAAAGGCGTCGGCCAGCGCCAATGCGATGCGGATGGCGCTGTAGGCGTCATTGCACTGGCCCACGTCCAGGATGCGGGGCAGGCCGGTGCCCGGCACGGTGCCAAGGGGCAGGTCGTTCAGGCGGAACTTGCCGCAGGCCAGGGTCAGCAGGATGGTGTCGGGCGGGGTAAGGCGGGCAAACTCGGTGTAGTAGCGGCGGCTGGGCCGGGTACCGTCGCAGCCGCCCACCAGAAAGAAGTGCCGCAGCTTACCGTCCCGCACCGCCTGCACGATCTCGTCCGCGTGCTGCAGCACGGCGGTGCGGGCAAAACCGGTGGTCACCGTGGAGCCGCCGTTCAGGCCGGGTAGCAGGGTGTCCTGCGCGTAGCCGCCCAGCTCCAGCGCCTTTTCGATCACCGGGGAAAAGTCGCGCCCTTCGTCGATGTGGGGCACGCCGGGGTAAGCCACCACCGAGGTGGTGAACACCCGGTCGGCGTAGCTGGCGCGCAGGGGCATGATGCAGTTGGTGGTGAACAGGATGGGCGCGGGGATGTCCTCGAACTCCCGCTGCTGGTTCTGCCATGCGGTGCCAAAGTTGCCCTTGAGGTGGGGGTAGCGGCGCTTCAGCTCCGGGTAGCCGTGGGCGGGCAGCATCTCCGAGTGGGTGTAGACGTTGACGCCCCGGCCTGCAGTCTGTTCCAGCAGCTGCTGTGCGTCGTAGAGGTCGTGGCCGGAAATCACGATGAACGGCCCCTTTTCAATGGTCAGGGGCACCTGCACCGGTTCCGGATCGCCAAACGCGCCGGTGTTGGCCGCGTCCAGCAGCTCCATGCAGCGGTAGCTGGCTTCTCCTGTGGCCTGCACCAGCTGCCACAGGGCGTCGGTGGTCTGGCCGGGGTCGCCCACGGCCTGCAGGGCGGTACAGAAGAACCGGTCCAGCTCCGGGTCGATGCGGCCCAGCACCCGGGCGTGGTAGTTGTAGGCGGCCATGCCCCGCAGGCTGAACAGCACAAAGCATTTCAGGCTGCGCCGGTCGGCATCCGGTTCCCGCCAGAGGGCCTGCATGTCGTAGTCCGGGCCGGTGCCGGGGCTGGCGTCGTGCACCCGGCGGGTCAGCGCGTCCACGGCGGCGGGGTCAAAGTTCACGTTGGTAATGGTGGTGAACAGCCCCTGCATCAGCAGCCGGGCCTGTTCCGGGGCCGGGCCGCGCCCCGCCGCGATGAGCTGCCCGGCAAACGCGATGAGCGCCCCGGTGAGCCGGTCCTGTGCGGCGGCTGTCTCGGCCGACTTGCCGCACACCCCCGCTGCGCCGGTGCAGGCGGTGCAGCCCGCCGCCTGCTCACACTGAAAACAAAACATCTGCTCGTCCATACAAAACTCCCTTTCTGCCATAAGATACTGCCAGTGTGGGCAGAGCGGGGCGGGGTTATACCAAAAAAGAGCCGCACCCCTGCGGGCGCGGCTCTTGGACGATGCAGTATGACTTAGTAGGTGATGCCCTGTGCCATCATGGCGGTAGCAACCTTCAGGAAGCCGGCGCAGTTTGCACCGACCATCAGGTTGCCCTCAGAACCGGCAGCCACAGAAGCATCGTAGGAAGCGTGGAAGATGCCCTCCATGATGCCCTTCAGCTTGGCATCCACTTCCTCAAAGCTCCAGCTCAGGCGCTCGGAGTTCTGGCTCATCTCCAGACCGGAGGTAGCCACGCCGCCTGCGTTGGAAGCCTTTGCGGGTCCGTACAGGATGCCGTTGGACAGGTAGACCTCGATGGCCTCCGGGGTGCTGGGCATGTTAGCGCCCTCGCAGACCACGGTGCAGCCGCCCTTTACCAGAGCCTCGGCAGACTCCTTGTTGATCTCGTTCTGGGTAGCGCAGGGCAGGGCGATGTCGCAGGGGACAGTCCAAACCTGGGTGCAATCAGCCACATAGGTAGCACCGGCGTGGGTCTCGGCGTACTCCTTGATACGGCCGCGGCGCACTTCCTTCAGATCCTTGACGTAAGCCAGATCGATGCCGTTGGGGTCGTAGACGTAGCCGTTGGAGTCGGACATGGTAACCACCTTGGCGCCCATCTGGGTCGCCTTTTCGCAGGCGTAGATAGCCACGTTGCCGGAGCCGGAGATGACTACGGTCTTGCCCTGGAGGCTGTCGTTCCGCATGCACTTCAGGGCCTCAGCGGTGAAGTAGCACAGGCCGTAGCCGGTAGCCTGGGTACGGGCCAGAGAACCACCAAAGGTCAGGCCCTTGCCGGTGAGCATACCGCCCTGGAAGCTGTTGGTCAGGCGCTTGTACTGGCCGAACAGATAGCCGACCTCGCGGCCGCCGACACCGATATCACCGGCGGGGCAGTCCACGAACTGGCCGATGTGGCGGTACAGCTCGGTCATAAAGCTCTGGCAGAAGCGCATCACTTCCATGTCGCTCTTGCCGTGGGGGTCAAAGTCAGAGCCGCCCTTGCCGCCGCCCATGGGCAGGGTGGTCAGGCTGTTCTTGAAGGTCTGCTCGAAGCCCAGGAACTTCAGGATGCCCTGATTGACAGAGGGATGGAAGCGCAGGCCGCCCTTGTAGGGGCCGATGGCGCTGTTGAACTGCACGCGGTAGCCGCGGTTCACCTGCACCTTACCGGCATCGTCCACCCAAGGCACACGGAAGGTGATGATGCGCTCCGGCTCCACCAGGCGCTCGATCAGACCGGCCTTCTCGTACTCAGGGTGCTTTTCCACAACGGGCTGGATGCTCTCCAGCACCTCGCGCACAGCCTGCAAAAACTCGGGCTCGTTGGCGTTGCGCTTTTCCAGACCCTCGTAAACACGCTTCAGGTATTCATTCGTCAGCATAATAGAATACTCCTTTTCCCAATTACTCTATAAATTTGAAAAAGCGGAAATGCCCCTGCCCGCCGCACAGCGGGTATATCCTTGCAGATGCCGGGCGCTTCCGGTTCTCCATGCTTGCACGGCACGCCCGCAATGGCGGGCAATGCTTACTTTATTATTATAAAGCTTTGCGGTGGGTTTTACAATAGCAAAAAGCAGAATTTGTTTAAAAAAACAGATAAAAAGTCACAGCTGCTTCACAAAACGAAAATTAAAAGCCGGAATGTGCCGCGAACCTTGTTTTTTAAAGTGCGCTGCCGCTCCAAAGCCGCACGGAAAAGAATGTCTTTTGCGCATCGGCGGGCGTATCTAAGCAAAAAGCCCTGTGTCACAACGGGCACAGGGCGGGGTGCAATTACTTCTTCAGCAGCTTTTCGCAGGCGTCTGCGGCACCTTCCAAAAATTCGCCGCCATAGGTCTCGATCATGCCGGCATCGGAAAGCTCTGCCAGTTTGGGGTCGATGGGGCACTTGGCCAGCACGGGCAGGTGATGCTTTGCGGCCACCTCGTCCACATGGCTGTTGCCAAACACATTGATGTGCTTGCCGCAGTCCGGGCAGACGATGTAGCTCATGTTCTCCACGATGCCCAGCATGGGCACCTTCATCATCTCGGCCATGTTCACGGCCTTTGCCACGATCATGCTTACCAGCTCCTGCGGGCTTGCCACCACAACGATGCCATCCACCGGCAGGCTCTGGAACACGGTCAGGGGCACATCACCGGTGCCCGGGGGCATATCCACGAACAGGAAATCCACGTCCTTCCAGACCACATCGGTCCAGAACTGCTTGACCGCACCGGCAATGACCGGGCCGCGCCACACAACGGGGTCTTCCTCGTTCTCCACCAGCAGGTTGATACTCATTACATCAATGCCCATACGGCTCTGGATGGGCCAGCAGCCCTTGTCGTCCGCCATGGCACGGCCATGAATGCCGAACAGCTTGGGGATGGACGGGCCGGTGATATCGGCATCCAGAATGCCGCAGTGGTAGCCGCGGCGGGCCATGGCACAGGCCAGCAGGGCGCTGGTCATGCTCTTGCCCACGCCGCCCTTGCCGGAAACAACGCCGATGACCTTTTTTACACTGCTGTTGGGGTTGGGGGCATCGTGCTGCGGAGCGGCATCGCGGGAAGAACAGGCTGCACTGCAATTAGAGCAGTCATGGGTACATTCTTCGCTCATTCTCTTTGTCGCGCACGGCAGGGGCAGGACCCGGGCGGTGCGCTTCCTCCTTGCTCAAAATACAGGCGGGGGCTTGCGCCCTGCCTGACCACTGTTAACTATACCATAAAAAGTGCGCAGAAACAACCCATAGCGCCGCTCATGTTTTGCAAAGCCGCTGCATAGGCTGAACCGTGAACGCCCGTTCCGGGGCAGGGGGAGGTGCAGGGTGCGGCAGAGTTATTTTAAAAACGCGGCGCTGCTTACCGGCTCGGACGTGGTGCTGCGGCTGGCAGGCATGGGGCTGCGCATCTGGCTGGCCAACGCCTTGGGCGGGGTGGGTATGGGGCTGTATCAGCTGGTGCTGGCAGTGTACGGGCTGTTCGTCACGTTGGCCACGGCGGGCATCTCGGTGGCCGCTGCCCGGCTGCTGACCGAGGAGCTCAGCCGGGATAAAGCCGCTGCGCGCGGGATGCTGGTGCGGCTGGTGCTGGCAGGGCTTACGCTGGGCGGGCTTGCCATGGTCGCTCAGCTTGCCACCGCAGGCCTTGCGGCAAAATGGTGGCTGGGGGATGTCCGTGCCGCTGCCGCGCTGCGCACCTCGGCGCTGGGACTGCCATGGATGGCTGTCTCGGCAGTGCTGCGCGGCTTTTTTCTGGCGCGGCGGCGGGTGGAACCCAACGTGCTCAGCCAGCTGGCAGAGCAGACGGTGCGCATTGCCGCGGTGGTGTGGGCGCTTTCCCGCACGCAGGGCTGGCCGGACGGCAGTCGCTGTGCGCTGGTGCTGGCTGCCACCGCCTTGAGCGAGGCCGTATCCACCGCCCTGATGACACTGTTTTACCGGCGGGAGGCGGCACGCTGCTTCGGCAGCACAGCGCCGCGCCCGCCAAGGGAGGTGTCCCGGCGGCTGTGGGACATCCTGTGGCCGGTAGAGGGCGGTAGGGCGCTTTCCAGCGCGCTGCACACCGCCGAGAATATGCTGGTGCCCGCCTGCCTTGCGGTGTATCTGGGGGCTTCCGGCGGGCGCACCGCTGCACTGGAGCAGTACGGCACCTTAAAGGGCATGGCGCTGCCGCTGCTCAATTTCCCCTTCGGGCTGCTGGGCAGTCTGGCTGTTTTGCTGATGCCGGAGATCACGCAGGCGCATATCGAGGGGCAGACCGCCCGGCTGAACGCCCTGCTGGACCGGATGCTGCGGCTTACGGGATACTTCTCCATGCTGGCGGGCACGCTGTTCTGGGTGTGGGGCAGGCCGCTGGCGCAGCTGCTCTACCATAGCCCGGAGGCCGGGTTCTATCTGGAGACCCTTGCCCCGGCCATGCCGCTGATGTATCTGGAAAGCATGGTGGACGGCGCCATGAAGGGCATCGGGGAGCAGAAGGCCGCTTTCCGGTACAGCGTGTGGGACGCGGTGCTGCGCATTGGTGGGGTGGCGGTGCTGCTGCCCCGGTACGGGATGCGGGGCTTTCTGGCGGTGATCTTACTTTCCAGCTTTTACACCTGCGCGGCCAACACCGGGCGGCTGCTGCTTTCCAGCGGTACAGGGCACGCTTTCCGCCGCTGGCTGGGTGCGCCGCTGCTGGCTGCTGCCGCTGCCGGTGCGGCAGGGCGGGGTGTGCGCCGGGCGCTGACGGGCTTTCCGGCACAGGGGCTGTGGGAACAGCTGGCAGTGATGACAGTGGGCGGCACGGTGACTGCCATCGTGTTTTTACTGGCGGCGCTGCCGCTGGGGCTTTGGGAGGAGCTGCGGGCGGTGCTGCGGCAGGCAAAGACCGGGAAAAACAGGGGAAAGTGATAAAAACGTAAATTTTCTGGACACAGGCGGGGATTGTGAGTATAATACAAACGTGTAGCTGTATCCTTCCGGCATTGCCGGGGGAGAACACTGCCGAAAAAGCAGCGCAGGGCAAACCCTTGGCGCTGAGAGGGAAAAAGAGGATCGTAAGTGAAAGATAGAACCAAGAATACCCCGCAGGTGCTGCTGCGCCGTGCGCTGCTGGTGCTGCTGGATGCAGCCATTGTGGCATTCAGCTTTTATTTTGCCCTGCTGCTGCGGGCAGACGGTGCCGTGGAGGCCGGGTGGTGGCCCCACAACCGTGCCCTGCTGTACGAAAACCTGCCGTGGATCGTGGCGGTGTATATCGTCTGCTTCCTGGCAGGCGGGCTGTACTCGGTGCTGTGGAAGTACGCCGGCGAGCGGGATCTGATCCGCCTTGCCGGGATGATCGCCGTGCCCACCGCCGTGGTGTATGTGGTGAACCGCCGTTTTATCCACGGTGTGCTGTTTAATTCCGCCAACTGCATGGCCTCGGTGCTCATCTTTTTGTTTATCGGCGGCAGCCGCTTGGCATGGCGGCTGTTTTTGAACCATCCTCTGGGTGAGCGGATGCGCAAAGTGCCCGCCAAGGACCCCAACCGCCCGGTGTTGATCGTGGGTGCGGGCGAAGCCGGTGCATGGGCCATCAATGTGTGCAAATCCAACAAGGAATACGGCCACGCCGTGGTGGCGGTGGACGATGACCCCGCAAAGCTGAACCAGACCATCCACGGCGTGCCGGTCAAGGGCACGCTGGAGGATATCCCGGAGCTGTGTAATCGCTACGGCATCCACAGCATCATCATTGCCATCCCAACCTTAAAGGGCAGCAAGCTGAGCCATGTCATCGACCTGTGCGTCAGCACCCACTGCGCGGTGCAGCTGCTCAGTGACCCGCAACTGGTGGGCAGCGGCGCACCCCAGCAGGAGGTGTTCCGCGAGCTGAACCCCGCCGACTTCCTCTCCCGCGAGGAGGTCACGCTGGATACCGACAAGATCTCCGGCTACCTCACCGGCAAAACGGTGCTGGTAACGGGCGGCGGCGGCTCCATCGGCAGCGAGCTGTGCCGTCAGGTCATGCGCTTCAAGCCCGGAAAGCTGCTCATCTTTGATATCTACGAAAACTGCGCCTACGAGCTGCAGATGGAACTGCAGCAGAAGTACGGCCGCGATATCCCGGTCACGGTGCTCATCGGCTCCATTCGGGATAAAAAACGTCTGGACGAGGTTTTTGATACCTACCACCCCACGGTGGTGTTCCACGCGGCGGCGCACAAGCACGTGCCGCTGATGGAGGTAAGCCCCGCCGAGGCGGTAAAGAACAACGTGCTGGGCACCAAAAACCTGCTGGTCAGTGCCAGCGAGCACGGGGTGGAGCGCTTTGTGCAGCTTTCCACCGATAAGGCCGTGAACCCCACCAGCGTTATGGGCTGCACCAAGCGCATCTGCGAAATGCTCATCCAGACCTTTGCGGGCAACACGGATATGAAGTGTGTGGCAGTGCGGTTCGGCAACGTGCTGGGCAGCCACGGCAGCGTTATTCCGTTGTTCGAAGCCCAGATCAAAAAGGGCGGGCCGGTCACCCTGACCGACCCCAACATCGTGCGCTACTTTATGACCATCCCGGAAGCAGCCCAGCTGGTGCTGCAGGCGGGTGCGCTGGCCGAAAGCGGCAATATCTATGTGCTGGATATGGGCGAGCCGGTGCGCATTATGGATCTGGCCAAGCAGCTCATCCGCTTTTACGGCTACGAGCCGGGCGTGAATATGGAGATCAAGATCGTGGGCCTGCGCCCCGGTGAAAAGCTTTACGAAGAGCTGATGATGGACGAGGAGCAGGACAAGATGCGCCGCACCCAGCACAATAAGATCTTTGTGGCAAGCCCCCGCACCATTGATCTGGCCGAGTTCTACGAGCAGCTGCAGGCGCTGGAAGCCGCTGCTGCCCACAACGATGAGGGTGTGGTGCGCCAGCTGGCGGCCATGATCCCCACCTTTACCCCCACCCGGGAGAACCTGAAACTGTAACAGCTTGAATTGCGGCACTGGGCCGCATGGGATAGACCGCAGGCCGGAACATGCCGGGCTGCGCAAAACGAGAGGGATGTTATTATGGAAAAGAAACCGTTTCTGACCGAGGCGATGGCACAGCAGATCATCGAGGATGTGCCCACGCCGTTCCACGTCTACGACGAGAAGGGCATCCGGGAGAATGTCCGCCGCATCAACAAGGCCTTCAGCTGGAACAAGGGCTTCAAGGAGTACTTTGCGGTCAAGGCACTGCCCAACCCTGTCATCCTGCAGATCCTCAAGGAGGAGGGCTGCGGCGTGGACTGCTCCTCCCTGACCGAGCTGATGCTCAGCGAGGCCTGCGGCTTTACCGGCCACGAGATCATGTTCTCCTCCAACCAGACCCCCGTGGAGGATATGCAGAAGGCCTACGAGCTGGGCGCTTACATCAATCTGGATGACGCCACCATGGTGGAGTTTCTGGAGCGGGTGGCCGGGGTGCCGCAGGAGATCTTCTGCCGCTATAACCCCGGCGGGACCTTCCAGCTGGGCGAGAGCGAAGAGGGCTTTCAGGTCATGGACAAGCCCGGCGATGCCAAGTACGGCATGACCGAGCAGCAGATGATCGACAGCTACAAAAAGCTGATGCAGAAGGGCGCAAAGCAGTTCGGCATCCATGCTTTCTTGGCCTCCAACACCATCTCGGACGCCTACTACCCGGAGCTGGCAGGCATCCTGTTCCAGCTGGCTGTCCGGGTGCAGCAGGCTACCGGTGCGCACATCAGCTACATCAACCTGTCCGGCGGCGTGGGCATCCCGTACCGCCCGGAGCAGACCGAGAACGACATCATGGCCATCGGCGAGGGTGTGCGCAAAAAGTTTGAGGAGATCCTTGTGCCCGCCGGTATGGGCGATGTGGCCATCTTCAGCGAGATGGGCCGCTTTACCACCGGCCCCTACGGCGCACTGGTGTCCACCGTCATCCACGAAAAGCACATTTATAAGGAGTACATCGGTCTGGACGCCTGCGCTGCAAACCTGATGCGCCCCGCCATGTACGGCGCTTACCACCACATCACCGTGCTGGGCAAGGAGAACGAGCCCTGCGACCACAAGTACGATGTGGTGGGCGGCCTGTGCGAGAACAACGACAAGTTTGCCGTTGACCGGATGCTGCCCAAGATCGACATCGGGGACATCCTTTACATCCACGATACCGGTGCCCACGGCTCTGCTATGGGCTACAACTACAACGGCAAGCTGCACTGCGCCGAGGTGCTGCTGTGTGAGGACGGCTCTCACCGGCTGATCCGCCGCGCCCAGACCCCGCGCGATTACTTTGCAACGCTGGACTTTTTGCCTTTTATGAAGCCCCTGTTTGAGGACTGATCCGCTTTTTGTATCCTGATAAAAACGAGGTATGACCCATGTTTTTTGGCTTTCAGCTTACCCTTGGCCTGATGATGGCCTTTTACGGTTTTTCGGTGATGAAAAATCCCCGCGTGTGGGGCGATCAGGGGCGCAGGGCGGTCAAGGCTGAAAACTTTGAGGAATACTGCCGCCAGAACGGCCAGTTCTTTTTAAAGGCAGGCTGCGTTGTGGCGGTGATCGGTGCACTGGATGCCCTGATCACGCTGGATGCCCTGCTGTACGCCCTGCTGTACATTTTTGGCTTGGCCTTTGCCTTCTACCCCCTTACCCGCTGGTGCAAGCAGAACGAGGGTTTCTCATGGCCGTGGCCCCACGTCCAGAGTGAGAAAAAGCGCATCAAAGAGCTGCGCCGCGAACAGCAGGCACAGGAGAACGAGGAAAAAGGGGAAAAGTGATCCCCCGGATAAAACATAAATAGCAAAAGAACAGCTCCCGGTCACGCCGCTGACGTGACCGGGAGCTGTTTTAGCTTACTGCTGGATAAGTGGGCGCTTACTCGGCGTCCTTCGGGTCGGTCATCAGCTCCTTGATGCTGGGCACAACGCCGCCCAGATTCTGCAGCTCAGAGGGGATGATGATCTTGGTAGCCTTGCCGTTGGCAACCTTCGCCAGCGCTTCAAGGCTGCGGATGGCCAGCACCTTGTCGCTGGGCATGGCCTCGTTCAGCAGACGGATGGCATCGGCGTTGGCCTTCTGCACAGCCAGAATGGCCTGTGCTTCGCCCTCGGCTTCCAGAATGCGCTGCTGCTTCACAGCATCGGCGCGCAGGATGGCGGCTTCCTTTTCGCCCTCGGCGGCGGTAATGGCAGCCTGCTTTTCACCGTCTGCCTTCAGGATGACGGCGCGCTTCTCGCGTTCAGCCTTCATCTGCTTTTCCATGGCTTCCTGAATTTCCCGCGGCGGGATGATGTTCTTCACCTCCACGCGGTTCACCTTGATGCCCCACTTGTCAGTGGCTTCGTCAAGGATGGCGGTGATCTTGCCGTTGATGACATCGCGGCTGGTCAGGGTATGATCCAGCTCCATCTCACCGATGATGTTGCGCAGGGTGGTGGCAGAAAGGCTCTCGATGGCGGCAATGGGCTGGTTGACGCCGTAGGTGTACAGCTTTGCGTCCATGACCTGAAAGAACACCACCGTGTCGATCTGCATGGTCACGTTATCGCGGGTGATCACAGGCTGAGGGGGAAAGTCTGCAACCTGCTCCTTCAGGCTTACCTTTTTGGCAATGCGCTCAATAAAGGGGATCTTGACGTGCAGGCCGGCAGTCCATGTATCGGAGTAGCTGCCCAGCCGCTCAATGACATATACCTTGGACTGCGGCACAATGACGATGTTGGAAACAATGACCAGCACCAGAACAAAAACAAGCGCAAGGATGACAAAAAACAGGACCATAATACATCTCCTTTGTCAGGTGGTTGTGTGGGGGTTGCGGCTTTCGGTCAGAACAGGCTCTACGATGAGCAGGGTGCTGTGGATCTCGGTAACGCGGCAAAGCGAACCGGGTGTGAGGGTGTCGCCGGGGGTGGCGCAGCGGGCGTTCCAGTCCACGCCGTCCAGCCGCACCCGGCCGGGGACCTCGGCAGTGACAGGGGAAAGCACGATGGCCTCCCGTCCCAGATTGCGGTCGCCGTTGGTGGCGGTATGCTTGAGCCGCAGCTTTGCCGCCAGCGGGCGAAAGGCTGCCAGACACAGGATGCTTACCACCAGAAAGACCACCGCCTGCACCCGGAACGACCCGGTGAACACGCAGCACAGCAATGCGGCGGCAGAGCCGATGGCAAACCAGATGGAGGTCATATTAAAGGTACTGGCCTCCAGTGCCAGAAAGCCCACGGCTGCAGCCAGCCAGAGAATGGGGGAGATCTGCATGGTATGTTACCTCCTTATGTTGCTATTATACGGCATCCCCTTGGGGGAAGGTCAAGAGCTTTTTACTGGAACGTTGCACAGAAAACAAAATATAGACAAAAATGGGAAAAAAGCCCGTAAATCACTGCGTCCCACCTTGTGAAAAAAGTAAGTCGGGAGGCTCCGCAGAGCCTTCCGACTTACCAATAAAGAATAGAATCCCGCTATGGATGCTCAGAGCGCAAGCGGAGAGCATTTTAAATGGTTACAGCCTCGCAGGCATCACTGGATATCGTAGTAGCTGTGGTTGGGGTTGTGGCCGTTTTCCTCCACCACGATGGTAAAGCCCATGGGGTTTACCTCAGTGTGCTTGCCGGAAGCCAGCGGCTCCACGATGATGTGCTCAGAGCGGTTCACAATGATTTCCGCAGTCTCGGTCTTACCGATGCGCTGGTAGTGCAAAATGCCGTCCTCAGCCCGCAGCACCCGCAGCTCGCCGGTGCGGAAGGCTTCGCAGCTGTGGCGCAGCTGCGCCAGCTGTGCCAGCACCGGGCGCAGCCGCTCCTCGTGGCTGTCCCAGCAGAAGAAGGCGCGGTTGAAGGGGTCGCGGTAGCCCTGCATCCCGATCTCGTCGCCGTAGTAAAGGCAGGGCACGCCGGGCAGGGTGTAGATGATGGCATAGGCCATGCGCAGGCGCAGCATCCCTTCCTCGTAGGCTTCGCCGGTCACGCTGCGGCCGCTCTGCCACTCCCGGCCGCGTCCGTTGGCGGGCTCGTCCGCGATCACAGTCAGGGCGCGCTCGGTGTCGTGGGTGGACAAAAAGTTCAGTGCCGTGTTGATGGCAGGGGCAGGGTAGTGCTCACAGATGGAAAGGATCTCGTTGGCGGCCTGCTGGGCGGGCTTGCCCTTGACAAAATCCAGCACGGAGTTCTTGAAGGGGTAGTTCATCACGCTGTCCAGCCCCTTGCCCAGCAGGTAGGTGCGGCGGTGGTCAAAGCCGAACTTGGTTGTGGCGTCCTCCCACACCTCGCCCAGCAAAAACTTCTCCGGGCTTACCCGCTTGACGGCGGTGCGGATCTTCTCAATGAACGCGTCCGGCAGCTCGTCGGCCACATCCAGCCGGAAGCCGGCAGCACCCCGACGCAGCCATGTGTCGATGACGCCGCCCTCGCCGGTGATGAACTCCACAAAGGAGGGGGTCTCCTCATTGACCTCCGGCAGGGTCTCAAAGCCCCACCAGCTGCGGTAGCCGCCCTTGTACTTGGGGTCAAAATCGTACCAGCTGCGGTAAGGGGAGTTGGGGTCGCGGTAAGCGCCGCCCTCGCCATAGCGTCCCTCGCGGTTGAAATACCGGCTGTCGGAGCCGGTGTGGCTGAATACACCGTCCAGCACGATGCCGATGCCGTACTTAGCGGCCTCGCGGCAGAGCACCTCAAACTCTTCGTTGGTGCCCAGCAGCGGGTCTACGTTCAGGTAGTCGGCTGTGTTGTAGCGGTGGTTGGAGTGTGCCTCAAAAATGGGGTTCAGGTACAGGTAATCCACGCCCATCTCCCGCAGGTAGGGGAGCTTGATGCGGATGCCCTCCAGATCACCGCCGAAGTAGTCCTCGTTCAGGTGGCCGCCGGTCTCGTTGGGCTGCCAGAAAGGTTCGGCGTGCTTATCGGCCTGATACAGCCGATCCGGGAAGGGCATGGGCTTGTTCTCGATGCCCTCGCAGAACCGGTCCGGGAAAATCTGATAGAACACCTTGCCCTTGATGCACTCCGGCGTCTGGAAATCCGGCTCGTAGACCGTGATCTGCCAGCTTTCGCCCTCCTGCCAGCTGACCACGCCGCAGTTGTCTGCCCCGCGCACGATGCGGCGGAAGTCGGTATACAGGTCAAAGTAATAGAAGTATAGGCCCGGGTCGCCCAGCACAACATCCACCGAAAAGTGGTTCTGGTGAGGGGTCTGGCCGTCGAATTTCATGCGGTAGTGCACGGGCACATCGTATTTGCCCTCCTTTTGCAGTACAAGGTGCGGGTCCACATAGCCCAGCTCCTCGGGGATGCACAGGGACAGGTGCACAGTCTGCCCGGCGCGCACGGCACCAAAGGGCTGCTTAAAGTAGGGGTCGTAGCTGTTGAACAGACAAGACAAAAAAGATCGTCCTTTCTCAAAAAAGCCCCGGCGGGCGAAATGCCACCGGGGCTTTGCGGTTTTACAAAGGAAAATTACTTGCCCATGGGCACGGGGGAAGCGTACCAGATATCGCGGGCGTAGTCCAGCACGGCGCGGTCTGCGCTGAAGATGCCGCTGTTGGCAATGTTCTTCAGGCTCATGCGGGCCCAGGTCTCGCGGTCAGCATACAGCTTCTGCAGGTCGGCCTGTGCACGGCGGTAGTCCTTGAAGTCGGCCATGACCATGTACGGGTCGCTGCTGCGCAGGTTCTCGGTGACCTCGTGGAAGTTCTCGCCGTTCCAGCCGCGCTCCAGGAAGTTCAGGGCGCTGTTGGCAACGTCGTCGCCCATGATAAAGGCGTTGGGGTGGTAGCCCACCCGCTTCAGGTTGTTCACCTCAGGGGTCAGCATACCGAAGATCAGCTCGTTCTCCTTGCCGGCAGCATCGGCGATCTCCACGTTTGCACCGTCCAGAGTGCCCAGCGTGATCGCACCGTTCAGCATGAACTTCATGTTGCCGGTACCGGAAGCCTCGGTGCCGGCCAGAGAGATCTGCTCAGAAACCTCGGCAGCGGGCATCAGGTGCTCGCTCAGGGAGACGCAGTACTCTTCCAGATAGACCACGCGCAGCTTGTCGCGCACAGCGGGGTCATTGTTGATCAGATCGCCCAGCTTGCAGATCATGCGGATCATCTGCTTTGCCATGTAGTAGCCGGGAGCAGCCTTTGCGCCGAAGATGTAGGTCTTGGGGATGAAGTCGGCGTTGGGGTTCTCCTTCAGGTACAGGTACTGTGCAGCGATGTTCAGCGCATTCAGGTGCTGGCGCTTGTACTCGTGCATACGCTTGACCTGGCAGTCAAAGATGGAATTGGGGTCGATGATCTGACCGGTGCTCTTTGCCAGATAACTTGCAAAATCCTTCTTGTTGGCCAGCTTGATCTCGTTCAGCTTCTTCAGCACGGTCTTGTCGTCGGCGTACTTGTTCAGCTTGGTCAGATCGGAAGCATCGTGCTTGTAGCCGTCGCCGATGGTCTCGTCCAGCAGCTTGCACAGGCCGGGGTTAGAGGCCAGCAGCCAGCGGCGGTATGCAATGCCGTTGGTCACGTTCTTGAAGGCGTTGGGCTTGAACAGGTAGTAATCGTGGAAAACGCTCTCCTTGATGATCTCGCTGTGCAGCTTGGAAACGCCGTTGATGCTGTTGGCGGTGTAGGCGCAGATATTGGCCATGCGCACCTGATTGTCGCCGATCAGTGCCATGTAGTCGATCTTGCCCTGATCGCCGGGGAAGGCCTTTGCCAGCTCCTCGCGGGCGCGGCGGTCCATCTCCACCACGATCTGGTAGATGCGGGGCAGGGTCATCTTGAAGATGTCCACGTTCCACTTCTCCAGAGCTTCGGCCATAACGGTGTGGTTAGTGTAGGAGAACACCTTCTGGCAGATGCTGAAGGCCTTGTCCCAGTCAAAGCCGCACTCATCCAGCAGGATGCGCATCATCTCGGGGATGGCCAGCGTGGGGTGGGTGTCGTTCAGCTGAATGGCGACCTTGTCGGGCAGGTTCTCCAGCGTAGCGTAGCTGGACAGGTGGTTCTGCACGATATCGCCGATAGAAGCAGCGGACAGGAAGTACTGCTGACGCAGGCGCAGGATCTTGCCCTCAACGTGGTTATCGTTGGGGTACAGCACCTTGGAGATGAGCTCGGCGTTGGCGTTCTTGCTCATAGCAGTGTTGTAGTTGCCCAGAGAGAAGCTGGACATATCAAAGTCCGGGGCCTTTGCCTGCCACAGACGCAGCTTTGCAACGCCCTTTCCATCGTAGCCCTGCACATACATATCGGAGGGAATGGCCATGACGCTGTTGTAGTTGGTGTGCTGGATGTAGTGGAAGCCGTTGTCCCAGTTCTCGTGGATCTCGCCGTCAAAGCGGATCTCCACAGCCTGATCCGGGTGGCTCTTCAGCCACACCTGACCGCCGGGCAGCCAGTTGTCGGCGCGCTCCTGCTGCCAGCCGTCCACGATCTTCTGCTTGAAGATGCCGTACTCGTACAGGATGGAGTAGCCGGTGCCGCAGATGCCGGTGGTGGCCATGCCGTCCAGATAGCAGGCAGCCAGACGGCCCAGACCGCCGTTGCCCAGGCCTGCATCGGGCTCTTCCTCAAAAATGCTGTCCAGATTGATGTCGGCGTCGGCCAGTGCCTTCTTGGCAACCTCGTCCAGACCCAGATTGAACAGGCTCATCTTCAGGCTGCGGCCCATCAAAAACTCCATGCAGAGGTAGTAGACCTGCTTGGTGCCGGTGCCGATAGCCTTGGACTGGAACTTTTTGTGGTTCTCGCTCATCATCTGACGGCAGATCAGAGCCAGAGAACGGTAGATCTGCTGGTTGGAGGCAACATTCAGCTCCACACCGTACTCACTGGTGAGCTTGTCCTGAAGAATTTTGCCAAATTCTTTTGATGTCATAGTGTGCTCCTATCCGCATAAGCGTTTGCTTTGCTAAAATAATTGAGTAGATAATAGCAGCAGAAACGTTCCCTCTTTCGCCCGGCTGCCAACATAACAAAGTTATTATAATATGAACGATTTATAAATGCAAGGAAACAGGCGCTTTTTTTCCGTAACTGCTATTTTTTCAGGCCACTTTCTGACAAATATGCCGAAATTTCAAAAATTCCACTTTTTCTTGCGGCGTATTTATATTATAATAGAAGGTAGAACTGAGCCGCGAAACGTTTTTCGGGGAGTAATTCCGGCAGTAATGGGGCGGGAAACTCCATCGAAACGTTTTCAAATGCCGAAACGTTACCGGGAACGATACCAAATCCCGGCAAGATGCAGAACAAACGGCCTTGCGCCGTACAGATACAGGAAAAAAGGGGAAAACACCATGGTAAACAAGGTAAGGGTCAACATCGCGGGCACACCGTATGCTATCGCAACTACAGATTCGGAAAAGTACATCCTGGGTCTTGCCAAAAAGCTGGACGAGGACATCACAAAGCTGCTGGACACCAACGATAACCTCTCGGTGACCAAGGCGGCGGTGTTCTGCGCGATGGATTATCTGGACGAATACCGCAAGAGCACCGGCAGCGCCGAGAATATGCGCAGCCAGATTCAGGACTACATTGCAGATGCAGCCCGGGCAAAGCTGGCTGAGGACAAGGCACTGGCGGAAAACGCCGTGCTGCGCCGGGAAGCTGCCGCCCTGCGGGAGCAGCTGGCCAAGGAGCGCCAGCGCGAGACCCGCCGGGAGGAGCGCGCCGCCCGCGCTGCGGCAGAGACTGCACAGGAGCAGCCCGCACCGGAAGCCCCGGCGGCAGACAGTGCGCAGGCAGACGAGACCAACTGAATGTACCTTATATAAATAGAAGTCAGAAGGAGAACTATGGCAAGGATCGAAATCTTAGCCCCGGTGGGCAGTGAAGAAATGCTCCGCGCTGCGGTGTTCAGCGGCGCGGACGCAGTATATCTGGGCTTTTCGGGCTTCAACGCCCGCACGGGTGCCGGCAACTTTGACGCAGACAGTCTGCAGGAAGCCGTGCGCTTCTGCCACGCCCGGGGCGTGGCGGTGCACGTTGCGCTGAATACGACCGTGTACGGCACCGAGCTGCCTGCGCTGGAGCAGGCCATCCGGGCGGTGGCAGCCAGCGGCGCGGATGCAGTCATCTGTCAGGATCTGGCAGTGGCTACTTTAATTGGTAAAATCGCCCCGCAGCTGCCCCGGCACGGCTCCACTCAGATGAGCGTCCACACCCTGCAGGGTGCACTGGAGCTGAAGGAGCTGGGCTTTACCCGGGTGGTGCTGGCGCGTGAGCTGAGTCTGCCCGAGGTGGAGCACATCACAAAGCACTGCGGCATCGAGACCGAGTGCTTCATCCACGGTGCGCTGTGCATGAGCGTGAGCGGCCAGTGCTATATGTCCGCCTTTCTGGGCGGGCGCAGCGGCAACCGCGGTTCCTGTGCGGGCCCCTGCCGTCTGCCCTTTGAAGCCAATGCCCTGCCGGAAGGCAAGCCCGGACGGCTGCACCACCTCTCCCTTAAGGATAACTCCGCCATCGACAAGCTGGACAAGCTGCAGGCGCTTGGCGTAGCATCGGCAAAGATCGAGGGTCGTCTGCGCACGCCGGAGTATGTGGCAGCGGCGGTCAGTGCCTGTCTGGCAGGCCGCGAGGGCCGCGCCTACGACCGCGATCTGCTGAAGAATGCCTTCAGCCGCTCCGGTTTCACCTCCGGCTATCTGGACGGAAAAATCGACGGCACCATGTTCGGTGTGCGCAGCGAAGCTGACGCCGAGCTGACCAAAAAGACCCTGCCCATGCTGCGTGAGCTTTACCGCCGCGAGCGCTCCCGCGTGCCGGTGCAGATGAAGCTGGAGATCGAAGAGGGCGGCGAAAAGCTGACCGTTACCGATGCTGACGGCAACAAGGCCTTTGCCTATGGGGATGCCGAGCCGCAGCCCGCCCGCACCGACCCTACCGAGAGCCTGAACCGCAGTTTGGCAAAGACCGGCGGCACCCCCTTTACGGCAGAGAAGATCACTGTGGAAATGGACGGCGGGCCGTGGTTCATCCCCGGAAGTGCCGTGAACGAGCTGCGTCGGGAAGCGCTGGATGCCCTGCTCAAAAAACGGGAGGCGCTGCGTCCTTGGCCCACCACCGAGGAGCACGTCGCCGCCCTGCCGCAGCGCACCCTGCCGCCTCGCCGTACCCTGCGTGCCCGGTTCGAGCGCTGGGAACAGGTGCCGGAGCGGGCACTTGACGGGGTGGAATATCTCATTCTGCCCATTGCGCAGGCCGACCGTGTGCCCCGGGAGTGGCGGGCAAAGACCCTTCTGGAGCTGCCACGGGTCATGTTTGGTGCGCTGGAACAGGACACTGCCCGCCGCATTGCTGCCACGCAGGACGCGGGCTTTGCCGGGTACGAGGTTAGCAACATCGCCCATCTGCGCCTGTGCCGTGGCTTGCCCATGACCGGCGGTTTCGGGCTGAACATCACCAACAATGTGGCGGCACAGTTCTATGCAGAGCAGGGACTTTCCAGTTTGCTCATCCTGCCGGAGGTAAAAGACAGCGATATTGCGTCCATTGCGCCCACCCGGAACGGTAAGCCTGTGCCCACCGGCGTGATGATCTACGGTCATATGCCGCTGATGCTCACCCGCGCTTGCCCGCTGCAAAATATCCATGACTGTGCCCACTGCGATAAGACCGGCGTACTGACCGACCGCAAGGCCAAAAAGTTCCCGGTGCGGTGCGGCCTTGGAGTGCGCACCATCTATAACCCGGTGCCCATCTACATGGGTGATAAGCCCGGCGCACTGGCGGTGGACTATGGCGTGGCCTACTTTACGCTGGAATCCCGCGAGGAAGCGGCGCAGATCTTGGACAGCATCCGCACCCACGCCCCCTTTGAGGGCGATTTTACCCGCGGTCTGTATTTTAAGGGTACAAACTGACAAAACACCGGAAGTGCCCCAAGCTTTGCCTGTGAAAAAAGAAAAACGAAACGAGGTTATACGATGGAACCCATCACTGTAAAATATAAGGTACTGGATGCCCGGGCAAAAGTGCCCGCCTATGCCACCCCCGGCGCAGCTGCCGCTGACCTGTGCGCTGTGCTGGACGCACCACTGACCGTTGCCCCCATGCAGCGGGTGCTGGTGCCCACCGGCCTTGCCATCGAGCTGCCCGGCGCCCATAGTGTGGCGCTGGTGTATGCCCGCAGCGGTTTGTCCATCAAGCACGGCCTGTGCATGGCCAACGGCGTGGGTGTGGTGGACAGCGACTACCGCGGCGAGCTGAAGGTGCCCATGGTCAATCTGGGTGCCGAGGCTTATACCATTCAGCCCGGCGAGCGGGTAGCGCAGCTGTGCATCGCCCCGGTGTACACCGCCGCCTTTGTGCCCGCCGAGGAGCTGGGCGACACCCAGCGCGGTGTGGGCGGCTTTGGCTCTACCGGAAAATAACCCTCTTCGTCAATGCTTCGCATTGACACCCGAGAGGGGAGAATTTAAAAGAGTAAAACGATTGATGAAAAAAGCTCTCCCCTTCGGGAGAGCTGTCACCGCAGGTGACTGAGAGGGTTTTATGAATCATTTGATCTTAGCTTCTGGCAGCCCCCGCAGACGGGAGCTGCTTTCCCTGTACACCACCGATTTCACGGTCTGTGTCAGCGATTTTGATGAGAGCGCCGTCACTGCCCCCACTCCGGCGCAGCTGGTGGAGCAACTGGCCATCGGCAAGTGCCTTGCAGTGGCAAAACAGCACCCGGATGCCGTGGTCATCGGCTGCGACACCGTGGTGGACGTGGACGGCGCTGTGTTCGGCAAGCCCCATGACGCAGAGGATGCCAAGCGGATGCTGCGCGCGCTCTCCGGCAAGACCCATCAGGTGCACACCGGTGTGTGCATTGCAAAAGGGGACAGGGCAGAGCATTTTGTGGACAGCTGCAAGGTGACCTTTTTCCCGCTGGGGGAGGAAGAAATCGCGTTCTACACTGCTACCCCGGAGCCCTACGATAAGGCCGGTGCCTATGCCATTCAGGGGCGCGCAGCCCTGTGGCTGGACCGCATCGAGGGCGACTATTACACCATTATGGGGCTGCCGGTCAGCCGCACCGTACAGACGCTGGCGCATTTTTTGTGAGAAAAATGGAAAAATGATAGAAAACTTGCCGAAACGCTTGAGAAATGGAGCACTTGCGGCTATAATAGAACCGTGTTATTCTGCGCAGGAGGGACTGTTTGCAGCAGGCCGTCCGGCATTCTGGGATAGATTTAAGGAACGATCGTAAGGAGATTTGGAACAATGAGTTTTCTGTCAAAGGACGTTGGCATTGATTTGGGTACTGCCAATACTCTGGTCTACATGAAGGGCAAGGGCATCATCATGCGCGAGCCCTCGGTCGTGGCGGTGGACACCAAGACCGACGAGGTGCGCTGCGTGGGCGGCGAGGCAAAGGCTGTCATCGGCCGTACCCCCGGCAGCATCGTGGCGGTGCGTCCCCTGAAGGACGGCGTTATCGCCGATTTCGACATCACGGCCAATATGCTGGAGAACTTCCTCAAAAAGGCCTGCGGCAACAGCATGTTCTCCCGTCCCCGGGTGGTCATCTGCATTCCCTCCGGCGTTACCGAGGTGGAGCGCCGCGCTGTGCGCGAGGCTACCCTGAAGGCTGGTGCCCGTCAGGTGTCTGTCATTGAGGAGCCCATGGCAGCTGCCATCGGTGCAGGCCTGCCCATCAGCGAGCCCACCGGCAGCATGATCGTGGATATCGGCGGCGGCACGGCGGAGATCGCCGTCATCTCTCTGGGCGGCATCGTGGCTTCCCGCAGCGTGCGCATGGCCGGCGATATGTTCGATCAGGCCATCATCGCCTTCATCAAGCGCAAGTACAACCTGCTCATCGGTGAGCGGACTGCCGAGCAGATCAAGATCGAGATCGGCTCTGCCTATGCACTGGACCCGGAGCTGACCATGGAGATCAAGGGCCGCAACCTTGTAGACGGTCTGCCCAAGAACATCGTGGTGCACTCTGAGGATGTGCGCGGCGCGCTGCTGGAGTGTCTGGTCAAGATCACCACCGCCATTAAGGAGACGCTGGAGCGCACCCCGCCGGAACTGAGCGCAGATATCATCGACCGCGGCATCACCCTGACCGGCGGCGGCGCTTTGCTGCGCGGCTTGGATCAGCTGATCCAGAGCGAGACCGGCATTGATGTGCATATTGCGGAGGACCCGCTGGACTGCGTGGCCAAGGGTGCCGGTGCAGTGCTGGATCATGTGGATGTGCTGCATGACGTGCTGGACACCGATGGAGGACATATGTAAGAGCGGCTCTCTGCGGAGAGTGCTGCTCAGAATGCGGAAAAGTTTCAGACACAGCAGCTGTGCGTTTTTCCGCTGCAAACACTGCATCTTGCGCGGATGGCACGGCTGTCCGCGCTTTTTTCATGCAAAGGCCTGCGGTAGGACGCGGGCATCCCGACAGGAGGGAAGCACCCTTTGAAAGATTTTTTTGAAACCTGGAAATTCAAGATTCTCGTGGCCGTGGCGGTGTTTCTGGTGGGCATCATGGCCTATGCCGGTGCCAACGGACGCCTGACCGCTGCCCCGCAGGAACTGCTGGGCGTGATCCTGACCCCTTTCCAGAAGGCGGGGGCTGTGGTCAGCGGCGGTGTGGGCGCGATGTGGGAAAAATATGCCAGCATCGACAAGGTCATGGAACAGAACGAGCAGCTGACGGCGGAAAACGCCGAGCTGCGTCAGCAGATGGTGGATTATGACCGCATCAAGGCTGAAAACGAGGCCTACAAGGCACTGGCCAACATTCAGGAAAAGAACAGCAATGCCACCTATGTGTCCGGCTTTGTCATTGGCCGCGACCCGCTGGACGAGTTCGGCGGCTTCACGCTGGACAAGGGCACCGCAGACGGCGTAGCGGTGAACGATGCGGTCATCAGTGACCGGGGCTATCTGCTGGGCATGGTGGTAGAGGCTGATCCGACCAGCTGCAAGGTGATGACCATTCTGCACCCCAGCTTCAACGCGGCGGGCGTGGTATCCCGCACCCGGGAAAACGGCATTCTGAACGGCAATACCACCTATGCGGCGGACGGCCTGTGCACCCTGACCAATCTGGAGCGCAGCACCGAGACCCATGCGGGGGATCAGGTCATCACCACCGGTCTGGGCGGGGTGTTCCCCCCGGATCTTCTGGTGGGTACGGTGCAGGACGTGGTGCCGGAGACCAGCGGCAAATCCTCCATTGCGGTGGTGCGCCCCGGTGCCGACCCCCGCACCGCCAAGCACGTTTTTATCGTTACTGCGTACTAAGGAGGACACACTGCTATGGAATCTCGCCGCAGGCGCAGCCGCAGCCAGCTGCTGAAGTGGGGCTGTTATGTGCTGGCGCTGTTTGTGTGCGCCGCTTTGCAGACCACGCCCGGGCTGTTTCAGCTGGGGGAGGCAAAGCCGCTGCTGGTGCTGCCGCTGTGTCTGGCGGTGGCGGTATTTGAAGGAGAATTTGCCGGAGCACTGCTGGGCACGGTGGGCGGTCTTTTGTGGGATTGCACGGCCGGACGCACGGTAGGTATGCTGGCGCTGGAGCTGCTGCTGCTCTGCTTTGCGGTATCGGTGCTGGTGCAGTTGTATCTGCAGGTGAACCCCGGCAATTTTGCCGCAGTAAGCACCGCAACGGCGCTGGTGGTACTCTCGCTGGACTGGCTGTTTTTCTACTATATGCCGGGTTATACCGGCGCAGCGCTGCGGTATGTCACCTTTGTACTGCCCGGCGCGGCGCTGACCATCCCGGCGGCGCTGCTGGCCTTCTGGCTGGTGCAGCGCATCCATGACGGGTTCAGGATCGACAACGGTGTGGTCTAGCCCGTAAAAGGAGAACCAGATGAACGAAAATGAACGCAAGGTCGTGGTGCGGCGGATGCTGCTGCTCATCGCAGTGGCCTGCATCATCATGGGGCTGTACACCTTCCGGCTGATCTTTTTGCAGCTGGTCAACGGGGACGACTTTAAGGCAAAAGCCACCAACACCACGGATTATAAGTTTACGGTCACCGCTGCGCGCGGCGATATCGTGGACAGCACCGGCAAGCACATCGCTACCACCAGCACCGGTTATAATGTGGTGCTGAACAAGCTGCAGATGGGGGATCAGGATCTGGACACTATGCTGCAGCAGATCGTGGAGCTTTTGCGCAAGAACGATGAAAAATGGCTGGACACCCTGCTCATCAGCGAGCCGGATGCCGCCGGAAACTATACCTTTACGGACAGCGCCGACAGTGCCAGCGACCAGAAAACGCTGGCAGACATGAAGGAGACGCTGGGTCTGCAGCAGTACGCCACCGCCAACGATGTGATGGAGATGCTGGTGGAGAAAAACCAGCTGGAAAGTTTCTCACTGCCGTGGCAGCGGGTGCTGGCGGGCATCCATTACGAGATGGACCGACAGGCCTTTTCCAACGTAAATAACTTTGTTATGGCTGAAAACGTCAGTCAGGTGACGGTGGCTACCATCAAGGAGCATTCCCTCACGCTGCCGGGCGTGGAGATCGTGGAGACCAGCACCCGCAGCTATGAGCAGGGCGATATCCTGCCCGCTGTGCTGGGGCGCGTGGGCAAGATCACCGCCGAAAAGTGGAAGGTGACCGACGAAAACGGTCAGGTGACCTATCCGCTCAAGGAAAAAGGCTATAACATGAACGATGTGATCGGCATCTCCGGCCTTGAGTCTGTGTACGAGGACGAGCTGCGCGGCAAGGATGGTGTGGAGACCATCACCCGTAATTCGGACGGCGTGATCGTGGACACCAAGATCACCACTGTGCCGGAGCCGGGGCATACCGTGCAGTTGACCATCAACAGCGACTTTCAGCGGGCGGTGGACAAGGCCCTTGCCAATAACATCGATATGATCAACCGGGTGTACAACACCGGCGATATGAAAGCCGCTGCTGGTGCTGCGGTGGTGCTGAATGTGAAGGACGGCAGCGTGCTGGCGGCCTCCAACTACCCCAGCTTTGACCAGAACCTGTACGCCACCAACTATTCGGAGTACAACGCCGACCCCAGCCTGCCCCTGTTCAACCGGGCGCTGCAGGGCCTGTACACCCCCGGCTCCACCTTTAAACCCGCGGTGGCAGTGGCGGCGCTGGACAGCGGCCTCATCAACCAGTACTCCACCGTCAACTGCACCGGCGTGTATACCTATTATAAGGACTACCGCCCCCGCTGCACCCGCCACGGCCACAGCGGCAACATTGATGTGGTCACCGCTATCAAGTGGAGCTGCAACATCTTCTTCTACGATGTGGGACGCCGTCTGACCAGTGACGTCTACGATGCCTACGCCTACAAGCTGGGTCTTGGTCAGCGCACCGGCGTGGAGGTAAACGAGGCTCTGGGACGCCTGACCAAAAAAACGGATAAAAACTACACCTCCTCGCTGGATATTCAGGCTGCGATCGGTCAGGGCAACACGGTGGTAAGCCCCATCCAGCTGGCTACCTACGCCGCCACACTGGCTAACAACGGCGTGCGCTACCGCACCCACTTCGTCAAGGCCATTCTGGATACCAACACCGGCGAGGTGCTTAGCGAGACCCAGCCGGAGGTGATGGATATCATCGAGGGCAACGGCAACACCTTTGAGCTGGTGCGGCAGGGCATGAAACAGGTGCCCGGCACCATCAGCGGTAAGATCTCCAGCTACCCCATTGCCATCGCCTGCAAGACCGGTACCCCCCAGCGCAGCGAGACTTATGCCTCGGGCAAGCACTACCTGAACGCCATGATGATCGCTTACCTCCCGGCAGACGACCCGGAGATCGCCATCGGCATCACGGTGGAGTACGGCGGCTACGGTGCCCGCACCGGTGATCTGGTGGTGGATATCGCCAACGCCTACTTTGCCATGAAGGACGGCACGCTGGAGGTAGACCCCTATGTGGACCCGCGCACCGTGGCACAGGAGGACGCCGCAGCATCGGATACCGCCGCCCAGACTGCTCCGGATGCTGCGAATGATGCACAGACCGATACCACAGCCGCGGAGCCGCAGCAGACAACTGCCCCCGCAGGGGTGATAGAGGAAGAAAATAACGATGCACTGCTTGCACAGTAAGGCGCAGCTGCGTGCGAAGAAGTGAACTTGAACGAAAATTTGAATATTGTGTCCAAAAACCTGTTGTAAATGAGTTGCATTTGTGATATCATGTATACCAAAGGAAATTTAGCAAGTGTTTTATATACAAATGTTTCAATAGAGGAGAGATCTACAGATGACGATTGCCCTGATCGCGCACGACTCCAAAAAGGAGCTGATGGTTCAGTTCTGCACGGCGTACTGCCGCATTCTGAGCCAGCATAAATTGGTGGCGACCGGCACTACCGGCAAACTGATTTCCGAGGCCACCGGCCTGCAGGTACAGCGTTTTCTGGCCGGGGTGCAGGGCGGCGACCAGCAGATCGCGTCCCGCATTGCCTGCAACGAGATCGACCTGCTGCTGTTCTTCCGCGACCCCATCAATGCAAAGCCCAGCGAGCCGAATGAGATGACTCTGCTGCGCCTGTGCGATGTGCACAACATCCCCATGGCCACCAACATCGCCACCGCCGAAGTGCTGATCCACGGCCTCGAGCGCGGAGATCTGGACTGGCGCGATATTGTGCACCCCCAGAACTAAAATATGTAAAAAAGAAACGCTGCATCGTACAGATGCGGCGCTTCTTTTTGCGTAGAAAGCGGTTAGCTCAGACCGTTCCGTTCACTTTAAAATCCTGTGCCATCTCCTGCACATCAGCGGCGGTAAACTCGCCCAAGGGCAGCAGCAGCCGGGCAAGGGTGTCCTGCGGCAGCGCTGCCAGTGCGGCGCTTTCGTCCAGCGCAGCGTCCACAGCAGGGCAGACGGTGTGCACACCATCGCTGCCCAGCTCCACCCGGGCGTGGTGCCCGGTGGCAATGTACTGGATGCCCAGCTTGTCGGCAGCGGTCAGCAGGGCGGCAAACCGGGCGTCGTTGCCGCTGCCCAGCACCTCGGCGGGCTGGTCTGCCAGTGCCTCCGCCTTCAGCACGATGCACTCAATGCCAAGAGCCTCGGCAGCCTGCCGTGCGGCTGCGGCCCACGCGCTTTGGTCAGCGGCCAGCTGCACCACAGCCCCGGCCACGCCGAAGCCTTGCTGCTGCAAAATGCGCACCACAACGCCGCAATCTACGGAGCCGTCCATGCTGACAAGCACCTTGTCCTGTGTTTCGTAGGTGTCGAACCCGTTGCCGGGCAAAAATGCGTCGCTCATGTTCCTTGCCTCCCGCCATGTGCTTTGCTTTGTGCTACGGCCAGCTGGTCGCAGCGTTCGTTTTCCGGGTGGCCTGCATGGCCCTTTACCCAGACATAGGTGATCTTGTGCCGTGCCTCCTGCTCCAGTGCCTGTGCCCATAAGTCCGGGTTCAGGGCAGGGGAGCCGTCGGCTTTTTTCCAGCCCCGGCGCTTCCAGCCCTTGGCCCAGCCCTTTTCCAGCCCGTTGATGACGTACTGGCTGTCGGAGCACAGCCGCACCTCGCAGGGCTCCTTGAGCTGGCGCAGCGCCTCGATAAAGGCCGTCAGCTCCATGCGGTTGTTGGTGGTGCTGGCGTCGCCGCCGCTCAGTTCCTTTTCGTACACCTTGCCGTCAAAGCGGTAGCGCAGCACCGCACCCCAGCCGCCCGGGCCGGGATTGCCGCTGCAAGCGCCGTCTGTGTACACCTCTACCTGTTTCATGGGGTTCTCCTTATAGAATAGAATACCTTTATTTAGCGCTATTTTGCCCGTGATGTCAAGAGCCAATGTATACGCCGGCCCAGTTTTGCCAAACCTTGGAATTGACAAAACCGGTGCGAGATACTATACTTAGCGTAACAAAATGCGTATAGGGGTGCACCAAAGGCGTGCGCCCGGCTGTTCCGGCAGAAACGCCACAGTCGCATCGAACAGATGGACTTACATGGCCAAGAATCTCTTGCGGAACCAACAGCGCTGCTGCAAAAAGCGCGCTGAACGATAAATTCTATACGATGCATCAACCGGAAGCCGATGCAGTTTCAGGTGCTTCCCCTGTGCAAGGTGCGGCTGCTCTCCCCGGTGGGGCGCGGCCTGGCCTGCAATTGAATCTGGAGGTAAAGAATGGCTCAAACAAAGGAAAATAACCCCGCTCCCCGCGCAAAAGCCCCGGCAGCGCCCAAGGCAGCCGCCGCAAACGGCACTGCTCCCGCAGGGGAAAAGCGCACCCGTCCCACCACCCGCCGCCCCTACTATAACCGCCGCCCGCGCCGTGCGCAGCAGCCCAAGGAGGCAGCGACCCCCATCCATATCTACCCGCTGGGCGGTCTGGGCGAGGTCGGCAAGAACATGACCGTCTACGAGTGCAACGGCGATATGATCATCGTGGACTGCGGTCTGGTGTTCCCGGACAGCGAGATGTTCGGCGTGGACATGGTCATCCCGGACTTCACCTTTGTGGTGCAGAACAAGGATAAGATCAAGGGTCTGCTCATCACCCACGGCCACGAGGACCACATTGGCAGCATTCCCTATCTGCTGCAAAAGATCAGCCTGCCGGTGTACGGCACCCGCCTGACCTGTGGCCTGATCAAAAACAAGCTGGAGGAGTTCGGCCTTGCCGGCAAGACCAAGTTTGTGGAGATCGTGCCCCGTCAGAAGATCAAACTGGGCTGCTTTACCGTGGAGCCCATCCATGTCAACCACTCCATCCCGGATGCCGTGGCTTTTGCTATCGACAGCCCTGCCGGTACCATCATCCAGACCGGCGACTTTAAAATTGATTACACCCCGCTGGCTTGCGGTGTGACCGACCTGTCCACTCTGTCCGAGTACGGGCAGCGCGGTGTGCTGGCCCTGCTGAGCGACTCCACCAACGCGGAGCGCCCGGGCTTTACCGCTACCGAGCAGAAGGTGGCTGCCGGTGTGCGCAGCCTGTTTGCCCGCGCCCGCAATAAGCGCATTATCATTGCGACTTTTGCCTCCAACATCTACCGCGTGCAGCAGATCATTGATCTGGCTGTGGAGGATGGCCGCAAGGTGGCCTTCAGCGGCCGCAGCATGGTCAACAACACCGCCATGGCGCAGGAACTGGGCTATATGCACATCCCGGAGGGCACCCTGATCAGCGTAGACGAGCTGAACCAGTACCCGCCGGAGCAGGTAGTGCTGGTGACCACCGGCAGTCAGGGCGAGCCCCTGAGCGCGCTGAGCCGTATGGCTTCCTGCAGCCACCGTCAGGTGCGGGTAGGCCCCGGCGACTTCATCATCATCTCCGCAAACCCCATCCCCGGCAACGAAAAGAGCGTGACCAAGATCGTCAACGGTCTGCTGCTGCTGGGCGCAGAGGTCATCTACGAGAGCATGTACGATGTGCACGTTTCCGGCCACGCCTGTCAGGAAGAGCAGAAGCTGATGCTCACCCTGACCAAGCCCAAGTACTTCCTGCCCGTGCACGGCGAGTATAAGCAGCTGAAAAAGCACGCCCTCACCGCTGCAAGTCTGGGCATTCCCACCAGCAACATCCTCATTGCGGAAAACGGCTCCAACGTTATCCTGTCGCAGGACGAGATGAAGCTGGGCGAGCCGGTGACCGCCGGTGCCGTCATGGTGGACGGCCTTGGCGTGGGCGATGTGGGCAACGTGGTGCTGCGGGACCGCAAGCACCTCTCCGAGGACGGTCTTGTCATCATCGTGGCTACCGTGGACAGCAAGACCGGCAAGGTGCTGGCCGGGCCGGATCTGGTAAGTCGGGGCTTCGTGTATGTGCGCGAGAATGAGAGCCTGATGGATGGTGCCCAGAGCATTGTGGAAAATGCACTGGAGCGCTGTGTGGACGAGCACGTCCGGGACTGGAACAGCGTAAAGACCCGTGTGCGTGAGGCACTGAGCAGCTATATCTACCGGCGCACCAAGCGCAGCCCGATGATCCTGCCGATCCTGATGGAGGTCTGACCCGGGCGCACCGCAAGGCGGTGCAGCGTCTGAGGAGGCAAAAAACCAATGAAACGTAAACCGAGATGGACACTGGAAATGCTCACGGCCAGTCTGGCGGTGCTGTGCGGCCTTTTGCTGCTGGTGCTGGTGGTGCAGCGCCCCACGGCATGGCTGCTGCTGGCCGTGCTGGTGGTGCTGTGGGGCATAGGGGCAACCCTGTTCCGCTGCAAGCTGCGCAGCTGGGTGGTGCGTTGGACAAGCGGCACCACCTTTGAAAAATCCAAGGTGCAGTTCAGTCTGGAGCCCCTTTCCCAGCCGGCGGCGCTGCTTTCCGGCGAGACGGTGCTGTGGTACAACAGCCAGTTCCGCACCCGCCTGCTGGGCGGGCAGGATGTGCTGGCCAGCCGGGTGCAGAAGCTGCTGCCCGGGCTGGATCTGCAGCTGTGCCGCAAGCGCGAGGGACAGCTGCTGACCCTTGCCGACGGCTACTGGAGCGTGCACAGCTCCACCGTGCCCGGCGAAGCCGAAAGCGTGACCCTGCTGGTGCTGAACGAGGAGACCGAGCTGCGCCGCATTGAGGCAGAGTATAAGGCTAGCCGTCCGGGGTATCTTGCCTTCCAGCTGGACGGCTACGATGATGTGTTCGGGGATCTGATGGACAGCGAGCGCGCCCGCCTGCTGGAGGGCGTCAACCGCATTCTGGAGGATATGATTGGGCGCGGCAGCGGCTTTCTGCGCCGGGTAGGCAGCGGCGGCCGCTACATCGCAGTGGTGGAGGAGCGCCAGCTGGAGCAGTTCGCCAACCGCGGTTACGACGTGCTGGATAAGATCCGCGCACTGGACCCCAGTGTGAGCCTTTCGATGTCCATTGGTATCGGACGCGGCGCACGCACCCTGCGGGAAGCGCAGGATATGGCCGAGCACGCACTGGATATGGCGCAGGGACGCGGCGGCGATCAGGCTGCTGAGATGACGCTGGACGGCTTTACCTTCTATGGCGGCGTGAGCCACGGTGTGGAAAAGCGCAGTAAGGTGCGCAGCCGCCTTGTGGCTGACCAGCTGGTCAAGCTGATCAAGGAGGCCGACCATGTGGTCATCATGGGCCACCGCATGAGCGATCTGGATGCCATCGGCGCAGCCGAGGGTGTGCTGCGCATTTGTAAGATCTGCGATGTGCCGGCGGTCATCGCCGTCCGGCGAGACGCTACGCTGGCGGCCAGCCTGATCGATGCGCTGTGCAAGGCAGGGCAGAAGGATGACTTCATCGACCCCAAGGACGCCCTGCCCATCATCTCCAAGCGTACCCTGTGCATTGTGGTGGATACATATCAGGCTGGCCTTGTGGAAAGCAAGGACATTCTGGAAAAATGCGGCAAGGTGGCCGTCATCGACCACCACCGCAAGGGTGTGGGCTACATCGAAAACCCGGCGCTGGTCTGCCACGAGCCCTATTCCTCCTCGGCCAGTGAGCTGGTCACCGAGCTGCTGCAGTATGTGGGCGAGCGGGACGACAAGCCCAACCGCGTGGAAGCCGAAGGTCTGCTTGCCGGCATTTTGCTGGATACGCAGGACTTTACCCTGCACACCGGTGTGCGTACTTTTGAAGCCGCTGCTGCCCTGCGCCGCTACGGCGCAGAGACCGAGCGGGTGCGCCGGTTGTTCGATGTGACCATGGTGGAGTACAACGCCAAGGCCGATCTGGTGGAAAAGGCGCAGATGTACAAAAACTGTGCCATCTCCATTGGCGGCGAAGTGGCTCCGGAAGCCCGGGTCGCCATTGCGCAGGCTGCCAACGACCTGCTGCGCATTCAGGGCGTGGACGCCAGCTTTGTGGCAGTGCAGGTGGGCAACGGGGTCAACGTCTCTGCCCGCAGCATGGGTGCCGTGAATGTGCAGGTGATCATGGAGTCGCTGGGCGGCGGCGGCCATCAGACCATGGCAGCAGCGCAGCTGAAGCATATCACCCCGCAGGCGGCACGCAGCCGCATTCAGGATGCCATCGACCAATATTATCTCTCCCAGAAAAAGACTACGCCGGAAGCACGACCGGCAAAAGGGGAATAAAAGCATGAAACAGTACGATTATCTCATCGTTGGTGCCGGTCTGTTCGGTGCCGTGTTTGCCCACGAGGCCAAAAAGGCAGGCAAAAAGTGTCTGGTCATTGATAAGCGCGACCATATCGCGGGCAATATCTACACCGAGAATGTGGAGGGCATCAACGTGCACCGCTACGGCGCGCATATCTTCCACACCAACAACAAGGCCGTGTGGCAGTATGTGAACCAGTTTGCAGAGTTCAACCGCTATACCAACAGCCCGGTGGCCAACTACCACGGCCAGATTTACAATCTGCCCTTCAACATGAACACCTTCAACAAGATGTGGGGCGTTGTGACCCCTGCCGAGGCCAAGGCCAAGATCGAAGAGCAGAAGGCCGCTGCGGGCATCACCGACCCGCAGAACCTCGAAGAGCAGGCCATCAGCCTTGTGGGTACCGATATCTACGAAAAGCTCATCAAGGGCTACACCGGCAAGCAGTGGGGACGCCCCTGCACCGAGCTGCCCGCCTTTATCATCAAGCGCCTGCCGGTGCGCTTTACCTACGACGACAACTACTTCAACGCCCTGTATCAGGGCATCCCCAATGGCGGCTACACCGCTATGGTGGAAAAGATGCTGGCCGGTACCGAGGTGCGTCTGAACGTGGATTATCTGGCCGAAAAGGCCGCGCTGGACACACTGGCTGAAAAGGCGGTCTATACCGGCCCGGTGGACGCCTACTTCGGCTACCGTCTGGGTGCTTTGCAGTACCGCAGCGTCCGCTTTGAGACCGAGGTGCTGGACACCGACAACTATCAGGGCAACGCGGTGGTCAACTACACTGACGCCGAGACCCCCTATACCCGTATCATCGAGCACAAGCACTTCGAGTTCGGCACCCAGCCCAAGACCGTCATCAGCCGGGAGTACAGCGCCGAGTGGAAAAAGGGCGACGAGCCCTACTATCCCGTCAACGATGAGAAGAACGGTGCCCTGTATGCGCAGTATAAGGCACTGGCCGATGCCGAGCCGGGCGTGATCTTCGGCGGACGTCTGGGCGAGTACAAGTACTACGATATGGATAAGGTCATCGAGGTAGCGCTGGACGTGGCCGCAAAGGAGCTGGCATAAAGAGCGTAACTGCCCCGGGTCACCGCCGCAAAAAAGGCGTTCCCTTGGGGGAGCTGTCGCCGCAGGCGACTGAGGGGGTAGGAGTGCAGCAAAAGGACATTTGAAATGCTGCTCCGCTTCCTCTTGCCCAAAAACGACAAATGCGCTATACTATTACCATAAGACTGCACCGGTTTTCCGGTGAGAAGTGAGGGATACTATCATGAAAGTGATTCTGAAGCAGGATATCAAGGGCATCGGTAAGAAGGACGAGATCCACGAGGTCTCCGACGGCTACGCCCGCAACTACCTGTTCCCGCGCAAGCTGGCCGCTGTGGCGGATGCCAGCGCTGTGAACATGGCCCGCGGCAAGGAGGCCGCAGCCGATTTCCACGAAGCTGAGAACGTGGCAGCCGCCAAGGCTCTGGCTGCCAAGATTGAGGGCAAGACCGTGACCATCAAGGCCAAGGGCGGCGCATCCGGCCGTCTGCACGGCAAGGTGACCGGCAAGGAAGTTGCCGAGGCACTGGCTGCGCTGGCAGGTGCACCCATCGACAAAAAGAAGATCGAGCTGGAGACCAAGGACATCAAGGATGCCGGCGTGTTCAACGGCAAGGTCCGTCTGTACGTTGGCGTCGTGGCTTCCTTCAAGATCCAGGTGGAAGTGGAACAGGCCTGATCTGTGTGCCGTTTGCGCCCCCTCACAGCAGGGGGCGCTTTTTGGCTTTACAGGATGCTTTGGATTTTGGATAAGGACAAACTACTATGCCGAACGAACGACGTTATTCCAATGAACTGAATCTGGAGAGCGTGGGCATCAATCTGCCCTACAATATGCAGGCAGAGCAGAGCGTGCTGGGCGCGGTGCTGCTCAAGCCCGACACCCTGACCGATCTTGTGGAGATCCTCAAGCCGGAAATGTTCTACACCCGGCAGAACGCCCAGATCTGGACCGAGATGCTGCGCCTGTTCACCAACGACCAGACCATCGATTTTGTCACCCTGCTGGATGCAGTGGTGTCCGATGGTGTGTTCCCCAGCGCAGACGAGGCCAAGATCTATCTGACCGGTCTGGCGGAAACGGTGCCCAGCATCTCCAATGTAAAGGCCTACGCCCAGATCGTGCAGGAAAAATATCTGGTGCGTCAGCTGATGGGCGTTGCCAAGGACATTTTGCAGGACGCCGGGGACGAGCCGGACGCCGACCTTCTGCTGGAAAATGCCGAGCAGCGCATCTACGAGATCCGCTCCGGCCGCGATTCCAGCGCCCTGACCCCGCTTTCGTCCAGCATGGTGGAAACGCTGACCAACCTGCAAAAGATCAGCGGCCCGGATGCGGATAAGTACAAGGGCATCCCCACCGGTTTCCGTCTGCTGGACACCGTGCTTACCGGCCTTGGCCGCGGTGATCTGGTCATTCTGGCAGCCCGTCCCGGTATGGGCAAGACCAGTTTTGCACTGAACATCGCCACCCGCGTGGCCATGCAGCAAAAGGTGCCGGTGGCCATCTTCAGTCTGGAAATGACCAAGGAGCAGCTGACCAACCGTATCCTCTCGTCGGAGGCCGGTATCGACAGTCAAGCCTTCCGTACCGGTGCGCTGCGCGCCGAGGACTGGGAGTATCTGGCGCTGGCTACCGAAAAGCTGCACGATGCACCGATCTATATGGACGACACCTCCGGTATCACCATCACCGAGATGAAGGCCAAGATCCGCCGGGTGAATCAGGACCCTGCCCGCCCCAACGTGGGCCTGATCGTCATCGACTATTTACAGCTGATGACCACCGGCCAGCGCAGCGAGAACCGTGTGCAGGAGATCAGCTCCATCACCCGAAACCTGAAGATCATGGCTAAGGAGCTGAATGTGCCCATCATCGCGCTGAGCCAGCTGTCCCGTGCGGTAGAAAAGCAGGGCAACAACTCCAGCCACCGCCCGCAGCTTTCGGACCTGCGTGACTCCGGTTCCATCGAGCAGGACGCAGACTGCGTTCTGTTCTTGTACCGCGATTCCTACTACGCCAGCCAGAACCCGGATGGTGCCGAGGTGGATGCCGATACCGCCGAGTGTATCGTGGCAAAGAACCGTCACGGCGAGACCAGCACCGTGCCGCTGGGCTGGGATGGTGCCCACACCCGCTTTATGGATGTGGACTTCAAGCGCTGATGGATACCGCGATTCTTGCCCGGGTGGAGGATTTCTGCATCCGGGAGGGGCTTTTGCAGCCCGGCGCACCGCAGCATCTGGCGGCGGCAGTCTCCGGCGGCGCGGACAGCATGGCGCTGCTGCTCTTGCTGCGGCAATTGCAGCCGAGGTTCGGCTATACGCTTTCTGCCTGCCATGTGAACCACGGTCTGCGCGGGCAGAGCGCCGACCGGGACGAGGCCTTTGTGCGGGCGGAATGCGCCCGCTTGGGCGTGCCGCTGCGGGTGTTCCATGCGGCAGAGCTGGCCTCGCCCCCGACACACGCCGGGGAGGACTGGGCGCGCCGTCTGCGTTACACGGCCTTTGCGCAGCTGCAAGGGCAGGGGATAGATGCCATTGCCACAGCCCATACTGCAAATGACCAAGCCGAAACGCTGCTGCTGCGGCTGGCGCGCGGCACCGGGCTGCACGGCGCGGGCGGCATCCGGCCAAGGCGCGGGTGCTACCTGCGCCCGCTGCTCTGCCTGAGCCGTGCCGAGACCGAGGCCGTCTGCCGGGCTGCGGGGCAGCCGTGGGTCACCGATGAGACCAACGACACCGACGCCTACGCCCGCAACCGTCTGCGCCACAGCGCCCTGCCTGCGCTGGAAAGCACCAACGCGGCGGCAGTGCAGAATCTGGCGCGGTTCTGTGAAAAGGCCGCGCGGGTGGATGCCTATCTTGCCGCCGGGGCTGCAAAGCTTCTGGCGGCGGCACGCCTGCCCGGTGTAGAACCGGTGTGGCAGCTGGCACCCTTGCAGGCAGCAGACCTCCTGCTGCTGGAAACTGCGCTGCACAGTCTTGTGGCTCCGGTGCGGGACGCAGAGGAAAAATATGTGCAGCTGCTGTGCGCCGTGGTGCGGCAGGGCAGCGGTGCAGTACAGCTGACCGGACAGGTGCGTTTTTGCGCCGGAAACGGCTGTCTGCGGCAGGAAATGCTGCCGGACGCGCTGCCCCGGCAGCTGGAGAGCGCGCCGCAGCAAGTGCCCTTTTTGCCCGAAAAACAGCCGGAATTCCGGCTGCGCGGGGGCTGGAAGGGGAAAGCGGAGCTGTTAACAGCCGATTTTGAGAAAAAAATACAAGTCGTTCATAAAAAAGACTTAAAAAATCGGGCGGATTATGCTAGAATAACTACGTTGTACACTGGCCTTGTGCTGCGTGCCCGGCAGCCGGGAGACCGCTTCCGGCCTGCGGGGCGGGGCTTGAGCAAACCGCTGCGAAAGTGGATGAACGAGGCCGGTGTCCCGAACGAACTGCGGGATACGCTGCCGCTGCTTGCCAGCGGAAGCGAAATTTTATGGGTGTGTGGAGAAGGCTTTGCCGATGGCCTTGCACCGGACACGGAAAGCAGATGGATCCTGCACTTGGATGCAGAGATCGAAACACAGGAGGAAAAAACAAATGAGTATGCACGATGATATCAAGACCATTCTGGTCAGCGAAGAGCAGCTGAAGGCCAAGGTGGCAGAGCTGGGCGCTCAGATCAGCCGGGATTATGCCGGTAAAAATCTGGTGCTGGTGTCCATCCTCAAGGGCTCGGTGGTCTTTATGGCCGACCTGATGCGGGCTGTGAGCATCCCCTGCAATATCGACTTTATGGTGGTCTCTAGCTACGGCGGCAGCAACACCACCACCAGCGGTCTGGTCAAGATCATCAAGGATCTGGACGGTGATCTGTCCGGTAAGGATGTGCTGATCGTAGAGGATATTCTGGACACCGGCGTCACCCTGTCCAACCTTGTGCCCATGCTCAAGATGCGCAACCCGAACTCCGTTAAGATCTGCACCATCCTTGATAAGCCCAGCCGCCGCAAGGCCAACATCCAGCCGGATTACGAGGGCTTTCAGGTGCCTGACGAGTTCGTGGTGGGCTATGGTCTGGACTACGACGAAAAATACCGCAACCTGCCCTATGTTGGTGTGCTGAAGCCCGAGGTCTACACGAAGTAACGTGTCCATTATAAAAATCCAGAACTGGAGTTGATTTTTTTGCAACCGAAGAAACCCCGTTTCAATCCGCTGGTGATCGCCATTGTGCTGGCAGCCGTGCTGATGGTGTGGTCGGTGCTGGGCGGCACCGGCGGCAGCGCCAGCGGCTCCTCTATGGCTTATTCCACAGTGGTACACTATTTTGAGAGCAATCAGGTCACCAAATTCTCGCTGGATCTGAATACCGGCGTGATCACCATGACCCTGAAGGAGGGCGCACAGGAGCTGCCCAACGCTGCCGAGCAGACCACCACCCAGTCCACGGGCGGACTGCTTTCCGGCCTGCTGTCCTCCTCTTCCGCTGCCCCCACCGGGGTGAAGAAGAACGATGACGGCACCGAGACGGTCAGCTATAAGCTGCCCTACGCCCGGATGTTCGTGGACCATGTGTCGGACTACATCGCCCAGTACGATGCAGCCAACCCCGATGCGCCCATGGTGTACGACTATGTGCCCGCCAAGGAGACCATCCCTTGGATGGAGATCCTGTTCTATCTGGCTATGCTGGGCTGCACCGGCTTTTTGCTGTTCTCCATGATGCGCGGCGGCGCCGGTGGCGGCGGCATCATGAACGTGGGCAAGGCCAAGGTAAAGGACGAGCACGAGAACAAAAAGACTGCCACCTTTGCCGATGTGGCCGGTGAGGACGAGGAAAAGGAGGAACTCAAGGAAGTTGTGGAGTTCCTCAAGAGCCCCGATAAGTTCAATACGCTGGGTGCCCGCATCCCCCACGGTGTGCTGCTGGTGGGCCCTCCGGGTACCGGTAAGACCCTGCTGGCCCGCGCCTGTGCAGGCGAGGCGGGGGTGCCCTTCTACTCCATCTCCGGCTCTGACTTTGTGGAGATGTATGTCGGCGTGGGCGCATCCCGCGTGCGTGACCTGTTCGATAAGGCCAAAAAGACCATGCCCTGCATCATCTTTATCGACGAGATCGATGCTGTGGGGCGCCAGCGCGGCGCAGGTCTGGGCGGCGGTCACGATGAGCGCGAGCAGACCTTGAACCAGCTGCTGGTGGAGATGGATGGCTTTGAGGCCAACGACGGCATCATCGTCATGGCGGCCACCAACCGTGCTGACATTCTGGATAAGGCGCTGCTGCGTCCCGGCCGCTTTGACCGTCAGGTCTATGTGGGTCTGCCGGATGTCAAGGGACGCGAGGAGATCCTGAAGGTGCATACCCGCAACAAGCCCCTTGCACCGGACGTCTCCCTGAAGGTCATTGCCCAGCGCACCGCCGGTTTTGCCGGTGCAGACCTTGAGAACCTTGTCAACGAGGCCGCGCTGCTGGCAGCCCGCCGCAACCGCAAGGCCATTACCATGGAGGATATCGAGGAAGCCTCCATGAAGGTGATGGCTGGCCCCGAGAAGAAGAGCCGCGTGGTCACCCCGGAGGAGAAAAAACTCACCGCCTACCACGAGGCCGGTCACGCAGTGGCAGGCTTCTACTGCAAGCATCATCCCCGCGTGCACGAGATCACCATCATCCCGCGCGGTCAGGCCGGCGGTTACACCATGTATCTGCCTGAGAAGGATCGCAGCTATGTGACCAAGGGCGAGATGTTTGAGGACATCGTGTCCAGCCTGGGCGGCCGTGTGGCCGAGCAGCTGATTCTGGAGGATATCTCCACCGGTGCCTCCAACGACCTGCAGCAGGCCACCAACATCGCCCGCCAGATGATCACCCGCTACGGTTTCTCCGAGCGTCTGGGCCCCGTGGTTTACGGCACCTCGCAGGAGGAGACCTTCCTTGGCCGCGACTTTGGTCAGGGCAAGGGTTACAGCGAGACCACCGCTGCCGAGATCGACAGCGAGACCCGCGATATCATTGACGAGGCCTACGAGACCTGCCGCCGCACCCTGACCGAGCACATCGACCAGCTCCATGCGCTGGCCAAGGCTCTGATGGAGCGCGAAAAGCTCAACGAGGAGCAGTTCAACACCATTATGGCCGGCGGCACCCTGCCTCCCTGCGAGGATGCAAAGCCCGAGCAGGCACAGCCCGACCAGACCGTGCAGCCTGCCCCGGTGCAGCCCGCAGAGCCTGCGGAGACTGCCGAGCGTGCAGAACCCGCCGAGCAGGCCGAGCCTGCCCAGCCGGATGCCTCGGAGCAGCAGGACTAAGCTTTTTTTAGGAAAGGAGCGAGCATCGTGGAGGAAAATTTTAACCCGGTCGCACAGACCCGCGCAAACTACTATACCCCCGGCAGTCCGGTGCAGTTTGTCTGCGTGGAGCTGCTCAAGGGAGACGTCAGCGGCGAGCACGCTGTCTGCCTGACCTTCAAGAATATTTCCCGCGTGACCCTGACCGCACTGGAGATCCACTTCAAGTGTAAGGGCGTGGATGGCGTGATCCTGTGCGAGGATAAGTTCGAGTACCGGGATCTGCAGGTAAAACCCGGCGAGCTGTTTGGGCAGGATGATGCCGTGTTCATCACGGCCAAGGCCATCACCAGCGTGGATGTTACCCTGTGCAATGTGTACAACGGCAAGCGCGTGGTGCATTTGGACGGAATCAAGCGTGTGCGTCTGCCCGCACCCCGCCGTCTGGCTCCGGAGCTGCAAAAGGCGCTGGAGGCCCGCATGAACCGCACCGGGCTCAAGTATCAGCCGCAGGTGTTCGAGAACGGCTGGTACTGCGCCTGTGGCGCCTTCCACCCCACCGAGGAGGACACGGTTTACTGCTCGGAGTGCGGCTGCGACCGCATCCTGTTGCAGAACGCGCTGAACACTCTGCTGCAGCCCGCTGCCCCGGCAGACGAGATGGAAATGCCCCTTAACGCCCCGGCTGCTCCCGCAGCGCCCGCTGCGGTGGAGGAGCCTACCCGCATCGTGGGCACAGCCCCTGCTGCTCCGGCGGCTCCCGTAGAAGAGCCCACCCGGGTCGTGGGAGCACCGGTCTACGAGCCAAAGGCTGACCCCATCCAGCCTGTCTCGGAGCCTACCCGGGTGCTGGATGCCTCTGTCCGCGCACCGCTTTCCGGCGCTGCTGCGGCAGACGAGGGTACCCGCGTGATCCCCACCCGCCGTCCGGCTCCGGTGCGTCAGCCCGCGCCTGTGGAGGAGGACGAAGAGTACGAGGATAACCGGGACAGCGTGGCAGAAGCGCTGATCCGCTGGGTGCCGCCTATTACGGCCATCCTGTGTGCAGCCATCGCGCTGTGCGGCTTTGTGTACTACCAGTTCGTGCTGTAAAATAAGAGATCATCCCGGCGGAGGGGGCAGCGTGCCTTCCCCGCCTTTTGTGTGCACTGCACAGAAAGAGGAAATACCATGCCGGAACAAGCCTTACAGGTGGCTTTTGAGATCAAGACCGCCTGCGATGAGATCAGCCGCCGCCTGCTGCGCTGGCACTGGGAGCGCAAGCCCGGGGCGCACAGTCTGGATGCACTGCTGGAGCATATTGCTGCCCGCAAGCAGGAAAGCCCGGATTATTATGACCGTATGCCGGATCTTACCGGCAAGACCAGCTGGCAGCAGCTGGACACTACCCTTTGTATGCGGGTGCTGCTGGACCCGGAGAACGATGCCGCCCGCCCGCTGGACCTGCTGGGCAACACGGCGCACCCCTCTGCCGCCCGCCATGCCTGCAACGCCATCCGCACCGCCCGCAACGAAGCTGCTCACGCGGCAGTTGCAGCGGACGGCGCACAGGCAGCCCTGCTGTTCAACGAAGCCATTGAGGCGCTGGAGGAGGGCTACGCCGGTACTGCCTTTAAGGAAAACGAACTGGCGCAGTATTACCGCGAGGCAGAGGATTACCTGAGCCGCTGCAGCGAGGGCAAGCCCCTTAAAGTGCGCCAGAGCAGCCCGCAGAACGCACAGCAGGGAAAGGCTACCGCCCGCACAAAGCCCCGCAATCCCCAGACTGTCCGCAGCACCAAAAGCACTGCCGGGCGGCAGAATACCTCTGCCCGCAGCCGCAGCACCGGTACAAAGCAGAGCCGCGGCACAGCCTCCCGCAGCAAAAAGCAGCAGACCGGCGGCGAGAGCAGGGTGGCACTTGGTATTATTCTGGCAGCGCTGGTGCTGGGACTTATCGCACGCGCCATCAGCATGGGACTTGTATAAGCGCTACGGTTTTCGCAATTCTGGCGGTAAATCAGAAAGCAAGATTGTTTGGATTGTGTAAAATCACCAAAAAAGCAGCGGGCAGCCCCACAGAAAAACGGTCATTGCACCTCTTGCGGGAAATATGAAACGGATTTATAATAAGCATGAAAACGTTTACACATTACCACCGGAGAGGGAACGGAGAATAACCCCATGACCATCAGTGATATTGCAAAGATGGCAGGCGTTTCCAGCGCTGCGGTCAGCCGCTATTTGAACGGCGGCCCCCTCAGCGAGCAGAAGCGCGCCGTGATACAAGCCGTAGTGGAAAAGACCGGCTACAGCCCGGATACTGCGGCGCAGACCCTGCGCACCGGCAAGGTGCGTCAGGTGGGGGTCATTGTGCCCAGCATCAGCTCCCAGTCGGTGGGGCAGATCACCAGCGGCATTGCAGCCGAGCTGGGGGCCAGCCGCTACCTGATGCTGCTGGCAGACACCGAGCTGGACGGGCAGATGGAGCTGGAATATCTTACAGCGCTGCAGCGCAATCATGTGGCCGGTATCATCCTGCTGGGCTATGATTCCAGCCCGCAGCTGTGCAAGGCGCTGAAAGACTGCCGTGTGCCTGTGGTGGTAACAGGGCAGCGCTTTGCAGACCTGCCCTGCGTTTATAACGATGACCGCTCTGCTGCCCGCGACCTGACCCGGAAGATGCTGGAGCATGGCCGCAAAAATATCGTGTACATCGGCGGTAGCGAGCAGGACCCCGCCACCGGCATAGCCCGCCGTCAGGGTGTGCAGGATGCACAGCGGGAGGTGGGACTAAACGCAGATGGTCTGCCCCGCGCTTACTGCGCCGCTTTTTCCATGGAAGAAGGGCACCGCTGCATGGAGGAGCTGCTGGCACGCTGCCCGCAGTTGGACGGTGTAGTCTGCGTGACAGACACCGTGGCCTTTGGCGCTTTGCAGGTGCTGCGCGACGCCGGGCGCAAAGTAGGGCAGGATGTAGGTCTTGCCGGCATCGGAGACAACTGGGCAGGCAAGGTGGTGGAACCCGGCCTGACCACCATCCGCTTCTATCAGCGGCAGGTCGGGCAGGAAGCTGCCCGGATGCTGCTGCAAAGCCTGGAGCATACCGGGCCGGACGCTGCACCGGTACGCCAGACCACGCTGGGCTATACGCTGGTAGAGCGCGGCTCACTGTAAAAAAAGAGGAACGAATGAAACAGAAACTGATCTTTTTAGATATCGATGGCACTCTGCTGCCCCCGGGCGAGATGCTGATCCCCCAAAGCACGGTGGAGGCGCTGCACAAGGCGCACGCCAACGGCCACAAGCTGTTTTTGTGCACCGGGCGCAATCTGCGCATGACCCAGCCGCTGCTGGACTATGGCTTTGACGGCGCGGTATGCAGCGCCGGCGGTTATGTGTTCTGCGGGGATAAGGTGCTGGTAGACCTGCCTATGGAGCCGCAGCTGGCACAGGGCGTGCGCAGCGCCATGGAGCGCCACGGCGTGGAGTGCACGCTGGAAGCGCGGGATGCCACCTACGGCAGCCTGAAGATGATCGAGCGCTGGAGCTTCACCCACCGGGATGCAGGCCCCCTGAACAGCGAAGCCGCCCGCTGGCGCAAGGCCATGGAGGACGGCATGACCATGAGCCCGCTGGCCGAGTACAAGGGCGAGCCGTTATATAAGATCGTGTATATCGCAGAGCGCAGCGAGGACTTGGACGAGGCTAAGCGCCTGTACGAGGACAGATTCGTGTTCTGCGAGAGCAAGCTGGACGGTCTGAACGGCGGCTATGTGAACGGCGAGCTCATCAACCGCAAGTTTGATAAGGGGCGCGGCATCAAGGCCGTATGTGACTATCTCGGCGTGCCCCTGCAGAACAGCATCGGCTTTGGCGACAGCGACAACGACCTGCAGATGACCGATGTGGTCGGCATCAGTGTCTGTATGGCCGACGGCTCTGCAAGCTTGAAGCAGCGCTGCGACCGCATTGCCCCCTCGGTGTATGAGGACGGCATTGCCAAGGAGTTTGCAGCCTTGGGGCTGATTTGAGATTTCTTTTAGTAAAAACAGGGCAGGGGAACATCCGCAGACGTTCCCCTGCCCTAAAATTATAAATAATACTTTCGCATCATTTTGTAACAAAAAGAGCGCTGCACGGTATTTTGTGCGGCGCTCTCTTTATATTGACAGATCAGTAGTGCAGATCCTCTGCGGTCAGCGCTTCCAGCACGGGCAGCATGGCAGCGGCTTCAGCCTTGGCGGCAGGCAGATCCATATCGCGGTAGTTGCCGCACTCCACCTCGCTGGCACCGGGCACGGCACCCTCAAAATCGGCCATAAAGCGGTAGGCGTCCACCGTCAGCTGCAGCGCCTGTGCCGGGGTCAGCCCTCGGGTGAGCAGGTAAAAGCCGGTGCGACAGCCCATGGGGCCAACATAGATCACCCCATCCTTCACGGCGCTGTTGCGCGCGTAGGTGGCAAACAGATGCTCCAGCGTGTGGGCGGCAGCAGTGGTCAGGTAATCGCCTTGATTGGGCTTTTTCATGCGGATGTCCCAGGTGAGCACATCGCCGTCCTGACGGCTCAGGTACATCCCGCGCTCCAGCCGGGTGTGATCCACGCAAAAACTTGCGATACGTTCCATACTACGGTTCTCCTTTTATGTCTTAGCCCTGCAGGCGCTGCACACTGCCGTGTGCGCAGTCCACAGCCACCATCAGGCCATCGCGGATGTGGCTGGTAGCACCGGCGGCACCCACAACGGTGGGCTTCAGCAGTGCCTTGCCGGCAATGGCGGCGTGGCTGTTCAGGCCGGGCTCCTCTACCACCAGAGCGGCAGCGTCGCGCACAAAGCTCAGCATCTCGTTGCTGGTGGAGGGCACTACAAGCACCATGCCGGGCTTGAACTTGGCGCGCACCTCGTCCATGGTGCGGCAGACACAGGCCTTGCCGCTGGCAACATCATTGTTCTCGGGGCCGACGCCCACGCCGGTAGCCAGACAGTTGCCCACCATGTGGATCTTGATCATGTTGGTGGTGCCGGAAACGCCCACGGGCACGCCTGCGGTCACAACAGCCAGCTCGCCGTTGTGCAGGTAGCCGTTCTCCTTGGCCAGAGCAGTGGACATCTCGATCAGCTCATCGGTGCTGTGTGCCAGAGACATCATCAGCGGGGTGATGCCCCAGCTCAGGGACAGCTGACGCTGCACCTGCTCGCGCATGACGCAGGCAATGATGGGCTGCTGCGGGCGGTACTTGCTCAGCAGGCGGGCAGTGGTGCCGGACTCAGACACGGTCACGATGGCAGCAGCGTTCACGTCCCGTGCGGTCAGGCAGGCGGCATGGGCGGTAGCGTCGGATACGCTGATCTTGCCGGGGTTGGAATCCATCGTGCGGCTGCGCAGATGGAAGCCCTCCTGCTCAGTGCGCTCAGCAATGGCAGACATGGTCTTGAGCGCCTCCACAGGGTAGGCACCGGCAGCGGTCTCACCGGACAGCATAATGGCAGAGGTGCCATCGTAAATGGCGTTTGCCACGTCCGAAATCTCGGCGCGGGTGGGGCGGGGGTTCACGATCATGCTGTCCAGCATCTGGGTAGCGGTGACGATGGGCTTGCCGAAGGAGAAGGAGCGGTCGATGATGGTCTTCTGGATGCCGGGCAGCTCGGTGAAGTCGATCTCCACGCCCAGATCGCCACGGGCCACCATCACGGCATCGGCAGCAGCCAAAATGCTGTCGATGTTGTTCACGCCCTCGCGGTTCTCGATCTTTGCAATGATGCGGATGTTGGAATCGTACTGGTTCAGCAGGTTGCGGATATCGTACACGTCCTGTGCGGTGCGCACAAAGGAGGCAGCGATGAAATCGTAACCCTGCTGGATGCCGAAGATGATGTCATCCTTATCGCGCTGGCTCATATACGGCATAGACAGGTGCACGCCGGGCACGTTGACGCCCTTCTTGTTCTTGATCTTGCCGCTATTCAGTACGGTGCAGACGATGTCGGTGTCGTTCACGGTCTGGATCTGCAGCTTGATCAGGCCGTCGTCCAGCATGATGGTGCCGTTCGGCTCCACGTCCATGGGCAGATCCTTGTAGGTGATGGAGCAGATCTCGTTGGTGCCCTCCACATCGCGGGTGGTCAGGGTAAAGGTCTGGCCGGCAACCAGATTCTCAACGCCGTTCTTGAAGTCCTTCAGGCGGATCTCGGGACCCTTGGTGTCCAGCAGTGCAGCCACGGGCTTACCCAGCTCCTCACGCAGAGCCTTCAGCTTTTCAAGGCGACCCAGATGCTCCTCGTGGGAACCGTGGGAAAAATTGAAGCGGGCCACGTTCATGCCGTTGGCGATCAGATCGCGCAGCACGCCTTCCTTATCGGTGGAAGGACCAAGGGTGCAAATAATTTTCGTCTTTCTCATGCAATATACCTCCGTCAACTCTCTCTTACCTATATCCGGCACAGCATCCCTGCAGGCTGCTGTGTATGACCAATGGGAGTAAAAGCTCCCGGTACAGCGGGTCGGTTTATATGGCAGAGCGGGAAAACCCAAAACTCTACCACCTATTATTATAATCATTCCGGCGCAAGAGAGCAAGAGGAATTTTTGCTTGAATACAAGTTTTTGCATCTGCTGATGCCCAAAGGAAAGATTGCAAAACTTTTAACGATGTGCCGCAGCTTTCTGCGTGCTGTCTGACAGGGGAAAACTGCTGCAAAACGCAAAAACTGATAAGAACATACAAGACTGCTTCCTCTTGCATCGGAGGGGGTTTTTGCTTATAATAGGGGTAATAAAGTAGTACTGTTCCGGGGAACGCCCGGAGAATGGAGTGACCATTATGGAAAAACGCGTTTTTCTGATCGTGCTGGACAGCTTTGGCATCGGCGCAGAGCCGGACGCCGCTGCCTTTGGCGATGCAGGCACCAACACCTTGGGTGCCATTGCGAACCACCCCAATTTCAATTGCCCCAACCTGCGCAAGCTGGGCTTGTTCAACATTGACGGCGTGACCGCAGGGGAAAAGACGGATGCCCCGGCGGCTGCCTTTGCCCGCCTGCAGGAGCAGAGCATGGGCAAGGATACCACCATCGGCCACTGGGAGATCGCCGGTGTAGTCAGCCCGGAGCCGCTGCCCACCTTCCCCGAGGGCTTCCCAGAGGAGCTGATCCGGGAGTATGAGCAAAAGACCGGCCACAAGGTACTGTGCAACAAGCCCTATTCCGGCACGCAGGTACTGAAGGACTACGGCGAGCAGGCCATGCGGGAAAACGCCCTCATCGTCTACACCAGCGCCGACAGCGTTTTTCAGGTGGCCGCCAACGAGGAGCTTGTTCCGGTGCACGAGCTGTACCGCTACTGTGAGATCGCCCGGGAAATGCTCAAGGGCAAGTACGGCGTGGGTCGTGTGATCGCCCGCCCCTTCCTTGGCAACAGCGCCGACACCTTTTATCGCACCACCAACCGCCACGACCTGAGCCTGAAGCCGCCCCGCGCCACCATGCTGGATCTGCTGAAGGATGCTGGTAAGGACGTGATCGCTGTGGGCAAGATCTACGATATCTTTGACGGCGAGGGCGTGACCGAAAAGATCAAGACCACCGGCAACACCAACGGCATTGCCTTTACCAAGGCCTTGCAGACCCGGGATTTTGAGGGTCTGGCGTTTGTGAACTTGGTGGACTTTGATATGCTTTACGGCCACCGCCGCGATGTGGCAGGCTACGCTGCCGCCGCTACCGAGTTCGACCGTTTTCTGGCCGATTTCCTGCCGGGGATGCGGGAGGGCGACCTGCTCATGATCACCGCCGACCACGGCTGTGATCCCTCCTACACCAAGACCACCGACCATACCCGCGAGTATGTGCCGTATCTGGTCTGCGGCAAGGGTGTGAAGGCGGGGACGGATCTGGGCACCAAGCTGTGCTTCGGCACCATCGCCCAGACCATCTGCGAATATCTGGAAGTGGACGCTTCCACGCTGGACGGCAAGAGCGTATGGCAGGAGATCCGGGCATAAAACGCCCCAAAAACAATAAGAACAGGAGCGTGAAACAATGCGTATTTATGATCTGATCGCAAAAAAGCGCGACGGCGGCACCCACACCCGGGAGGAGCTGGAGGCCATTGTCAACGGCTTTGTCAGCGGGGAAGTGGCCGATTATCAGATGGCTGCATGGATGATGGCGGTGTATCTGCGCGGCATGACCAACGAGGAGACCGCCGAACTGACCGATGTAATGGCGCACAGCGGCGTGATGGTAGACCTTTCGCCCATTCCGGGCATCAAGGTGGACAAGCACTCCACCGGCGGTGTGGGCGACAAGACCACGCTGGTCATTGCACCCATCGTGGCGGCCTGCGGGGTGAAGATCGCTAAAATGAGCGGCCGGGGTCTCGGCCACACCGGCGGTACCATCGACAAGATGGAGAGCGTGCCCGGCACAAAAACTGCCCTCTCGCAGGAGGAATTTTTTGCACAGGTGAACCGGATCGGTCTGTCGGTCATCGGCCAGAGCGAGGGTATCGCCGTGGCAGATAAAAAGATGTACGCCCTGCGGGACGTTACCGCTACCGTCAGCTGCATTCCGCTGATTGCGTCCAGCATCATGTCCAAAAAGCTGGCCTCCGGTTCGGACGCCATCCTGCTGGACGTCACCACCGGCACCGGTGCTTTTATGAAAACTGTTGACCAGAGCATTGAGCTGGCGCAGCTGATGGTTGCCATCGGCACCCACCATGGCCGCCGGGTAGCTGCCATGATCACCGATATGGACACCCCGCTGGGGCACAACATCGGCAACAGTCTGGAAGTGATGGAGAGCATGGACGTGCTCAAAGGCCACGGCCCGGCAGACCTGACCGAGGTGTGCCTGCAATTGGCGGCCAACATGCTGGTACTGGCAGGCAAGGGCGATGCCGCCCACTGCCGCGCTATGGCCGAGGCTGTCATTGCGGACGGCTCTGCCTTTGAAAAGTGCAAGGAAATGTTTGCCGCACAGGGCGGCGACATCCGGGTGTTGGATGATTACAGCCTGTTTGCACAGCCCGCCGCCAGCTACGAACTGCTGGCCGAGCAGAACGGCTACATCACGGCCAACGATGCGGAAAAGATCGGCTCTGCCAGCGTGCTGCTGGGCGCAGGCCGCCAGAAAAAGGGCGACCCGCTGGACTTTGCCGCCGGTATCACCCTGCACAAAAAGCGCGGTGACTACGTCCATAAGGGCGAAAGCCTTGCCACCTTCTACGGCGCTGCGGACAAGTTTGAAGCTGCCGCAGCCGAGTACCGCAGCGGCCTTGTGTACGGCGCTGAAAAGCCGGAGGAAGCCCCGCTGGTGTACGCCCTTGTCACCAAGGACGGTGTAGAGCGGTACTGAGACCGGACAGCAGGGGAAACCCTGTTTTCCGTGAAAATGCAATGCCGGGCAGCCCGCAGGCTGACCGACCTTGCTCTTATAACAATATTTTTTCCGCTGAGGATGCCCAAAGCGTACGCGGTGGGCATTCTAAATCGTTTCGTCCCAAGGGGACTGTTGCACAAAGCTGTGTGGCAGTCCCTTTTTGCGCTTTCACGCTGAGAACAGGCCATCTTGCACAAAAGAACTGTCGCTTTTTAAGCAATTCGCTGTATTTGCGGGACAAACGGTAGAACTTTGCATCGGGATATGGTATACTACACTGTACTTGTATGCCCCGGAAAAAGGGGCTGCCAAAGGAGAAAGGACTTGTTATGAAGATCATTCTGGTGGGCGGCGGCAAGGTCGGCACGGCTCTGGCGCGCCAGCTCAGCGAGGAAGGCCACAACGTGACTGTGGTGGACACCAACAAAGCGCGCGTGGAGCACCTGACCGAAAGCTACGACGTGCTGGGCATTGTAGGCAATGGCTCGTCCATCACCACCCTGTCTGAGGCGGGCATTGAGGATGCGGACGTGTTCATTGCGGTCACCGGCTCGGACGAACTGAACCTGCTTTGCTGCATGTTCGCCAAAAAGGCGGGCCACTGCCACGGCATTGCCCGCGTGCGCAACCCATCCTACAGCCACGAGCTGGACTTTATCAAAAAGCAGATCGGCATTTCCGCCATCATCAACCCGGAAATGGCAGCGGCAAAGGAGATCTCTCATCTGCTGCGTTTCCCCGGTGCCAGCAAGATCGATACCTTTGCGGACGGCCGTGTGCGGCTGATCAAGTTTGCGCTGCCCGATGCACTGGACGGCGTAGCCATTCGAGAGATCCCCACCCGGCTCAAGAGCGATATTCTGGTGTGCGCGGTGGAGCGTGAGGGCGGGGTCATCATCCCCAACGGTAACTTTGTGCTGCAAAAGGGCGATCAGGTCACTTTCCTTGCTACGCAGGAAAAAGCTCACGCCTTCTTCCAGCAGCTGCATCTGCCGGTGCAGCCGGTACGCAACGCCCTCATCGTGGGCGGCGGTGCCATTGCTTACTACCTCAGTCAGGAACTGCTGGAAAACCATGTGCGGGTGCGCATTGTGGAGCGGGACGCTGCCCGCTGCGTAGAACTGGCTGAGCAGCTGCCCGGTGCCCAGATCCTGAACGAGGACGGCTCCAACCGCGAGTTTTTGCTTTCCGAGGGTCTGGAATCCACCGAAGCCTTTGTGGCGCTGACCAACATCGACGAGGAGAACGTGCTGCTGACCCTGTTTGCCAAAAAGCACTCCAACGGCAAGCTGGTGACCAAGGTCAACCGTCTGGAATTTGACGATATTCTGGCCGGGCTGGATCTGGGCAGCGTGGTCTACCCCAAGTACATGACCTGTGACTACATCGTGCAGTACGTCCGCGCCCTGCAAAACGAGGCAGGCAACAACATCAAGACTCTGTACCGCATACTGGATGACCGCGTGGAGGCACTGGAATTTACAGTGCACGAGGAGAGCGCCGCTACCGGTGTGCCCCTGAGCCAGCTGCACCTGAAAAAGAACCTGCTGCTGTGCTGCATTACCCGCGGCAGCAAGATTTTGATCCCCCGCGGCGGCGACCAGATACAGGTGGGCGATAACGTCATCGTGGTCACGCTGGAGCATGGTCTGCACGATCTGCGCGATATCGTGGAGCACTGACGGAGGCGGACTATGAATTATGCGATCGTTTTCCGTCTGCTGGGCTATGTGCTGATGATCGAGGGCGCGTTGCTGCTGCTGCCAGCCGCCGCCAGCTTAGTGTATGGCGAGTGGATGGTGCTGGGCGTGTTTCTGCTCACAGCGGCCGTCAGCGCCGGCATCGGCTACGCCCTGCACACCATCAAACCCCGCAGTAAGGTGTTCTATATGCGCGAAGGCTTTGCGGCTACCTCGCTGTGCTGGGTGTTCATCTCGGTGATGGGCGCGGTACCCTTTGTGCTCACCGGCTGCATCCCGAACCCTGTGGATGCTCTGTTTGAGACGGTCTCCGGCTTTACCACCACCGGTGCCAGCATTCTGCCCGCCGTGGAGGGGCTGCCCAACGGCATTCTGTTCTGGCGCAGCTTCACCCACTGGATCGGCGGTATGGGCGTTCTGGTGTTTCTGCTCTCACTGCTGCCGCTGACCGGCGGCTCTCACGTCAACCTGATGAAAGCCGAAAGCCCCGGCCCGCAGGTGGATAAGCTGGTGCCCAAGGTACAGTCCACCGCTAAGATCCTGTACGGCATCTACTTTGCCCTTACCATGCTGGAGCTGGTGTTCCTGCTTGTTGGCAGAATGCCCCTGTTCGAAGCCCTGCTCACCGCCTTTGGTACAGCGGGCACCGGCGGCTTCGGCTTCCGCAACGATAGTTTTGCCCGCTTTTCGCCCTACATCCAGTGGGTCGTGACCATCTTCATGATCCTGTTCGGTGTCAACTTCAACGCCTATTTCCTGCTGCTCATGCGCAAGTTCCGCCGCGCTGCTGCCAGCGAGGAGGTACGGGGCTACTTTGTGGTCATCGTAGTGGCAGTGGGCATCATCACTGCCAATATTTATAGTATGTACAACAGCTTTGGCGAGGCGCTGCGGCAGGCCGCTTTTCAGGTGGGCTCCATCATCACCACCACCGGCTTTTCCAGCTGCGATTTTGACCTGTGGCCGACCCTCTCTAAAGAGATTCTGGTCATGCTCATGTTCATTGGCGCCTGCGCCGGCAGCACCGGCGGCGGCATCAAGGTGAGCCGTTTCCTCATTCTGGGTAAGACCCTGGCCAAGGAGCTCAAGACCGCCCTGCACCCGCAGGTGGTAGCGCCCGCCCGCATGGACGGCAAGCTGTTGAACCACGAGACCATCCGCACCACCAACGTGTTTGTGGCGGCCTATATCTTTATCTTTGCGGCATCCTTCTTCCTCATCAGCCTGAACGGCTTTGATATGGTGACGAACTTTACCGCCGTGGCTGCTACCCTGAACAACATCGGCCCGGGCTTGGAAATGGCAGGCCCAATGCAGAACTTCGGCTGCTTTGCAGACCCCGCAAAGCTGGTGCTCATCTTCGATATGTTGGCCGGCCGTCTGGAGATCTTCCCCATGCTGGTGCTGTTTATGCCGGATACATGGCGGCGGTTCTAAGCCTTTTTTGGGTACGGGACAAGCATAAAAATATTATTTCGGAACACCGGAGTCTCTATGGACGCTCCGGTGTTCTTTTTTGTGAAAGAAGCTGCAAAGGCAGGTGGCAACGGTTAGAAATTCCTTGCGTTCAGCGCCGCATTGCAGTATGATTATAATATCAATTATCTGACCCTTACCCCTGAGCAGGCAGAACCTTTTTACAAACGAAATCGTTCTGCATGATAAAGAAGAGAGCAAAAACAATAAAACATACAGGAGGAAATTATTATGGGTTTGATCAAAGTAGGTATGGGCGCACTGGGCGGAACTCTTGCAGACCAGTGGAAGGAATTTTTCTACTGCGATTCTCTGGATAAGGATGTGCTGATGGTCAAGGGCCAGAAGCGCACTTCCCGCCGCAGCTCCAACCACGGCGAGGACAACATCATCACCAACGGCAGCGGCATTGCTGTGGCAGACGGACAGTGCATGCTCATCGTGGAGCAGGGCAAGGTGGTGGAAGTGTGCGCCGAACCGGGCGAGTATACCTTCAATTCCTCCACCGAGCCCAGTGTGTTCACCGGCAACTTCGGCGATAGTCTGGCAGCAACCTTTCAGACCGTAGCCAAGCGCTTTACCTACGGCGGCGACACCGGCAAGGATCAGCGGGTGTACTACATCAACACCAAGGAGCTGGGCGAGATCCTGTACGGCACCGCAACGCCCATCCCGTTCCGCGTAGTGGTCAGCGAGGAGCGGGGCTACAAGCTCTCGGTGAATATCCGCTGCAACGGCAGCTTTACTTACCGCATCTGCGACCCGCTGCTGTTCTACACCAACGTGTGCAGCAACGTCTCCACCCAGTACGATGCCTCGGAGCTGGCTCCTCGCCTGAAGAGCGAGCTGATGAACGCTTTGCAGCCTGCGCTGGCCACCCTTTCTGCCAACAAGGTGCAGTATTACGAGATCCCCGCCCACACGCTGGAGATCTCGGACGCCCTGAACGAGCAGCTGTCCAATATCTGGCGCAAGAAGCGCGGCATCGAGGTGTTCTCCTTCAACATCAACTCCCTGTCCATCCCGGAGGAGCAGCAGAAGAAGATCACCGAGTGGGAAGAAAACGCCATGACCACCGACCCCACCACCGCCGCAGCCCGTCTGGTGGGCGGTCAGATCGACGCCATGAAGACCGCCGCAGGGAACACCGCCGGTGCTATGACCGGCTTTATGGGCATGGGCATGGCAGCTGGTGCAAACGGCATGAACGCCCAGAACCTGTTCGCCATGGGGCAGCAGCCCGCAGCACCCCAGCAGCCTTCTGCCGCCGACAGCTGGAAGTGCAGCTGCGGCGCTACCGTTACCGGCAAGTTCTGCCCGGAATGCGGCAGCAAAAAGCCGGAGCCGAAGCCCGCGGACAGCTGGACTTGCAGCTGCGGTGCCACCGTCACCGGCAAATTCTGCCCGGAGTGCGGCAAGCCCCGCCTGGCGGCAGCAGAGGGCTGGACTTGCAGCTGCGGCGCGGTGAACAAGGGCAAGTTCTGCTCCGAGTGCGGCAAACCCAAGCCCGCCGGTACCCCCAAGTATAAGTGCGACAAGTGCGGCTGGGAACCGGCCGACCCTGCACACCCGCCCAAGTTCTGCCCGGAGTGCGGCGACCCCTTTGACGACAACGACCGCAGCTGAACCCGGCACATAATGACCGATCACACTGCGGGGCAGGGAAGGAGCCTCTGCTCCGCAGATCATAGGAGGAAACACTATGGCAGGAATGCTGGAATATAAGTGCCCCTGCTGTGATGGTGCCATCAAATTTGACAGCACCACCCAGAAGATGAAATGCCCTTACTGCGACACCGAGTTTGAGGTGGACGCACTGAAGGGTTACGATGAGGACCTGAAAGACCAAAAGCCCAGCGAGATGAACTGGGCCACCCCCGGCGGCAGCTGGGCAGAGGGCGAGACCGCCGGTCTGCATACTTATGTCTGCAAGAGCTGCGGCGGCGAGATCGTGGGCGACGACACCATGGCCGCGTCTGCCTGCCCTTTCTGCGGCAACCCCATCGTCCTCACCGGACAGTTTGCCGGAGACCTGCGCCCCGACCTCATCATCCCCTTCAAGTTGGATAAAAAGGCTGCCAAGGCAAAATTGCAGGAGCACCTCAAAGGCAAGACCCTGCTGCCCAAGGTGTTCCGCAGCCAGAACCATATCGACGAGATCAAGGGCGTGTATGTGCCCTTCTGGCTGTACGACAGCGACGCCGATGCCCAGCTGCGCTTTACCGCTACCCGCACCCGCTTTTGGTCGGATGACGACTACGATTATACCGAGACCAGCTACTACTCTGTGCGCCGGGACGGCGTGCTGGGCTTTGACGCGGTTCCGGTGGACGGCTCCTCCAAGATGGCAGACGACCTGATGGAATCCATCGAGCCGTTTACCATGCAGGATGCCGTGCCCTTCAAGACAGCGTATCTGGCGGGCTATGTGGCCGATAAGTACGATGTGGACGCCCAAAAGAGCATCCAGCGCGCCAACGAGCGTATCCGTCAGTCCACCGAGGACGCCTTTACCCAGACCGTTACCGGCTACGACTCCGTGAAAATGGAAAACAGCAGCATCCAGCTGCACGGCGGCAAGGCAAAGTATGCCCTGTTCCCGGTGTGGGTGCTGAGCACCAGCTGGCAGGGCAACAACTACATTTTTGCCATGAACGGCCAGACCGGCAAGTTTGTGGGCAACCTGCCGGTGGATAAGGTCGCCGCCCGCAAGTGGACGCTGGGACTTACGGCAGCCGTCGGTGCAGCATCCTATGCGGTGATGTGGCTGCTGTGGCTGGCCGGGATTCTGTAAAGGAGGGACGGAAGGTGAAAAAGACTGTTACCCCGCTGCGCTCCCTCTGTGCCGCGCTGGCAGCACTGGTGCTGCTGGTCGCGCTGGCCGCACCGGCCTTTGCCGCAGACGGCTTTGCCGACCTGTATTACCGCATGAACGACAGCGCAGAAGTTCTGACCGAGGACGAGGACGGCGAGCTGGAAGCTTCACTGGAGGAACTGAGCGTCCGCCAGAGCTTTGATGTGATCATTGCTACCATCGACTCGCTGGAAAGCGAGGGCTGCACCAGCATGGAGGAATATGCCGATGACCTGTACGATTACTGCCAGTTCGGCTACGGTGAAAACCGGGACGGCGTGCTGCTGCTGGTGAGCATAGGCGACCGCAAATGGCATATCTCAACCTGCGGCTACGGCATTACCGCCTTTACGGATGCCGGCATCCAGTACCTTGGCGAGCAGATGACTCCCGATATGGCAGACGGCGATTACGCCGCCGCCTTCCGCACCTTTATCCAGTGGACGGATGCGTATGTTACCGCCGCCCGCGAAGGCCACCCCTACGATGTGGATAACATGCCCAAGGAGCCGTTCTCGATCGTGTATTTGGGCGTGGCGCTGGTCATTGGCCTGATCACGGCACTGATCGTGACCGGCGTGATGAAGAGCCGGCTCAAGAGCGTGGCACCGCAGCGGGACGCAACCGACTATGTGCGGCAGGGCAGTATGAAGCTGACCAACCAGCGGGATCTGTATCTGTACCGTGAGGTCCACCGCACCGAGCGGCCGAAGGAGACTGACTCCGGCAGTTCCGGCGGCAGCTCCACCCACACCTCCTCCAGCGGCTCCACCCACGGCGGCGGAGGCGGTTCGTTCTGAAAACGTTCCCCGCAAGATAAAATCTCAAAAAACGATCCGCAGCAGCTGGACGCCCCCGCGCACCGGCAACCGCTGCGGATCGTTTTTTACTTTTCTGCTGCCCGACACAAACGACTGATTTTTTCTGCGCCTTTGGGGCTATACTTCCAGTGCAGACGATTTTATATGCAGCAAGGAGCAGACACATGGGCATTTGGGAAAATCTGGGCATGGGCGGTTACCGGGGCTTTTCGCGCCTGGCGGCGCGGCTGTTGCAGCAGGCGGTGCAGCTGGCGGGGGATCTGGGCTGTGAACAGGCCGATACCAGCCATCTTTTGCTGGCAATGCTGCGGCAGCAGGGCGCTGCGGCGCAGTTCCTCACCCGGAAAAACATCACCGAGCCGGAGGTGCGCCGCCAACTGGCGCAGCGGCGCAGCGCCCCGGCACAGCGGCTGGAACGGCAGGCCATGGCACCGGATTTGCGCCGCACCATGGACTATGCGCTCATTGGGGCGCAGAACGCCCACGTCAGCCGGGCAGAGCCGGAACATCTGCTCTGTGCCATGCTGGAAGATGACGGCTGCGCCGCCGGGCTGCTGCTGGCGGAGATGGGGCTTTCGCTCACCGAGGCGGTGCGGGAGTGCCGCCAGCTGAGCGGACAGTTTGTGCTGCCCGCCCAGCCCCGGGTGTCGGCCAGCATCCCCCGGGGCAGCCGTGCCAGCGATAAATATTGCCGCGACCTGACCCGCCGCGCCGCCGAAGGGGAGCTGGACCCGGTGTTCTGCCGGGAAGCCGAGCTTGACCGCATGGTGGAGATCCTGTGCCGTCGCCAGAAAAACGACCCCTGCCTGATCGGCGAGCCGGGCGTGGGCAAAACGGCACTGGCCGAAGGTCTGGCGCTGCGCATTGCCGCCGGGCAGGTGCCCAGAGCGCTGCAAGGGCGGCGGCTGCTGGCGCTGGATATGGCCAGTCTGGTGGCGGGCACCAAATACCGGGGCGATTTTGAGGAGCGGCTGAAAAACCTGCTGGAAGAGCTGGTGCGGGACGGCACTGCCATCCTGTTCATCGACGAGTTCCACACCATCGTGGGAGCCGGTGCCGCCGAGGGTGCTATTGACGCTGCCAGCATCTTAAAACCGGTGCTTGCCCGGGGCGAGTTGCAGCTTATCGGCGCGACTACCAATCAGGAGTTTCGCACCCACATCCAGAAGGACGCCGCGCTGGAGCGCCGCTTTGGCCGGGTGCAGGTGGAAGAACCCACCCCTGCGCAGGCGGTGGAGATCCTCAACGGCCTTGCGCCCCGCTACGAGCGATACCATAACGTGCGCCTGCCGCCCCAGACCTTGCAGGCGGCAGTGGAGCTTTCGGTGCGGTATCTGCCCGGGCGCTGTCTGCCGGATAAGGCCATCGACCTTGTGGACGAAGCCTGTGCGGCGGCGCGTATCCTTGCCGAAAAGGAGCAGCGCACCCAGCCGGTGCTCACCCCGGAGGATATCGCCCGGGTGGTGGCAGCGGCCAGCGGCGTGCCCGCCCAGCGGGTGGGCGAGCAGGAGCGGGAGCGTCTGGACAAGCTGGAAAGCCGCCTGAACGCGGAAATTGTTGGCCAGCAGCGGGCAGTGGCGGCCGTGGCAGGGGCTATCCGGCGCAGCCGCACCGGTCTGGGAGAGCCGGGACGTCCCATCGGTGCTATGCTGTTTTTGGGGCCTACCGGCGTGGGCAAGACCGCACTGGCGCGGGCGCTTGCGGTCAGCTGGTTCGGCAGCGAGAAAGCGCTGCTCAAATTTGATATGTCGGAGTATCAGGAGCAGCACACCGCCGCCCGGCTGCTGGGTGCGCCGCCGGGCTACCTTGGTCATGACGAGGGCGGTCAGTTGACCGAGGCTGTGCGCCGCCGCCCGTACAGCGTGGTGCTGTTTGACGAGATCGAAAAGGCACACCCGGACATCCAGAATATCCTGTTGCAAATTTTGGAGGACGGTCAGCTGACCGATGCCATGGGGCGCAAGGCAGATTTTCGCAACACCATCGTGCTGCTCACGTCAAATTTGGGCGCACGCTTCTTAGCGGGGCAGAACGCGCCGCTGGGCTTTGCCGCCGGGGCAGAAGCCGTGTTTGAAAAGCAGTCCGCACAGGCTGTGGAGGAAGCCAAAAAGTGGTTCCGGCCGGAGCTGCTTGGGCGGCTGGATGAAGTGATCGTGTTCCGCCCGCTGGCGGAAGAAAACCTCTGCGCCATTGCAGAAAAAATGCTCTGTCAGCTGGAGCAGCGCGCCGCCCGCAGCGGCTACCGGCTGCGCCACACCCCGCAGGTGGGGGCGGCACTGGCTGCCCGGGCGCAATCGGCCTATGGTGCGCGGGAACTGCGCCGTCAGGTGGACAGGGCGGTGGAGCAGGCACTTGCGAACCGCATTGCCGCCGGGACGGCCTGCGTAGGGCAGCACTGGACGGCAGACTGCGCCGCCGATGGCAGCATCATTTTGCGGGAGGATGAAACCATAACCCTATAAAAAATAGCAAAATAGCGCTTTTGCTTGCAACCGGCGCGGTTTTCGACTATTATAGAGGAAATAGAGTTACAACAGGGAGGACCCCGATGCACACGCTGTTTCTTCTGAACCCCGCAGCCGGAAAGGCCGACTGTACCCGCACCCTGCCGCAGCAGATCGCGGCAGCTGCTGCCGGTGCCGGGCTTGCCCCGGAGGACTACACCATCCGCGTCACCACCCACGCTGGCCACGCCCGGGAACTGTCCCGTGCAGTCGCAGCTGCCGCCCAGAAGGCCGGGGTGGAGTTGCGCATTTTTACCGCCGGTGGTGACGGCACCTTCAACGAGGCGCTTACCGGTGCCCACGGCTTTGACAAGACCGCCGTGGGCTGCCTGCCCTATGGCAGCGGCAACGACTTTCTGCGCACCTATGGTACAAAGGAAGAGTTTCTGGATCTGGACGCCCAGTTGGCCGGCGGGACAGTGCCCATCGACCTGATGCGCACCAGTCTGGGGCTTTCTGCTACCATCTGTGCCGCCGGTCTGGACGCACAGGTGGCCTACGGCATCCCCAAGTTCCGGCGCATCCCGCTGTGCGGCGGCGAGGCGGCCTATGCGCTGTCCATTGTTCAGCAGCTGTGCGGGCATATCGGCCGCAGGGTGGAGTACGTCATTGACGGCGAGGTGCTGACCGTGGACTGTCTGATGTGCGCAGTGTGCAATGGCCGCGCCTACGGCGGCGGTTTTATGGCCGGGCCGGAGGCACAGCCGGATGACGGCTGGCTGGATGTGTTCATCGTGCGCAAGGTCAGCCGCCGGGTCATTGCAAAACTGCTGATGTTGTACAAAAACGGCCAGCACTTTCAAAACGGCCAACTGACCGAGGCTGCAAAGCCCTACTTTATTTATCGCCGCGCAAAATCGGTCAGTCTGCGGGCAGCAGATGGCCGTGGGCCCATCATTGCCACCGTGGACGGTGAGTGCGCCCCTTGCAAGCAGGTGTCGGTACAGGTGCAGCCGCTGGCAGGCCGCGTGCTGCTGCCGCTGCCCGCCTACCAGCGCTTTACCACCAAAAAGGCGGGCGTGAAGTAAAAAATAAATCATCAGACCCAAACAAGGCCGCTGCACATTGTTCCGTGCAGCGGCCTTGTGTTTTGCTTATTGTTTTGCAAGGCGCTGCCGTACCCTGTGCTCCAGCGCCTTGTAAAAGCTGCTCAGGCAGAGCGTGAGCAGATATACGGTCAGGGTCCAGACCACAGGATGTACCGTAAGGCTGAACTTGTCCGCAGTCCACTCCATATACCGGATCAGCACCTGATGGATCAGAAAACCGTAAGGGGACAGCCCGGCCATCCACAAAAACGGCTTTGCGGAAAGCAGCCGGGAAATGATTCCCTTGCCCACGGCAAGCAGCCAGACCAGCAGCACCGCAGAGGGTGTGAACAGCACGTTGTACCGGAAGGCCACCGCGCCCAGAACCCCCACCTGCTTGGCGGCGATAAACAGGCAGCCGCCCGCAAGCAGCACAGCGGCAAGCTCCAGCAGGGAGAAAGCACCGCCTGGCAGGCCGCTCTCCTGTTTGCGGCTGTGGTAAAGGCAGCCCATGCAGCAGCTGATGGTAAAATCTCCCGCCCGGAACACAGGGCACAGATAGGTCAGGTAAAAGGCGGCCTTTCCGCTGAGCCCGGCTTTCCAGACCGCAAGGGAGAAAAGACACTGCACGCAGAAGATTACGGCGGCAATGCAACGCAGCCTGCGGGCATCGGCCTTTTTCAGCACGACGAGAAGCGGGGGGAAGATGGCATACAGAAAAGCCTGTACCGAAAGATACCACGCCACTCCGTTCAGGCAGAACCAGAAACGGCTGGAAGGAATCCATGTTTGCAGCAGAAAAATGCTCACCACAAGCTGCGCCGCACAGGAAAGTACTCCGCGGGCAGAGGGCTGCGCCAGAAGCCCCTTCAGCACAAATAACAACGCGGCAGCCATCATTATAAGGTGCAGCGGGTACAGCTTTCGTATTTTTTTAAGAGAGAAAGCTATGGCAGACCGCAGTCCCGGTGCTGTGCGCGGGCGGTCGTAATAGTTGCAGGTCATCAGAAAACCGGACAGCGCCACGAATACCGTAATCGCCCACGGCCCCAGCCACGGTGCCCCGCAATGGGAGAGCACCACGCTCAGAAATGCGACTGCCCGCAGCCCCTGCAAAGATGAGATCAGCTTTTTGTCTGTCAAAGTATCCTCCGTTCTGCCGCAAAGCGCGTCAGCTGTGTTTTTGTAATGCGTTATAAGTATAAAAAAGGCGGCGCGTCCTGTCAAGAACACACCGCTTTTTTGCGTAGTAGGGTGCGATTTTTGGGCGTCATAAATTCTTAACAAAGAAAAATTGCAAAACCCCTTGATTTTTCAGAGCAAGATGAGTACAATACAATTAGCACTCAGAGAAAAGGAGTGCTAAACCGCTGCGGAGCACACACGAAGCCCCCGCAGGACGCAACAAAGTTTCAAATAAATTCAATATAATTGGAGGGCAAGAATTATGAAGATCATTCCTCTTGCAGACCGTGTTGTCATTAAGACTGTTGAAGTTGAGGAGACCACCAAGGGCGGCCTGATCCTGACCGGCAGCGCAAAAGAGAAGCCGCAGGTCGCACAGGTCATTGCAGTTGGCCCCGGCGGTGTCGTGGACGGCAAGGAAGTCAAGATGACCGTCAAGGTCGGCGACAAGGTCCTCACCAGCAAGTACTCTGGCACTGAGGTCAAGGTGGACGGCGAAGAGTGCACCATCGTGCGTCAGAGCGACATTTTGGCTGTTGTGGAAGACTGAAACTGAATTTTCCCTTTTCAATTGAGCTTGTATTATAAAGGAGCGATGTATTATGGCAAAGCAGATCAAGCAGGGCGAGGACGCCCGCAAGGCACTGTGTGCCGGTATTGATACCCTGGCTAACACCGTTAAAATCACCCTCGGCCCCAAGGGCCGCAATGTGGTGCTGGGCAAGAAGTTCGGCGCACCGGTCATCACCAACGATGGCGTGACCATCGCAAAAGAGATCGAGCTGAAGGACGAGTTCGAGAACATGGGCGCACAGTTGGTGCGTGAAGTCGCAACCAAGACCAACGATGCCGCAGGCGATGGCACCACCACTGCTACCGTGCTGGCACAGGCCATGGTCAACGAGGGCATGAAGAACGTTACCGCCGGCGCAAATCCCATGGATATCCGCCGCGGCATGAGCAAGGCCGTTACCACCGCTGTGGAGACCATCAAGGCACACAGCCAGAAGGTGAAGGACAGCAACGATATCGCCCGCGTCGGCACCATCTCTGCCGGCGACCCCGAGATCGGCCGTCTGATCGCCGAGGCTATGGAGAAGGTCACCTCTGACGGCGTTATCACCATCGAGGAGAACAAGACCACCGCCGAGACCTACAACGAGATCGTGGAAGGTATGCAGTTTGACCGCGGCTACCTGACCCCCTATATGGTCACCGATACCGACAAGATGGTGGCCGATCTGGACAACGCTGCTATCCTGATCACCGATAAGAAGATCAGCGTCATTCAGGATCTGGTTCCCCTGCTGGAGCAGGTGATGCAGAACGGCATGAAGCTGCTGATCGTGGCTGAGGATATCGAGGGCGAGGCGCTGTCCACCCTGATCGTCAACCGTCTGCGCGGTACCCTGAATGTCGTAGCTGTCAAGGCTCCCGGCTTCGGTGATCGCCGCAAGGAGATGCTGCAGGATATCGCCACCCTGACCGGCGGCACCGTGATCTCCTCTGATCTGGGCTATGAGCTGAAGGACGCTACCGTCCAGATGCTGGGCCATGCCCGTCAGGTGAAGGTGACCAAGGAGAACACCACCATCGTGGGCGGCGCAGGCGACAAGGACGCCATTGCAGCCCGCATTGCCCAAATCCGCAGCCAGATTGAGGCCGCCACCAGCGACTTTGACCGCGAGAAGCTGCAGGAGCGTCTGGCTAAGCTGGCCGGCGGTGTGGCTGTCATCAAGGTCGGTGCTGCTACCGAAGTCGAGATGAAGGACAAGAAGCTGCGCATTGAGGATGCACTGAACGCTACCAAGGCAGCTGTGCAGGAAGGCGTTGTGGCTGGCGGCGGTACCGCTCCCATCAATGCCATCCCCGCTGTGCGCGCCCTGTGCGATACGCTGGAGGGCGACGAGCGCACCGGTGCCAAGATCGTGCTGAAGGCTCTGGAGGCTCCTCTGCGCCAGATCGCCAAGAACGCCGGTCTGGAGGGCAGCGTCATCATCGACAAGATCGTCTCTGCCAACAAGCCCAACTACGGCTTTGATGCCCAGAACGAGGTCTTTGTCGAGGATATGATCGCCGCAGGCATCGTGGACCCGACCAAGGTCACTCGTTCCGCTCTGGAGAATGCAGCTTCCGTCGCTGAGATGGTGCTGACCACCGAGAGCCTTGTTGCTGACCTGCCGGAACCCCCGGCTCCCGCCGCACCTGCCGGCGGTGACATGGGCGGCATGTACTAAGCCGTACCAAGCTTAATAAGATATGCCAGAGAGGCGGAATTTCTCTTCGGAGAGGCTCCGCCTCTTTTTATGTATACCCCACGCCCTTACTGCCCACCCTAACCACAGGGAAAGGGGGCGCGGGGATGTCCGGCAAACGGGTGCTGGCGGTGTATGCCGCCTTGCTGCTGGGGTTTGCGGTGGTGCTATGCCGGTTGTATCTGCTGGCGCAGCACCCTGCCTATGCTGCGCGGGCGGCAGCGCAGAGCACAGTCACATTACAGCTGCCCACCCGGCGGGGAAACTTTTACGATGCGCAGGGGCAGCTGCTCACTGGTCTCGAGGAGCGCTGGCAGGTGGTGTGCTTTCCCGGGCAGGGCAATTACGACCGCCTGTATGCCTGCACCGATGCCGCCGGGCAGGCGCTTTTGTACCGCAGCCGCAGCCGCGCTGCGCCGTTTTTGCTGGAGGTAAGCTGCGACCCCGCCCGCCTTGGGCTGACCGGTTATCCAGCCGCTCGGCGGTATGCGGCGGTGCCGCTGTGTCAGCATTTACTGGGTTATCTGGATGGTACAGACCACGGCGCTGCCGGGCTGGAAAAGGCGCTGGACGCCGTACTTTCCGGCACAGGGGAGCACAGCAGCCTTGTCTGCGCCGTGACGGCGCAGGGTACGCTGCGCACCGGAGAAACGGCTAGACTTTTGCAAGCCGACAGCGGGGCGCTGGGCGTGCAGTTGACCATCTCCCGCCCGGTGCAGCGGGCAGTGGAAGCAGTGGCGGCAAGTACCATGACGAGCGGCTGCATTCTGGTGCTGGATACCGCCACAGCAGCGGTGCGCGCCAGCGTCAGTGTGCCGTGCTACGACCCGGAGAACCTTGCCGACAGCCTGCAGGCGGAGAACAGTCCCTTTCTAAACCGGGCGCTACAAAGCTACGCGGTGGGCTCGGTGTTCAAGCCGGTGCTGGCTGCGGCTGCGCCGGAAGCGGGCTTGCAGCCGGTTTTCGAGTGCACCGGCGCGGTGGTAGTGGATGGGCAGATCTTTCGCTGCGCGGGCGGGGTGCCGCATGGACAGGTGGACCTTGCCGCCGCGCTGGAAAAAAGCTGCAACGGCTATTTTATCCGTCTGGGACAGCAACTGGGTGCGGAAAGCTTGCTGGACGCCGCTAAAGCCTTTGGCTTTGGGCAGAGCCTGCCGCTGGCAGAGGGGCTTGCCGCCGAGGCCGGGCAGCTGCCCGCCCCGCAGGAGCTGGCGCAAAGCGGGCAGCTTGCCAATTTCAGCTTTGGGCAGGGCAGCCTGCTGGCGACACCCATGCAGGTGGCGGCACTGTTCAACACCCTTGCGGCGGACGGCGTATACCGCGCTCCCTATGTGCTGCAAGCCACGCTGGACGAGACCACCGGACAACCGGTGGAGACCCTCAGCCACCCCCGGGGACGGCGGGTGATTCCGACGCAGAGCGCTGCGCTTTTGCGCGCTATGCTGGTACAGGTGGTGCAGCAGGGCACCGCGCAGGATGCCGCCGGGCTTTCCGGCGGGGCGGGCGGCAAGACCGGTACCGCCCAGACCGGGCAGTTCACCCCGGAGGGCACCGAGCGCTGCAACCTGTGGTTTGCGGGGTTCTGGCCGGCAGAAAAGCCCCGCTACACCATTGTGGTATTGCAGGACGGTGCGATTCACACCGCGTACTCCGGTGCAGCCATCTTTGCGCAGGTCTGCAACGCGCTGGAAGCAGCGGGTTAAATGCGCGGATTCTACTTGCAATTTTGGCTTTGTTATGCTACTATATAGTTGTATTTTTGCGTAGTTTTCCGTATTTACAAATAAAAGGAGCGTTACGATTCATGTCTGTTATCGAAATTGTTGGCGGTGCCATTCTGCTGGTGGCTTCGCTGGTCATCGTTTTCCTCACCCTCATGCAGCACACCCACGGTCAGGGCCTGTCCGGTGCCATCAACGGCAGTGTGGGCGGTGCCAACAATGCGCGACTGACCCCGGCAGATCAGATGCTGGCTAAGGTCACCCGCATTGCAGGCGTGGTGTTCTTTGTGGTTGCTATTCTGGCTTGCCTGTTTGCAGGCCGTCTGGCAGGCTGAGAAGGCGTTGCAGCCCCGTGAACGGACGGGGCTGTTTTTCTGTGCAGAAAAAAGTGTGGGCAGCCGGTTCTGCGGGCTGCCGCAAAGAGGGGACAGGGGAAAGTGCCCGTCCCAAGGCAGGGCTGTGCTCCGCAGGAGATGCACGGCCACGGAAGTGAAGGAGAAAATATTTTATGGCAATGCGCGATAAAATTGAGCACGCGATCCAGAATCAGCCGTGCACTGTAAAAGATCTGAAAAATAAGTTCGGCGGGGATCGCGGCGCAGACCGCAAGGTGATGGAGGCTGTGGACCAGCTGGTGCACGAGGCTGTCATCTGCCAGCGCCAGGGCGTGTTCTTCACCGTGCGCAGCGGCCGTGCCGACAAGGCACTGCTGTGCAAGGTGGTAAAGCTGGGCAAGAACTTTGCCTTTGTCATGCTGGAGGACGGCACCAGCGATATCTTTATCCCCGGCCGGTTCACCCGCGGCGCAATGCCCGGCGACAAGGTGCTGGTGGAAAAGTTTGCACACCCCCGGGTAGAGGGCAGCGATGAGGGCGAGATCCTTGCTGTTCTGGAAGAGAAAAATTCTCTGGTGGGCACCATGCACCGCATGGAGGGCCGCCTGAAGTTTGTGCCTGACGATTGCCCCGCCATCTCCATGCAGGTCATGCGGGACTGCGAAGGCAGCGCCAAGGACGGCGACAAGGTGGCAGTGGAGATTCTGCTGCGCGGCAACCGTCAGGAGGATCACCGTGTAGGCGTTGCCATGCGCTTTGGCAGCTGCGACGAGGCAAAGCGCTGCGCAAAGGCACTGCTCTACGCGCAGGATATCCGCAACCGCTTCCCGGACAAGGTGCGGGACGAGGCCAAAAAGCTGGACAACGCCGAGGTGTCTGCTGCGGACTGCGAGGGCCGCATGGATCTGCGCGCCCTGCCCATTTTTACCATCGACAGCGCCGAGACCAAGGACATCGACGATGCCATCAGCCTGACCAAGACTCCGGACGGCGGCTTTGAGCTGGGCGTGCACATTGCGGATGTTTCCAACTACGTCAAGCCCGGCTCCGAGCTGGACAACGAGGCCTTTAACCGCGCTACCAGCGTCTACTACGCCGATCAGGTGGTGCCCATGCTGCCTAAGCAGCTGTCCAACGGCATCTGCAGCCTGAACGAGGGCGTGCTGCGGCTGGCTTTCTCCTGCCTGATGCGGCTGGATAAGGACGGCAATCTGACCGACTACCGCTTTGTCAAGTCCGTCATCCGCAGCCGGGTCAAGGGCGTGTACTCCGAGATCAACGCCCTGCTGGCCGGCAGCACCGATGACGAACTGACCGGCAAGTACCATGAAGTACTGGCGCAGCTGCCTGCTATGAAGGAGCTGTATGGCCACCGTGCCCGCCTGCGCAAGGAGCGCGGCTGCATGGATATCGAGAGCGGCGAGGTGAAGCTGATCCTGGACGAGGATGGTCACTGCATCGACGTGAAAAAGCGCACCTCCGGCGAGAGCGAGGCCATGATCGAGGAGTTCATGCTGCTGGCCAACCAGTGCGCCGCCCACTTTGCCCGGGTGAAGCAGATTCCCTTTGTGTACCGCGTGCACGAGGAGCCCAACGCCGAAAAGCTGGAGCGTCTGCACGGCCTGCTGCAGGCCTGCGGTGTCAACGACCACTTTGCCAAGGATGTGCCCACCCCCAAGGAGCTGAGCGCCATTCTGGAGGGTGTGCGCGGCACTGCCTACGAGCAGATCATCAATGTTGGTATGCTGCGCTGCATGTCCAAGGCTGTGTACGAGGAAAAACCCAAGGGACACTACGGTCTGGTGTTGCAGGACTATGCCCACTTCACCAGCCCCATCCGCCGCTACCCGGACTTGGCTATCCACCGTATCATGACCGCCCAGCTCAAGGGCACGGACAAGGACACCATGATCCTGCGTTACAGCGAGTTTGCCGAGGACGTCAGCAAGCAGGCCAGCGAGCGCGAAGTCATCGCCATGCAGATCGAGCGCAAGGCCGAGGACTGCTACAAGGCCGAGTATGCCCGCCGCCATCTGGGCGAATGCTACGAGGGCCGCATCTCCGGCGTGACCCAGCGCGGCCTGTTCATCGAGTTGGAAAACGGCGTGGAAGGCTTTGTACCTGCTTCCAGCCTGACCGCCACCGGCACCATGCTTACCGAGGGCGTGCGCCTTTCTGATCCCGTTTCCGGCAAGAACTGGAATCTGGGCGATACCATGATGATCACTATTGTGCGTGCGGACGTCAATCTGGGCAAGATCGACTTTGAGGTCGCCCCGGAAAGTGCAAAGCAGTAACTTTATAATTGAATAAATAACAGACTGCCCCCGAAGCAGCGCGTTAGATCGTGCTGTTTCGGGGGCAGTTTATCGTAGTTATCAAAATCCTGGCAAAGTAAAATGCCCGCCTGAAAATCAGACAGGCGGGTTTGCCATCATGTAGTCGAAATACAGTCCCTTGTGCAGAGCGTGGGCAAAGCGGGAATCGTTGGTCTCGCCAAGATTATGGCTGATGCCGCGCAGTGTAAGGCTCAGCTTTGCAAGGCGGTAGGCAGCAGCTTCCTTTTTTGCCATTGTAAAGTTCCTCTGAGTGAAATATGGTCTTGTCACGATCTTATCATTGGCAGGTAGAAATATCAATTTTATTATCGGATCATAAACAGTACTATGCGCAACTTTACGGATACCATTCCGGCTGCTGCGTTTTGAGATATGGCATTCTGCTGTAATTCTTCTCGGGTTCTTCGTCAGAACGCAGAAAATGCGGAAACTGCTTGATTTAACTTGGTTTCCGTACTAGAATGGAAACTGGAAAGGCAAATACAGTTTCCACAAGGAGGACGCTCATGCAGGAAAAGCTCGATGCGCTGGTGCGCACGCAGGCGATGCAGTTATTCCGTCAACAGGGGCTGCATTTCACCATGCAGCAGGTGGCAGAGCCGCTGCACATCAGCAAAAAGACCATCTACACCGTTTACCCCTCCAAGGAGGCGCTTTTGCTGGATATGGTAGACCACGCCTTTGCAGAAATCCACCGCTGCAAGCAGGAAATTCTGGCGGGCGGTGGTACTTTGCAGGAAAAGCTGCGGGCGGTCATCATTGCCATGCCGGCAGAATATGCTGCGCTGGATCTGCGGCAGATGAAGGAGCTGGACGAAAAATACCCGGTGGTGGCGGCGCGGGTGCGCAGCCAGTTGGAAAACGGGTGGGAGCCCACCATGGCGCTGCTGGAGCAGGCTGTGGCTGAAGGGGTCATGCGTCCGGTATCCCTGCCGGTGCTGCGGCAGATGATCACCGCATCCATCGAGAGTTTTCTGGCAGACCGTAGTCTGGCAGAAAGCGGGGTGCAGTATGTGGCTGTACTGGAGGAAATGATCTCGATTTTACTGGAAGGAGTGCTGCCGCGATGAAACACAGTTTTTGTGAGGACTGGGAGTTCACACGACACTGGACAGAGGCCTTTGGCAAGGGGCTGCCGGTGCCAAAACAACAAGCCGTCCGCTTGCCCCATACCTGCCGGGAGGTGCCGCTGCACTATGCCACCCCCGCTGATTACGAGATGGTCTGCGGCTACAGGAAGCGGTTCCGAGTGCCACCGGTGCAGGCTGCGCCCCGACTGTTTGTCCGCTTTGACGGCGCTGCCCATCAGGCGGTGGTGCGGGTCAACGGCAGGGTTGCCGGGCAGCACCGGGGTGGCTATACCGGCTTTGCGGTGGAGATCACCGACCTTGTGGACCGGGAGGGTGAAAACATGCTGACCGTGCAGCTGGACACCCGTGAAGACCCAACGATTCCACCCTTTGGTTTTGTCATTGATTACCTGACCTACGGCGGGTTGTACCGGGAGGTCTGGCTGGAAGCTACGGCAGAAAGCCGTCTGACTGATCTGTTCGTCTACACGCCCACCCTGCAGGAGGCTGTGGTGCAGTGGACAGCAGAGCTTACGCCCGCAGCCGCGGCTGTCCGCATCCGGCTGGAGACCGCTGAGGGCACTTTGCTGGCAGAGCAGACTGCACCTGTGGCAGAAACCGGGAAGATGCAGCTTTCTGTGCCGGAAGCACAGCCGTGGGATACAGAACATCCGGTGCTGCATCATGCCGTGGCAGAGCTTTTGAACGCAGCCGGACAGCCCATCGACCGCAAACAGGTGACGTTTGGCTTCCGCACCGCAGAGTTCCGGGCGGATGGCTTCTACCTCAACGGCAAAAAGACCTTTCTGCGGGGTCTGAACCGACACCAGAGCTACCCTTACATCGGCTATGCCGCACCGGAAAGCCTGCAGCGGGAGGATGCCCGCATTTTGCAGGAGGAGCTGCATTGCACCGCCGTGCGCACCAGCCACTACCCCCAAAGCCAGTATTTTCTGGACGAGTGCGACCGGCGGGGTCTGCTGGTGTTCACCGAGCTGCCGGGCTGGCAGCACATCGGGGACGACAACTGGAAGGACGCCGCCTGCGAGATGCTGCAGGAGATGCTCTTGCAGAACCGCAATCACCCCAGCATCATCCTGTGGGGCGTGCGTATCAACGAGAGCGTGGACGACGATGCCTTCTATGCCCGCACCAACAAAATCGCCCATCAGCTGGACCCCAGCCGTGCTACCTCCGGCGTGCGCTATCTGGAAAAAAGCCATCTGCTGGAGGATGTTTACGCCTACAACGATTTTTCCCACAACGGCGTAACGCCCGGTGCTAAGCCTAAAAAGGACGTGACCCCCGATATGGGCAAGGCGCTGCTCATCTCGGAGTGCAACGGCCACATGTACCCCACCAAGCCCTTTGACGATGGCCCGCACCGGCAGGAGCACGCCTTGCGGCACGTCCGGGTACAGAACGCCGCCTATGCCAGTGGGGAGCACGCCGGGTGCTTCGGCTGGTGCATGTTCGATTACCAGACCCACAAGGACTTCGGCTCCGGCGACCGCATCTGCTACCACGGCGTTCTGGACAGCTTCCGCAACCCGAAGCTGGCGGCGGCAGTCTATGCCAGTCAGGGCGATACTGACCCGGTGCTGGCGGTCAGCTCCTCCATGGACATCGGAGATAACCCCGCCGGGCAGCTGGGCACGGCCTACGTTTTCAGCAATGCCCAGCAGGTCAAGCTCTACAAAAACGATGTGTTCGTCACTGCCCTGCGCCGCAGTTCGTGGACGGCGCTGCCCCACCCGCCCTTTGTGATGGACGATACCATCGGCGAGCTGCTGGAAACACAGGAACACTTTTCTCCCGCCAAGGCAGCCGCTGTGCGGGACTGCCTGCTGGCTGCCGGGAAATATGGCTTAGCGGGACTGCCGCTGGCCTACAAGGTCAAATTCGGCTGGTGTATGCTGCGCTATAAAATGGCCTTTAAGGACGGCGTGGCGCTTTACGGCAAATATGTGGGCAACTGGGGCGGCGAAGCTACCCGATGGCGGTTCGATGCCGTACAGGACGGCAACGTAGTGCGCAGCGTGACCCTCTGCCCCAGTGCAAAGCTGCACTTGGAAGTCAAAGTCAGCCGGACGGTTCTTCGGGAAAAAGACACTTACGATATGGCGGCTGTGCGGGTGCGCATTCTGGACGAGAACGGCACCCCAGCCCCCTACGCACAGTTCCCGGTGCAGTTTACGGTAGATGGAAACGCCGCCCTTGTGGGCCCGCAGACCGCCGTGGCAGAAGGCGGCATGACCGGTACTTATCTGCGCACCGTGGGCACTGCCGGAGAAGCCCTGTTGACCGTTTCTGCACCGCAGACCCAGCCCGTTGTGCTGCGGTTCACCATTGAAAAGGAGGATGCTGTATGGAACTGACCCTGAAACAGAAAACCGCGTTCGGCATTGGTGCCGTGGGCAAGGATATGGTGTATGCCTTGTCGGCTTCCTACGTCATGTATTATTATCAGGATGTGCTGGGGCTTTCGGCCAGCTTTGTGGGGCTGGTGCTCATGGCAGCCCGGTTCTTCGATGCCTTCAACGACCCCTTTATGGGCGTTCTGGTGGCAAAGACCCGCACCCGCTGGGGACGTTTCCGTCCGTGGATCTTTTCCGGCACGCTGCTCAATGCGTTGGTGCTCTACGCCCTGTTTGCCGCCCCGGTGCTGGACGAAGCAGCGCTGATGGTCTATTTCAGCGTGGTGTACATCCTGTGGGGCGTCACCTATACCATGATGGATATTCCATACTGGTCCATGATCCCCGCCGTGACCCGCACCCCAAAAGACCGGGAGAACCTCTCCATGGTGGGCCGTACCTGTGCGGGCGTTGGTTCGGCACTTATCGCCATGTTCACCATGCTGCTGGTGGGAGCCCTTGGCGGCGACAGCGAGCGCGCCGGCTTCCGCTGGGTGGCATTGATCGTAGCGGTAATTTTTGCAGTGACAGAGCTGGTGTGCTGCATTTCCATGAAAGAAACTACCCCCAGTGAGATGAAGACCGCCACCGTAAAGGAGATGTTCTCCGCCCTGTTCCGCAACGATCAGGCCATGGTAGTGGTGGGCAGCATCGTGCTGATCAACTCGGCGCTGTACCTTACCTCCAACTTCATCATCTATTTCTTCAAGTACGACCTTGGCGGTGCAGGCTGGAAAGCCACCTACACTCTGTTTTCCACCGTGGGCGGTGCGGCACAAATTTTGGGCATGATGGTGCTTTACCCACTGCTGCGTAAAAAGTTCAGCAGCACACAGGTATTCCATCTGAGCCTTGTGCTGGCGCTGTGCGGCTACGGCACGCTGCTGGTGTTTTGCCTGACCGGCCTTTCCCATAGCCTTGCCCTGCTGTGCATTCCGGGCGTGGTGGTGTTTGCCTGCAACGGAATGCTGACCGTGCTGACCACCCTGTTCCTTTCCAACAGCGTGGATTACGGTCAGCTCAAGACCGGACGCCGGGAGGAGAGCGTTATCTTTTCCATGCAGACCTTTGTGGTCAAGGCTGCCTCCGGCGTGGCGGTGTTCCTGACCGGTATCGGGCTGGACCTGATCGGTCTTGTGGGTAACACAGAGGAAAGCGGCCCGGTGGCGGTACAGAGCGCCGGAACGCTGCTGGGTCTGCGCCTGATGATGACGGTTCTGCCCATGCTGGTGCTGGCAGGTGTGCTGGTGCTGTTCCGCAACAAGTTTGTTTTGACGGATGCCCGCGCTGCCGAGATCAGCGCACAGCTCCATGGGGAGGAAACGCACCATGACTGAGACCCTGCACTGGTATGCGGAAACCTCCGGCGGCACACGAAAGGGCAGCTGCGCGGTCACGGAGAATGGCGGTGTGCTGCATCTTTCCGCTGACCTGCCCGCCGGGACGCTGAAAACGGTGCGTGCCGAGCTGCCGTGGACGATAGAAGCAGACGAACGTCTGTTCATGAACGGCTACCAGACATGGACCTACAGCCCGGAGCTGGACCGGAACGGCAAGCTGCGCGGCACCGACCACATTCCGGGATTTCTACTGAAGAAATATGCCTTTGACCGCTACGGCGATTATCATTTTGCGCCCTATGGGCATCATAACGGTCAGAGTCACGGCTTTTCCTACTGCTATTTCCGCAAGGGCAAGCAGTTCCGGTTGGTGGCATCGCTGGACGAGACCCCGGGCTACACCATCCTCCGCTACGACAGCGGTAAAGCCCTGCTGACACTGGAGCGGGACTGCGCCGGGGTGGAGCATCCCGGCGGCAGTTTCCCACTCCTTGACCTGTTTTTTGCCGAGGGCAGCGAGGTCGAGGTGTTCGACGGCTGGTTTCAGGCGATGGGTATACGCCCTCGGACGGAGAAAAAGCTGGCAGGCTATTCCAGTTGGTACAACCGCTATCAAAACATCACCGAGGACACCATCCGGGAGGACATGACCGGCTGCCGCAGCCTGCTTTGCCCGGGAGACCTGTTCCAGATCGACGATGGCTGGGAGCCGAAGGTGGGGGATTGGCTGGAAACGGATGCACAGAAATTCCCCCACGGGCTGAAAGGCATGGTGCAGGAAATTCACGCCTCTGGCTTTCAGGCTGGGCTATGGCTTGCACCCTTTGTGTGCGAAAAGGACTCTGCCCTTTTCCTTCAGCACCCGGACTGGCTGCTGAAGGTGAACGGTGCGCCATGGTGCTGCGGCAGCAACTGGAGCAGCTTTTATGCGCTGGATATCGACAACCCGGCAGTGCTGGACTATCTGCGCCGGGTGTTCGACCGGGTACTGAACGACTGGGGCTTCGACCTTGTCAAGCTGGATTTTCTGTACGGCGCTGCCCCCTTTGGCAACACCCATGAGAGCCGGGCAGCCCGGATGTACCGTGCCATGGAGCTGCTGCGCAGCTGGTGCGGGCAAAAGACCATCCTCGGCTGCGGTGTACCGGTGATGCCTGCCTTCGGGCTGGTGGATTACTGCCGTGTCAGCTGTGACGTAGGGCTGGACTGGAACGATGTGTGGTATATGCGCCTGTTCCACCGGGAGCGGGTGTCCACAAAACAGGCCATCAACAACACTGTATTCCGGCGGCAACTCAATGGCCGCGCCTACGGCAGCGACCCGGATGTGTTCTTTCTCCGGGAGGAAAACTGCAAGCTGACGGCAGAACAAAAACGCACCCTTGCCACAGTCAATGCCCTGTTGGGCAATGTGTTCCTTACCTCGGATATGCCTTCCCACTACACGGATGCGCAGCGGGACGAGTACCGCCGCCTGCGCAGGTTGTTTGAACATGCAAAACAGGTAGAAGTAGAGACAGAAAATGGTGTGATTACGATCCGGTATTCTCTGGATGAGAAACGTCAAGAGCTGCGGTGTAGTGCTATTTATAGAGAATAATGAGGGCATAAAATCAGCTTCATTCTTTTTCGTTAGCCAGATGTTTCTTTATGTGAAACGCAACGGACGTCTTCCTTAGAAAAGTGGCTCACGCCGAAAGCTGTATAAGCAGATAAAATGAAAACGCCGCCAGCGTACCGTGTGATGGATTTCACATGATACGCTGACGGCGTTTTTGCGCTATGAGGGTCATAACATCCAAATTCTACACTGAACCCGCCCTCGACCTGTTTCCAAGGACGAAAACGATTCAGACTGTAAAATGATGTCTGAACGATATTGAACGAATCACCGCGCTATATTACTGAGCTTTTGACATCAAGAGTACGCATTCGCAATGCTTCGTCCTCGGGAACAGATCCACCGGCTGCACCTTTTCTGCGTGATACCCATTCTGCTCCAGCCATGCGGCGTCTCGGGCGGCGGTGGCGGGGTTGCAGCTGACATATACCACTCGGCGGGGGGCCATGCGCACCACGGCGGAGAGGGTGGCTTCATCGCAGCCCTTGCGGGGCGGGTCCAGCATTACGATGTCCGGGTGCAGACCCTCGGCAGCCAGCTGGGTGGCAGCCTGTCCGGCATCGGCACAGAAAAAGCGGCTCTTGGCAGCCACGGCTTCGCCCATGCGGGCAGCGTTGGCCTTGGCGCTCTCGATGGCCTCCGGCACGATCTCTACGCCAATCAGCTCCCTGCATTGCTCGGCCATGGAAAGGCCGATGGTGCCCATGCCGCAGTAGAGATCCAGCAGCGTGTCGTCCGGGGTCAGCTGCGCGTACTGCGCAGCAACGCCGTACAGCCGCTCAGCGGCAAGCGTGTTGACCTGATAGAAGGACAGTGGTCCCAGACGCACCGGTACGCCGCAAAGCGTGTCCTCAATGTAGCCCGGGCCGTACAGGATGTGATTTTCACTGCCCAAAATGACGTTGGTGTTTTTGGCGTTGACGTTGAGCAGAATAGTGCTGATGGCCGGGAACTGCCCCCGCAGCGCGGTGCAAAGCTGCTCTGCGTGGGGCAGCTTTGCCCGGGTGCATACCAGACACACCATGATCTGCCCGCTGTGCGCGCCGCGCCGCAGGAAGATATGTCGCACCAGCCCCTTGCCGCTCTGCTCGTCGTAGGGGCGGATGCCCTGCTGTGCAAAAAAGGCGCACAGCGCGTTGCCAATCTCGTTCAGCACGCTGGGCTGCAGCTTGCAGTCCGGGCAGGGGACGATGCGGTGGGTGCGCCCTGCGTAAAAGCCGATGCAGGGCACGCCGTTCTTGTCTATGCCCACAGGGAACTGCACCTTGTTGCGGTAGCGGTCTACGTCTGGAGAAGGCAGAATATCCAGCACCGGAACCTCCAGCCCGCCGATGCGGCGGAAGGCATCCAGCACGCTTTCCTGTTTGGCGCGCAGCTCAGCGGCATAATCCAGATGCCGCAGGCTGCACCCGCCGCAGGGGCCTGCCACCGGGCAGTCCACCGGAATGCGGTCCGGCGAGGGGGTGAGCAGCTCGTCCAAAATGCCAAAGGCGTACCGGCCGCAGTCCTTCACGATGCGCACCCGTGCTTCGTCCCCGGGGGCGGTGCCGGGGACAAATACGGCCTCGCCATCGGCACTGTGGGCCACACCGCTGCCGTCGCTGGAAAGGCGTTCGATGCGCAGGGTCAGGATCTGGTTTTTCTGTAAAGGCATGGTTTCTCCTTGTGTGATTGGCTCAGGTTACAGTTGGGCAGGGCTTGCCGGGTCGGCGTCCTGCTGGGCGGCAAAATACTTGCTGGGCGGCACGCCCTTGGCGCGTTTGAACACCCGCGAAAAGTAGAACTGGTCAAAGAAGCCTACCGACACCGCTACCTCTGCAATGGAAAGGCTGCCGGCACGCAACAGCTTGCAGGCTTCGTTGATGCGGTACTCAGTCAGGTAGTCGATGGGGCTCTTGCCCACATTCAGCATGAACACCCGGTACAGGTGGCTGCGGGAAACCCCCACGCTCTTGGCTACGTCGTCAATGGAGATGTCGTGAGAGTAGTTGAACTGGATGTACTTGATGGCGTTCAGCACATACTGACTGGAAGAGGAGGCCGTGTGGGGTTTGCCTGCGCTGGTCTCCCGCATCAAAGCGGCGATGAACAGGTACAGATACCCCACCATGGCAGCCTCGTCCTGCGGCTGCAGCCCACGGGAAGAGTAGATGTTGTTCAGGGCTGCCCGCATCCCGTCCGGGTCGCTGGTGTGGTGCACGGGTGCATCGTCTGTAAAGGGCAGCTGCGCGGCAAGCTTGTGGGCACAGGCACCGTTAAAACCCACCCAGCTGTACTCCCACGGCTGCTGTTCGTCGGCGGTATAGCGGATCAGCTGGCTGGGGCGGGCGAAGAAAAGATCACCCTCGCTCACCTCCCAGGTGCGGCCGCCCACCTCAAAGATGCCCTTGCCGGATACCACCAGATGGATCAGGTAGTGGTCGCGGATGCCGGGACCCCATGTCTGACCCGGAGCGCACCGCTCCAAGCCGCAGTTGAAGATGGACAATTCAATGTTGTTGGTGTAATTCTGCTTAAAGGATTGCTTATAAACGTCTGGCATGGCAGCTTTACCTCCGTCCTGTCACATTCTGCACCCAGTATACCATAGAATGCCCTGCAAATTCAACAAAAGTACATCTTATTCTTTGCACCTGACGCCAAATTTTGGATTTTTAGGTCAAATAAATTGAAAAAACGCCCGAAATGCTTTACAATAGGCAAAAAGAGCAGAATCGTTTATTCCGGAGGGGAGGAGCTGTCATGGCCACCAGTGCACAACTCAGAAAACAGATCCTGCAGGGCAGCTGGGACGCCGTACTTGCTGCACTTTATGGGGCGGATCCGGCGGTTTTGCAGCGGCAGCGCGGGCGCTATGCGGCTGCGCTGGAGCAGTTCGAGCTGTATTTCGGCCCCGGGCGGCAGGTGCAGGTGTACTCTGCACCCGGGCGCGCAGAGCTGGGCGGCAACCACACGGATCATCAGGGGGGCTACGGCCTTGCGGCGGCGGTCACGCTGGATATGGTGGCAGTGGCGGCCCGCAATACGGATGGCTATGTGCGGGTCAAGTCCCGGGGGTTCAACAAGCTGGATGTCATTGATCTGGCCACTGCAGAGCCGCAGGCAGGGGAGAGCACCCATTCGGCCAGCCTGATCCGCGGCATTGCCGAGGGCTTCCGCGCAGTGGGTAAGCAGATCGGCGGCTTTGACGCCTACACCGCCAGCGATGTGCTGCGGGGCTCCGGTCTGTCCAGCTCGGCGGCCTTTGAGATGGGCATGGCCTCTATCTGGAACGAGGAATACAGCACCGGGCTGACCCCGGCAGAGCTGGCGGGCATCTGCCAGTATGCGGAAAACACCTATTTCGGCAAGCCCAGCGGTCTTTTGGATCAGCTGACCAGTGCGGTGGGCGGCATTATCTTTGCGGATTTTGCCGATCCGCGCACCCCAAAGATCGAAAAGCTCCATGCAGACGGTCTGCTGCCGGAAGGAATGTTCCTCTGCGTCACCGATACCCGGGGCAGCCACAGCGAACTGACTAGCGAGTTTGCGGCAATCCGGCAGGAGATGGAGCAGGTGGCCGCCTGCTTCGGCAAGCAGCTGCTGGGTCAGGTGGAAGAGAACGCGTTCTGGATGGCACTGCCTGTCCTGCGCAGCTGCTGCGGAGACCGTGCAGTGCTGCGGGCGATTCATTATTTTGAGGAGAATGCCCGCACGCTGGCGCAGCGGGATGCGCTTTATGCAAAGCAGTTCCCGGTGTTTGCAGGTCTGGTGAAGCAGAGCGGACAGGCTTCCTTTGCGCTGTGTCAGAATGTGTACTGCACAGCGGATGTGCGGCATCAGGGACTGTCCATAGCGCTGGCTCTGAGCCAGAGCATTCTGCAGGGCAGTGAGGGCGCATGGCGGATGCAGGGCGGCGGCTTTGCAGGCACCATTCAGGCTTATGTGCCCGGGCAGCTGCTGGAGCGGTACCATACAGCCATCGAGCAGGTATTCGGGCAGGGCAGCTGCTATGTGCTGCGCCTGCGGGAGCAGGGTGCAGTCCGGGTGATCTGAACAAAACAAAAAGCCGTGCATGGCCGGAATGCTCCGGGATGCACGGCTTTCTTATAGCTTATTACTGAAGAGAAAAAAGCTGGGGGAGAGAATTTTCGACCGGCTGGTCATTTCGCTGCTGCGTATTATCCAAGTACTGGACGGCAGTGACGGTAGCCTCGCGGGTGATGCCAAGCAGGCGGCCGATCTGCTGAGAGAGCTTGATCCCGGTCTGCACACCTGTCTTGATCATGCGGAAAAGCAGCATGGGCACAAAGGTGAAGGAAAACGAGATCAGCCCACCGTTCCAGAAGAAATCATTGAAGTGCAGATTGTCAAAAAAGCTGCCGACAGCATCGCCGAATTCGCTGCCGCCAAAGGCAGCGCACTGCTCCTCGGGGGAGAGGGCTGCGTAGGAAGAGGGCAGCTGAAGCTTTTTCATAAATAAAAACACTCCTTTCCGGGTCGATCGAGGATCAGCACAGAGCTACCAGTGTGGGCAGGCAATTCTGCTGATCGGCCTCCTGTGCGGCCTGTTTGTCAGCCTTATACTGGTCAACGGCATCCTTGAGCTCGGTCACAAAACCCTTGAGGGAAAGATAAATGCTACGTGCCTGAGCATAGGCATAGTAACCGCCCAGACCGGCCAGACCGATCGTGGCGACCTTGCTCCAAGTGTTCAGCTTGCCCCAGTAGTGCCCAATTGCATCACCAACACCCAAACCATCGTTCAGGGCATTCTGCATACCGGAAACTGCAGCCTGGAACGCATAGCGGCCCATCATGCCCAGCAGGTTTACCGTGGCATTGATGCCAAAGGCCATCACCTGCTCCGGAGTGATGTTGATAGAAAGGGCACCGCCCTCGGTATAGGTCATCTCCTCGGCAGAGAGCACAGAGCAGCAGGCGGGCAGCTGCAGCGGGCGATGATATGTATGATCCATGATGGAAAACTCCTTTCGCACACAGAACTCCCCAAGGGGCAGTTCATCTAGTAACTGAATTGTAGCATATTTGCACAAAAATGACAAGAGAGCGCGGGTTTGAAAATCATGATACATTTGTGAATATATTGTGACGATGCGTTATAAAACTGACCTGAATACGCCATAAACGCGCAAAACTCCTGCTTTTTTACGGCGAAAAAATGTTGTAGCAAAAATGTGCTGAAAAAGCCGATTAACAACAAAGGCATCTGCCCGTACCCGCTGCGCAGAACGCAGCAGCGGGCAAAGCAGATGCCTTGTGTGTTTTACAGGTTGCCAAACGAAAGGAAAACGAGGTCAAAGTGCTTTCGGCACGCGCTCATACAGCGTGGTCAGCGCGGCGATGTGCCCGGCCAATGTAGCGGGCAGGGACTGCGCCAGCCGCCAGCGCCAGTTTGCGCCCTGTGTGCTGGGGGTGTTGATGCGGGCCTCGCTGCCCAGATGCAGCCAGTCTGCCAGCGGGATGATGGCAGTATCTGAAACGCTGGCAAGGCAGGCACAGATCATGCCTTCGGTCAACTCCTCCGGCGTGCAGCGCAGATACCGGCAGGCGTAGGCTACGTCCTCGGCGCTGGCGTTGCTGCGCCAACCCTCGGTGGTCACGTTATCGTGGGTGCCTGTATACACCACACTGTTGCGGGGGTAGGTGTGGGGCAGGTAGTTGCCCGACTCCCGGCTGTCGAAGGCAAACTGCATGATCTTCATGCCCGGGTAGCCGCTTTCGGCCAGCATCGCCTTCACCTCCGGGGTCAAGTAGCCCAGATCCTCGGCGATGATATTGCCGCCGCCCAGCGCCTGCTGCATGGCGTGGATAAAGTCCCGGTCGGGGCCGTTTTCCCAGTGACCGCCTGCAGCCGTTGTGTTTTCGGCAGGGATAGAGTAGTAACTCTCGAAACCGCGGAAGTGGTCGATGCGCACCACATCGTAGATAGAGGTGGCATGCTTCATGCGCCGCTTCCACCAGTCAAAGCCGGTGGCCTTGTGGGCAGGCCAATCGTACAGCGGGTTGCCCCACAGCTGTCCGTCTGCCGCAAAGGCATCCGGCGGGCAGCCGGCTACATGAGTCAGGTGCATCTGTCCATCAGTCTGGAACAGCTCCGGGTGGGTCCACAGGTCGCTGGAATCCGGGCTGACGTAGATGGGGATATCGCCCACCAGCAGGACACCTTTGCGGTTGGCATAGGCCTTCAGCGCGTTCCACTGGGTGTAGAAGAAGAACTGCACCGCCTTGTGGTAGCTGATCTGGTCTGCCAACCGTGCCTTTGCGGCGGCAATGACCTCCGGCTCCCGGCAGCGCAGGGCGTCCGGCCAGTCGGCAAGGCCTGCCTGCCCCTGCTCTGCCTTTACGGCCATGAACAGGGCGTAGTCCTCCAGCCAGAAGCTCTGTGCGGTGCAGAAGGCCTCGTAAGCAGGGGAGGGGGCTGCCAGCAGCCGGTCGGCAGCTTTTTTCAGCAGCACCGGGCGCTGGTTGTACAGTGCACCGTAGTCAACGATGCTCACCGGCTGCGCGGCGGGGATCTCTTCGGCGGTCAGATAGCCATCTGCCGCCAGCAGCCGGAAATCGATAAAGTAGGGGTTTCCGGCAAAGGCGGAAAAGCTCTGGTAGGGACTGTCGCCATAGCCGGTAGGGCCGATGGGCAGGATCTGCCAATAAGTCTGCTTTGCCTCGGCCAGAAAATCAACGAATGCGGTCGCTTCACTGCCCAGCGTACCGATGCCAAAAGGCCCCGGCAGGCTGAACACCGGCATCAGAATGCCACTTGCACGCATAACGTGCACCTCCTTAGCCCTTTACAGCACCGGCCACGACACCCTCGATGATGTACTTCTGGCAGGTCATGTAGAGGATAATAATGGGGATGATAGCAATGATGATGCAGGCCATCATGGGGGCCAGCTCCACACGGCCGTAGCCGCCGCGGAAATACTGGATCGCCATGGGGATGGTGCGGTACTTCTTGATATCCAGCACCAGCGTGGGCAGCAGGTAGTCGTTCCACACCCACATGGTCTCCAGAATAGCAGTGGAGATCATGGTAGGCTTCAGGATGGGAAACACGACCTTGAAGAAGATCTGGATGGGGTTGCAGCCGTCGATCATGGCTGCTTCCTCGATCTCCATGGGCACGCTCTTCATAAAGCCGGTAAACATGAACACGGCCAGACCGGCGCCGAAGCCCAGATAGATGATGCAGATGTTCCAAGGGTTGTTCAGGTTCAGACGGTCAGCGGTCTTGGACAGGGTGAACATGACCATCTGGAAGGGAACGACCATGGAGAACACGATCAGCAGGTTCATGAACTTGCTCAGCTTGTTGTTCACGCGGGTCAGGTACCAACCGGTCATGGAGCAGCACAGCAGGATCAGCACCACGCTGGTGATAGTAATCAGAAGGCTGTAACCCATGCTGGAAAGGAAGTTCATCTTGGTCACGCCGTAAACGTAGTTGCGCAGTCCGGCAAAGGTCTCGGCGGTGGGCAGACGGAACACCGTAGAGGTGGTAAAGCTACCCTCGGTTTTCAAGCTGTTCAGCAGGATCAGCACGATGGGGTAGATCCACAGCAGGCAGAGGAGAACCATTACAACAACAAGGATGACATCCCAAGTTCTTTTCTGTTTCGACATTACTGCTGCACCTCCTTAGAGCGGGTAAAGTGGAGCTGGATCAGCGAGATGACCACCACGATCAGGAAGAACACAACAGCCTTTGCCTGACCAATGCCCTTCCACTGTGCACCGGAGCGGCCGTAGAAGGTGTTGTAGATGTTCAGTGCCAGCATTTCACTGGCGTTGGCGGGTTCGCCTGCGGTCAGAGCCACGTTCTGGTCGAACAGCTTGAAGCTGTTGGTCAGGGTCAGGAAGGTGCAGATGGTCACGCTGGGCATGACCATGGGGATCTTGATCTTGAACAGGATCTCGCGGTCGTTGGCACCGTCGATCTTAGCGGCCTCGATCAGGTCGCCGGGCACGCTCTGCAGGCCGGCCACATAGATGATCATCATGTAGCCGATCTGCTGCCAGCACATCAGGATGACCAGACCGACAAAACCGGCCTTGGCATCCAGAGCCAGCAGAGGCTTCTGCAGGTTCGCCAGCACGCCGTTGAGCAGGATCTGCCAGATGTAGCCCAGCAGGATGCCGCCGATCAGGTTGGGCATGAAGAACACGGTACGGAAGATGTTGGTGCCCTTGATGCCGCGGGTCAGCACCAGCGCAATTGCAAAGGCGCACACATTGATGAGCACAGTGCTCACCACGGTAAAGACCGCCGTAAAGCCAAAGGCGTGCAGGAAGGTGGAATCCTGAAATACCGAGAGGTAGTTCTGGATGCCTACAAAGGTGGTCTTGGAAACGGTAGTGAACCGCTGGAAGGACAGATAAACGCCCCAGATAAAGGGCCAGATGAAGCCGATAATAAAGGCGACCAGAGTAGGCAGCACAAATATCGGCCAGTATTTACTAATGGCTTTTTGCATGATATACCTCCTGAGGGAGCTGTCTGATAAAAAAGGAAAGGAGGCGGGCGAACTTTTCGCCCGCCTCCCTTTTTAATTCCTAGGGAGATCTCCGGTCAAAGGCTTAGCCGTTAGCCAGCTTGTACTCCTTGGCCCAGCCATCCACAAATGCGGTGACAACATCGTCCCACTTGCCGGTGCCTGCTGCGTATGCAGTCAGAGCGCTGCCCACGCCGTTCTTCCACTCCTCGGAAGGCATGGTGGAGAAGCACCAGTCAACACTGGTCTTGCCGTCGGCCACATACTGGTTTGCAATGGTGATCAGGGGGTTGGTGGAGTCCTTAGCCTTCTTGAAGGGGATGACGAAGCCCATCTTGTCAGCCATCGCGCTGGTGCCGGCCTCAGAGGTGACACACCAGTACAGGAAGTCCAGAGTAGCCTGAATGTCGGCCTCGGAAGCGGTGTTGTTGACACACCAGAAGTTCTCGGAACCGGTGCACAGGCCCTGATTCTCCTCGCCGTCCACGCCGATGTAGATGGGCAGCATACCCAGGTTGTCGTCGCCCAGATCCTTCACGTCATTGTAAGCCCAAGTGCCGTTCTGGTAGAACACAGCCTTCTTGCCCACAAACTCAGCCACAGCGTCGTCGCCGGTCTTGGAAGCCAGCAGGGTAGGATCGCAGGTGGAATCGGTGATGTACAGATCCCAGATCTGCTTGTAGTTGTCCAGATAGGTGCCCTTGATGGCGTCGGTGGAGCCGATGCCGTCTGCCTTGTACTCGTAGTAGATGGGCAGGTTTGCCAGATGGGTCTTGAAGCGCCAGTCAGAAGAACCGTCCATGCCAGCGGAGGTGAAAGCACCGTCCACGCCCAGCTCAGCCTTACGAGCCTGAATGTCATCAGCGACCTTCTTCAGGTCGGCAAAGCCCTTGATGTCCTCCTGCTTGTAACCGGCAGCGGTCAGCAGTTCCTTGTTGTAGATGATGCCGTAGGTCTCAATGACGTATGCAATGCTGGTAACAGCATCGCCGTCCTTCAGTGCAAAGGAATCGCTGGTCAGCTCGCCGTACAGCTGGCTGCCGGACAGGTCGTAGCAGTAATCCTTCCAGTTTGCCAGACCAACAGGGCCGTTCACCTGGAACAGGGTGGGAGCCTCGCTCTTCTCCATCTCGCTCATCAGGGTGGTCTCGTACTGGCCGGAAGCGGCGGTGACAACGGTCACAGGCACGCCGGTCTCCTTGGTGTACTCAGCGGCCAGATCCTGCCAATCCTGATCCTGCTCGGGCTTGAAGTTCAGGTAATAGACCTTGCCGTCTGCCTTTGCAGCGGTGCTGGAAGCAGCGGTAGAACTGGCAGCAGAGGAAGCGGTGCTGCTGGAAGAGCCGCCGCAGGCAGCCAGACCCAGAGCAGCGGCAGAAACGCCAGCGGCCTTCAGGAAGTTACGACGAGTGATCATCTTTTTCATAATAAGTTCTCCTTCTTATTAAAATTACAGATCAACTATATACTCTCCGTCCTTCGACGGAGGGAATACAAAATTTAAATTGCCCTTACGCTTTCGCCCTGCTGCAATTCCGGCTGCAGGGTCACGGTCTGGGCAGGGGAGCCATGCTCGATCTGCCGCACCAGCAACTCGATGCTTTGCAGCGCGATCTGCTCGCTGGGCTGGACAATGGTGGTCATCACCGGCACGCAGTAGCGGGACATCGTGATGCCGTCAAAGCCGATCACCGAAACATCCTCCGGTACCCGCAGCCCGGCGCTTACCAGCGCCCGGATGGCGCCAAAGGCGATGACATCGCTCATGGCGAAGAGGGCGGTGAACTCTGCCCGTCGGGCCAGCAGACTGTTCATGGCGTGGTAGGCGGATTCAAAATCGTAGTTGGACAGGCCGTACAGCTTATCGTTGAACAGGATGCCTGCATCCTCCATGGCCTGCTGTGCACCTTTGCGGCGCATCAGGCTGGGGTAGCTGGTCACCGGACCGCCCAAAACGGCGATCTTGCGGTGCCCCTGCCGGATCAGGTAGTCCACAGCGGTATAGGCCGCTGCCCGGTCATCTACGCCCACCATGGAAAGGTTGGGAAAGTCCAGCTCGTCCGTGACCAGCGTAGTGAGCACTGAGGGAACATTGATACGGTCGAAGCCCCGCTGGAAGTTGGCTACGCTGCCGCCTAAGAAGATGATGCCTTTGGGCTTGATCTCCCGCAGGATCTTTTCGGCGGCGTCGATCTCGTTGGCGTTCTCGTCCAAGTAAGAGACGATGCCGTTGTATCCGTACAGGGTGGCGGCACGCTGAAGCTGCACCAGAAAATCCGAGAAGAAAATATTCCGGGTGCCTTTTACTACGAACACCAGACTGCGGGACTGCTGAATCTTCAGCTGTCGGGCGTTGGTGTTGGGCACAAACCCGGCCTCCCGCATCACCTTCAGAACGTGCTCCTTGGTCTCCGGGCGGACATCCGGCCTGTCGTTGATCACACGGGAGATGGTGCTGACAGAGCAACCGCTGATCCGTGCGATGTCCTTGATGGTCAGGTTTGCCATGTCGGCGGGCCTCACTTTCTGAAAGTGTTTCGGGAACGTTGTCGGGAACGTTCCCAGCGACATTAGTATGGCACATTCTGTATAAAAAATCAATAAGTGTGATACAACTTTGTACAAGGTGTGCAATGCCGCCCCTCGCATTTGTGCAGTTTGATTTGCGTGCAGAGCAGCAAATCTGAAAATACCGAAAATTCCCGGTACAAGTCAAAAACGACCGGAAATTATCGTACCGGTTTGTAACTTTTTGCGCGAAAAACGCTTCCCGGTACACAGCTGAATGTGCTATACTATGTGAAAAAAGGAGAGGGGGCAAAATGTTATGATCTTATCCTTACAGGGTTGCATGGCAGTGGGAAAGACCACGGCAGCCCGCTATCTGGAACAGCACTGCCAACAGGTACAGGTTTGTTTTGAGGACAACGCTGCCGTCCTTGCAGAGATAAAGCAGCGTGGGTTGAATAAGAACAGCTATGCGGACTATCTGGAGATCCAACGGCTTTTTTGCGCAATGAGCTGCGCCGCGGGCAGAAAGCAAAAAAATACCCCCACGCCGTGATGGATTTCGGCGCGGAGGAGATTGAGTTCTACACCTTGAACTACCCCAAGAGCAGGGGGCTGGAGTGGGAGATGGAAGCGATCCGGCAGGCTTTAGCCCCGGAGCTTGCAGCGGTGCAGGCTTGTATGCCGGAGCACATTCTGTTTCTGGACGCTTCCGAAGCCGTCCTGCGTGCCCGTAAAGCGGGAGATGCCACCCGTTCCCGGGAATTCTTTGCGTATTACCTGAACCATCTTCTGTCGCTGAAACGGGAATGGTTCCGGGAAAAGAAAAACGTAACATTTCTTTCTACCGACGGGCTGACCGCTCGGCAGGTGGGGGAGAAGGTAAAACATTGGTGTGAACAGTATATCTAACGCAAGCAAAAAAGCGCTCTCACCTTGTCATCGGTGAGAGCGCTCTGCTGATTGCTGATTATTTTGATCGGGTTGGTTCTTTAAAGATTAGTCGCTGACGTAGGGCATCAGAGCAACGTGACGAGCACGCTTGATGGCGATGGTCAGTGCGCGCTGATGGTAAGCGCAGGTGCCGGTCACACGGCGGGGAATGATCTTAGCACGCTCAGAGACGTACTTACGCAGACGGGGCACGTCCTTGTAATCGATGGTGTCGATGCGATCGACACAGAAGCTGCAAACCTTCTTGCGGCCGCGACGCATGGGGCGTGCGGGGCGAGAGCCTTCGGTTCTTTCAAAAGCCATTGCTTATTACCTCCTATTGGATTTTTAACGGATGGACCGTTTCGTGTCAGAACGGCAGGTCATCGCTGTCATCAATGACGGCGAAGTCGTCGGCATTGCCGGCAGAGTAGCTGGGAGCTGCCTCCACAGCAGCCGGACGGGCAGGCGCTGCGTTCTGGTAGGACGGAGCGGCATTCTGATAGCCGTTTCCGTCACCTGCATTGCTGCTCTTGGGGCCTGCAAAGTTGATGTTGTTGGCAACCACTTCAACGGCAGTGCGGTTTGCGCCGGTCTTATCCTGATACTGACGGGACTGCAAACGGCCGTCCACAACGATCAGGGAACCTTTTTGGAAATAGCGGCAGACGAATTCGGCCTGCCGATCCCATGCAACCACATCGATCCAGTCCGCCACGCTCTGCCCATTGGCATCGCGGCGCCCGCGGTCGCAGGCAATGCGGAACGAAGCAACGTTCTTGCCGGTAGTGGTCTGACGCATTTCAGGGTCACGCGCAAGGCGACCCATGATAGCAACAACATTCAACATAGTACGGTTTCCCTTTCTGTCACAGAAGAATTACTCCTCGTGAGCAATGATCAGGCTGCGCATAACGCCTTCAGTGATCTTGTACACACGGTCCAGCTCAGCGGGGAAGCTGGGCTCGCTGGTGAAGTTGATCACGGTGTAGACGCCCTCTTCCTCGTCGTTGATGGGGTAGGCCAGACGGCGCTTGCCCCACTCGTCGATAGAATCGATCGTACCGTTAGCCTCGATCAGGGACTTGAACTTACCCACCAGAGCGGCGGAAGCCTCCTCATCGAGAGCGGCGCTGGTAATCAGCATGGTTTCGTACTTTGCCATTTTTGTAGCACCTCCTTTTGGACTTGAGGGCCCTGCGGATCTGCAAGGCCAAGGGTACACAGGCTGCGGTATCGCGGCCTGTGTGGTGTGTCTGTTCAGACAGCAATTTATTATAGCAAGCTTCTTTACTTCTGTCAAGCTTTTTTGACAAAAAGAACGATAAAAAATGTTTTGCATTTTTTGGTAAAAAGGACTATAATGTAAACGCTTTCCCTGCAATATGGCAGGGCCGGGGCTCCGGCAGTGGCAGGGAAGCGGGAAAAATTAAAGGAGGATAATCCATGTATTCGTTGTTTCGAGATCTGGCAATCATAATCCTGAGCGCGAAATTCTTCGGACTGGTGGCGCGTAAGTGCAAGGCTCCGCAGGTGGTGGGTGAGATCATCGCCGGCCTGCTTATCGGTCCCTGCGTGCTGAACCTGGTGCAGATCAGCGACTCCATCTCCATCTTTGCAGAGATCGGCGTTGTGATGCTCATGTTCACCACCGGCCTCGGCACCAACCTGAAAGAGCTGATCAAGGCAGGCCCCATCGCCACCCTGATCGCTACCGTTGGCGTGGCTGTGCCTCTGGTGGGCGGCACCTTATTATATGGTGCGTTCTACGGCTTTGCCGCAGTTGGCAGCCCGGAGTTCTACCGGGCGCTGTTCATCGGCACCATTATGACCGCTACCAGTGTGTCCATCACGGTGGCGACCTTGCAGGAGCTTGGGCACCTGAAGAGTTTTTTGGGCACGACTATCGTCAGTGCCGCTGTCATTGATGATGTCATCGGCATCGTGGTGCTCACCTGTGTGCTGGGCGCCAGCAGCGGCACCGGTACGGGTCTGGGCAAGGTGCTGTTCAACACTCTGCTGTTCTTTGCCACCGCACTGGGCGTTGGCCTTGTGGTACACTACGCCATGAAATGGCTGGATCAGCGCAACCCCCATACCCAGCGTATCACCATCGTGAGCATGGCCTTCTGCTTTGCCATGGCCTACATTGCTGAGGAGTACTTCGGCATCGCCGATATCACCGGCGCTTACATTGCAGGTATCGTGCTGTGCACCATGGATGACGCACCCTATGTGGAGCGCCGGGTGGATATCAGCAACTACGTTATCTTTGCGCCGATCTTCTTTGCCTCCATCGGCCTCAAGACCGATATCAGCGGCCTGACCCCGGAGATTTTACTCTTCTGCGTCTGCTTCGTGGTTGTGGCACTGATCACCAAGATCATCGGCTGCGGTCTGGCAGCAAAGATCTGCCGCTTCAACTGGGACGATTCCCTGAAGGTCGGCGTCGGTATGATGACCCGCGGCGAGGTGGCACTGATCGTGGCACAGAAGGGCTTGGCCATCGGTGTGGTAGACCCGGTCTACTTTACCGCTGTGATCCTGCTGATCGTGGTGTCCAGCGTGGCTACCCCGCTGGCACTCAAGGCCATGTTCACCAAGCGTCCGCCCGTGCCGCATCCCAGTCAGGCAAACTAAATCAGGAATTTGATTTTCATGTTTAGGGTTCAGAATCGCCTGCGGGCGTTTCTGAACCCTTTTTTCATCTGTAAAAATATATGCAAAAACGGGGCTGCTGCACATGGTTTCGTGCAACAGCCCCGTTTTTATTGTTTACGCAGTATATATTTACAGCGTCTTGCAGAACTCCTTCAGGTAGGCGCGGAACTCCTCGCCGATCTCAGGATGCTGCAATGCCAGCTCCACCTGCGCCTCCACGACCTTGAGCTTATTGCCCATGTCGTAGTGCTTGCCGGTGAACTCCACGGCGGTCATGCCGCCGCGGGTACGGGCATACTCTGCCATGGCATCGGTCAGCTGGATCTCGCCACCGGCACCGGGCTTGGTGTGGGCAAGGATCTCGTAGATCTCCGGGGTCAGCAGCACACGACCCAGAATGGAATAGTTGCTGAACTCCTGCCCCTTCTTGGGCTTCTCGATCATATCGTCCACAAAGAAGTAGTTGTCGTGGATGGGAGTGGTCTTTAAGCTGCAATAGCGGCTCACGTCCTCCCAAGGCACAGCGGACACGCCGGCAACCGGGCGGCCGAACTCCTCGTAGGCGCGGATCAGCTGGGCGCAGACCGGATCCTCGCCCCAGATCACGTCATCGCCATAAATGACCACAAAGGGATCATCGCCGGTAAAGGCCTTGGCGGTGTTGACCGCGTGACCCAGACCCAGCGTCTCCTTCTGGCGCACAAACAGGATGTTGGCCATATTGGCGATGCCCAGACACTCCTCCAGCATCTTTTCCTTGCCGGGCTTTGCCAGCTTTTCCTCCAGCTCGGGGCTGCGGTCAAAATGATCCTCAATAATGCTCTGGTTGCGGCCCAGAATGATCAGGATATCTGTAATACCGGAGCGGACGGCCTCCTCCACCAGATACTGGATGGCGGGCTTATCCACGATGGGCAGCATTCCCTTGGGCATTGCCTTGGTGGCGGGCAGTACGCGGGTGCCAAGACCCGCAGCCGGAATAACGGCTTTGGTGACTTTTTTCATAATGATTCTCCCATGTTCTCATTTTATGCACGGTGAACCGCGCTTTTCAGCAGGATCCCCATCCTGCATGAACCGTTATCAGATAAAGGTGCCTACCAGTGCGTTCAGGTCCGGCCCCAGCAGCATGGAGCAAAGGCTGCCTACTAGCATCAGCAGGATGAACGCTCCGATGCAGGCTGCAAAGCTGACACCGCCCTGTGCGTTCAGCACGGCGCGGCGCTGCTCCGGGTCCGGGAACTCGGCACGGATGCGGCGGATGCGTGCCGCTGCGCTGCGGCGGTAGAGCCACTTGCCATACAGCCCCCGCACCAGCATCAGTGCAAAACTGAGAAGGGACATGACGCGGCTCAACACTACCAGCATAGAGGCGCTGATCCCGGCGGTCAGGGGGCTGCCGGTGGTCTGCATCATACTGATTAAGGTGGGGATGAACAGCAGCAGTTCTGCGGCCAGAAAGCCGAAGGCGGGCTTCCACGCCTTGCGGTAGAAAAAGTAGAACGGGCCGAACAGCAGCGCTGAAAAACTCATGGAGATCTTGGAGTGACGCAGCTGCATCTGGCTGTAATCGTTCAGGTAGACCGGCGCGGCTGTGCCGATAAAATCCACCCAGTCCTGATAGGGGACGCCGTCGATCAGTTCATCCTTGCCAAAGGCGGCGCGCACATTGCGGTGCACCGGGTCAACGACCTTCTCGGTAAAATTACGGTACATTTCGTCCCGGTACATCCTGCTGTAATCAAAATCCCGGTTCTGCTCGGCGCTGGCGGCAGCACGGTCGTTGGGCTGTTCTGCGCTCTCAGGGGGCAGGGCAGCGCCGCAGCAGCGGCAGACATTCTCGCTGCGCAGGGTGCGCTCCCCGCAGGTGGGACAGGTGCGCAGCTGCGCATCCTGATAAGGAAACTTCCATTCATAGCCTGCGCCATGGGCAGGGGCGTGGATGCACAGACCCATCTTCTCGTAACAGGTGCGGTGATAGGGTGCACCGCAGTCCGGGCAGACCACGATGTCGTCCTGAAGGGTCAGCGGCTTGCCGCAGCCCTCACAGGGACAGCCATAATATTTCGGCATGATATCCTCCTGTGAAATCGATCATACTGGTATTATACTCCCCCGGGTATGAAAAGAAAAGGTGAAAATCTTTAAAAATCCGGCAAGATAGTATTTTTCCTCTTTACTTTATCACAGATTCTCGGTATACTAATGAAGTATCTGTGTATAAACTGTGTCTTTTGGCGGAGCAGAAAATGCGCGTTGCGCGTGCGTTTTGCACCCTGCCGGGGACATTATTGTTATGATGTAAACCCTTGAACGAGAGGAACTTAGAGAATGATCACGACTGATGAACTGAAAGTGCAGTTGGCCGAGCACGCCAAGGCCGTTAAGGACCTGGAGGAAGCACTGGCCATTGAAGCAAGCCGCAAGCGTGTGCAGGAGCTGGAGCACACCATGTCCCGCCCCGGCTTTTACGATGATGCAGAACTGAGCAAGAAGGTCTTTGACGAGGTCGGCGACCTGAAGGGCAAGCTGAACCGCTTTGAAAAGCTGCAGGGCCTGTACGATGACGCTGAGACCATGCTGGAGATGCTGGACGAGGAGTACGACCCCGCCATGATCCCCGAGGCCGAGGAGTCGGTCAACGCCGTGGGCAAGGCTGTGGACGAGCTGCAGCTGATGACCATGCTGAACGGCGAGTACGACCACAGCAACGCCATCCTTACCTTCCACGCAGGCACCGGCGGCACCGAGGCACAGGACTGGGCCGAGATGCTGTATCGTATGTATAATAAGTGGGCACAGGCACATGGCATGACCGTGGAGGTGCTGGATTATCAGGACGGCGACGAGGCCGGTCTGAAGAGCGCATCCATGATGGTCAAGGGCGCCAACGCCTACGGTCTGCTTAAGAGCGAGAACGGCGTGCACCGTCTGGTGCGTGTCTCTCCCTTTGACGCCAACGCCCGCCGCCAGACCAGCTTTGCCTCTCTGGAGGTTATGCCCGAGCTGGACAACACCATTCAGGTGAACATCCGCCCCGAGGATATCGAAATGCAGGTGTACCGCTCCTCCGGCGCCGGCGGCCAGCACATCAATAAGACCTCCTCTGCTGTCCGTCTGATCCACAAGCCCACCGGCATCGTGGTCAACTGCCAGACCCAGCGCAGCCAGTTCCAGAACCGTGACTACGCCATGGAAATGCTG
>ENA-UOJD01000060-UOJD01000060.1-human-gut-metagenome-genome-assembly--contig:-P48-NODE-60-length-186074-cov-39.792070_pt1 | contig 186074 bp, 166 predicted proteins | sample MGYA00242342_ERZ723889 | MGnify/ENA metagenome assembly ERZ723889 | reverse complement strand
GCGGGAGTAGCTCAGTTGGTAGAGCGCAACCTTGCCAAGGTTGAGGTCGCGAGTTCGAGACTCGTCTCCCGCTCCATTCAAAAGAAGCATTTGCGGTTGTTGCAGATGATTCACTCAAAGACGCGGGAGTAGCTCAGTTGGTAGAGCGCAACCTTGCCAAGGTTGAGGTCGCGAGTTCGAGACTCGTCTCCCGCTCCAATTTCTTCCCCAGACGATTTACGATTGAGAGCCCTCATTGTTCGTGGGACAATGCCTTTGTTCGAGTCTAATCGTTTTTTCCAATGTCGCTTTCCCATCGTGCCTATTGCGGGCGCTTCGCCCCTTCTCCAACCGGCCCGCTTCACTTCGGCAGTCTTGTCTGCGCATTGGCTTCGTTCCTGGACGCTCGAGCTCACAACGGCACATGGCTGATTCGCATCGAAGACATTGATCCGCCTCGCGACATTCCTGGAGCAGACGAAGCCATCATCAGGACGCTGACCCAACTTGGCATGGTTTCTGACATCCCGGTCGTCTGGCAGAGCAGACGCTACGAGCTCTATGAACAAGCGCTAGGAAAACTTTCCCATCAGGGACTCGTCTACGGATGCGCGTGTTCGCGCAAAGAGATCGCTGTCGCGCAGGCCAGGCTCGGTTTACCCTCTCATGTTTACCCCGGAACGTGCCGCAACGGAACACACGGCAAACCGCCCCGATCGCTCCGCGTTCGCACTTTCGATGAAGTCGTCAGTTTTGTCGATCGTCGTTGCGGTCACTTTTCTGAGAACCTTGAGCATGACGTCGGGGATTTCGTTATCAAGCGAGCCGACGGCCTATGGGCCTACCAACTTGCCGTTGTCGTTGACGATGCCCAACAAGGCGTCACCGATATTGTTCGCGGCGAAGACCTCTTGAACAACACCCCGCGTCAAATCTACCTGCAAAGGAAACTGGGACTTTCCATACCTCGGTATCTTCATATCGCCTTGGCACTTGATGCTCATGGGCAAAAGCTTTCCAAGCAAACCCATGCCCCGGCAATTGACAATGAAGATCCAATGGATCTGTTAAACGCCGCCGCTCTTCATCTAGGTCTCGGTGCCTTGGGTGCAAAAACGCCGCAGGCGTTTTACGCTGCGGCGCAAAAAAGCTGGTCAGAAAAATATCTCCACTGAGGATTATTCTTTCCAAGGCACCGGGTGCGGAAAGATTCGATTCAAAAGCGCACGAATCAGCACACTCTCATCGTCACCGGGTGTACCGAAGGTAGCCTCGGGCAATTTCTCGCTTGCATGCGCTTCGTAACGGTTGCCATGCACCAAGCGAACATATTCCAGCTTACCTTCAACAATGCGATCGTTCCAGCCTCCGACAGAGAAGTCGAACTTCAGACAACGCGTGCAACTGTCGTCAAACGTTTTTACTTCACGCACTTTAAAACCCTGCTCGCGAAGCAACTGACGCACAGACAACCGCAGGGATTCGTTTCCGTGCGGCGTCACGCTCACACACACTTCCTGAGCGGCACTGTCGTCAAAACGATATTCGTAAGGACTCTGGCCTCCGAATTGCTGGCACGCTGCCAAAGCAATCGTCACGACGGGAACTAGGAATTTAAGTACTCTGCGCATGCAGTTCATCAAACTCGTAAATGAACGAAAGCGGATATTACAGCGTCCAGGAAACGGATGCGCGATCAGAATTTGAACTAACGTTCAGATCACTCGCAATTATGCCGCACGTGTAAGCGTCGTTATATGCGCAATCGCGCTTCTTGCCAAACTGCGAATGTCGTATCCCCCTTCCAAAATACTGACGAGTCGCCCACCGCAGACAGCACGAGCCACACGCATGACCTCAATGGTCATAAAAGAATAATCGAATTCGGTGAGCTTAAAGAGCGCTTGCTTCTCGTCGCGATGTGCATCAAACCCCGCACTCACGAGAATCAGATCGGGCTTAAACATCAAAAGCTTGGGAATCCAAACATCGTTGACAACCTTGAGCACATCTGCCCCGTCGCTGCCTTCCGGCATCGGCGCATTGACGATATTGCTCGCCTGAGCAGGCTGCAATCCGAACGGAAATGCTGTTTCTTGATAGAGACTGAAAAGCGCTATGCGATCGTCTCCCTTGATGATATCTTCCGTCCCGTCAGCCCGATGCACGTCGAAATCAACAATTGCCACGCGCTTGAGTCCCAGTACGTCCAAAGCATGAAGCGCCGCACAGGCCACGGAGTTGATCAGACAAAAGCCGTGCGCAAAATTACGGCCCGCATGGTGTCCGGGCGGACGTACACAAGCAAAGGCATTTCGAATGGTTCCGGCACAGACTTGTCGTACCGCCTCAATGGCGGCGCCGGCACTTTTGAGTGCGGCTTCAAAACTCAGGGCATTGATGAAAGTGTCTTCGGAAATCTGCTTTTCACCGGTTCTTTGCGCCTCTCGGCTGGCTTGTTCCAGTTCCTGCACATAACTCTTGTCGTGCGCTCGCAGCACATCTTCCATTGACGCCGGCGCACTCGGCAACACAGTGACAACACGCGAAAGCCCCATCGCAATCATGCGGTCTTCAATCGCATCAATGCGTTCGGGGGATTCCGGCGAGTCCGGTCCCTGCTGATAGCTATGACACAAGTCGTGCGTGAAAAATCCGGTGGGCAAATGAGTTGTCCTCTTATGTCCTGATTGTCCTCTATGGGTTTATTTTAGGCTACCAAGCTTGCAAAATACGCAAAAAAGCGCGCTCTCGACTTCCGCCAAAAGCACGCTTTGATACACCGATGCTTCGCCTCAACGAGGCAACAGCCGCTTAGTAGTTCGTCTTGCGAACTTCAAAGAAGCTCTGAGCGTAGTGGCAGACCGGGCAGACATCCGGAGCGGCGTTACCGACGACGATGTGACCGCAAATGCGGCATTCCCACATCGTCATTTCACCCTTTTCAAACACCTGCTTCATCTGAACATTGCTCAGAAGCTTGCGATAACGTTCTTCGTGGGTCTTTTCAATGGCGGCGACCAAACGGAACTTGGCAGCGATTTCCGGGAAGCCTTCTTCTTCGGCAGTCTTCGCAAAACCGGCGTACATATCGGTCCATTCGTAGTTTTCGCCTTCGGCTGCAGCCTGGAGATTGGCTGCCGTGTCGCCGATGCCGCCCAAGAGATCGAACCACAAACGGGCATGTTCCTGTTCGTTGCGAGCGGTCGACAGGAAGATTTCCGCGAGCTGTTCATAGCCTTCGCGGCGGGCAACTTCTGCAAAGTACGTGTACTTGTTGCGGGCCTGAGATTCACCGGCAAATGCGGTGGCAAGGTTTTCAGCCGTCTTAGTGCCCTTCAGGCGGTTGTCGCCGCCCGCAGCAGGAGCTTCCTGGACTTCTTCAAAAACTTCAACACCCTTGTGGCAAAGCGGGCAAACGAAATCAGCGGGCAGCTCATCGCCTTCATAGATGTAGCCGCAAACCTTGCAACGGAACTTCTTCATGGGAGTATCTCCTGCGTTATTCGAGTTGTTTAAAAGCGTCTCCATGCGAAGTGCCGATCTGCCTTTTCTGGTTTTGGGGATACCCGACAAATCGTCGCTTGGAACGCTTACAGTCCTATTGGTTGGCAATTGTAGGCTAAAAACCGGGCAAAACTTCGCTGATAGACAAAAGCAAAGAAGGCTATAGAACCGACCGAACAACAACGCTTAACGAACACCGGAGAGCATGCCTCAGAGAAGCAAAAACCCCGACGAATCGGGGTTTTCGCAGAATCTAGCTGGTGCGGATGGTCGGACTCGAACCGACACGCCTTGCGGCGTCAGAACCTAAATCTGGTGCGTCTACCAATTTCGCCACATCCGCGCAGATCGGAGCGCGCATTGTACCTGAAAGCAGTTCGCTTGCGTGCTCAATTATCAGATCAGATTATTTGCTGCTTTCCTTATCCTGGCAGCAGCACTGGCCTTCGCCGTGGTGATGATGACCTTCACCGCCACAGCAGCATTCGCCTTCACCGTGGTGATGATGACCTTCACCACCGCAGCAGCATTCGCCTTCACCGTGGTGATGGTGGCCCTCGCCGCCACAGCAGCATTCACCCTCATCGTGGTGATGATGTCCGCCACAGCCACACCCGCATTCACCTTCATCGTGATGATGGTGACCGCCACATCCGCAACCGCATTCACCTTCGTCATGATGGTGGTGATGGCCGCCGCAGCCACAGCCGCAACCGCCGTGGTGAGGACGAGGCAACGGAACGGGAGTGAACGGTTCTTGAGCAGCCGTCACTGTCAAACCCACGCTTTCGAGCATGGCCTTGTACTGTTCAATGCCGGCAACTGCAAAGCCGTCTTCGGTCTGTGCAACACGCACACCGCGAGCCGTCAGGGCATAGACGGCTTCCTGCATCAGGTCAAGGTCGCCCGTGACCTTGAAGATCGTTTCCGTCGGAGCTTCGATCTTGTAGAAGCCACCGTTTTCGTCAACGAGAACGTCACCAACCTCCAAAGGACGAACTTCGCCTAAAGCATTTTCGATCGTCTGATCACCGACAACGAAAGTTTCGGGCAGCTTGATACGTTCGAGGAACGCCAGAGCAATTGGCTTGGCACGGTCAAGAATCGGTTTAGCGGGTTCACTGTCGAGCGAAAGAAGTTTCGTGATGCGCATTGTTAGGATTTCTCTAAAGAATGGATTTCAGGAAAAAAATATCGGTACTACGCCGTCGGGCAACGCCGATCTTTTTTTTGAGTGTGCAAAAGTCTAACAGAGGCTGACTGCTTTCTGGTTAATTCAAAATGACGGCCAAAGCGTCGGTTAACCGATCCACCGCCTTCACGTCAAGTCCTTCGATCGGAGTTTTGGGTGCATTGGCTTTGGGAATGATCGCCATGGAAAAACCAAGTTTGGCAGCTTCCTTGAGTCGGTCCTGTCCCCGAGGTATCGGTCGTATTTCGCCGGTTAGGCCGACTTCGCCGAAAATCACGGTGCCCGCCGGCAGGGGGCGATCCGACAGAGAACTCGCCACGGCCATCAAAACCGCCAAATCGCTTGCCGGCTCCGTGATTTTGACGCCGCCCACAGCGTTTACAAACACGTCCTTTTCAAAGCAGGAAATGCCGGCGTGGCGATGCAGCACCGCCAAAAGCATAGCCAGACGCTGCGCGTCCAGCCCGACGCACAAACGTCTCGGTGCGGGCGAATGGGATTCGTCGGCCAGAGCCTGGATTTCCACCAACAGAGGGCGTGAACCCTCCTGGGTCACCATGACGACGCTTCCGGCCACATCGTTACGATGTTCCGAGAGGAAAATGGCCGACGGATTAGAAACGGCGCGCAGACCGCGGTCGGTCATCGCAAAGACGCCGAGTTCGTTGACGGCACCGAAACGATTTTTGAAGGCGCGAATCAGACGGAAGTTGCTGTGGGTGTCGCCTTCAAAATACAAAACCGTATCGACGATGTGCTCAAGCACACGGGGTCCGGCGAGAGCACCGTCCTTTGTCACATGCCCCACGAAGATGAGCGCGGCACCGGTGGTCTTGGCCAATCGAGTCAGTCGAGCCGAACATTCCCGAACCTGCGTAACGCTGCCCGGAGCCGATTCCAGATCCGAGCTGTAGAGCGTTTGAATGGAGTCGATAACAACAAACTGCGGTTTGGAGGCGGAAATCTCAGCCTCAATGCGCTCAAGCTCAATTTCGCTCATGAGCCTCATGCCGCTGGGGTCCAGTCCAATGCGCTGCGCAAGCAAAGCAACCTGCGATGCGGATTCTTCGCCCGACACGTAAAGGGCTGTTTTGCCAAGACGCACCATGCGCGCAAGGACTTGCAGCAACAACGTGGACTTGCCGATGCCGGGGTCGCCGCCGATCAAACCCACGCCGCCGGGAACCAGCCCGCCGCCGGTCACGCGATCAAACTCGCCGATGCCGGTCAGAATGCGCGGGACTTCACTCGCCTGAACCTCGGAAAGATCAACCACACCTTCGCCGTCGGCCAGAGACGTCTGACGACGCGAGGCGGCAAAACGGGACTGAGAAGCCGTCGGTTCACGGAACTCACGCATTGTGTTCCAGGCGCCGCAGTGCGGGCATTTACCTTGCCATTTGACAGTAGAGCCGCCGCATTCGGAACAAACGTAATGGGTTCTTGCTTTTGCCATCGAGCGAGTCGCTTAGTCGGAGATCACGGGAACGCGGCTGGCCACGGCGCAAAGCAATTCGTATCCGATCGTGCCGCAGCGGCTTGCCAAGTCGTTGACGGAAATGTGTTCCCCCCACAATTCCACACGACTGCCTACGCGGGCTTGCGGAATATCGGTGACGTCAATGGTGAGCATGTCCATCGAGACGGCACCGGCCAGGGGAGCGATCTTGCCTTCCACCCAGGTCGGAGAGCCGTCGGGCATGGAACGCGGATAACCATCGGCGTAACCGCAGGCAACCACCGCCAGGCGCGTCGGGCGCTTCGCTATCCAACGGCTGCCGTATCCCACGGCCTCTCCCGGCTCAATTTCACGCACGGCAATGATGTCCGCGCTCAGTGTCATCGCGGGTTTCAAGCCGAGCTGCTCGGAAGTCACGGAAGCGTCAGGACTCACACCGTAGAGAACGATGCCGCCGCGCACACCAACGCCGCCCACCTGCGGGTGCAAAAGCGTCGCAGCGGAATTGGCCATGCAAGCGTCGTAGTCCGCCAAAAGCGGCTTCATGCGCTCGAGCTGCTTGGCAACCGTCACCGGCCCTTTGCCGTCGAAGCCCTGTTCGGCATTGGCAAAGTGCGTCACGATGTCAACAACCTTGACTCCTTCGATGGCGTTGATTTCTTCAATCACGGCCGCTGCCTGATCGGGCAGAAAACCCAAACGGTTCATGCCGGAATTGACCTTCAGGTGGACCTTGAGGTTGGTGTGGCTCGTTTTCTTAAGCAGTTCAATCTGCCAGCGGGAGTGCACCACGGGCTCGACGTCGAGCCGTTCAAGTTCTGCAATATCTCCTTCGTCGAAAAAACCCTCGATCATGAGGATTCGCTTTGTCCATCCGGCCGCTCGCGCTCTCTGCGCTTCCCGCACTTCAATCAGCGCCAGACCGTCGGCCTGCGCAAAGCCTCTGACGGCGTTTTCCAACCCGTGTCCGTAGGCATTGGCCTTGACGACCGCCCAAAGCGTACGTCCCTGCGCCGCCTCCCTCATGCGGGCGATGTTGTGCTGCAGTGCCTCGAGGTGAATCAGTACGGAAATTGGTCTTGGCATTTACTTCTCGATGTTTTCTCGGAAGGCGTCAGAAGCCTCCCGCTTTGCTCTGTATCAGTCTTTTTTAGTTGCCGGCAACGTTGCTCGGAACTCAAAGCTGAAATCCTACTCGAACGGCACCGAATCGGAAACAGCAGAAGTGCGAATTGCCGAACTTGGCAACACTACGAGGCCTCGGGCAGACAAGTCGCGGAAGCCTTCCATTTCGGGCACTCCGATAACCAGACAGCGTCAAAAGTCACAATTTTTCTTGCTGCCGCTTTCACAGGCTCAATGCTAAACTGCGGCCACGACAATGATCCCGGATGCTCCGTCCGGATTCGTGAGATTCTGACGATATTTTTTATGAAGCGCGGTTTCTACAACATTTTGGCTGCACAGTTCCTATCGAGTCTTGCAGACAACGCACTGCTGATCGCCGCCATTGCGCTTTTGGCCAGCATTCAGGCACCAGACTGGATGACGCCTTTGCTTAAGCTTTTCTTTGTTTTAAGTTATGTGGGACTGGCCGCCTGGGTCGGCATCTTCGCCGATCTGATGCCCAAGGGCCGCGTGATGTTCATCACCAATGCGGTCAAAGTCTTTGGCTGTCTGCTCATGCTTTTCGGCTCCCACCCGCTTCTGTCCTACGCCGTCGTCGGCATCGGCGCAGCAGCATATTCTCCTGCCAAGTACGGCATTCTCACCGAACTTCTTCCACCGGAAAAACTGGTTATCGCCAATGGCTGGATCGAAGGTCTGACAGTCGTATCCATCATTCTGGGCGTTGTGTTGGGCGGCGTTTTGATCAAGCCTGAAGTGGCGGGTTATATCCTTCAAACCTTCCACTTGCCTGCAATCGGTCTGGATACCGATCCTGAAGCGGCTCTCTTTATCGTCGGCATCGTCTACGCACTTGCCGCCGCCGTCAACCTGACGATTCCCGACACAGGCGTTCGTTACGCGCGCCCCAATTTCGAGCCGATCGCCTCCATCAAGAATTTCTTCCAGTCCTGCTCTTTGCTCTGGCACGACAAACTCGGGCAGATCTCACTTTCGGTCACCACGCTCTTTTGGGGCGCGGGCGCCGTGCTTCAGTTTCTCGTATTAAAGTGGGCCGAACAAGCGCTCGGCATGCATCTTTCCGACGGCGCCATTCTTCAGGCTGTGGTGTCAATCGGTATTGCTCTCGGTGCCGTAGGTGCAGCAGCCTTCATACCGCTTAAAAAGTCGCTCGTTGTTCTTCCGATGGGCGTGGCCATGGGGCTCGTCGTGGGCGGCGCAAGCTTCTACGATCAAAATCTCATTCCCGGCGTCGTTGAAATCTTCGGCTTTGAAATCCGCAACGCTGTGATCGGTGCCTGCGGCATCATGATCGCCGTCGGCGTTCTCGCCGGCTTCTTCGTGGTTCCGATGAACGCGCTGCTGCAGCACCGTGGCCACGTGCTCATGAGCGCCGGCCGCTCGATCGCCGTGCAGAACTTCAATGAAAACCTCTCCATCCTTGTGATGCTCGCCGTGTACTCCCTGCTGATTCACCTGGATTTCTCAGTACAGGCCGCCATGGTCATGTTCGGCGCCTTCGTAGCCTTGAGTATGTTCTGCGTCATCCTGCGTCATCGCAGCAATCAGAAAAAAGGCGACAGTCTGCATCTTATCGGCGAGGATGTTCGTCACGAACATCGCATCGAGCATTCCTAACTCGCCTCGAAAAATTTCTCAAGACGCCCGGTTAGCCAGCCGGGCGTTTTTGTTTGGACATTTGAGACTTCGTTGACCGACAGCAAACTGCTTAAGTAGCGCTCCTTGGTCTAATGCCTGCGAAGCATGTGTACGACGTGTCAGCAATGTCCGTGTGATCTGCCGTACCCATGTTTTCTGATGCATTTCAACGATTTGGAAAGGATCGCAACGATGAAAAAGTTGACTTCTTTGATGGTCCTCATGGGCAGCGCCTGCGTCATGAGCTCGGCCTTGGCCGCCAATCCCGCAAAAGTGATGGTGATGCTTGCGCCTGGATTTGAAGAAGGCGAAACGGTCGAAATTTTGGACGTATTGCGCCGCGGCGGCTTCCATGTTGACTCGGTTAGCATTGCTGGCGAACAGGTAAGCGGTGCGCACAAAATCACTATCAAGGCCGACAAGGTGCTCGGCAAAGACCTCAAGGCCTATCAGGGCTACGATATGATCGTTCTGCCGGGCGGCTGGACGGGCGTTGACAACATGATTGCCGACCAGCGCGTACATGAGCTCGTTCGTCACTACGACAAGTCCGGCAAGTGGGTGGCGGCCATGTGCGCCGCTCCCAACGTTCTGGCCAAGGCCGGCGTCATTCAAGGCAAGACCATTACGGCCTATCCCGGTAAAAAGACCGAACCTTTCTACACAGGCGCCACTTATGTACGCGACACAGTCGTGATTGACGGCAAGATGGTCACCAGCCGCGGCCCGGGCACCGCTTTGCCGTTTGCGTTCGCTCTCGTTGATGTTCTGGGCGGCGACAGTGACTTCATCAAAGGACGATTCCTCTACAACGAAATGAAGCTCTGGCCCGATTGGCAGAAAGGAGCTTATCCGGCTCAAGCCAAGAAGTAATTTCGATTTTTCTCCTCAACTCTCAGTCTCCTTCTCTTTGAGCTGTTTGCCGTGCGTAACGTGTTGCGTAGGCAAACAGCTTTTTTTCATTCGTGCGCGCACGCAATCTATTGTTTTCTAATGATTTTTTCAAAAAGCGAGCATTGTCTGACTTCAAGCAAGCTACTTAAGTAACGCCTTGCGGGAAGATTCCCCTGAAACAAAAAGCAACGCAGCTGAAAGCTGACGCAAAAACCGCCAGGAGATTCAAATGCACTCTCTTCTTTCCGTTCTTTGCACAGGCCTGCTACTCGTGACAGCCGTCACCAACGCGGCTGACAACGCGATGCTGGCAGAACGCCACGCCAAGCGAGGCGTAGCTTGCACGAGTTGCCACGTGAAGTCGCCCAATGACAAACCGACCATGACGCAGTGTCTGGCCTGCCACGGCGGCAGCTATGAAAATCTCGCCAAAAAAACCGACGAGAGCGACATCAATCCGCACGCCACCCACATGGGCGAACCGGAATGTTCCGAATGCCATTCCGGCCACAAGCAACCTCGCCTGGTATGCGACAACTGCCACGAATTCACCGACATCAAGGTTCCGTAAGGCCGATCTTTCATTTCCTCTAGGAGAACAAAAATGACATTTAACCGCAGAAGCTTCCTAAAAGCCGGCTTGGCCGCTGCTGTCACCGCTCCCGTTGCGGGCGTTCACGCCGTGGAATACAGCTCCAAGATCAAGTTCGACAAAACGGCCGACGTCGTCATTCTGGGTTACGGCGGTGCCGGTGCCTGTGCCGCCATTGAAGCGCACGATGCGGGCGCCAAGGTCTTGATCCTTGAAAAACTGCCTCAGGGAGGCGGCAACACGGCCGTGTCATCCGGCGGCTTCATGGTGCCGAAGAACGCCGATGAGGCCTATAAGTATCTGAGTGCAACGTTTGAATTCGCCGACAGCGAAAAAGACGATGAACTCGTCAAGACCTTCTGCAAAGAAATCATGGGGGTCAAGGACTTCATCATCGGTTTGAAGCCCGATACCAAGCTGATGGTTTACGGTCACGCCGGCTTCAAATCGCTGCCCGGTTCCGACACAATCGACAAGTACCGTATTCGCGGCAAGAAGCGCGGCGGCGATATGCTCTTTGATCAGTACCGCTATGCTGTTGAAGAAGTCCGCAAGATTGAAGTCATGTACAAAACGCCCGCACTCGAAATCATTCGCCGCAACGGCGAAGTCGTTGGCGTCGTCGCTCAGAGTAACGGCAAGAGAATCAACATCCGTGCCAACCGCGCCGTGATCCTCACGACCGGCGGTTACGAATACGATAAACAAAGCCTGCGAACCTACGCGCTCGGCAAGGACATCCAGGGTCTGGGCTCGCCCGGTAACACCGGCGACGGTCTGCGCATGGCTCAAACCATGGGCGCGCGTCTCTGGCACATGACCTCCTATTCGTGCCCGGTCGGCATGAAGGTCCCCGGTCTGAAGTCCGCTGTGCAGCTCAACATCCTGGCTCCTTCTCACATCTGGGTCGACCAGGACGGCAAGCGATTCGTCAATGAAAAGGGCCTCGATAACCACACCTGCCTGTACGCGGTCAACCAGATGGATCCGATCCGTCACCGTTACCCGCGCATTCCGTGCTACCTGATCATGGACGAAAAGGCCCGCAAGGCAGGCCCCATCTGTGGCGGCGCCACCTCGGGCTACGCTCTGAACCGCGAAAACTACAAGTGGTCGAAGGACAACTCCGCCGAAATCGAAAGCGGCGTGCTGATCAAGGCCGACTCGCTCAAGGAACTCGCCAAGAAGATCAACGTTCCGGGCGAAACACTCGAAGCCACTGTGGCACGTTGGAACAAGGACATCAACAACGGCAAGGACACCGAATTCGGTCGTATCCTCAAGCGCGATCCCAAGGGCAAGACCGCTTTTGCCGGTCGTGAAGCTCCCATCGTTTCCGAACCGCTCGGTGCCGGTCCCTACTACGCCGTTGCTCTTTATCCGACCATGCTCAACACACAGGGCGGCCCGAAGAAGAACGTGCGCGGGCAGGTGATGGATCCGCAGGACAAGCCTATCGCTCGTCTATACGCTGCCGGCGAACTCGGCTCAATGTGGGGCTCCATCTACCAGGGCGCCACCAACAACGCCGAATGCATCGTGTTCGGCCGCATTGCTGGCCGCGCGGCAGCCGCCGAAAAGCCTTGGGCCTAAGTTTCTCTCCTCTCCTGTAAGCCTTCGGGCGCTCTGCTTCCATGCGGGCAGAGCGCCCGATTTCTTTACCGCCGACTCCTACAAAACGCCGCGTTCCAACAGAACCGTAAGAGGAGCCAGCGAAGCGACGTTGTGCACATCGAGTTTGCGATATGCGCCGAGACGATGGACCTGAACCGTGCGTTCGCTGATGCCGAGTTTCAAGGCGATCTGACGATTGAGTTTGCCTTTAGCAACCAACAGAATCACATCGCGTTCTCGTTCCGTGAGTTGAGCGTAGCGCTGCTTCCACTGCGCTTCGTCAATCGGCATGGCTCGTCTGTCGCAGTCTTCCTGCACAACCCAAGCAACGGTTTTGAGCAGTTTTTCCGGATCCACGGGTTTCTGAAGAAAGTCGCGGGCGCCTTCCCGAACGGTGTGTACTGCCATCTCGATGTCGCCGTGCCCCGTAAGGAAAATGATTGGCAAGGGATACTCGCGGCGATTCATCTCATCCTGCAGTTCCAATCCCGATATGCCGGGCATGCGGACATCGAGAATCAGGCATCCCGGACGTGAAGGCATGTCGCTCGTCAGAAATTCTTTTGCACCGGTATAGGAAGCAACATCCCAGCCCTGCCCGACCAAAAGCATTTCCAGAGCGGCGAGCTGATCAACTTCGTCGTCGACCAAACGAATCAGAGGTTTAACCGGCATCTGCGCCATTGTTTGTCTCCGTCAAAGGCAGTCGAATGCGTGCCACCGTACGTCCGGCTTCCCGCACGATTGAAAAATTACCCGAAGCACGCTCAATCAGTGTTCTCACGATCAAGAGACCGAGTCCCAAACCGGATTTTTTGCCCGAACGCAACGGAACGGACGCGTTTTCCAGCGTCTTTGCGTCAGTTTGTCCATTATCGGACACGGCAATTTCGGCGGTGTACTCATGCCGTGTCAGCACAACCTGGACTATGGCCTCGTTTTGTGCCTGACAGGCCTCGGCTCCGTTTTTCATCACATTGGTCAAGCACAGCTCAAACTCCAACGGATTCCAGCAAATCGAAACGTCCTCGGGCGGGCGACGCAGCTCAAACTTCACTTTACGATACCGCATCTGCATCACCGAAACGATCTTCTCAAGAGACAAGCTGAGTTCAATCGGTTCTCTTGTTAGTTCCTCATGCCTTGCATAGCGCCGAACCTGAGTGACGATTGAAGTAATGCGTTCGCATTGTCTGAGCACCAGTTGCACGGTTTTGTCAATAAGCGGACTGTGCTGTTCATCGTCCTGAAGATACCTATCCAAAGCATTACAGCTGTTGGAAATTGCCGACACCGGACCGTTGATCTCATGAGCAAGCAAACTTGACATCGCGCCGATGACGCTCACACGTTCAAACTGCGACAGTCGCTCTTTGGTACTCTGCACTTCCTGCATGGCGTCCTTTTCTTTTTGGATGGATTGCCGTAGCTCACGGGTGCGAACATCGACCAAGTGGCTGACTCTTCGTCCATGCCACATCATGCCGAGAACCGCCATCAAGAATATCGCGATAAAAGGCCAGTATTTCTGTAGGAAGTCGCCGACCGACTGAATTCGTAAATAGGCGTATGGACCCGCCTTGAGCGATTTGTACAATTCATCAACCTTGAGGAAATCCGAAGCCACACCCCAGGCAACTCCGTCTTTCGTAGGCGGCATCGACAGCAAGGCAACGGTAAAGTCACGGCTGGCCTGCCAAGGCGCCATCGTCGTTGCCACAAACGTCCAATTCGGATAGAGCTCCGTTGAACGCAAGCAGGCAAATCGTCCCTCGTTGGGCTTAAGTCCTATCGGGCGGAATTGCGCCACCAAATCCGGCTCTGTTTGCTTTAATTCCTCCACTGTGCAGACACGCGCCAAAGCAATATCGGCACGACCATCCTGAACCGCAAGCAACAGTTTTTTCATTGGCGAACCCGCCGCCACGATTTCCTTGAAAAAGTTGTCAGGATCATATCCCTGAGCGGCAACTTCTCCCAATGGGACATACACGCCGGAAAACCCGCGCTCGAAGTTAGCAGCGGCACGCCTACCTCGCATGTCCGCCACGGTTTTGATCGGAGATTCGTTGGGTACCATAAAAACGGTACCGACGGCTTCGTTGGGATCAGGAGCCAGCGGCGTCGTCATGGTCGCCAAATCCTTCAATCCTCGGCGAAAAACGCGTCGATAAAAACCGGAAGCTCCAATGAAAAATTCAAACTCGTTGTTCCGAACGCCGCGTTCAAGATCTTTGACAAGATAGTTTTGAATCCGAATGTTGTACTGCGGCAGCTTAAGCTGCAAATACTCGAACGTATCCTGAAAGCCTTTTCGTTCCGACGGCGAAAAACTGCTCTCGATATAGCCGATGCGAAGCAGCGGGCGAGCATCAGTTTTAGGTGCGATTTCAGCTGAAAACGAAGGCACCGTAGTCGTCAACAGGCAGGATGCAAAAATCGATACCAAAATCCGCTTAAACAGCATGACAAGAAAAGGCTGATATCCGTTGGAGACAAGCAAGAAATCGAGCAAGCGGAAAATGCCCGTATATCAGGCTATTTTAGCGAAACCAAAGCCTCGTTTATTACTAAGTTCTCATTTTTCTTAAGTTTTATAAATGAGCTTTTATAGCATTCAGTTCCAGACTCTATTCAGCGTCTTTTATCTGTTTTGCTTGTCATTTTTATGGCTTATTTGTGAATCTTTATACCAAACCAATCCAATCTTTTTACCCGACTGACTTTCTCTTTAGCTCTTGACAGCATCAACGATTGATCTGTTATGATAGCCACCGTTGACGTTGTTGTGCACGTCAAATTCGAGAGACTTTTTACCGATTGCGAGAATCCGATATGGCTACCGAGATCCTTACCGTGTCCGATCAGTTTTCCCATTCCGCCCGCCGGAAAGCTGTCTGTACATTCCTACGCAGTTTCGCCGGTTCCGGTGACACCCACTTTCTTTTTTCCCACAGCCCATCAACCGACGGAAAAACCGTTTGGCTTGGCGAATGCGCACCTTCCGACGAGAGTTTTGAAACACTGACGCTCGGTCATGGCATCCACGAAATGATGCATGTAGCGCATACCGATTTTTCAGCCGCTCAAGGCATGCACCACCTCACGCAACGTCTTTTGAATGTCATCGAAGACGTCCGCATTGACAAACTCGGTGAAGAAAAGTCCCCCGCCTACCGTATCTGGCGAGAACATCTTGCCGAGTACCGTGAAGCTGACGGCACGTTGCGCGCGGTTTCTTCGCCCGCTTTGACGCAGTCCCCCATCGAGAGCGTCGTGACATGGCTGCACACGGAGCTAATGGCACACGCGGGTTACCGTTGGGCATTGCGCAATCTCTCGCACACGCGTGATTTGGTAAAACCGATGCCGTCATCGATCAAACGAGTCCTGGTTAAGGAAGCCTTGAAGGTCGTCAAAGCAAATTCCACAAACGATTGTCTCAAAATCGCGAAAAAACTATTCAAGATTCTCACGGATCTCAACGACGAGCAACAAAAGAAACTGTCGTGTGTCCAAGAATTAGATTCCGGGATGACAGCCAGCCTCTTTAGTAAAAACGACATCGGAAGTACTCCGTTGGGCGACCCGATGCAATTTATCGAAAAATTGTTGTCATCACCCGAAAACAACAACGCATCGGGTTCAAAAATGATGCGTCAATCGAGACTCGGAGCTGCTGCAGACTTTTGCGGCAGCGGTATTTGTACCACTCCACCTGAACCGAAATACCGCTTGAATCGCTGGCCGTTGGATGCTGCCGAACTTAAGAACGGAACGCTTCACCGTGAGTTCATTCGGCAATATGAGAAGGCTCGGAAAAGCCTCGGCAGCCTCGTTCAACAATTTTCAAAGCTTCTGAGGACAAAAGATCATTTTGCCGGCTATGGATTAGCAAGGTCCGGAGCTGATCTGCGCGACGACTGGATCGATGCAATTGCCTGTTCCGATTCGCGTCTCTTTGAAGTCGCAGCAACGGGAAGAAGTATTAGTTCGGAAATTTGTGTGCTGCTGGATCGATCGGGTTCCATGGGTGTCTCGACCATGACGGTCGCCAAAGTTGCAGTGAACGCCTTGGTGCGAGCCATTGATCGCATCAAAGGGGCGACTTCACGCGTGGCTCTTTTCCCTGGGTTATGTAATGACCATGTAGCGCTTGTCAAAGAGACACATGAACCGCTCAACTCTCTTGAAAGCAAGTTGCCCTCAATTGACGCGTACGGCTCCACGCCAATTCAGGAGGCTATGTGCTGGGGGCTGGATTCTTTTAAAAATTCTCGGGCCCGTGACAAACTTCTTTTGGTAATCACCGACGGCCGATTCAACGCTCAATACTCGCAGAGCATGGAAGAAAAACTCAAAAGTGCCGGCGTCGAATTCGCCCTGATGTCAATCGGCATCAACAACAGCGATGCAGCAAGAAATCATTTCCTGGTCCACAAGACTGATGAAATCAACCAGGGGCTCCTGCAGTTGATTTCTCGGACTGCTTTTGTGAAAGCGCTTCGCAGATAGAAAAAGTCCCGTACAGTTATCTAGACCTGCCGGGACTGGAATTTTTTAGCCGAAAACTGAAGCTTTAGAGCTCCTCGCCGTATTTTTCAAGGCACTTCTTGAGATGCACCTTTTCTCCGAGATCGTCATAGCATTCAAACGGCTGATGAATCCAGGGGCTGTCCTTGAACGTGATCACGCTGTAATCAGGCTTGAAAACAGAGCAGGCCTTCACCCACAACACGGCAACGCGGATTTCCGTGACTTCCGGATAACACTTGCGAAGATGCGCAACAACGCGGCGGATCGTTTCACCGGAGTCACACAAGTCGTCGACCAACAGAAGCTTCCCCTTGAGCTCTGATACGCCCGTAATGTACTTGGCGATGTCAAGATCGCCCTGTACAGTTCCTGCAGCTTCGCGGTAGGAACTCGTGGTCATAATCGCCAGCGGCTTGCCGTAAATACGGCTAAAAAAGTCCCCGGGACGCATGCCGCCGCGCGCGAGGCACAGCAAAGAATCAAACTGCCAACCGCTTTTGGCCACGCGAGCCACAAGGCGTTCGCAAAGTTCAATATAGGTATTCCAATCAAAATGGGCGTGGGTGGTTTCAGCCATGTCTGCTCAATGAATTGTGGGTTTGGTACGTCAAAAGGCGGAGTCCGCTGGGGAAACCGCCTTTTTGCTCTTAATTGCTGTGCGATTTTAACGCAGGGGCGCGCAGAGGTGAAGCTTCTCGGTCAAAACGCCCCTCTGTTCATAGAACTTACGCGAAGGGATCGTTCAAAAGGATCGTTTGGTTGCGATCCGGGCCTGTGGACACGAGAGCGATCGGGCATCCGGCTACTTCAGAGAGTCGCTGCAGATATTTCTGCGCCGAAACCGGAAGATCTTCCCAACGAGTCACGCCGAATGTGCTTTCGTTCCAGCCTTCGAACTCTTCGTAAACCGGTTCGCAAGCGGCGGCAGCGTCTGCACCATAAGGCATCAGATCGACCCTTTCGCCATTAACGGTGTAACCCACACCAAGCTTGACAGTCTTCATGCCATCGAGCACGTCAAGCTTCATGATGGCGAGCCCTGTGAGACCGTTGATCTGCACAGCGCGGCGAAGTGCGGCACCGTCAAACCAACCGCAGCGACGCGGACGCCCCGTCACGGCACCAAATTCGTTGCCTTTGCGGCGCAGTTCTTCACCCACTTCATCAAGAAGTTCGGTCGGGAACGGACCGGAACCGACACGCGTGCAGTAGGCCTTGGTGATACCGAGCACGTAGCTCAGACGATTGGGACCGACGCCGGCACCAGCGCAAGCCGAACCGGCCACCACGTTCGAGGACGTCACAAAAGGATAGGTGCCGTGGTCAATGTCGAGCATCGTGCCTTGAGCGCCTTCAAAGAGGAACTGCTTGCCCTGATCCATCTGCGCGTTGAGTTCGGCGCTGATGTCGGTCACGAGCGGACGGAGACGTTCGGCATAACCGAGCGTCTTAGCGATCACTTCTTCGGGATCGAGCGGTTCGGCATGCAGATAATTCTTCAGCGTAAAGTTATGCAGATCCATCACAGCACGCACGCGTTCGGCGAAGCGTTCCGGATCGAACAGATCAGCCACTCGCACGCTGCGGCGAGCCACCTTGTCTTCGTAGGCCGGACCGATGCCGCGGCCGGTCGTGCCGATTTTGTTGGCACCGAGCGCGGCTTCTCGGGCATGATCGAGCGCCACGTGGTAGGGCATGATCAGAGGAGCGTTGCCCGAAACGCGAATGCGCGGTTCTGCATCCACCCCGTGGCTCTTGAGTTCTTCGATTTCAGAGAAAAAAGCTTCGGGAGAAAACACGACGCCGTTGCCGAGATAGCAACGAGATGTCGGATGCATAATGCCCGACGGGATCAGACGCAGAATCGTCTTTGCGCCGTTGATCACGAGGGTGTGGCCGGCGTTGTGACCGCCGTTGAAGCGAACGACACCGTCGACGCGCTCGGTGAGCCAATCGACAACTTTGCCCTTGCCTTCGTCACCCCACTGGGCACCGACTACCACGACATTTTTAGACATTGGGACTCCTTCCATCCGGAATTCAGAGGGCCTTGAGTTCAAAGCCCAAAGAGGTTCTAACTAATTCTTTCGTAATCACAAACTGTTCAAGCACGTCCTCGTCACGCTCGCCGGGCAGCAAGCGCACAACGATATGCCCTTCGTCGCGAAGCTTTTCAACCTGTGCTTCCAGGTCGCGGGCTAGCGGTCCGCGTGCGACAACGGCTTGCGGACGATGCGAAGCAGCCACCTGGAGTCCTGCCAGAGCTCGCAGGTATACGGTAAAGCCGCAGGCCGGCCGCGAACGGCCGAATGCCAAACCCACACCATCATAGCGCCCGCCTCTCAAAACCGCCTGAGCATAATTCGGTATGTTCACCGAGAACGTGATGCCCGTGAGGTACTGATAGCCGTGCACGTCACAGAAGTCGACGCTCACTTCATCGGCACCGCAGATGTTTGCCAGCTCGCGAACTTCCCGCAAAGCTGCCTGAATCTCAGGTTTTTGTGGCAGCTCGCGCTCAAGTATATCGAGAACAGAAACATCTCCGAAAGTCCGAAGCAAAAGCTGCAGAGCCTGCTGCACTTCCGGATCGAATCCGACAGCAGCTTCAGCTAACGCAACCGGATCCTTCATGCGAAGTGCCCGCACCACACCGTGCACGCTTTCCTCGGAAATTCGCTCTCCCATCAAGGCGTGCAAAATCGCCATATGGCCGATATCGATATGTACGACGTCAATGCCAAGCTTTTTGAGAGTACGCACTGCCAACGTCATGATCTCGGCATCGGCCTCAATACCGCTGGCGCCGAACAATTCAACGCCGGCGACAACAGGTTCACGGCTTGCCAGCGGGTGCATCGGTCGAGCGTGCAGGCAACTGCCGGCATAACACAGACGACTTACGCCCTTTCGACCCAAAATATGCGCATCGATGCGCGCGCACTGTGGCGTCATGTCGGCACGGATGCCGATTATGCGCCCCGTCCCCGGATCCATGAATTTGAATGTGCTGTTATCCAAATCGCTGCCGCTGCCGGTCAAAAGAGAATCTACGTACTCCACCATCGGCGGCTGAACCAATTCAAAGCCGTGTACCTTAAAAAGGTCGAGGCATTTGCGTCGCATCGACTCGAGTACGCGAGCTTCGCGAGGCAAAATATCCGCGAAATGCTCCGGAATAAGCCAACTGATCATATGTTTTGAACGCTCTTGTCTAAACGGTCAACCTCATCGGCAAAAGCGCTCCTCCCTTATGAAAATTTATGTTTTTTACGCCTCAGGCTCGTCACTTCCAGTAGAGCGTGATCAGCCAGACTGCCGCCAGACCTCCTGCCACCAGCACCGCAGCAATGCGGACAAGTACGGCATCAGGTAAATCTGCGGCTGTCTTAACTGCCTGCTTCCACTTGGCAGGAGCCACCAACGGAAGAATTCCTTCGAAAACCGCCATGAAGCATAGCGCCAGAACGAGAGTTTTCATTGCCGTCGGCCTGTTTTTTTATTCTCCCTTGGAGTTCTTGAGATAATCAAAGAACTCGCCCGAACCGTCAAGAACGATCATATCGGTCGACTTGCCGAAACTCTGTTTGTAAGCTTCGATATTGCGATAGAACTTCGCAAACTCGGGATTGCGGTTGAAGGCTTCGGCATAAACGGCATTGGCCTGAGCGTCCCCCTCACCCTTGATTTCCTGAGCCTGACGATAGGCTTCAGCAAGAATCACTTCGCGTTCACGATCGGCCTGTGCGCGAATGCGCTCGGCTGCCGCTGCACCCTTGCTGCGCTCTTCACTTGCCACGCGCTTGCGTTCGGCTTCCATACGGCGATACACGGACTCGGAAATTTCCGGCGTGAAATCGACGCGCTTCAAACGCACATCCACAATATCGATGCCGATGTCTTGTACGCGAGCCTGCAACCCCTTCTGGATTTCGTTCATGGCCTTTTCACGTTCGCGGGACGTAATCTCGTTGACCGTTCTGCGGTTGACGGTCTGGTTGAGCACATCGCGCAAAAGAGCCGCCACACGGTCCTCGGCAGCGCGTTCATTGCCGATAAAAGACACCCAGTACTTGCGAGGATCTGCAATACGCCAGCGCACGAAACTGTCGATAAGCAGGTTCTTCTTTTCGCTCGTCTGAACCAAGTCGGCATTGGGAGCATCCAACGTCAAGATGCGCTTGTCGAGATAAACAATGTTCTGAAGCGGAGCCGGAAGCTTTACATAAAGCCCAGGTTCGCTTTTAACGTCTTTCAGTTCACCCAGAGCAAACACGAGAGCGTATTCGCGCTCGCCCACCGTATAGAGGCACAGTTCGGCGGCACCCACCGCCACCACGGCAGCAACCAAAAGGGAAGTCAGTTTCTTCATAGTGTTCGTTCCCCCTCAAATCAACGGATGCGCTCGCGCGACAAAGTACGAGAGGCCTCCGGCTGCGGGGATGATTGAGCAGTCGGAGCAGCGGTTACAGCTGTACCGGCTGCGGCATTGTTCTGAGCTTGCGTCTTGGCTGCCGAAGCGCTTTGCTCAAGCAGCTTGTCAAAGGGCAAATACAGGAGATTGCTCGCGCCCTTGGACTCCACAAGCACCTTCTTGGTGTTGCTGTACACGTCGCGCATCGCGTCAATATAGATACGATCGCGCGTGACCTGCGGAGCCTTTTCATATTGTTCAAGCACTTTGCTGAATCGTTCTGCATCGCCTCGTGCGGTCTCAACCACACGAGCCTTGTAGGCTTCGGCCTCCTGATTAAGACGAGAAGCCATACCTCGCGCTACCGGCACCACGGCATTGGCATACGCCTGACCTTCATTGATCTGACGTTCGCGATCCTGCCCCGCCTTAACGGCGTCATTGAAGGCAGCCTGCACTTGCTGCGGGGGCTGAGCGTTTTGTATGGCAACGCTCATTACCTCAATTCCCGTCTGATAACGGTCCAACATCGCCTGCATGGCCACCTGAACGGCAGACGCAATTTCCTGCTTGCTTTCAAAAAGCACCGAGTCCATGGTCTTGCGGCCGACCACTTCACGCATAGCCGATTCGGCGGCGTCAAACACGCTGCGATCCGGATCGCGACTGCGGAAAAGATAATCCTTGGCGGCATGCGGTTTGATGCGGTACTGCACGTTGAACATGACGTCAACGATGTTTTCGTCGTCGGTGAGCATCAGAGCTTCCTTCAAACGCTGCGTCGTACCGCGCATGCCGATTTCGGCTTTACGCACACTCGAAACATCGACAATTTCGACATCCTGCACCGGCCAAGGCAGACGCCAGTTGATACCGGGCGCGCTGTCCTGGGTGTACTTGCCAAACGTCGTCACCACGCCGATCTGGCCTTCGGGAACGATGTAGATGCCGCTGGCAAGCCAAGCAATGGCAGCCACACCGATCAGTCCGGCAATACCTCGAACAGAAAACGATTTCGGATCACGTCCGAAACCGCGGCGGGCGCGGGGCGTTCGCGGAGGCGGCGGCGTTTGATGGTCATCTTGACGCCAAGCAGGTTGTTCTTCCTCCCGAGGCGTTTCGTCGTCGCGACGAGACTGCCATGCGTCCTGGCTTTGACGATTGCCTCGAGGATCCTTTTGCCCACCGAGAATCGAATTGACCATACGGTTGAAATCGTTCCAAAGCTGATCAAGGTCGTTGCCTTCGTTACGGTTGCCCCGACGATCGCTCATATTGTTTCGATCGTTGTCGGAAGCCTGACGATCGGCCTCTTCGCGTCTATTGTTTTCATCATTCGGATCAGGTTGATTCTGATCCTGTCTTTGCTGATTTTCTTGTTCGTCATTGCGGGGTTTGTCAGAGCCCGCAGAACGGCCCCATTGCGGGTCATTGAATGACATGGAAGTATCCCTGTTTCCTGATTTTTCTATCGCATTCGATTCGCCCGAAATCCCTGACGGCAGAGACATCGGGCAACTGTTGCAGTTTAGCATTGAGCCTTGAGGCAACCGAAGGTAAACAACCTTTGTTTAACCGCTTGTTACGAACGCTCACGAAGCAGCCTCAAAAGGCGTTATGCCGTGCCGGAGCGCTTTCTCAGAGAAGTGCTTCTAGCTCCTTGAGCGCCTCGTCGTCGCTTTTGGCTGACGGTCTCTGATCTTCCCAGAATTCAGGTTCACGCGGCACGCTCGCATTCTCTTCACGAACCTTGGCTGCCTCTTGCGCCAAAACCTCGCGCAACAGATCCAGACCGTCTCCGGTCGCAGCACTCATGGTCACCGAGCGAACCGTTCCGTCGGCATTTCGCTGCACGGCCGGTTCCAATCCAGAAAGATCGCACTTGTTGTAAACCACGATTTGGCGAATGTCGTCGGCGCCGATCTGCTTGAGTACGGTTGCCACCGACGCCATCTGCTCTTCGCGCACGGTACTGGCCGAATCCACAACATGAAGAAGAATGTCTGCGTGAACGGTTTCGTCAAGCGTCGATTTAAAGGCTTCCACCAACTGATGCGGAAGTCCTCGGATAAAGCCCACTGTATCGGAAAGTACCACAGTCTGTTCGTCACTCACCCAACAACGTCGCGCTGTTGTATCAAGCGTGGCAAACAATTGATCCGCAGCATAAGCTTTCTCGCGCACCAAACGGTTAAAGAGCGTTGATTTTCCCGCGTTGGTGTAGCCCACAAGACTCACTGTCGGAGTATCGCCCTTCAGGCGGGAGCGTCGTTGCGTATCACGCTGTCGGGAAAGTTTTTTGAGCTGCTCGCGCAACATTTTGACGCGAGCACCAATCATGCGTCGGTCAAGCTCAATCTGCTTCTCGCCGGGACCACCCGTTTTACCAAGACCGCCGCGTTGCCTCTCCAAGTGAGTCCAACCGCGAACCAACCGCGTGGAAAGATGCTCAAGACGAGCAAGCTCCACCTGCAGTCGCCCCTCTTTGCTCTTGGCACGGCGACGAAAGATTTCGAGAATCAGTTCGGTACGATCAAGAACAGGAAGTTCGGTGACGTTAGCAATGTTGCGCTGTTGCGCAGCCGACAGTGCTGCATCGAAAACGATGCAGTCGGCACGGGCGCCTTTGGCAAGCATTTTGATTTCTTCGATCTTGCCGCTGCCCAAATAGGTTGCAGGATCAGGCTTATCGCGTCGGGCCTGAATGAGCCCGACGGGTTCGAGATTGTCGGAACTTACGAGCTCGGTAAGTTCTTCGCCGGCATCGAAATGTCGTTCTCGGCCGACTGCAACCGTCACAAGAAAAGCGCGGGCTGCCTCAGCTTCCCGCGCGCTGTCAAATTGAAATTTTGTCAACTCAGTTGAGAACCTCGCGGGGTTCTGATTGCTGAATGATTAGGGAAGAACCGTACCGGTGTTCGGAATGCTTACGGGACGAGTTGGAACGACCGTGCTGATGGCATGTTTGTAGACCATCTGCGTAACCGTGTTGCGAAGCAAAACAACGTACTGATCAAACGATTCGATCTGCCCCTGCAACTTTATGCCGTTAACAAGATAGATCGAAACCGGAATGTGTTCTTTACGAATCGCGTTCAGAAAAGGATCCTGAAGAAGCTGTCCTCTGCTTGCCATTTTGTATTCTCCGTCACGTCCGGCCCTGCTGCGACGACCTCCCTGTCGAGAAAAGCACTGAACCGGGACATGAAAATTGTTGTTGTGTTGTTATCAGCACACAGACGAACAGCACCAGTCGTTCGTCTGAATGGACTGCTACCAATCTAAAAAGAAGCGGCTGTTATAAAAAGCGCAAGCCGCCAAATGCATCGTAGTGCAGATTGTATCCGCAAGACAGAACGTTTTGGCTCAAAATGTGCGCAAAATGTTGCTGTCCTCGTTCTTTTTCGCAAATCACCCGTGAAAAAGAACAAATCCAGAGATCACTTCTTCTTTTCGTCCTCGGCGTATGGATTGCGATTGGTCTTCAATTCCACACGCAAAGGCGTCCCCGCCAAATTAAACGCATCGCGAAAAACGCCTTCCAAATAGCGTTTGTAGCTGTCGCTTACTGCGTCGAGACTGTTGCCGTGAATGACAATCACGGGCGGGTTCATCCCGCCCTGATGCGCATAGCGCAGTTTCGGACGGGTGCGGCCGACACGCGGAGGCTGTTGCTGCTCCACTGCAGCCATCATCACGCGTGTCAAACGCGGCGTCGAGAGTTTGGCAAAGCTCGCAGCATGAGCGTCTTTGACGGCCTTCATCAGATGATTAAGACCGTTGCGTTTCAATGCCGAAATGTGAATGAATCGAGCCCAGCGCAAGAAGTGGAACTTGCGTTCAATATCAAGATCAACCATCGAGCGCTTGTAGCTATCAACACCGTCCCACTTGTTAACAGCAACCACGAGTGCACGACCCGCTTCAAGAGCATAGCCTGCAATCTGAGCGTCCGAAGCAGCAATGCCTTCGGTGGCATCGAGCACCAAAATGCAGACGTTGCAGTCTTCGATGGCCTGTAACGTTTTCACAACCGAGAACTTTTCGACCGCTTCAAACACACGCCCCTTGCGACGCAAACCCGCCGTATCAATCAGCCGGAACGGGATGCCGTCGGCTTCGAAGTCAACCTTAATGGCGTCGCGCGTCGTCCCCGGCATGTCGTAAGCAATCAGGCGATCTTCCCCCAAAAGCGCATTGGCAAGCGTGGATTTACCCACATTGGGACGACCGGCCAGGCAGACTTTAATGCGCTTGGGGGCGTCAGGACTCTCTTTTTCCTCTTGCTCGGGCTGATTAAATTCCTCGGGCAGTTCGCCCAGGACCTTTTGCATGAGCGGCAGCACGCCGTGGCCGTGTGTAGCCGAAATACGAATCGGCTCTCCCAGACCAAGTTCATAAAACTCGGCGGCATGTTCAGCAGCCAGTCCTTCGCACTTGTTGACCGCAAGGTAAACGGGACGCTGGCAGGTACGCAGACGCTGCATGATGCGTTCATCATGCGGTGTCAAACCGGCACGAGCGTCAGTGACAAAAATCACCACATCGGCTTCGGCAATAGCCGCTTCGGCCTGGTCGGCCATTTCGCGGACAATCCCTTCAGACTTTACGGGTTCAAATCCGCCCGTGTCCACGACAATGTATGGCCGGGGGCCCACACGCCCCTGGCCGTACTGCCGATCTCGAGTCAAGCCCGGGAAATCGGCCACGATCGCATCGCGGCTACGGGTCAAACGGTTAAAGAGCGTCGACTTGCCGACATTCGGACGTCCGACGAGAGCGACAACAGGAAGCATAAAAATCGGTCTTGCGGTTACTTGCTAACGGTAATGTAGGAAATCTGACCTTCATCGGTCTGGAATATCGCGCCCTTACCCATGGAAATCGGAGGCACGCGCACGGCGCCGCTCACAGACGTGCGGCCGACAAACTTACCTGTCTTAGGATCCAGGAAGTGCACCACGCCGTCGTAGTCGCCAACGGCAATCACGTCATCCAAAACTGTAACAGCAGAGGGAGAGCGCCACAAAAGGGCGGAATTCTGCCAGACAAGTTCTCCCGTTGCATAGTCGTAGGCGTTAATTTCGCCGCGTGCCGTTGTCACATAAACACGGCCGCCATCCGTCACGGGACCGCTCACAGCGTCAACAGCCGCACGCCACAGCGGACGACCGTCTTTGGCACTGATGCAAAGGATACCGCCCTGGAAAGCGGCAGCACACATCATGTTCTGGTCGACCAACGGAGTACCAACGACGTCGCACAGACGTTCAACTTCCGTGATGCCCTTGGGCTGAGCAACGACAATGTCGAAAATCGTTTTGCCCTGACCGTCGAGAGCAAGCAGGCGTCCGTTGGCCTGACCGACCAAAATACCGGCAGGTGAAAAGCGCATCTGAGAGGCAGCGCGCACGGTAAGAGCCGGAACCTGAGACTGATAGCGCCAGCGGCGTTCGCCGGAAGTAGCATCAAAAGCCGTGATACGGGTGTCGGCCGTACGCACAATCACAAAGCCCGCACCGACAAGCGGCGGAACACTCATTTCAGAGGACAGACGAGCGCTCCAAAGTTTCTTGCCGGTGGCATCAAACACTTCAACTTCACCCTTGACAGTACCAACGGCCACGAACTCACCGTCACTGCCCACGCCTGCAGAAATTTCCGCATCCGTTTCTACGGCCCACTCTTCCTCACCCGTCTTCGGATCAAGTTTGTAGAGCGTGTTGCCGCCGGCAGTGTAAAGTCCGGATTGCGTCAAAAACGGCGTCAAAAGACCGGTGACACTGCTGCCGACAGACTGCGACCAGACGCGGTCGGAAGACACGAGTTCGTTGATACTCTCGAGCTCGGCGGGTTCATGCGAAGTCGAGCTACAGCCGACCAGAGCCAGACCGCACACTGCCGCCATCGTCAGCACAACACGTTTGAATTTGATGTTCACGAGCACACTCCCGTTTGCGAAGCGACGCTACAAATTCTCGCCGGCGCCCCTTCAAAAACTAGATTGATTTTTAGGACTTCTTTTCCGGCAAAGCCTGAATCTTGAGACTCAGCAAGGCAAGAAGTTCGCCGGAAGCGCGGTCACGCTCCAGAGCATCTTCCCAGCATTTGCGAGCGCCATCCACGTCGCCCAAAGCCAGAAGAACATCACCTCGGCGATCCAATACAAGCGGCATCTGCGCCTGCGCAGGGTCAATGGCATCAAGTACAGCCTTGGCCTTGTTTGCATCCTTAGCGTCAAGTTCAACTCCGGCCAAACGTACACGCGCAACAGTCGCGTATTCGGGATGTCCGCCTTCGTTAATTACCCAGTTAAGGGCCGCACGGGCAGCGTCAAGATTGCCCGCCTTCTGTTCGACGTTGGCCTTCATGAGAGCTGCCAACGAAGCAAAAACATGGCTCGAATATTCCTTCATCAAGCCGTCGGATAGAGAACGAACGTTTTTTTCGTCGTTTTGCACGTAGGCATTCTGAAGCTGTACGTACGCCACCGTCGCCTTACCACCCTGATAGCGTTTGTACCAATGCCAGCCGTTGTAGCCAGCAAAAGCCAAACAAATCACGGTGATGCAACTCAATGTGAGGTTACCCCACTTATCCCACCAAGCCTTAAGTTGTGCAAGGGACTCTTGTTCTTCTAAATCGTATGCCATAGGTGCAATTACTTTCCGATGTTGCGAGCCTCAAAAGATAGGCTCAGAAAACGCATCTGTAGTCAAGGCGCCGTCATCAGTCGAACCAAATGCAGCGCAAAACAAAAGATTATTGTAGCGACTTGAAGGACGCCTTAATTGAAATCGCCTTCCTTGGTCGAGCCAAAAATTTCTGAAAGCGACTCAATTGCAATCGTCATCTGTTCGGCAAACTGCTGGTTGCCCTGCGCATCACGCAATCTCTTGATGGCGACCTGACCGGCGTTGACCTCGTTTTCTCCGCAGACCACAGCCCACTGAGCGAGAGACTGGTCGGCGCGCTTCATACCCGACTTAAAGGAAGTGCTACCAGCGTGCACGATCACTCTGTGACCTGCATCGCGCAACTGTTCACCGATTTGCCGTGCCACCAGCTCTGTATGCCCGCCTTGGTGCACCACATAAATTTCGCAGGATGCCACAGGCGTATCGCCGCCGGCAGCACGGACAAGTTCGATCACGCGTTCGGCACCGATGGCAAAACCAGCGGCGGGCGTCGCACGGCCTCCAAGTATCTCAATCAAGGGATCGTAGCGACCACCGCCGCAGATTGTTCCCTGACTGCCGAGCTGATCCGTCACCCATTCGAAAACCGTGTGGTTGTAGTAGTCCAGCCCACGCACCAAGCGGGGATTGATCGTATATTCGATGCCAAGGGCCTGCACACCCGCCTCAAGGGTCCCAAGGAATCGACGGGAGTCTTCTCCAAGGAAATCAATCAGACGCGGTGCGGCTTCCACCATCGCCTGCATATCCGGATTTTTCGTATCGAGGATTCGGAGAGGGTTGGTTTCAAGACGGCGACGTGCGTCTTCGTCGAGCACGTCGTAGTTATCTTTGAGATAGGCGACCAGAGCCTCACGGTGACGCGCACGTTCTTCGGCCGCACCAAGACTGTTGAGTTGCAAGCTTGCCTTGATGCCAAGATTCTTCCAGAGTCGGGCCGTCAGCGAGAGCAGTTCGATATCCACATCGGGACCGGCAAAGCCCAACGCTTCGCAACCAAATTGGTAGAACTGGCGATAACGGCCGCGCTGAGGACGTTCGTGGCGGAACATCGGACCAAAATACCACAGACGCTGCGGTGCGTTGTAAGTGATATTGTGCTCAATGGCGCAACGGCACACGGCGCTTGTGCACTCCGGACGCAGAGTAAGCTGTTCGCCGTTCATCGAATCGGTGAAGGAATACATTTCCTTTTCAACAATGTCGGTGGCTTCCCCCACACCGCGGGAAAAGAGCCCCGTTGCCTCAAGAATGGGAGTGCGAATCTGGCGGTAACCGTAGCTCGCCGCCACGGAACGCGCCGCATCCTCAAACTTTTCCCATACACCAGCATCTTCGGGCAACATATCGTTCATGCCCTTGATCCCGGTAATTTTGATTTTTGCCATTGTTCTATCCTTGTTCTTGTCTGTATTCATTACGCGCTGCGGCGTCTGACCTTGCTTATCTGCTACCCCAGCGTTCGGCCACGTACGCTTCGATCATGGCCTTGAATTCGTTCATGATGTCATCCCCCTTTAGGGACGCTTTCCTGACACCGTCGCAATAGACGGGAGCAACCGGCGATTCTCCGCGTCCCGGAAGACTGATACCGATATCTGCGTTGCCGCTCTCCCCCGGTCCGTTGACCACACAGCCCATCACTGCCACCGTCATGGACTCAAAACCAGGGGCCGTCTGTCGCCATTGCGGAGTCTTTTCACGCAGAAATTCCTGTGTCTGTGCGGCCAATTTTTGGAAGAGATCGCTTGATGTTCTGCCGCAGCCCGGGCAGGACACCACCAGAGGAGAGAAGTGCCGCAACCCCATGCTCTGGAGCAGTTCCTGAGCCACATAGACCTCTTCTTCCCTGGCCTTCCCGGGAGCAGGCGTAATCGAAATGCGAATCGTGTCGCCGATACCTTCAGACAACAACACCGACAACGCCGCCGAGCTCGCCACGATGCCCTTAGTTCCGCCTCCCGCTTCCGTTAGCCCCAGATGCAAGGCCCAGGGAGCCAGCTTGGAGAGTGAGCGGCATACGGCCACTAAATCCTGCACATCGCTTACTTTCGTCGAGAGTACGATGCGATCGGCAGGAAGGCCAAGATCCACGGCTTTTAGCGCACTCTGATGCGCACTCTGCACAATCGCATCCAACGTCACCGCACGAACTGAGCGAGGCTGACCGGCCCCACGATTGGCTTCCATCAGTTGCGAAAGCAATTCCTTGTCAAGCGACCCCCCGTTTACGCCGATGCGAACCGCCTTGCCGTTATCGATCGCAATGCGGATCATCGTTGCAAAGTTGTCATCGTGCTTGGCACCCTTGCCCACGTTGCCAGGATTGATACGGTACTTGGAAAGCGCTGCGGCACAAGCCGGATAGTCCGTCAACAATTTGTGACCGTTGTAGTGAAAGTCTCCCACGAGCGGCACATAAAATCCCTCGGCATCAAGCTGCGCGCGAATTTCGGGAACGGCCATAGCTGCTTGAGGCGTATTTACCGTCAAACGCACCAATTCGCTGCCGGCTCGGGCAAGTGCTTTCACCTGTTCGACCGTATCTGCCACATTTTCGGTTGCGGTATTGGTCATTGACTGGACCACAACCGGCGCTCCTCCTCCCACTGTCACCGTAACGGGACCGTTTTGAATCTTGACGGCATGCGTTTTACGTCTGGGCTGCCAAACAGCGTCAGAACATTTGTCCGGGTACACGGGAATCGTCTTGTCGGACATTTCGGAAATCCTTTATTGAAAGACTCGGTCGTCAGACGCGGTCTTTTTGCTGTTCGGGCAGAATGCCGAAAGCGCGCTTTTGCTCAAGCAGGCGTTCTGCTCGCCGCGTTCTGTCCTTGACTTCGCCGGCAAGCTGACCGCAGGCTGCATCTATGTCGTCGCCTCGCGTCTTGCGAATCGTCGTGACAATGCCCGCATCGTTCAAAATCTTGGCAAAAGCAAGCACCGTCTCGCGCTCCGGACGCTTGAGGTCAGAGTCCGGGAACGGATTGAACGTGATCAGATTGAATTTGCAGGGCACAGTACGTACCAACTCGATCAGCTCACGCGCATGTTTAGGCTGATCGTTGATGCCGCCGAGCATCAAATATTCAAACGTGATGAAGTCACGCGGTGCCACCTTGAGGTAGCGTCGGCATGCCGCCATCAGGTCTTCGAGCGGATGCTTCTTATTGACCGGCATGATCATGTCGCGCAAAGCGTCATCAGGCGCGTGCAGACTCACTGCGAGAGCCACGGGCACCTCGGAGCCGAGTTTGTCGATTTGGTTGACGAGACCGGACGTGGAGACCGTCACGCGGCGACGCGACAGACCGTAGCCGTTGTCGTCAAGGAAAAGCCGCAGCGCAGGAATCACGTTGGAGAGATTCTGCAGCGGTTCACCCATGCCCATCAGCACAACATTGCTGATAATGCGATCGTTGGGATCGGTTACACCGGCCTCCTTACGCAGCGTGCGCTCGGCGTGCCACAGCTGACCGACGATTTCGGCGGTAGTGAGATTACGGTTAAAACCCTGCTTGCCCGTCGAGCAGAACAGGCACCCCATGGCGCAGCCGGCCTGCGTAGAAATGCACAGCGTGCCGCGGTCGTCTTCAGGAATGAACACCGCCTCCACAGCGTTTCCGTTGCCCACATCAAAGAGCCACTTGCGGGTGCCGTCGGCCGAATGCTTGACGGTAATGACAGGCGGCGCTTTGATGTAGGCCAAGTCATGCAACTTGGCCCTGAAGCTCTTGGCCAGATTGCTCATTGCGTCAAAGTCGTCCTCGCAGTGCCTATGCATCCAGCGGGAAAGCTGAATGGCACGATAAGGCTTTTCTCCGAGTGCGGCGCACCACGCCTTGATCCCCTCAACATCAAAATTAAGGAGATTCACGCGTTCGGTCACCTGGCTTTGATTTTCTTGCATAGTATCAATCCGGCCTTGCTTTCAACTTCTGATTAACGCGAGCAGATGGCGAGCGTCGGGAAGAAGTAAGCCACTTCGACGGCAGCCGTCTCAGGAGCGTCGGAACCGTGAACGGCGTTAGCGTCAATGCTTTCGGCAAAGTCAGCGCGGATCGTGCCCTTTTCAGCCTTCTTCGGGTCGGTGGCACCCATCAACTGACGGTTCTTAGCAATGGCGTCTTCGCCTTCGAGAACCTGAATCATCACGGGGCCGGAGGTCATGAAGTTAACGAGATCGTTGAAGAAAGGACGTTCCTTATGAACAGCGTAGAAGCCTTCGGCTTCGGCGCGAGAAAGCTGACGCATCTGAGCAGCGACGATCTTAAGACCGGCGTTTTCAAAGCGGGTGTAGATCTGACCGATCACATTCTTGGCGACGGCATCGGGCTTGATGATGGAAAGAGTGCGCTGAATAGCCATTTGATTCTCTTGGTGTGAAAAAAAGTAAAGAAAGAGTCCGCCGTTGCAGCAGACCCGCATTCGTGAGAGACAACGTCGAAAAGCGGTTTGACCGCCCCAAAACGAGCCTCTAAAAATTCAACGCGCGATTTTACCATGCAAGGCACCACTCCTTCTTTACTGCCAACGGAGCGGTTGCACATTTTTTCGATTTTCTCAACTTCAGAATTCTTTGTTGCCGCTCGTTTGGAATGCACAAAAGAAAAATTCCTTTTTTCGCTTTGTACCTATCTAGGAAAAAAGTTTCGTATTGGTTTTGTTATACATTAACCTACTCTTTGGTAGAGAAAAAATTCAAATCAAGTCATTTTGTAATTTTCGGATTTTTTTTGCATTCTCCTGCCTCAATGCCTCACAAACAGCTTTTGCTCTTGTATACTCCCCGCGATCTAATTCACAAAGAGACTCATTTAGATCATTCTTTAATATCGCATACCCAGGAGCGAAAAAGTGGATAAAGATTTCAAAACCCTCTACAACACTCTGCGCGCTGAGCAGGATGCACTGAAAGCAAAAATGCAGTCCGCCAGAGGAGACGCCATCAAACATGTGCAGGAATTGATCGACGCCTTTCAAATTCAGAGCCATGATCTGAAGTTTGAAGACACTCCGTCTTCTTTCCGTGAAACTCCCGTTCGTCGCCGTGGTCCCGCCCCCATTAAGTACCGCACCCCCACCGGCATCGAATGGACAGGCAAAGGCAATATGAAACGCGAGTTCCGTGACTATCTTCTTTCTCAGGGCTTGACCGTGGAAGACAAGGATCTGTTCCTGACGCCGGAATTTCAGAAGTAGGCTTTCTCTCTGAATTTTGCTTAGCAAGTCTCTCGCGGGGGATTTTTCCCAAATAAAAGAGGAGCGCAAAACACACAGTTTTGCACTCCTCTTTTGTTATTCAGCAAAATAAAGTTGCCGCTATCGAGTCACTTTACTGGCCGTTTTGACAAGTCACATCCATTCGAAAACACATCGAACAAACACCATACCAATTTTCGATTCGAAATTAGGCACCTCAAATCCGGCGAAAAAGCGACATATATCCGTTTCAACCCATCACATCTTTTCAGACCAATTCTTCCGCTTCGCCCGGTTCGAGCACGGCAATGCTTTCAACATGGGCTGTGTGCGGAAACATGTTCATAACACCTGCCGCACGCACATGCCAACCGCCTTCATGCTTAAGGATGGCGCAATCACGTGCAAGCGTTGCCGGGTTACAAGAGACGTACACCACACGAGAAGGACGTTTTTTCGTGGCCGCAAGCGTCTGAGCAAGCGCCTGAGCACCTTCACGCGGAGGATCAATAAGCACGCGATCAATACCGCCCATTTTTTCCCAAAGCGCATCCCAATCGTCCGTTGACCAGGTAAAGAGATTGCGCGCGACAAAAGTCGTCTTTTGAGCCAAACCGTTGGCAGCCGCCCCCGCACGGGCGCGCTCGACCAGAGCCTCGCTGCCTTCAATGCCGGTTACATATTCGGAACGGCGCGCAAGCGGAAGAGTGAAATTCCCCAGGCCGCAGAAAAAATCGGCTACGTGGTGTTCAGGCTTCACATCGAGCAATTCAATGGCTCGGCCAACCATTTCACGATTGACGCGATGATTGACCTGCGTGAAGTCCGTCGGCTTGAAGCTGATGGCAACGTCGAACGCCTCAAGCTTGAGCTTGAGACGATCTCGCGCTTCTGGGTGCATCGGATAGGCTGAGTCGGGCCCCTTAGGCTGCAACCAAATATCAACATTTTGAGCTTGCGCAAACGCTTCGATTTTTTCCGTGTCTTCGTTGGTAAGCGGCTCGAGAATGCGCAGCACGAGCGCCGTGTGACCGTCACCGTCAACAGCCACTTCGATTTGCGGCAAGCGTTCGGCAATCGTAAGACTGCCCACGAGCTCACGCATGGCGGGGAGCATATCGGAAACTTTCTGCGGCAGAATGCGGCACTCTGTCATGTCGGCCACATAACTCGAACTTTTTTCATGGAAGCCCACCAAAATGCCGCCCTTTTTGGCGACATTGCGCACCGTCAGGCGAGCACGGTGACGATAGCCCCAGAATTCGCCCACGATCGGAGGCAAGATACTCTCAGCAGTCACCTTGCCGATATGCCACAGGGCGTCAATCAGAACGGTTTGCTTGAAGTCAACCTGGGCACGTGCGTCCAAATGTTGCATCACACAACCGCCGCAAGTTCCCGGTCCGATACCGAAGTTGGGGCAAGCCGGTTCGACGCGCAGATCGGAAGCGCTCAAGATTTCCTTCACAATGCCGACTTCATAGTTCGGTTTGTTGCGAATCTGCTCATAAGTAACGGTTTCTCCGGGCAAAGCACCCTGAATGAAGACGACCTTACCTTCACGACGCGCCACGCCTCTACCTTCGGCATCAAGTTTTTCCACCTGCGCTTCAAAAACAGGGCGTACTTTTTCCTTGCGGGAACTCATTGTTGGGGTTTCCTTCTCGTTTGTGGAGTCTCAATTTCGGAAAGAATCGCCCCGCACAACTGATTGTCGGGGCGACGGAAGTCTTTTTGTTTCGATCCGGTTACTTCTTTTGCAAATAAAGCATCGGATTGAGAGGTTGTCCGCCTTGACGCAGTTCAAAACGCAACTTTTCAACGCCTGAACTGCTCTCGCCGACTTCTGCGATCTTCTGTCCGGCTCGCACGCTTTCGTTCAAACGAACCAGCACCTTACTTAGATTGCCATACACGGTCACAACCGGAGCAGTAGGCTTGCCCGGCAGGCGAATGTTATGACGAACCAAAACGAACTGACCGTAGCCGTCGTTGTTGTTGCCAATGTAATGCACCGTGCCGTCGAGAACTGCCATCACAGGTGCCCCCTTATCGGCACCAATGTCTATACCGAGCGTCCCCGTTCGGTTGAAATCGGCGATCACTTCGCCTTCAACAGGCCAACGAATTTCAATGTCGCCTCGCGCGGCAGCCTGGCGTTGCTGTTCTTCTTCAGCAATTTTGCGCTCGGCAACCTGTTGTGGCGTTTCAGGACGCTTGGCCGTTTCAACGGTCGGCTCAGTCGCAATAGCCTCCCCTTCCGTCACCGTGGCAGCGGGAGCGGTCGATTGGCTACCGTCCTCACGCGAAACGGGGATCTGCAGCTCGCGTCCCAGAGAAAGCTGCGTGGGATCCTGCACGTCGTTTAACAGCATCAGTTCGCGAGGATTGACTCCATAGCGCATGCTGATGTTGTAAATCGTGTCGCCCTGCACCACAACATGCGTGCGGCCGCTTGCTTGCGGCGTTGGTTCAGTTGTCAAGTGACGGGGCTGAAACGTACCCTCCGAGGGAACCGGGACCGAATGAGCTTCGGTACTTTCCACCGGAACCGAAACTTCCGGGGAAGGCGTACTGCGATCTTCTATCGGCGCTGAAATATCAACCGACGAACATCCGGCCAAAAACATCAAGCCGCAAAGGGCGGCTAAACCACGCATACGCATTGTTCTTTGCTCCTCTCTTGCCGTTGCGTCTCGGTGTATCGATGCACTTCAACGGCTTCTTCTCTCTTGTTTTCCCGCATCGCTTTCGCCTTGAACCGCCGATAGTGGCGTCCTTCGGACAAAAGCCGCTTACTTGTTTGATTCTAGCGATAAGCTTCGACAAAAGACGGCAAGATCGCGTTTTTTAGATTTCTTTTACAAAACGAACCGCAATGGCCTCTGACAATCAGAGGAGAGGCTCAAAGATCTCCTTCGACAAGCTGACGAGCTTTCTCAATCTGTTTGTGACTCGTAAGGTCAATTCGCAAGGGAGTCACGGACACAAAGCCGTGTTGCGTTGCCCAGAAATCCGTGCCTTCACTTGCGTCACGCGGCTTGCCGGCCGCACCAAGCCAATAAATCGGCATGCCGCGGGGATTGATTTCGTCAATCATGCGCTCGGCACAATGGCGACGTCCCAAACGTGTCGTGTGAATGCCCTGCATCGCGTGAAGCGGGAGATTGGGCATGTTGACATTCAAAAGAATCGGTTCAGCGGGATTCTTCTCACGGCGCGTCAAAAAACGTTCGACGATTTTTCCTGCCATGGCTGCAGCAGAAGGCAATTCGGCCCACCCTTTGTCAATTTGACTGAAAGCAATGGCGTCAATGCCAAAGATGTAGCCTTCGATGGCCGCGGCAACCGTGCCCGAATACATCGTGTCGTCACCCATGTTGGCGCCGCAGTTAATGCCGGAAACCACAAGGTCAGGCCGATCGTCCAGAAGACCGGTCAGCGCCAGATGTACGCAATCCGAGGGAGTCCCGCTTACGACGAAAACATCTTCGGAAGCATTGGTCACGGTAAGCGGCTTATTGAGCGTGAGCGCGTTGCTCGAGCCGCTGTGGTTGTGTTCGGGCGCAATGATGGAAACGCGGCCGAATCGGCGCATTTCGTTGGCCAGCGCATTGATACCCGGTGCCATGTAGCCGTCGTCATTGCTGATGAGAATATGCATTCGTCAAAACGTCCTTATTGGGCCTCTTTTTGAAAGAGCGGCATTGTACTGAGAATCGCACAAAAACTGTTTGATGCGTCTAGCAACCGTTGCATTCAGTTCAGTGTCTTGCCGCTTGACTCAGGCACCGGAAGCACTTCGATGCCTTCTTCGAGAAGTTTTTTAGCCTCTCGCAGCGTACATTTGCCTTTGACAAGGCGCCTTTTGGATTCACCTCGCTTCATGCGACGCGACTCTTCGGCGAAATTTTCACCCACATCTTCAGCCCTCTCGGCAACTTTGCGAATTTCCTTCATCAGAGCTTCGCGCGCTTCCTGTACCTTGCGGCGCAATTCATCCTGTGACTTATCGTCTGTCTTGACTGCCGCAAGCCGCGAAGCGCTCGGCACCTTCCTAACTTCAACCGTATCACATATCGGACAGCGCACCAGACCGTCGGCAAGCTGACTTCGCATTTCCTCGACAGAGGCAAAACAACCTTCAAACTTGTGTCCGTTGCAACAACAAAAGTCAAAAAACTTCAGCGGCATAATCGTCAGTGCGCAGTTTTTTCTGCGTCATCGCTTGCGGTACGATCCACATGAATATGCTCGTGCACGGCGCTCGCTTCGGTTAACCGATGCGTTTCTTCATGCAAGGGCTGCAATATTAGGTACGACACGGCAACACCCGCCAAAATGGCCGTCAGTACCCCGACGGGCAGTTTAGACTGCTTCGCATCACTCAGGTGCATCAGTTCCGGCAGCAAAATGGCAAGTACTACAAAAATAAAACTTGCCGCCGACACCAGCATGGCATATCCGATAAGCCAGTTGAGAACCGACAAAACGGCCCAACCGGCAATGCCGCCCAGTACGCAAGCTAACGACGCAGCAAAGACATAAATCGCCGCACGTCTTTTTTCGATGCCCGCCTGCATCAGAATTACGATCTGACCGATCACCTGCGGCAGTTCGTGCGCCATTACAGCCCCCGCCACAATCCAGCCGCTTACCGCATCAATCGAAAAGGCGGCCGCTACCAAAACGCCATCGACAAAGCTGTGGCAGGCCGTGCCTGCCAATAACACAGGAACTTGTGCACCGTTTGAGCGGCAGCAACTGTCTTGCACCACCCGAGTGCCGCCCCCCAAAAGCACGGGAACGGGACGTATTTTGACGTCTCCGTGGGAATGTCCCCCCAGCGCTGAAAAGAAACACTCCAAAAGCATGAAAAAGACAAACGCTCCTAGCAAAACGCCGCCCGCCAAATGCGCGTCAATGCCCGACTCCACCGCTTCAGGGATCAGATGCGTACAGGCAATCGTCAGCAAGAGACCGGCCGCAAAGGCTGCAACAAGATTGCCGCATCGCGAAAAAATGCGAAACGACAGCACAGCCGCGAGACCCACAGCCAGTACGCGGCTGAGCATATTGGCAAGAACGATGAGAAAAAGCGTGGTCATCAAAAGGCGTCAAACTCGCAGCAGAATTCGAAAATCGTAGGAAAACGTTTCCAAGACGTTACTGAAGGTGTCTGTCCGGTCAAAATCCGAAGCACAACATTGCCCGTCGCCCCTCAGTCCAAGGTGCTGAATTCTAACCAAGTTTGGGTATTCTCCGCACTCCTGCGCCTGATACATCTTGTTGCGTTCAGCCCTAAAAAGTTTCAGCAACTTCTTTCGCACTCCCGTAGAGTTCGTGTCAAGGTCAATGGCAAGCGATTCCCGTTGGTTTTGACCTGTCTCCTTTGGTTTGATTTGTTGTTTCGGCGGAAGAGCTTTTGCTTTTCCGCCTTTTTTCTTAGCGGTACCTAAGCAAGAACTCAGACCGTCCGATTACAATTCGAATCACGTTTAATCCCACGCACGAAAGGTTTTATCTGATGAACCACGGTATCAAAGCGCTCGCACTGAGCGCTGTCCTGTGCGCCGCCGTTGCAGGCTGCACCTCCACCACGGCTTCGAAGGCCGAGCCTGTTGTACTTGAAAACACCAACTGGATGCTACCGCTACCCGAAAAGTCCGACTGCGACACTCCGCCTGTTCTGGAGTTCCTCTCCGGCAATCGTCTGGCCGGCGATCTGGGCTGCAACCGCGCCTCGGGTTCGTTTCAGTTTGACGGTCACAACATTCTCTTTGACAAAATCGCGACCACGCGCCGTATGTGCGGTCCGGAATTCATGAAGCTCGAAGATCAGATGCTCACGATTCTGCGCGATGCCCGCACGGTGGAAATGACCGAAAAAGGTCTCACCTTCTTTGATGTCAACGGCAAAGAAATCCAGACTCTGGTTCCCGAAGTCGCCGGCGCCTGCTACTGATAACCGCATTCGCCCGATTTTGAATGGCCGCAAGTGTTCACGGAGCGCTTGCGGTCTTTTTACTAATAAAAATTCGTCATCACTTTTATGAATAACGGTTAAGATTGCGTCATAGTCGCTTTTCGTTCCCCGATTTCTGCGACATGCTTGACGTCAATCTGATCTTTTCTCGGCCCGGTTTCTCGCTTTCGGCCGCATTTACGCTGCACGCAGGCGGTATCACGGTGCTACGCGGCGACTCCGGTTCAGGCAAGACAACACTCGCCGACCTTCTGTCCGGCGCCATCGCTCCGCAAAAAGGACGGATCCTCTCTGACGGTGATATCTGGTTCGATGCCGCCTCAGGCATCAACCGTCCGCCTCAGGAACGCGGGATCGGCTTCGTATTTCAGATCCATCGGCTTTTTCCGAACCTCACCGTCGAAGAAAACATTCGTTTCCCCGTTCTGCTCGGCAACCGCAAGCCGTTATTGGCATTTGACGAACTTATAAATCTTCTCGGCATAGAAAAGCTTCTCCCGTTTGTCAAAAAGCAACAAATCTACCGCACACGCCTTTTGACATTTGTTCGCTCTGAGCACCCACGGATTTCTTCGTGAGGTCTGTCGACTCGACCCTTCGGGCTTTTCGCGGCCCGACCGTTGCCGGCCTTGCCGCCCCTGTCTTCTCCCTCTTCTCCGGGCTCCCTGTGGGCGCCTCAGCGGTTTTTAAATTTCTCTTCGTTCTCCTTTGGGTAAGCTTGTTGCTCGTTCTCTGTCGGTTTCTTTGGTTTTACGCCGCTTTCTTGAGCCTCTTTTTGTTCGAGGCTTCCTTGATCGGCTCTTCCTGCCTTGATTTGCACCACGCTTCGTATCGGCCCCGTTCCAGCTTTTTGACGGCTTCCTTGGTCATGTACCGCCTGTACTCCGGATCGTTGACCCTGAGAAGCAGATTCTGCGCTCCGTTTTGATCGGCCTGCGCCTTATGGCCGCAGTGCTTGCACTCAAAGCGATCTCCCCGGCGATTTTCTCCGGCTGTGTAGCCGCACTGCGGGCAATGCTGCGAGGAGTAGGCCGCCGGCACAAACACCACCTGCGCTCCCGCCTTGGCCGCCTTAAAGAGAAACCTGTCTTTGATCGTTCCTCTGACCCATTTGCTCAGCAGGTTGCGCACCTTGCGGCTGTATTTGCCCTCAAACGTAAAGCGATGCGACAGATCTTCCAAGGCATAGACCTGCGCCGGGCTTTGCTTGAGGATATCGTTTAGCGCCTTGTTGACGGTGTTTTGGATTTCCGTTCGGATGCGCTGCAATTCCTTTGTGAACTTCTTTGAGCCCAGATTGCAGCGCAGCATGCGGCGTCGCTTGGCCTTACCCGCTTTCTGTGCCCGAGCCATAAGCTTATTTCTCTCCTTGAGCTTGGCATCGAGATATTGGGCATAGCCCGTGAGCTTTTCACCCAGACATGTACCGAAACGGTTTCCCGCATCGTCCGTTGCCACTTCCGTCAATCCAAGATCCAATGCGCGGCAAAACAATTTCCCACGGGAAGCTTTCGGTGAATCAATCGGACGGATATCCGCTTTGCTCATAGACTTCTGCACGTGAAGCGCCATGGTGCCGTCCGTGTGCTTGACCAGCTTAAGCGTGCTCGAGACCGGTACGTTTCCTTTGACATAGAGCGTCAAGCGCACACCGGGCGTAAGCGACATCAAATCCAGCCGCACTGGGATGAGGGTACGAAAAATGGACCTGATAGATCGGCCCTGTTAGGGCACAATTTTGTCTATCAGGAGACTAAACCCCATGGCTTTTACTCGTCGTATTTTCACCAAAGAATTTCGTCTTAACGCAGCAAAACTTGTCGTCGACGAGCATCGTCCGGCTGTTGATGTGGCTCGTGAACTCGACATCAATCCCAAATCCTTGTATAGCTGGGTGCGCCAGTATCGCAGCGGATTGCTTCAAGCATCACTTGACGGCGAAGATTCCGTTAGTGCCGAGCAGGCAGAGATTGCGCGTTTGCGCTCCGAGTTGCAGAAGTCCCGCGCCGAGGTATTGCTGCTAAAAAAATTCGCGGCGTACCTCTCGAAAAACGGCCTTCAGTGAGGTACGCCTTTATTCAAGCTTCCCTTGAGGATTCGGAACTCAAAGATATCCCGATAGCCAAGCGTTGCGAGGTACTTGAGGTCAGTGTCAGCGGCTATCACGCATGGGTTAAGCGCCAGCGCATGCCTGTGAAGTGCAAGAAGGTCATTTCCGATGAAACTGTGCTCAGACAAGCCAAAATCATCCGCAACGAGATGAAATACACCCCCGGGTACCGTCAAATGCACGCGCTCATGCGTCAAAGAGGCGTTTGCATCGGAGTCAAGCGGCTCAGAGGCGTTTTGCGTGTCAACGGCATCATCGGTTACCGTCATTTCAAACGTACTGTCAAAACGACCGACAGCAATCACAACATGTTTGTCTATCCCAACCTCTTAGGGCGCGATTTTGCTCCCGGAACACTCAACAGAGCATGGGTGAGCGACATCACGTACTTGCCCACGACCCAAGGATGGGGATTCTTGGCTACCATTTTGGATCTTGGGAGCCGCCGCATTCTGGGCTGGGCCATGGATACTTCGATGACGACCGATTTGGTCCTTAGGGCTCTCAATATGGCTGTACGTACGCGCGGTAGCAACGCTGTTGCGGGAACGATCATGCACTCGGATCGAGGCACGCAGTATTGTTCTGCTGCTTTCCAGAACCGACGTATGCAACTGGACATGAGGTGCTCCATGAGCGATGTGGGGCAATGCTGGGATAATGCGCCCGGTGAGTCAATCTGGAGCTCCCTCAAGCGTGAAACACTCATTGGTCGCAAACGCTTCGACAGCTATGAGCAGGCTGTTGTTACGGTTACTCGTTGGATAGAAACCTACAATACGATTCGTCCTCATTCGACCATCGGTATGCTGGCGCCTGTCAACTATGAAAAGCAGTTACTCGGGGTTTCCTGAGGGACTGCCTATAATGCTTGAACCTTCAGGTCCAAATTTCGCGCCCCACCCCAATCCTCTCGATCTTTACGATCGTGATCTTTGCAATCTTGGAAGGCATCAGACGCCGAACGCCCACTGAGTAGACCTCAGTGCGCGGCTTCCCAATTGTCCGCCACCCCGACTTCAGCCAAGAGCGGTACAGAAAGCGACGCCGCGGACTGCATGATGGCGGCAACGTTTTCTTTGACCAACTCCAACTCGTCCTCCGGCACTTCAAGAATCAATTCGTCGTGCACCTGAAGAATCAAACGACTTTTGAGGTTTTGCTTCTTAAGCCACCGATCGAGCGAAATCATCGCGCGCTTAATCAAGTCAGCCGCCGTCCCTTGCATCGGCGCATTGATCGCAGCGCGTTCCGCACCGGCCCGCACGGCGGGACGCGAACTCAGAATATCCGGCAACCACAGGCGACGACCGAAAGCTGTCTGCACATAACCTTGAGCATGCGCAGCCGAACGCGTCTGCTGCATATAGCGAGCTACCCCCGGATATCGGGCAAAGTATTCCTCAATGTAATGCGAAGCCATACGACGCTCGATGCCGAGATTTTGCGCCAAACCGAAGGCGCTCATGCCGTAGATCAGTCCGAAGTTAATCACCTTGGCCATTCGGCGTTGCTCGGCCGTCACGTTTTCAGGCTGCGTACCGAACACTTCGGCAGCCGTGGCGCGATGAATGTCTTTACCTTCTCGGAAAGCCTTGAGAAGTCCTTCGTCCTGTGAAATGTGCGCCATGATGCGCAATTCAATCTGCGAGTAGTCGGCAGAAATCAGTTTGCAACCAGGTTTGGCAATGAAAGCTTCTCGCACGCGCCGTCCCTCGGCAGTTCGAACCGGAATGTTTTGCAGGTTGGGGTCCGAACTTGCCAGGCGCCCTGTTACAGCCGTGGCCTGACCGAAAGTCGTATGCACACGTCCGTCCTCCGGGTCAGCCATCTGCGGTAGCTTATCCGTATAAGTGCTCTTAAGTTTGGAAAGCGCTCGAAATTCCAAAATGAGCTTAGGCAGCGGATAGTCAAGCGCAAGTTCGCTCAAAACTTCTTCATCAGTCGACGGGGTTCCCGAAGCCGTTTTTTTCTTCACCGGTAATTGCAGTTTTTCAAAGAGTACCTGCGCCAACTGCTTAGGACTTGCCGGATTGAAAGCGCCGCCAGCAATTTTTTCAATCTTGGCCTTGACTTCGTCAATACGTTCGGCCAATTCTTTGCTTTGCTGAGCAAGTTTCTCGCGATCAATCAACACGCCCGAGCGCTCCATCCCGGTGAGTACCTGCATCACCGGCAGTTCCATGTCTCGGTAAATTGACAAAAGCGCTTCATCTTCGGAGAGCTTGACCCACATCACAGATGCCGCCGTACGCAAAAGCGCAGCGGTGCGCACACCGAAAGCCGCCGCATCTTTCAGAGGCACGGTAACGGCATCGAGTTTGCCGGCTCCCTTGCCAAAAAGCCCTTCATCATCCAATGCGGAAAGTCCGGTTGTGCGCGCGACAATCTTGGCAAAGTTGTGCTTGAGATGCGCTTCAATCACATAACTCATGAGCATGGCATCGTGAACGGTGCCGGAGACCGGCAGACCAGCGTTGGCCAGCAGATGCTGACAGCGCTTGGCGTCAAAAAACACTTTTGCCGCAGCGCTCGCAAACCAGGGGGCCAAATGTTCGCAAACCGCCTCTGCGTCAGCATTCGGTCCGTCCTGATGCATCAAAGGGACATAAGCCGTACGAAGCGGATTGAGGGCAAAGGCTAGGCCAACGGCCGCATCGTGCATGGGGCTCGTGTTATTGCCGGCCACCCAGACAGCCACCGGGAAGCGATCTGTGGCGACAGCATTTAACTCGTCTGCCAGCTGCGCAACCTCATCGGGCGAACAGACCACTCGCACGTCGCCTGCCACAACGGGAGACACGGCAGGAGTCGACTCGGACGTTTCTTCCGTCGGAATCGAAGGCGCTGCAAAAAGGTCTGGCGTCATCGTCGGGACGGTCTTCTTGGGCGTGCGTATGGCACGGCGGCCTGCCGAGCCGCTCATTTCCCAACGGGCATAGAACTGAGCCAAGCCCTGGGCATCGGGTTCTTTCTTGGCAAATTCGATCGGATCGAACGAAACGGGCGCCTGCGTATTGATCGTGACCAACTTCTTGGCCAAATCCAAAAACGGGATCCCCTCACGCAGATACTCGCCGATCTTACCTTTGACGCGATCGGCGTTGGCAACAAGATTGTCGAGACTGCCGTATTCGGCAATCCACTTGGCCGCTGTTTTAGGCCCGCATTTGTTGATGCCGGGAACGTTGTCGACCTTGTCCCCCATAAGCGCCAGATAGTCAATGACACACTCGGGATACACCCCGTATTTCTCAAAGACACCTTCGCGATCGAGAACCGTTTTGGTCATCGTGTTGATGAGATGGATGCGATCGCTTACCAACTGAGCCAAATCCTTATCGCCCGTCGCAATCACGACATCCCAGCCGTCGGCAACGGCCTGTACTGCAAGCGTGCCGAGTACATCGTCGGCTTCCACACCTTCGACTTGCAAAAGCGGCCATCCCTGCAATCTGACCAACTCAAAAATCGGTTCAATTTGGCTTCGCAACTCCTCGGGCATCGGCGGACGATTGGCTTTATATGACTCGAAAAGCTCATGGCGAAAATTTTTGCCCTTGGCATCAAAAACGCAGATCTCGCAATCGGGTGACACCGTATCGTGCACTGTTCGAAGCATACCGTTGAAGCCTTTGATGGCACCGGTGGGTTCTCCCTTGCTGGTAGTCAAAGGCGGCAGTGCATGAAAAGCTCGGAAAAGGTAGTTGGAGCCGTCAACGAGAAGAAGTTTGGGCATGGTAACGTTCGGTCAAATTGAAGGACACCCGATTCTAAAGAATTCCGTCGCGGCAACAGTGTCGCAGAAACGATCCATTGCTCATTTTTCTGACGGTTGCTACAGGTTTTGATGCTCAATCCCGTATAAGATAGAAGCACACGCCGAGGTTTCGAAACCACGGCAATCGACACTGATAGAGAGGGTTCTTGTAATGCGTAAACTCTTTACCGCACTGTTTTTGACCGGCATGGCCACCGGTCTTTGGGCCCAGGTCAACGATGCGCCGCCCGCCTACATTCCGCCTTCAAACGAAGTGCAGCGCAACGCTCCCCCCGCCCCCAACTTGAACGCCGACGTCAAGCGCTCCAATCGCGACGCCCGAGAAACATACGAGGCATCGCGCCTGGAGCCGTCCGAGCGCGACATGCAGCGTGCCCGCGAAGAACGTAGCAAGCGCGTCGACACGGGTAAGGTAACGAAATACCGTTCCGAATACGGAACAATCATCGAAGAAACACACGATCAGAACAACCGTGTGACGGACGTGCGTGTGACACCGGGTTCTACCGAGATTCCCTACACGATGAAAAACCGCAGCGACCGCCCTGTTGACAACCGTCCGGGCGCCGATCCCCGCTCCACGCTCGATACGCCGAAATTCATCGAGTTCAGCTGGTAACACCTCATGGCCGTCTTTACGACTCTGACACCGCTGGAGGTACGCAAAGAGCTCCCTGATTTCAACATCGGGGAGCTTTTATCGCTGGAACCGATTGCAAGCGGCATTGAAAACACCAATTATTTTCTGGATACGACCGAAGGCCGTTGGGTGCTGACCGTTTTTGAACGTCTCAGTGAAAGTCAGCTTCCTTTCTATCTGGAACTGTGCGCGCACCTGCGGAGCCAAGGATGCCCTGTGGCCGCTCCGGTGCGCACGAAATCGGGCCAACTTTTTTCGCACATCAAAGGCAAGCCCTTTTCCATCGCCAATCGTCTGGAAGGCCGAAGTATCGAAAACGTAACCGCAAAAGAATGTGCAAGCATGGGTGAAGTGCTCGCCCGTATGCACATAGCTGCCCGAGGTTTTTCCCTGTTTCAGGAAAACCTGCGCGGTCCGCAGTGGTGGCAAGCCACGGCACCCGTTGTGCTTCCCCATCTTGATCCAACCGTCGGAGCAATGCTCTCCGAAGAAGTAAATCATCAGCTGACTGTCTTTTCCGATTCGCAATTTCAGGCTTTGCCCGTTGCCGCCTGCCACTGCGACCTCTTTCGAAACAACGCCATGATCGTCGGGCACGGAACCGAACAGGAACACGTGAGCGGCGTATTCGACTTTTACTTTGCGGGCTGTACGGCTCTTCTTTTCGACGTGGCCGTCACCGTCAACGACTGGTGTACGGACTTCGAAGCGCCCGATCTGCATTTGGATCCGAGAAAAACCGAAGCTTTTCTGAGGGCCTATCACGCCGTGCTTCCGTTTACCGATGCCGAGCGCCGCTGGTGGCCTGACATGTTGCGCGCGGCGGCGCTGCGCTTCTGGCTCTCGCGGCTCTATGACTTCTATCAGCCTCGGAAAGCCAGCCTCCTAAAACCGCACGATCCAACATATTTTGAAAAGATTCTGAAGAATCGAAAGCGCGAAACTATTGCGCTTGTTGCCTAAAATTTGGCGTTCCGGGAAGAGTCCTCTCGGCTCTTTCCTTTGTTTCATTCAACCTTTTGTTTCAATGACTGACAGCAACACTTCGCGCCGTCTGCCCGCCGCAAGCGGCTGGTACTGGTTTCGCGACGCCGCAACGGCCGTCGGCCGCAAACCCCTCAATCTTTTGGCCGTCACGATGCTCTACCTGCTCATCATGGGCTTTCTGAGCGCCATTCCATATGCGGGCATCGTCTTTGCGGCGCTCTTTATGCCCTTTGGCACCGCCTTTATCGGCCGCAGCACGCGCACCGCGCTGCAGGGAGGCGATCCGCGTCTTTCCGAACTCAAGGCTGTCTTTGCCGATCCCGTCGTGCGTCAAAACCTTATGCGCATCGGCTTTGTTTACGGCTTCATTCTCATCACCGTCAACGCGCTCTACGGCCTGATGGCCGCCGACTCCATCGCGCTCTGGAAGATTGACGCCAACGATCGGCTTGACTGGGCAAGCGTGCAAGCCAACATTCCCTGGGACGCCATCGTCGCCGTGACTGTCGTCTACATTCCCGGTCTCATGGCCGTGTGGTTTGCCCCGCTTCTGGCTTCGGAAAAACGCATGAGCTGGGGCAAGGCCGTGTTTTATTCGTTCTTCGGGTGCCTGCGCAACATCATCCCGGTGATTTTGCTTGTGCTGCTTGTGGGCGCCATGATCGTCGCCTTCGGGCTGCTTGCTTCGGCCCTGATTGCTGCGTTCGGCTCGACCGACGCCGCTGTGACGTTCGTCGTCATGCCGCTTGCCTTCATGATGCTCACGCTCGTCTACTCGGTCTATTGGCCCATGTACGCTTCGCTCTTTGAAGACGTTCGCTAAAAGAAGTCTTCCGGCGTCATCACAATTTCAAAAAAAAGGATTATTCTCGGTTGGCATTTCTGCGCGAAGGCCGACCGAGTTTTCTCTTTGCGGATCCGCTTTTTCGCACGAAAAATTCCTTGGAGTTGAGATATGCAGACGACCATTGAGCTGCCGCCGCCGGTGGAAATGACAATGCCTTTTTCGCAGGTGTTGGGACGCCGCCGCAGCCGCCGTGAATTTTCAGATCAATCTCTTGATCTGACGCTTCTTTCGACGCTGCTGTGGGCCTGCGCCGGGCAAAACGGCGCCGACGGCCGACGCACCGCGCCTTCGGCTCTCGACAGCCGCGAAGTCGAATGTTTCGTTTTCGACCAAAAGGGGGTGTGGTCCTATTGCGCCGAAACCAATGCTCTCAAGCTTCTTGCCGAGGGTGATCACCGCTCGGCTACCACTGCGGGGCAAGACTTCGTGCATTCGGCTCCCGTCACGCTGATCTTTGCGGTCAATCAGGCAAAAACCGAACGCATCTCTGGCGGTCGTGCAGGCGCCATCTGTCAGTCGGTCGATGTTGGCGTCATGGTTCAAAACGCGCTTCTGGCGTGTTCGGCCATGGGCCTTGCCACCGTACCGCGCGCCTGGTTTGAACCGCAGACCGTGCTTCAAGCCCTGGGACTCACCTCCTACGATCCTCAAATGGCCGTCACTGTCGGCTTCCCGAAATAAGGAGCAACGATAAGGAGCTACGATGAAACGCATTGATGAACTTAAAGATATCATCAAAGGCAAAAAAGCCGCTGAGGCACCCAAGGCTCCCGAACGGGAGCTGCCAGAGCCGGGCGATATGTCGATGTCGCTCACAGAGGTCCTGATGCGCCGACGTTCGTCGCTCGATTTTTCCGACGCACCGATCTGCGACGAAGATTTGGTGCGCATCCTGTGGGCGGCTGACGGCTTAAACGGCAAGGGAAACAACGCAAACCACCGCACGACACCCACGACGCTCAATTGGAAGGAAATCGACACCTACGTCGTCAAGGCCAACGGCGTGTGGCTGTGGGTGCCGGAGCGCCGCGTCTTGTCGTTTGTGCATGAGAAGGACTGCCGCAAGGACTTCTGCCTGCTGCAACCGATGGTCAAGCAAGCGCCGGTACATCTGGTCTACGTCTATGACCAAGCCAAGACGCAGGGACTGATGACGGATCTGGCCATGCAGATCGTGCAGTTCATCAACCGCAAGAACATCACGAAACTCTCCAACGAAGTGATGGCGCACGCTCCGCTTCTGGACACGGGAGCCAAGGTGATGTCCGTTTACATGGCCTGCGCTGCGCTTAACATCAATTGTCTGGCGCGACTTACCTTCGACTCGGAAAAGGTGCACGACACGCTTCAGCTCACCGCAACGCAAGTGCCCCTGTGCGTGCAGACGCTCGGCTACAGACCCAAAGGACTTCTGGATCTCGCTTTCTGATCGACCAAACGTTTGACGCCGGCTCGGTTGAGTCGGCGTCTTGCTTTTGATTTGCAGTCCAGGCCGTCAAGCCTCTGATTGATCAGAGGAAGACATCAGGAAAACAATTCGCTCATTTCTTTGCTGCGGGCTCTGCAAGCCTGCACCGCCGCCTTGACGGTACCGCGCAGATCGTGCGCTTCAAACGCTTCGATTGCCTTGGCCGTCGTGCCGCCCTTGCTCGTGACGTTGTGACGAAGCACGTCAAACGCCTCACCGCTCGTGCGAGCCAAGGCCGCCGCACCTTCCACCGTGCTGAGCGCAAATTCTTTGGCCTTTTCAGGAGTAAGACCTTCCTGCACAAGCGCGTCGGCAAGTGCTTCCATGAAGAGAAACACGTAGGCGGGTCCCGAGCCGGGGCCGGCGGTCACCAGGTGCAGATCGTCCTCGCTTTCGACCCATTCCAAATCGCCAACCGTCTGCATAACATATTGAGAACGTGTGCGGTCATCTTCGGTTGTCCGCGGACCGGCAAAGAGTCCGGAGAAGCCCTTGCCCACCATCGAAGGCGTGTTGGGGATGCAGCGCACCACACGACAGGTGCCGAGCCACTCGGCAATCACGTCGGCGCGAACGGCCGCTGCGATTGAAAGCACCGTCGTCTCGGGCGACACCAACGAAGCCACTTGCTCACAACATTCCTTGAGTCCCTGCGGCTTGACGGCCAAAACCACAACATCAAGCGCCGTGATCCAGTCGCCGGGTTTCTCTTGCGTCGTGATGCCGAACTGCTCGCGCAACGCGGCCAATTTTTCGGGATGACGATCCATCACCGTCACAAGCTTCGGGTCCGCGCCGCTTGAAACCAAGCCCGCCACAATGGCGCGCGCCATGTTGCCGCCGCCTAAAAAGCCGATTTTGAGCATCTGTCGAGTCTTCCAAAAGATGTTGAAAAAAAAGTCGTGACGATCATCATACCGCGGGCATCCTGGGAGAAAATCGCAAACTCCAAAAGTCGTCGATGCGTGATTCGGTGCAACCGATTTTGACTATAGTGTCATCTCGTTCAACAAAACGCACAGCTATACGATGTCTTCCTTCTGGATGCTGGTGGCGTCCTTTCTTTTTGCAGTCATGGCGGCAAGCGTCAAGATGGCCGCACCGGAAATCGGATCCTTTTCGATGATTCTCTGGCGCGGCGTCTTCGGCTGCGTCGCGATTTTCGTCTGGGCCATGGCAACCGGCCGGTCTCTGAAGACACAGTGCTTCGGCTCTCACGTCAAACGCAGCGGCATAGGTACCGTGGCTCTGGGCATGTGGCTATATGCCGTCGCCAATCTTCCGCTTTCAACCGGCATGACGCTCAACTACACCTCGCCTCTTTTCATGGCGGCCTTCGTCGTGGGAGCCGCACTTTGGTACAAGAGGCCCGTGCAGTGGCAACTCGTTGTCGCTACGGTCGTGGGTTTTGCGGGCGTTGTGGAAGTACTGCAGCCGGAGTTTCATGCGGGTGATATGTTTCCGGCTCTCATCGGTCTGGCCTCAGGATTGCTGTCCGCCGTTGCTTACATGCAGATTCGGGAACTCACGCGTCTGAACGAACCCGACTGGCGCGTGGTGTTTTACTTCACGCTGTTCAATATCGTCTTCGGCGCCGTCACGCATCCGATCTTCGATCAGCCCGACGTGTACACCACCAAGAGCGTACTGTGCATCATTGCAGCGGGAAGTTCCGCTACGCTCGCTCAGATTGCGCTCACCAAGAGCTACGGATCGGGCAATCTGCTTCTCAGTTCCATTCTGTCGTTCTCTGCCATCGTCTTTGCAGTCATTATGGGCGTCGTGATTTTCGGCGATCCCATCGAACTGCAGAGCTTGCTTGGGATCGCTATCATTATCTTTGCCGGTGTTTGCGCGAGCGTCATCACCAAGCGCGCATCAGCCCGTGAAAAGAAAGACCCATCCTAATTCCATCGAACCGTCTTTAGGAAAACAGCATGTCCGGCTCTCAGCTCATCTCCGTTACCGAACTCAACGCTCTTTTGTCCGATCCCAAGCTCGTGCTGCTTGATGTCCGCTACAGCCTGACCGATGCGGCTTACGGACGGGCCGCCTATGCCGAAGGTCACATTCCGGGGGCTCGCTTTGCCGATCTCAAGGCCGACGTCGCCGGAGTCTGCTCGGGCAGCAATGGCCGCACGCCGCTGCCGGATTCCGGACGCTTTTGCGTCAATATGCGTCGCCTCGGACTCAATCCGGATTCAACCGTCGTCGTCTACGACGACGGAGAAAGCAACTTTGCCGCCCGTCTCTGGTTTACGCTGCGCTGGGTCGGTTTTGCCAACGTACGCGTCCTGAACGGCGGACTTTGTGCCTGGAAGGCAGCAGGTCTTGCTCTTCAGGTCGAAGAACCCGAATGGGAAGCCGGCACCTATCGCGCCACCATGCCGCTGGAGCGCGTCTTTGACGACGACTTCGTGGAACGCAATCTGGAGCTTCGCGACTACACGCTCGTCGACGCGCGCGCTCACAACCGCTATACGGGCGAAGTCGAAACCCACGATCCGAAAGCGGGACACATTCCGGGCAGCCTCAACCGTCCGAGCGGCGATAACCTCCTCCCCAACAAGTGCTTTAAAGACACGGAAACGCTTCGTCGAGAATTTGAGACGGTCTTTAACGGTGTTCCTCACGCCGACATCATCAACAGCTGCGGCTCGGGCGTGACGGCCTGCTGCAATCATCTGGCCATGATGGAAGCGGGCATTCCGGCCGCGGGCGTCTACATCGGCAGCTGGTCGGAATGGGTAAGCGACGACAACCGTCCGATCAAAACGGGCGACGAACCGTAACGGCACCGTTTTTGCCCAAATTGCTCCGATTCAAGACCCGAGCACCTGAAAATTTCGAGGCGCTCGGGCTTTTTTCGAGCAATTCCTAACCTTCGTCTAGGCCTCGCCGTTCTAAAATGGCTCGATTGACTGCGCTAAACCGTAGTCGCCGATGAGACAAGACCATTCACACAGAAAGCAGTACCGTGAACGACACCAAAACCATTTCCTTTTCCATGGATGCGGCCGGACAGTTGCGCGCAGCCGATTTCAAACCCCGCAGCCTCAAGAAGGTGCTTGAGTCCGAGCTGGGCGAAGACTGGAAGAAATCTCCCAAAAAGCTCCTCAAGGCCATGACCCGAGTGTCCGACCTCTACACGGTCATCTTTGCCGCGCGTCAGCGCATGATTCCCGAATACATCGCCAAGTACGAAGCGCTGCATGATAAGGTCCGCGAACTGAGCGCACAGGGCCTCAAGGCGCTCGAACTCACCAAGGACGGTCTTCCCTCTCAGGACGATCTCGACGCCGCACAATCCAATGATGTCTTTGAGCTCTACGCCGAAACGCGCCGCGACGCGCTTCGCTGCCACCGTGCACTCTCGCTGATGCAGAAGTCTTCGCTCACCGACTGGGTGGAGCGAATGGACAAGACCGAATTCAAGGCGCTCACCGCCACAGCCAAGACACTCTTGGAACGCAACATCCGAAAGAGCGACTCCCTTTTCTGCGCGCTCAAGGACAGCCCCGAGGGCGCCGCCCTCGCCGTGCTGATGGATATGCCGCCCGCCTCGCTCAAGCCCTTCGGCTTCTCGCAGACGATGCTCGGCGACGTACCCTGCGCCGTGGTTTCCGATCGCAAGGCATTCAAGAGCTGGTGTGAAGAGCAAGGTTTCGAATTCTCGGAGACGACCGCGGCTGAAAAGTCCCGCACACCCGTTCCCCAAAAGTCCGCTAAAGTCGAGAAAAAGGCAGAAAAGCCGGCAAAACCAGCCAAAATCACCAAAACGGCCGTTAAGCCGCAAGAAAATCTGACGGTCAAAATCATCAAGACGGAAGCCAAGCTTGCAACCTCCAAGCCCAAGGCCGCTGCGCCGGCAAAGGCGTCGCCCGCAGTCAAATCCGCCGCGTCGGCTTCTTCCGTCGACGATCTCGCCAGCCGCCTCGTGAGTAGCCTTCAGATTGCGCCGAGCGCCGTCGAGCACCGTTCGCCGGGGCGCCCCCGCAAGAACGCCTCCAAACCCGCTGCCGTTCAGACGGGCGTCTCGACGACAATTTCCTCCCGTCCGGCTTCGCGCAACAAGTCCGGCGGCAACCATAAGGCATAACACGAGCCATGGATCACTACGGCTACGCCGACGCTCTGCGCGACGCCGTGCAGAGTCTTTCGACCAAAGAAGCTCAGGACATGCTCTTTGACTGTCTTTTGAGCGACACGCAAAAGGGAGAGCTTCTGATCCGGGCGCTCCCCACAACGCCGCCGCGCGCCGTGGCCGAAAGCTTTGCGAGAACGATGCTGTCAATTCTCAGAGAGCTGTCCGACCGTCTGCGGGAAGATGCTGCCAAGCCCACGCTTGCCTTCTTTCTTCCCACAAACATCGATCATTACTTGAAAAAACTCGCGGAATTTTCCGCACAGGCCGCACAGCGCCTGCCCGTAGGCGTTCTTTTTCCGATGCTTTTTGCGATTGAAGAGGAAGCGCGCCGCATCACCACGACGGCCGTTTTGCCTCACGGAGCCGACTGCCACGATCCGCTTTTTACCTCCGCGCTCAAGGCAATGATCGGTCTTTCTCCGACCAAACGCTGGCAGACGGCTGAACTCATTCGCGCCTACGTGGGTACGCTTCACGAAGAGCGTCACCGCACGCTCGTTTTGGACAGCCTCAACAAGGCGCTCGCTGCTGCCGAATCCTGAAAATATACCGTCCGGTTACAAAAAGGCCCGCATAAGCGGGCTCTTTTTTTGCGCAGTCGCCCGCAAAAGGCAACTGCAGTAGGAAGCATCCGATTACTTGTTGCTCGGGACTTTGCCGGTCACGCCCTTGACGAAGTAGTTCATCGTGGTCAGCATCTTGTCGTCGGCACGCTTGCCTTCAGGGATCTGAACCTTGCCTTCGTTGTCCACGATCGGACCGGTGAAGACATCGAATTCCTGCTTTTCCATCTTGGCGTAGGTGGCGTTGATGTCGTCAACCACCTTCTTGGAAGCATCCTTGGAGATATTGGACAGACGCACCATGTGCATTTCGGCGCCGCCCCAAATCGGCTCAACCTTCCACTTGCCGTCCATCACTGCCTGGATACGCTTAGCGTAGAACTCGTCCCAGTGGTGCGTCACGGCACCGATCAGCTGCGTGGGAGCGGCCTTGACCATCGGGGAGTTGTAGCTGATCACTTTCACGCCCTTGCTTTCGGCCGTAGAGGCCACAGCCTGGGAGTTGGTGTGGTGCGTGATGATGTCGCAGCCCTGGCCGATAAGCGTATTGGTCGCATCGGCTTCCTTGCCCGGGTCATACCAGGTGTTGGTCCAGACCACGTCAACCTTCACGTTGGGATTGATGGTCTGCGCGCCAAGCGTGTAGGCGTTGATGCCCTGGAGCACTTCGGGAATCGGCACAGCGGCAACGTAACCCAAGTGGCCATCCTTGCTCATCGAAGCGGCAAGCTTGCCTGCGAGATAACGAGCCTGATAAAAGCGAGCGTTGTAGTAGCTGAAATTGTCGGCCGTCTTATAACCCGTGCAGTGTTCGAACTTCACATCGGGAAATTCCTTGGCCACCTTGAGAGCCGGGTTCATGAATTCGAAGCTCGTCGCGAAGATGATCTTATTGCCTTGCGAAGCGAGATCGCGAATCACGCGTTCGGCGTCGGCCATCGTCGTGACGTTTTCCACAAACTGCGTCTTGATCTTGTCGCCGAACTGCTTCTGGATCAGCTGACGCGATTCATCGTGCTGCTTGGACCAACCTTCGTCGGCGCTCGGGCTCGGATAGATCCAGGCTGCCTTCAAAGGACCGGAAGAAGCGGTGGCGGCAGGAGCCTCTGCCTTCTTCGGAGCAGGTTTGGACGAATCGTCGCCGCAGCCGGCCAGCACCAGGCAGGAAGCGGCAGCAAGAGTCAGGGCAATTTTCTGGAATGCCATCAGGGATGCCTCTTTGAAAAGAAAGGAAAATATGGGAATGGGGAAAGTTGGCGTGATTTTATCAGTTATCGACTCGATGCTGAAAAAGACAAAACGGGCGCGCCGGCAAAACGATTGAGTCTTGCCTTTGCACCCGTCTTCCGGCAACGTTGACTTTGTTACTTGCCGGTGGGCACCTTGCCGATCACGCCCTTGACGAAGTAGTTCATTGTGTTGAGCATCTTGTCGTCGGCAACCTTTCCTTCAGGAATCTGCACCTTTCCTTCGTTGTCGACAATCGGGCCGGAGAAGACGTTGAATTCTTTCTTTTCCATCTTGGAGTAAACGGCGTTGATGTCTTCAACCACTGACTTGGGCGCATCAGGCGTAATGGCCGATAGACGCACCATGTGCAGTTCGGCGCCACCCCAAACAGGCTCAACTTTCCATTTGCCGTCGTAAAGCGCCTGGATTCGGTGGGCGTAATACTCATCCCAATGGTGTGTCACGGCACCGATCAGCTGCTTGGGAGCCGTCTTCGTCATGGCCGAGTGATAGCTGATCACCTTCACGCCCCGGCTTTCAGCCGTTGCGGGAACAGCCGTCGAATCGGTGTGGTGCGTGAGAATGTCGCAACCCTGACCGATCAACGTGTTCGTGGCGTCCACTTCCTTACCCGGGTCATACCAGGTGTTGGTCCACACGACGGATACCTTCACGTCAGGATTAACGCTCTGGGCACCCAACGTGTAAGCGTTGATTCCCTGAAGCACCTCGGGAATCGGCATGGCGGCCACGTAACCCAAATGAGCGGTCTTGCTCATGGAAGCGGCGAGTTTGCCCGCGAGATAACGGGCCTGATAAAAGCGCGCGTTGTAGTTGCTGTAGTTGGCAGCGGTCTTGTATCCGGTGCAGTTTTCAAACTTTACGTCCGGAAACTCCTTGGCTACCTTGAGTGCCGGATTCATGTACGTGAAGCTCGTGGCAAAGATGATCTTGTTGCCTTGAGCTGCCAGATCACGAATGACTCGCTCGGCGTCCACCGTATTGGTGACGTTGTCGACCACTTGAGTCCTGATCTTGTCACCGTACTTCTGCTCAATGAGCATACGGGCTTCTTCGTGCTGCTTGGACCAACCTTCATCGGCGCGCGGGCTCGGATAGACCCAGGCGGCCTTGAGAGGTTCGGTGGAGGCAACGGCCTTTTCGGCCTTCTTGTCGGTGGTGGTGTCTTCTCCGCATCCGGCCAGCAACAAGCAGGAGGCGGCGGCCATCGTCAGGGCAATTTTCTGGAAAGCCATAGTTGTTTATTTTTGTGGAAGCACGAGCAACTTTTCAGACGCAAAAAAGCCGCCGCCGGCCCCGGTTGCTCGCCTTTTCGAGACCACGATCGGCGGCTCAATCAAAAAATCAGTTTCTCGGATGAAACGTCTTGCCAAGGCTTGCCGGCACGTTGAGCGCAATCCACTTCGGGTTGCGGCTGATGAGGATCAGCACGAGAATGGTCGCCAGATACGGCGTCATCGACATGATCTGCGAGGGAATCTCAATGCCCATCGCCTGCATATTGAACTGCAGCATTGTCACGCCGCCGAAAAGATAGGCGCCGAGCACCACGCGAAGCGGACGCCAGGTGGCGAAGGTGACAAGCGCAAGCGCAATCCAACCGCGGCCCGCCGTCATGCCTTCAGCCCACAGAGGCGTGTAGACAAGCGACAGATAGGCACCGGCCAGACCCGACATGAAGCCACCGAAGAGCACTGCCCAGAAACGGATGACACGCACGTTGTAGCCCAGGGCGTAAGCCGAGCTCGGCGATTCTCCCACCGCACGCAGCATCAGGCCGGGGCGCGACTTGTAGAGGAACCAGCCCACGGCGGCCAGACCGATCAGGGAGAGATACACAAGGCAGTGCGACGAAAAGAATGCATCGCCCAGGAACGGAATCGATTCAAGACCGGGAATGCCCGTGGGCGCGCGGCTCGGCAACGCCATGCCCTGCAGAGGCTGGCCCACGAAAGCCGAAAGACCGGCGCCGAAAAGCGAGAGCGCCAGACCGGCTGCGTACTGATTGGCGTAGAGTCCAAGCGTAAAAAAGCCAAAGAGCGCGGCCATCACGAGGCCTGCCAGGGCACCGGCCAGGAAACCGAGCGCGAAGCTGCCCGTGGCGTAGGTTACGCCGAAACCGGTCACCGCGCCCATGAGCATCATGCCTTCGACACCCAGGTTGAGAACACCGCTTTTTTCGTGAATGAGAATGCCGATGGCAGCAATCAGCAGGGGCGTACCCGCATTCAACGTCGCAGCAATGACAGAAGCAATCACACCAGCATCCATGATTAAGCCTCCTTGCTCAGCTTGCGTTCGGTAAAGCCCTGCCAAACAGGCTTAAAGTAGATGAGCGAATCGCAGATCAAAAGGAAAAAGAGAAGCATGCCCTGATAGACACCCGTAATTGAGCTCGGCAACCCCAGACGGGACTGGCCGAGTTCGCCGCCCAGATAAAAGAGCGCCATCACGAAGGCTGCAGGGCTGCATCCCGCGGGCGACAGACGACCCACGAAAGCCACGATAATGGCCGCAAAGCCGTAGCCCGGACTGATGTTAAGCGTGAGCTGTCCGACGGGACCCGCAACTTCGGCAACGCCGGCCAAACCGGCCAGACCGCCGGAAATGAGCATCGAGACCCAAAGCAGACGCTTCGGACGGAAACCTGCGTACTTGGCTGCCAAGGGCGCCATGCCGGAAACCTTGAGCTGAAAGCCGATGAACATACGCACCATCATCACCTGGATGACAAGCGCGGCCACTACGGCCAGAACAAAACCCAGATGCAGACGCGTGCCGCCGAGAATCACCGGCATGCTAGCCGCGGAAGCAAAAAGCGCGGACTGCGGAAAGCCCAGACCGTCAGGATCCTGCAACGGCCCCTGAACACAGTAGGCAAGCCCGAACTGCGCCACGTAGACCAACATCAGGGATACGAGAATTTCGTTGGCGTTGAATTTGTCTTTCAGTAACGCCGTGATGCCGCCCCAGAAGGCGCCGCCCGCAATACCGGCCAGCAGAACGATCACCAGATACCAATGACCGATGCCGTCGGGGCAAGCCAAAGCTGCCCAGCCGCCAGTGATGGCGCCCGCAAGGAACTGGCCTTCGGCACCGATATTCCAGATGCTTGCTCGAAAGCAGACCACGAGACCGGCGGCGCAGAGCAGCAGCGGCGTCATCTTCACGCCGACTTCGGCCCAACCGCGCAGGGTTTCAAGCGGAGCGATCAAGAACACATAGAGCGCATTGAGTGGGTCCTTACCCAGCATCGCAAACAGAATCGCACCGAATAACACAGTCAGGCCAAGAGCCAGAACCGGAGAAAGCCAGATCATGCAGCCCGGGGTTCTGCGGGCAACCAAACGCACAGGAAATTGCATTTTTATTCGGCCTCCTTGTCGGCGGACTGAGCGTGACGGAAGGGGCTGCCCACCCACAGACCGGCCATCCAGCGGCCGAGCTCTTCGGTCGTAATCGAACTGACGGGAATGGCTGGCGATATACAGCCGCGATACATCACGGCAATGCGGTCGCAGATGGCAAAGAGCTCATCGATTTCTTCGCTCACGACCAGAATGCCGGCACCCTCGCTGCGAAGGCGCATCAGAGAATTGTGAATCACCGTGGCGGCCCCCACGTCCACGCCCCATGTGGGCTGGTCGATGATGAGTACACCCGGAGAACTCAGGATCTCGCGGCCGACAATGAACTTCTGCAGATTGCCGCCCGAGAAGCTTCTTGCCGCCGCCTTCGGCGCTTCGGGTTTCACATGGAAGCGCTCGATGACGAGATCGGTAAACGTTTCGGCCTCTTCCTGCTTGATAAAGCCGTGGCTGTGAAAATCATCACCAGTCAAAAGCGTGTTGTTGATGAGCGAAAACTCCGGCACCGACCCGTGACCAAGACGCTGCTCGGGCACGTAGCGCAAGCCCTTGGCGCGACGCTCGGCCGGATCGAGATCGTCGACCACTTCGCCGAAAAGCTTCACGGAACCCTTCGTCTGCTTGAGTTCACCCATGCAAACGCCGAGCAATCGCGACTGACCGTTGCCGGAAATGCCGGCGATGCCGACGATTTCACCCGCACGCACCGTGAGCTTGATGTCCGTAAGCCCCGTGACGTGATGGCCGCCGTCGAGACTCACGCCCTTGAATTCGAGCGCCACTTCGCCGGGCGTGCCTTCCGAAGTCAGAAGCTTGGGCGGTTCCTTGCCGATCATCAGGCGCGCGAGTTCCTCTTCGGTTTTTTCCTTCGGATTGACCGTTTCGATCACGCGGCCGGCGCGAAGAATCGTGCAGCGATCGGCTAGCTCGCGAATTTCGTCGAGCTTGTGAGAAATAAAAAGAATCGAAACGCCTTCGGAGGCGAGCTTCTTGAGCGTTTCAAAAAGCTTGCGGACAGCCTGGGGCGTCAGCACCGAGGTGGGCTCATCCAGGATCAGAAGCTTGGGATTGCTCATCAGGGCGCGGATGATTTCCACGCGTTGGCGCTCGCCCATGGAGAGGTCGGCAACGATGGCAAACGGATCGACCGCAATACCGTAGCGCTCACCTAACGCATTGATGCGCTTGGCGCACTCCTCCACGGAAATCTTTTCGGCGATGCCGAGAATGACGTTTTGCGCCACCGTAAGCGTTTCGAACACGGCAAAGTGCTGATGCACCATGGCAATGCCCAAACGGTTGGCTTCCGAAGGGCTGCTGATCTGCGCAGGACTTCCGTCAAACTCGATGAAACCCTTGTCCGGCGTGACCGAACCGAAGATGATTTTCATGAGGGTGGACTTGCCGGCGCCGTTTTCGCCAAGAATAGCAAGCACTTCCCCGGGACACACTTCCAGACAGATGTCGTCGTTGGCGACGATGCCCGGATATGCTTTTGTGATGTGATTGAGCCGAAGTCGAGGGGTCATTGCAGGGCTTCTGAAAACGCAAAAACCTTCGGTATCTGCAGCATCGTGCAGCCGAAGTCGTAAGGTGCCGTAATTGTAAGGTTTGAGGCTATCTTTTCCAAGAGTGAAAGCCGAGTTTTTCGGTTCTCTCGGCTCGATTCTTCTCTCGAGCTAAGACTCTCTTCGATCCGATTGCTGGAACTTGTCGTTCGTGAGCTTAAAATCCGCTGACTAGTTCGCGACTTTTTCCGCACTCAGACTTATCTTGTAGAAATCCCAACCAAAGGAACTTTTCCCATGCAGATCGTCACTCCCGACTTCAAAGGCGAAAACAAAGGTCACTACAGCGCCGGCGTCATCTCCAACGGCACGCTCTACGTTTCCGGCCAGCTCTCGATTGATCCGGATACGCGTGAAGTCTGCAAGGGCGACATCCGCGAGCACACCCGTCTGGCTTTGAACAACGTCAAGCGTGTGCTTGATGCAGCAGGCGTCACCACCAACGACGTCGTCTTCTGCCGCATCTACACGCCGGACGTCAACTACTGGGGACCGATCAACGAGGAATACGCCGCATTCTTCGGCGAACACAAGCCCGGCCGCGTCATTGTCTCGACCACGACGCTGCACTTCGGCTGTCTCGTCGAAATTGAAGCCGTCGCCGAAATGCCCGCCAAATAAGCATCACACCGCTTTCGCAAAAAAGGCAGCCTCCGGATTCTCCAGAGCGCTGCCTTCTGTTTAACCGTTGCTAAAAATCGGTTAGTCAGCTTTGACGCTGACGGACAGTCTCAAAGAGACAAACGCCGGTGGCTACCGAAACGTTGAGGCTGTCGACCGCCCCGAACATGGGGATCTTGGCCAGTTCGTCGCAGCGCTTGCGCGTGAGCTGACGAAGTCCCTCTCCTTCTGCGCCCAACACCCAGGCAAAAGCACGCTTCTGATCAAATTCATAGATCGTCTTTTGCGCTTCGCCGGCCGTGCCGACCACCATAACCCCGGCATCACGAAGCTCGGTGATACTCGCGGCAAGATTGGTGACCGTCACAACAGGGACGCTTTCCCATGCTCCGGCTGCGGCCTTTGCGGCTGCAGGCGAAAAGCTAGCGGAACGATCGCGCGGCGCAATCACTGCCTGAACACCTGCGGCATCGGCCACGCGCAGGCAGGCGCCGAAGTTGCGCGGATCGGTCACGCCGTCGAGAACAAGCAACAGCGTGTCCGTCGTGATGCTGTCAAGCAGCGTGTCGAAATCGAGCGTCTGTTTGAGCTCGTCAGCAAGCGCAACGATGCCCTGATGCGGAATGCCCGGTGCCATACCTTCCAGACGCTTGGCGTCGGCCTGCATGACCTTGACGCCGGCAGCCGCAAGACGATCTTTGCATTGCTGCATGCGCTTGTCGCGGCGCGAAGCTTCGACGTAGACGACGCGGATGGAGTCGGGATTGAGTTTTGCTCTGGCATTTACGGCGTGAAAGCCTGCCAATACGACTTGTTTGGGCATTTTTAGAATCTTCTCTTCGTTTTTTTGTTCTTATTGTTGCGGGTGCGTTGTTTATCCGTGTGATTTTGCACCATTTCAAAGTCAATGCGGCGCGTTTCAGTGCTCGCGGCAAACACGCGCACCGTCACTTTGTCGCCGATCATATAGCGTTCGGAACCGAATTCAGCTTCAAAAAGCATCTTTTTGTCGTCGTAGTAAAAATACTCCCAGCTGTTGAGACGACTGACATGCACGAACCCTTCGACGAACACGCCGGTGAGCGTAACGTAAACGCCCGCAGGATTGGCGCCCGTAATGACACCCTCAAAGCACTTGCGGCGATACCCGGAAATATAGTCGGCCTTCATCCAGGCAACGATGTCACGAGAAGCCTCGTCGGCGCGCCGTTCTGCCGCCGACGTCAACAAACCGAGCACTTCCCAGGTCATGTCAACCTTGCTCTTCTTGGCTGTTTTTTCGCCCTGAGCAGCCGCTAGCTCCGACATGCGTGCCTGCATCAGATCCTGCGGCGTCTGCGCCAACACCGGTTCGTAGCGCTCGCCCTTCAAAATTGCACGGATGGTGCGGTGCACCAGCAAGTCCGGATAACGGCGAATCGGCGAAGTGAAGTGCGTATAGGCATCGTAATTGAGGCCGTAGTGCGGCTTCTTGTCGGGGCTGTATACAGCGCGCTGCATGCTGCGAAGCAAAAGCGTATTGATGACTTCGGCTGCCGGCAGCGTTTCAGCTTCATGCGCCACCTTGGCGTAATCCGCAGGAGTGGGCTTTCCTCCGCCCGAGAGTTTGAGACCGAAGGCGCCAAGCGTCGTACGCAGATTGGCGAGCCGATCTGCAGGCGGCGCATCGTGCACGCGATACAGGCTCTTGGCCTTGTTCTGACCGATGAAGTCTGCGGCGCACACATTGGCCGCAAGCATGCATTCCTCAATCAGACGGTGCGCATCGTTGTGGTCGCGTTTGCGGATGGCCACGATCTTCTGCGTCTGCGGATCCGTTACGATTTCGGTTTCGGCCGACGTAAAGTCCGCAGCTCCTCGGCGACCTCGGGCCTGAAGCAACGCCTTAAAGAGTGCGTAGAGATTGTTGATGTCGGTGAGGTTGCCTCCGCGCACCAAAAAGTCCTGCACGTCGCCGTTGAGCGCGTTCCAGACACTCGTATAGGTAAGACGCGCCTTGGACCGAATCAGTGCCGGATAGAACTGATAAGCCGTCACCTCGCCCTTCTCCGAAACGATCATGTCGCAGACAAGCGAACAGCGATCTACTCCCGGATTGAGCGAACACAGGCCGTTACTGAGCTTCTCGGGCAACATCGGTACCACGCGCGTCGGGAAGTACACGCTCGTGCAACGCTGCTGTGCATCGGCGTCAAGCGGACTTTCGGGCGTGACGTAATGACTTACGTCGGCAATGGCGACCAAAAGGCGCCAACCGCTTTCGCCGTCATTGAGCGGCGCACACCATACCGCATCGTCAAAGTCGCGGGCATCTTCGCCGTCGATCGTCACGAGACCAACATCCCGAAGATCAACTCTCTCCTCGATTTCCTTGTCGCTTTCGACCGCATCGGGCAGCGCCTGAGCCTGCGCCTGGGCCTCCTCGGAAAATTCGCTCGGGATACCGAGGCGAGCAAGCGTCATGTCGATTTCGCTTTGCGTGGAGTCGATGGGGCCGATCACGCGTCCGACCGTACCGGTCAACGGCACAATGGCGGAAAACGGCTTGCAGCAGGACTCGTCAATCTTCATCGTGAAGAACTGCTGCTGAAGTTTCTTGACAGCGTTCTTATCCAAACGATTGGCAAACGAAGAGCCGCAGCCTTCCACGCCGGCCGACTTTGCATAGTTAATGGTGCAAACGGGCTCACGCAGTGCACGGCTAACCAGAATGCGAGCTGCAAACCCGTAGTCGTCGTTGACATAAGCGCCGTAGACAACATCCCCCGGCAACAAACCGTGGTGCGGATTGGAACTTTTAACGCCTTCGACAATCTTGTCGGGATTCTTAAGACTGCGGATCTTGAATTCGCCGGTTCGATTGCCGACCAGACGCACAAGATCTTCTTGCTTTGAAATACCGGGACCACGCGTGTAATGGCGGGCTTGCTGAGCCGGCGCAATGATTTCGCTTGCCAAAAGTCTTTCAAAAGCCTCCTTTGCCGCAGCAAGCGTCACACCGAACGTTTCGTGATAGCTCTTAGTGAAGACGGTTTTGGAAAAAGAATCCCCTTGGGCAAGAACAAATGCCCTGTCGGCGTAGTTGGAGGTGTTCTGCTTTTTCTTTTCGGGAGACGCCTTGGATTGACTGGGTTTCTCGTGAACTTTCTTTTGCATTTCGAATTCTCTATGTGCTCTCGGAGCATCAATTGGCTACAAAACGGCAGACGCATCGGCAACATCCTTTTCGTCGGCCTCGAATCAAGCGCATCATACCTGAGGAAAAATGACGGAACTCTGACAAGACGATGCCGACTATCTGAACGGACCGATCAGTTGCGGCGCAGAGCCTGTCGACAAGTCTTTTGAGCAAGCAATTTCTCCTAAAAATTGCTCGCAGAAATTTTTTTCGAAAATCGTTTGACATTTTTATTCTGTTTGGTAATAATTCGCGTCTCAGAAAATTTGTGCCCAAGTGGCGAAATTGGTAGACGCACTGTGTTCAGGTCGCAGCGCCGAGAGGCATGCTGGTTCGAGTCCAGTCTTGGGCACCAAACACAAATTTCTGAAACGCTGCAAAAAAGGACGCTCGCCATTCGGTGATGCGTCTTTTTTTTTCGAAAATTTCCGGTTATGCACATCACACTGCGTCAGCTTGAAATCTTTCTTGGTATCTACGATCAGAAAAGCTTGTCAAAAGCTGCTGCCAAACTCTGTGTGACGACAAGTGCGGCAAGTCAGTCGCTCAAAGAACTCGAGAGAATACTTGGAACAGAACTGTTCGAACGAAAATCCAATGGCTTGTTTCCGACGGACGCTGCCTCTGCTCTCCTCCCTCTGGCCACACTGGTCGTAACTAAAGCCAGCGAAATTGAGGATATTTTCGCAGCCCGAGAAAAAGGGCTGACAGGGAAGCTGATCATCGGTGCCAACCGCGCCTGCGGCATTTACATCCTCTCCCGAAGGCTCCCGGAATTCAAGCGACGTTATCCGACTGTGGATCCGACTTTGCTGATTGAAGACAATGAAATCGTTGAAGCCGGAGTTCTTGAGAATCGTATGGATATTGGCTTTATCAGCCGTCCTCCTGTGGATTCATCGTTAACCTTTTTCCCGTGTTTCCGAGACGATTTCGTATTGATCGCCAGCCCGAAGAGTCCATACATATCGGTTGAAGCGACCACGGAAGATTTCTGTTTAGCCACCTGGATCATGGATCAGGAAGCAACGGTAAGCGATGCAGCCAAGCGATGGCTTTTGGCTCAGGGAATTACCGTTTCCAACATCCTTACTATGAACACGATGGGCGCGATCAAACGAGCGGTTCAAACCGGTCTCGGATTGGCTGTGATGCCGTTGCTGTCCGTTTCGGAAGAAATTCGCCGTGGAGATTTGGTTGAGTTGAGAAAAGAGGTTAATCCGGATCATAAAAAAGAAAGCAGCCGCTGCATCTACGCGATCTACAAACAAGATCATTTGCCTGCATTGCGAGAGCTTTTCTTCAAGGAATGCAACATTTCTCCGCTATCAACGCTCTAGTACCAAAAAAAGAGGTCCTGTCGAACCAACAGAACCTCAAATGTCTGCCTTTTGGCAACAGCAGATCTCCACTGCCAAGAAACAGACGAGATTAGGAGAAGAATGTTTGCTTATTTTGCTTTGAGTGCATAGGCAGCTGCATGTTCGCCGCTACGGCGACCGAAGACGACGGTATCGGCAATAGCATTACCTCCGAGGCGGTTAAAGCCATGTACGCCTCCCGTCACTTCTCCTGCCGCATACAGCCCCGGAATCGGGCGACTTTGGATGTCCAACACCTCGCTTTCCGGCGTGATCGCCACCCCACCCATCGTATGATGAATGCCGGGAGCAACAGCTACCGCATAGAAAGGAGCCTTTTCAATACCAAGCGGCATATCGGGACGACCGAATGCTTCGTCTTTTCCTGCCTTGCGGAACTTGTTGTAGTCGCTGGCCGTCTTTTCGAGAGTTTTCGCATCCATGTCACAAATCTTGGCTAACTCAGCCAAAGTGTCGGCCTTCTTGAGCATCCCCAAGTGATCATAGCCTTGCACCATCTTTGCGGACTTGTAAAGGTTGCTGTCAAAAACCAACCAAGCCCGCTTTTGCGGTTGATGCAAAATTGCATCGCTTGCGCGGTCGCGTGTTGTAAGTTCGTTCACGAAACGCTCTCCGTTGATGTTGACCATTACGGCGCCGACTCCGCGAACGGTTTCGCTAATCAAAATACGGCTGTCGAGGCCAACGGTCGGATGCGCCTGAACCCAATCGATATCGGTCATGGAAGCACCGATATTGAGTGCCATGGTAATGCCGTCGCCGGTACTCGTTACATTGTTTGAACTCGTCATGTCCTTGAAGGTCGGGCGATAGAAGGCAATCATCTGCTTATTCTGACCGTAGCCGCCGGTTGCCAAAACCACCGCCTTGGCTGCAATCTTGTAGTAGCCGGAGTGCTTGCCATGCACAATGGCTCCGGCATTTTTGTAGTCTTTGTCGAGCAAAAGCTTGACGGCACGGGAATTCACCCGAGCACCCACGCCCTCTTTTGTAGCTTGTGCACGTAAAACGTCCACAATATGCGGCCCGACCGTCATACCACCGTGCGGACGATGCGTGCGATCAACGGCAGCTCCCCCGGAACGTTTCACGTCCGAGAGATCAGCACCCATGTCTTCCAACCACTTAACGCCGTCGGCGCTTCCTTCAGCAAGAATTTGGACAAGCTTCGGATCATTTTTGCCACGACCACCCTTCATGGTGTCCTTGACATACTGATCAACGGTATCTTTAATGCCTTTCTTAGCCTGTTGAGGAGTACCGACAGCGTTGTAACCGCCTGCAGCAAGCATGGAATTGCCGCCTGCAAAAGAGTGTTTCTCAAGCAAAACCACCTTGGCTCCAGCGCGCTTTGCTGCAATTGCCGCATTTAAGCCGGCCGAACCCGCACCGATCACCAGTACGTCAACCGTTTCGCGCGGAGCAGACTTTTCGGCGGCTGCAACAGCCTCGGCATCAATCGTTGCATCCCACTTGGCCGATTCAGGAGCATCTGAAAATGGCATCTTCAAATCAAATGTGTGACAGTCATTGCAGACGAGCTTGGGTTTTGCGTGTGCGGTATGACAAGCCGTGCAATTGATGGGACTTCTGTCGCTTAAGTGACTTGCATGCGGATCAAAGTGTTTTGTTTTGTCAGCTAATTTTTTATAGTCTCCATGGCAGACCATGCATTTGTTGTTGAGATCGATTTCGTCGTCCGGAACGTTAGCAGCCGTTACAGTGTTCGTGCCGTGGCAAACAGTGCATCCACCCATACCGGCATGAAAAGAAGCCAGGTCTTGAGCCGTTGCCAGTCCTGAGACAGTGGAAAATAAGGCACTGAGCACAATTGCCGCAATTGGTTTGATCATCTCTTTCTCCTTAGATTCGCAATGCTTCCAGGTATTGACGTCGAGTCAGTAAGTAGCAAAGCGGTGGTTTATGTTGTCAGGCAAAGAGTCTAGAGGCAGCAATAGCGCTGCTTTTGACTTGAATCAAACGCAAAGACGTCCGTGTTTCGAAGTTTTGTATCACCGTTAAGTTTTTCTAAACCGGCAACACTCCAGCAGCTCGAAAAGCTCTCTAATCAATTGTCACGACGTTAATCTGACAAGAAACCTCAAAAAAATTCTGGAAGAGACTTTTTGCGCATTCTTGCCTTTTCTTCTCATAGTGCGCCATTCGATCGCGCCGATTCGGTTCTCGCACTACGCTTCTGATTGCCTTCCAACGATTTTGACGGTCATGTGGTTTTCATCTTCTTGGCTTTGCAAAGCAGCTGCGGAGCTTGTGCTGTTCTTCTCACTGACCGGAATCGTTTTGCCTGTCAGAGCCGAGGCGGCTATTGCGACGAACCAAACAACGGCAGCCCAAGGAATCACAACTGCAGACTCGCGCATCCACTACGTCATCGGCATCGGTTCAGCCTTGCTCATCGGCATCATCCTCGGCAACGTGGTCTATTTTTGGCGTCGTGCGGAACGCATCGAAAGAGAACTCGATGAACTCAGGGAGCAGCGCATTGCTCGCGCCCGCGGGAAGATCGAAGAAAACGATAACCTATTCGTCTGATCAACCAAAACGATGCCGACACGTCAAAAAGCCCGTATGCCAAGATCGACACACGGGCTTTCGAAAGACCCTTTGGTGCGAATTACGCAGCGCTGCGAGCGTTGAGATCCTCAATGAGAGCCGGCAAATCACCGATGCTCTCGATCACATAATCGGCACCGGCGGCATAGAAGCGCTGACGTGCCGATTTGATCTGTTCGGCGCGTTCTGCTTCGGGCAACGCCGCCCAGCTCTGTGCGTCCAGACCGATCATGGAGCTGCCTACACAGACGCCGACGGCACTCACCCCCGCGTTCTTTGCTTCGGCCATGTCGGAGGTCGTATCGCCCACCTTCACAACCTGACGCACGTTTGATAAACCGAGACCGCGCATATTGGAAAAGATCATATAGGGCCAAGGACGGCCAAAACCGTTGTTGCTGTCGGCCGTTTGAACCATTTCGGGTGCGTAGCCGCCCCTGCGGGCGCCTTCGGTCACCACAGCCATCATTTCCTGGGTAAAGCCGGTGGTCGAACCCACACGGATCTCGTTTTGACGAAGATACTCCATCGTTTCGAGAATGCCAGGAATCAGATCACAATGTCGATCAAGCACAGCCATCAGGGCCGGTTCAAAGTCGGCATAGATCTTTTCGGCATCGGCGTCGGTCGCCGCGGCACCGTACTTGTCCTGCCAAGCTTGAGCAATACGAGGCATCGCGAGCATCGTCTTGATGTGATCACGTTTCAAAAGCCCCATCGGCGCACGAACTTCCTCGTCCGTCACCTCAATGCCGGCTCGGCGAAATGCTTCCTTAAATGCCGAGACAGGACTCGTGCAACCGAAGTCAACCGTCGTACCCGCCCAATCGAAAATCACGCCCTTGATGCGGTTCATTACATAAACTCCTTGGTGTACTGTGCAAACAATTCAAGAATGCGGTCGGCGTCCGCGTCGTAGATTTCGCCAATGTTGCCGATGCGGAAGGTGTCTCGGTCGGTGAGCTTGCCCGGATAGATCACATAACCCTGCTCCTTGAGCCAATGGTGCATGTGCTTGAAGTCGAGGTTGCGACCTTCCGGATAAAGGAAGGTGGTGATGATCGGCCCCTGGAAGGCTTCGCTGACGAACGGTTCAAAGCCTAGAGTACGCATTCCTTCACGCAGCTTGCGGTTTGTAGCTGCATAGCGTTCGCCGCGAACCGTCACTCCGCCCTCTTGCTGCAGTTCCTTAAGCGCCTGCGCAAAAGCGGCTACGACGTGCGTAGGCGACGTAAAGCGCCACTTGCCGTTGTCCTTTTCCATCGTCTTCCACTGAGAGTGCAGATCGAGCGAAATCGTGCGGGCGTTGCCTTCGGTAGCCGTAAGCGCTTCGCGGCGAGCGACGATAAAGGAAAAGCCCGGAACGCCCTGAATGCACTTGTTCGCAGAAGAGATCAGAAAATCGATGCCGAGCTCGGACACGTTCACATCCACGGCCCCAAAGGAGCTCATGGCGTCCACGATAAAGCGCAGGTTGTGTTTCTTCACGACTTCTGAGACGCTCACCAGATCGTTGATGAGGCCCGAAGTCGTTTCGTTGTGCACGATGCTGATCGTCGTGATTTCGGGATGTGCGGCAATCACCGACTCCAGACGGGCAGCGTCGACGCGTTCGTCCCAAGCAAAGTCTTCGCGTACAAAGGCGATGCCGTAGCGCTCCAGAATCTGGCACATGCGTTCCGAATATGCGCCGTTGACAGGCACGAGCACGCAGTCATTCTTACCGACCACGGAACTGAGAACGCTTTCCACGCCAAACGTACCCGAACCCTGCATCAGCACGGTGGTGTAATCGGGTTCGGAAACGTGGGCAAGCGTGAGAAGTTCACGGCGCACGAACTGGGTCATTTCTTTGTAGTCGTCGTCCCATGTGCAGCGATCGACAAGCATTTCCTTACGAACGGACAATGATGTCGTCAGGGGCCCCGGGGTCAAAAGTTTGTAGGTATTCGGATCGGTAATCATGACAAATCAAAAAAGAAAACTGCCGACTCTCGCATGAGAGCCGGCTTATTGGAAATCAAAAGAATTACTTGCCGGCGTCCTTGACCATCTTCTGGTGCTTCTGCAGCAATTCAACAGTGAGCGGCTCTTTGTAGAAACTCGGACGAGCGGGCTTGTTTTCAGCAGAAACCGTTTCACCTTCGTAAAGCGCCACGGGGTAGAACTTCAAGAGTTCGGGACGGCCGTACTTGACGATAATTTCAACGGCCTTCTGTGCGTTGGGATTGGTCTTGGCCCCCTTGTCAACAACGGCAGCGGCTTCCTGCAGTTGGAAATTGCCTTCGGTCGGATCAATGTAGTCAATCGGCAGACCGCGGGCTTTGTCGGCTACAGCTTGGTGACGCAGACCGAAACCCACAGCCGCCTCACCGGCACGCAACTTCTTTAACGGTGCAGAACCGGACTTTTCCAGATGTGCACCGGCGTTCTTTTCAATCGCGGCAATCGTCTTGGCGCCAGCCTCTTCACCCTGAGCAGACATGACAGCCTGGGTCATCAACCAAGACGTGGAACTGCCCATAATGTCGGGCACGGAGATGTGGCCTGCATATTCGGGCTTAGCCAGATCGGCGATGGACTTCGGAGCTTCGAGCTTGCTTTGCTTTAAAACTTCAGTGTTGATGAAAAGCGCACCCGTGTTGCCCAGAATCGGCGTCCAGTAGGACGGAGACGGCTGAATTGTCTTTGCCTTGTTTTGCAGATCGGCAAAGAGCTTTTCCTTTTTCTGGAAGCTGTCGAGGTAATAGGTCGAGAGCGTCACCACGTCGGCTTCGATGTTCTTGCCTTCGGCAGCAAGCTTGCCGCCCAATTCGGACGTACCGAACGACTGGATAAGATAGGCACCCTTCATGCCATTTTTGTCAAGGGCATTCTTCATTGCCGTCTGAGCTTCTTCATCGGCGTTGGTGTAGATCACCACTTCGGCAGTTTTGGCGGGAGCCGCAGCAGTTTTGCCCTTGTCGGCATCGGTACTGCCGTCATTGCCGCAGCCGACCATGGCAGCGCACACACAAGCAGCAAAAGTCAGTTTGAAACAGGTCATCGGTTGCATTTCTTTTAAGCTCCGGTGGAAACAGTTGAAAGCGTGGGAGTACGGCTCGAGCTCAGACGACGCATGAGCGACTGAATCAGACCGCCCTGCGGGTTCTTTCTTGCACGTTCTGCAAGGGCGTCGCAAATGAGCTTGACCGCAACGTTGGTAAAGAAAATCAAAAGCGAGAGCACAAAGATTTCTTCGAACTTCTCGAAATACTGGAGTTCCTTGATCTTCGTGGTGATCAACATGGTGCGGGCGCCCGACAGGAACACGACTGCGCTGATGGTCACCATGGAACTCACGAACATGTACTGGAACATCTGCCAGAGCGTGGCGGCCGAATTGGGCACCACGACGCGCATGACGGTCTTGAGCCAACTGTCGCCCATCAAAGCACCCGTGGTCTCCCATCCGGCATTCATCTTGCTCAGTGCCGAAGTGGCCATCAGATAGGGCGAAGTGAAGAAATGCACCAGGTTAACGAGCACCAGAATGGCAAACGTGTTGGCCAACATCGTGCCGCTCATGGCAAAGAGAAAGCCGATACCGAGCACCATGCCGGGCACGGTATTAGTGAGCATGGCAAAACTGTCCATCGTCGTGCGGCACCAGCCTTTGAGCTGAGAACGTGCATTGACCATTGCTGCGGCGTAACACAGCAACGTGCCGGTCACGGCACTTGCTAAGGCCACTCCGACCGAATTGCCGTAGACCTCCCAGACGACACTGTCGGAGAGAATGCGGGAGATCACGTCAAGCGTAAAAACAGGCTTATAAGGCCACTGCTCAACGAAAGGCACCACGAACATCACGGCAAAGACCGAAAGCAGTACGGCGGCGATAATCACGTAGTAGCCGGCAAAAAGCGCATCGCGCACGCGGTTGCGGGCAGGCGGCTGATAATTGATGCGGTTGTATCGGAAATTGAATCGCTCGACGTACTTCAAAAGCATCACGGAAGCAATCGAAGGGACGAGCATCGCCATGGCGATCACGGCACCGCGGCCGAAGTCGGGCACGGCACCCATCATCGTGGTGTAGAGCTCGGTGGCAATGACGTCGTATTGACCGGCGATTGATACCGGAATACCGAAGTCGGTGAAGGACAAGAAAAAGCTGAGAATGAAGGCCGAGCACAACGCACCTACCACCGGACGCAGCGCCGAAATGTAGAAGGTACGCCAGGGGCTGTCACCCATCAGGCGGCTCACCGTGATCGTGTTGCGGTCAATGTAGTGGAAAGCATTGGAAAGAATAAGAAACGCGGGCGGCAGCGTGTAGATCACGTCGGCAATCAAAAGGCCCCAGAAGCCGTAGATCGAAAACGGCAACACGCCAAAGATTTGGCTCACCAGCCCCAGACGTCCGAAGGAATAGATCACCGCAAAGCCGTAGGTAATTGACGGCAGGAAGAGCGGCAAAAGAATGACGATCTGAAAGACTTTCTTGGCCCAGGGATTGAGTCGCGTGAAATGCAGACCGTAGGCACAGCCGAAGGCAAGCACAGCAGCGATGGCGGCCGACAGGCCCGACACGGCAAAACTGTTGGAAAGCGCATTCCAGAAGCGCGGTTCCGAAAGAAGTGAGGTGTAGTTTGCAAGCGTCAGGCTGCAGTTGCCGTCCAAAATAGACTGAAACAAAACGCAGCCGAGCGGATAGAGCAGCACAGCCGAGAGCGTGAGCACCACCAAAGCGAACACGATTTTGAGTTCGCGGCGCTCGCGCCCGAGGAGTTTATCGGTAAGAGTAATCATGACAGTCATCCCGCAACTTAAGCCAGAGCGCCGGATTCGGTCTTTAGCGTTGAGGCGTTTTTAGGATTGGGGCCGCTGAAAAGCTTCAGGATGTTGGTGCGCTTGACCATCAGCTGGGAAATGATGAAGTCATTGACGAAATCGTCAGCAGGCTTGTTGATGATCGTCATCGGATCAGCAAATTGGGCAATCTGACCGTTGTTGATAATGAGTACGCGATCCGAAAGCGTGAGTGCTTCTTCCGGATCGTGAGTCACGATGAGCGTCGTGAGCTCAAACTGACGAGCGATCATGCGAATTCGCTCTTTGATGGACTCCTTGATAAGACCGTCCAAAGCCGAAAGCGGCTCGTCAAGCAAAAGGATGCGTGGTTTGAGAACAAGCGTTCGAGCAATGGCCACACGCTGCTTCTGGCCGCCGGAAAGTTCGTCGATGCGCTGGTTCAGGTGCTTTCTTAATCCCAGCAGATCAATAAGTTCATTCACCTCTTCGGGCGTCGAAGCGGAGGGATTGTTGCGAAGACCGTAGATGATGTTGTCGTAGGCGTTCAAGTTCGGGAAAAGTGCGAAGTCTTGGAACACAATGTTGAAACCGCGCTTTTGCATCGGCACATTTGTGAGGTCCTCGCCGTCGAACATGATTTTCCCCGATGTGGCTTGTGTCAGACCGAGAATCAGATTGAGAAGTGTCGTTTTACCGCAACCCGACGGACCGAGGATGGAGACAATTTCCCCTTTGCGAATGGAGAGCGAAATGTCCGAAAGGATGGTTCGATTTCCGTAGCTCTTGTTGATGTGTTTGAGGGTGAGCATTTCTTAGCGTCTTGAAATTGAATTCTGAGCAGACGCCATTTTGAGAAGTGCTTGTATCGAAGCCGTGACAGTTCTGTGACGAGTGTTTGTCTGTTTTATGACGCATCCATGACAAAGAGCATCCGTTGAATGAATCCGCTCCTGCCTATAATCCGACTGACTATTCGACTGATTTTTTAACTCTGTCAGGGCTATGAAAACCATTCGTCTGCTTTATCCGGATTGGGTAAGCGGCGGGCTTGAGACGTACCACTTCGGCGCCAACCTGCTGCAGCACATTCTTCCGTTCAACCCGAATCAACCGCTTGTCAAAGTCGACATTCCGGCTCCGGACGGCCGTCAGCGCGAGGTTCAAGATGGCATCGCCGGAAAAGACGAAGTGCTCGCCGGCATTCGAGCTGCACAAGCCGCTATTGAAAAAGAGGCCCCGCTGCGGATCATCACGATCGGCGGCAACTGTCTGGTTTCACAAGCTCCGTTCGATTACCTGCACGGTCTGTACCCGAATACCGGAATTTTGTGGCTTGACGCCCATCCGGACGTGTCTATGCCTAAAGACGGCTATCCGAACGCTCACGCCATGGTGTTGGGAGCTCTACTCGGCGCAGGCGAACCGTCAATGGCGGGGCTCATGAAGAATCCGGTGTTCAAACCCGATGAGCTGCTCTACGTTGGTCTTCAGACATTACATGACTATCAAGCCAAGTTCCTGAATGATTTGGGCGTTGACTACAAAGTGCAGACGGAAGACTTCGTTTCTGACGACGACATCAGAGCGTTTGTGCAAAAGTTCGATCATGTCCTCGTGCATCTGGATATCGACGTACTTGATCCTCAGTGCTTCCACTCCACCTATTTCGCTAATCCGAATCTTGTCGGAGACGGTTCAGGAGGCGGACGCATGACAATGGAACAACTTGCTTCAATCCTGCATCTTGTTGCCGCTAACTCAGAAATTGCAGGCTTAACGATTGCCGAATACCTTCCGTTTGACGAAGAGCGTCTGCACAAGCTTTTCGGCTCATTGAAGCTTTTCACTGATTAATTTTTTTAGAGGACTTCCATGTCGGTTTTGATGCCCGAACCCAAGAACACGCTGCTTGGTAAGGACACTGTTTACAGCGATCGCTACAACCCGGACTTGCTTCAACCGATTCCGCGCGCACTCGGGCGCGATGCCATCGGCGACAATGATTTCCGCGGCACGGACATCTGGCGCCTCTATGAACTCTCTTGGCTCAATGAACAGGGCATCCCGCAGACGGCCGTGGGTGAACTTCTGGTACCGGCCAGCACGCATTCCATTGTGGAGTCGAAGTCTTTGAAGCTCTACGCGGGCTCCTTTGCCATGACCAAAATGAGCGGCAAAGATGAAGTGGCTCACCGCATGGCCGAAGACTTGTCGTCCCGTCTGGGGGAACAAGTCGAAGTGCGTCTTTACGATGTGACCGCCTACCCCGGTGCTGTGCGTGCGATGCCGGGCATCAATCTTGACACCCTGACGCTGTCTGAAGGCGATATCGTGAACGCGTATGAAACTGAGCCGGCCTATTTGAAGTTTGACGAAAATCGTTCGGAGACGGCTACCGAAACGTTCTCAACATCTGTTTTCCGCTCTCTCTGCCCGGTCACGGGACAACCCGATCTGGCAAGCATTCTGATTTCCTACACGGGCAAAGCGATTGATCTGGCCGGCCTCTTGAAATATCTCGTCTCCTATCGCTGCCACCGCGGGTTCCACGAGCAGTGCGTCGAACAGATCTTTCACGACTTGCGCGCGGCGTTTGCGCCGGAAATGCTTGAAGTGTACGCCTGCTTTACCCGCCGCGGCGGCATTGACATCAATCCGTTCCGATCATCGATGCGTGACACGCCTGACGAGATCATTCGAGAGATGCGTCAGTAAATTTTCGAGCAGTTGACGACAGATCACAACAATTAAAAGCAATTTCTCTTATTGAGGCTGCAAACCATGGTTACTCCCTATCAATTTCAATGCGACTACATCGCCGGCTGCACGCCGCAGATCATGGACGCTTTGCTTCACCACAATCTCACCGAAGTGCCCGGCTACTGCGAAGACATGTTCTGCAAGGAAGCCGAAGCAAAAATCCGCGAAGCCTGCAAGAGTCCTGATGCCGGCGTGTTTTTCTTTGCGGGCGGTACGATTTGTAACCTCTCCCTGATTTCTGCCGTTCTGCGTCCCTGGCAGGGTGTTCTTGCGGCACCAAGCGGCCACATTGCCGCACACGAAACGGGAGCCATCGAAGCTACCGGCCACAAGGTGCTTGAAATTGATGCTGTCGACGGCAAGCTGACGGCCGAAGCTGTCCGGAAGGCGCTTGTTTCCTACCGCACCAACGCCGAACGCATCTTTTACGTGGAACCCGGGCTCGTCTACATTTCCAACCCGACAGAACTCGGTACGCTTTATAGCCTTGCCGAACTCAAGGAACTCTCCAAGGTCTGCCGCGAAGAAGGACTCTTTCTTTATGTCGACGGCGCGCGTCTTGCCTATGCGCTTGCTGCAGGCGACATCAAGCTTGAAGACTACGCTCTCCTGACGGACGCCTTCTGCATCGGCGGCACCAAGTGCGGTGCGCTGGGCTGCGAAGCCTTGGTCATCACGGATCAGAAGCTTGCGCGCGACTTCCTCTCGGCACAGCGCCAGCGCGGAGCGCTTCTGTCCAAAGGTCGTCTTGCGGGATTGAGTTTCTCGACTTTCTTTACCGATGATCTTTACGGGAAGATCGGCAAGCGAGCTATTGAGCAGGCCATGATGCTCAAGGCTGCATTTGTGCGTGCGGGCATTGAGCTCTACATCGACTCGCCCACCAATCAGCAGTTTGTGCTACTGAACGATGCTGCAATTGAGCATCTCAAAGGGAAATTCATCTGGGAAGACTGCGGCAAACACAGCGACGGCCGTACAATCGCACGCTTCTGCACGGCGTGGTCAACGACGGATGAAGCCTTGCAGGCATTGCTTGACGCGCTTGGCGAAATGGCCTCGGAAGCAAACGCCTAGGAAATTCCTAGGCATGTCCGGACGGAGGATGATCGAGATCGGATGCCTTCCGTTTTTCTTCTATTTTCTTCTAATCTTCTAAAAATCGTAGAAGATTAGAAGAAAAATCCGACAAGCAAAGAACTTTGGAGCAACTCAGACCGACTCCAAACCCAGCATCTTCATCACGGTCGGCAGTCCCGAAGGCAGTTCGCCCTGAGCTCCGGGAACCGGCCGAGTCCCGGCTTCACTGTGAAAATCACTGCCGGTACTGATGGCCAATCCGTAAAAACGGGCAAACTGAAGCGCCTTCTCGGTAAACGACGGACTTTGCGAGCCGCTCACGACCTCAATGCCATCACCGCCGCATCCGGCAAAGCCTTCGACTAGGGCGTCAAGCTGCCATTCCGCCGAGAAGCGATAACGACCAGGATGTGCCAGTACCGCAATGCCGCGTGCCTTGTGAATGAGTTCGACGGCGTCGGCCACCGATCCCCACGGAGCGGCCACATACGCGAGCTTTCCTTCGCCGAGGTATTTGTCGAAGGCTTCCTGCTGATTCTTGACGATGCCGCGCTTCATGAGCGCCTTGGCAAAGTGCAGACGCGAGAGATTGCTTTCGCGAGCTGAAAAAGTCATCGCCTCTTCGAACATCCCCTCAATACCGAGTTCTGCAAAGCGTTCTGCCATCAAAACAGCACGGCGATCTCGCTCAGAACACATCGTCGTTGTGACAGCGAGCAACTCTTCGTCGTGCGGATTGATGCCAAGCCCCACAACATGAATGTTTTTGCCGGCGTAAATCGTCGAGATTTCAATGCCGGTGACAAAAGTAAGGCCCTCAAGATGCGCGGTACGCTGCGCAAGATCAACACCGGCCACCGTGTCGTGATCGGTCAGAGCCATCGTGCGAACGCCGCACTCGCGCGCAAACCGTACCAGTGCGTCCGGCGCCAAGCTGCCGTCGCTGGCTGTTGAGTGCATGTGCAAATCGAGCGTTCCCACCGAGACTCCTTCTTGCTTCGTTGTGTTTGCAAAATGTGTTGCCGCATCGAACGTTCTCAGGTGTCGGTACAATCCCAAACCCAAGCAACTTTCTGACTTTTAGCAGTCGTACGATTATGGCTCGATTCTCCTTCGAAAACCACGTCCCTCGGATATCTTTTTCCGCCTGGACCGCAGAATCCTCTCAAGTGATCGGTCGTGTGGAACTCAAAGACAACAGCAGTATCTGGCCGGGGGCCGTATTGCGCGGAGACTTGGAGTCCATCACCGTGGGAGTCGGCAGCAACGTACAAGACAATGCGGTCATTCATACGGAAAAAGGTTTTCCCTGCGTCGTTGAAGACAACGTCACCGTCGGACACGCCGCCGTTTTGCATGGCTGCACCGTCAAAAGCGGTGCTCTGATCGGCATGGGTGCGATTGTGCTCAATGGCGCCGTTATCGGTGAAAACGCCATTGTCGGCGCGGGCAGTCTCGTCGCCGAAGGCAAAACCGTTGCGCCCGGCACACTCGTCGTGGGCACTCCCGCCCGTTTCGTGCGCAACCTCACCGAAGAGGAAATCCTCACGATGCACCGCAACACGGCGCATTACGTCGAAGAAGCTCGGCGCTTTGAATCCGGCCTGCGACGCATCGACTGAAGATTTTGTCGGCCAAAGGCTTGAAATCTCTCGTTTTTGCCCTCATTTATGGGGTGCGAGACTGTGTTTTCGATACAGTCATCCCAAATCGTTTTTTACACCGCTGTTGCGCATCATCGCTCAACAACGAATCCTTGGAAATTTATGGCTGATTCTCTCGTTAAGCTCCTTTTCCCCAATCAGAATTGCCATGTGCAAAGCATTCGCCTGACGGACAGCTGGCAGCAGATGAAGGCTTCGCTCGAAGCCCCGGCCCCCGTGCTGCGCATGCTGGGCGAACTAGCCGCTGCCGCCGCTCTGATGGCTTCAGGCCTGAAGTTTGAAGGCGCACTGGTACTGCAAATCGTGGGCGACGGCCCCGTAAAGCTCGCTCTCGTTGAGGTGCGTTCCGGCTTGAAGATCCGCGCCACCGTGCAGATGCGCGCCGGCATGGAAGTTCCCCCCAACGCCACCTTCAAAGACATGGTCAACGCCAATGGCCAAGGCCGCTGTGCGGCGATTCTCGACCTTGCCGATCGCCGCCCCAACGAAGATCCGTACCAAGGCGTGGTGCCTCTGACCGGCAACACCGTCGCAGAAACACTCGAAGGCTTCATGACGATGTCCGAGCAACTGCCCACGCGTATGTGGCTGTCGGCCGACGAAAATGCTGCGGGCGGACTCATCATGCAGCGCCTGCCCGCACACGGAGGCAAAGCGGCCGAAGGCACGACCGAAGATACTGTGGAAGAAGGCTTCCGTGAAGTGCAGACTTTCGCGCAGACCGTCACGCCCTCGGAACTTCTCGAAATCGAACCGATGGAATTGTGCCGGCGTCTTTTCTGGGAACTCAATCCCAACGTGCTCGATGAGCTCACGCCCACCTTTTCCTGCCGTTGCTCGCGAGAAAACATCACGCAAATGATCCGCTCGTTCGGCGAAAAGGAAGCGCGCGAAATCATCGCTGAACAAGGTACGCTCAAGGTGCGCTGTGAATTCTGCGGGTCGCTCTATCTGTTCGACGCCAAGGACATTGACGCAATCTTCAGCGGTCATCCGGTCAAACAAACGGCGGCCGACATCTCGACCACGAGCAAAGGCTCGGCCTGATTTTTGACTCGGAGCAACGGGAGGCTCCTTATAATTGGGCTCTGCTTGCAGGCGGGCATCGACATCAAAGCCCGCCTTCGGTTTTTCCTACATTTCCGGTACTTCTATGTTTCGAACCACCAGTCGCCGTACGCTGATCGCTGCAGCAGCGCTCGCCATGACGGGCTGCGGCTTTCGTCTGCGCGGCCGCTTCACGCTTCCGTTTGAGACGCTTTACATCAGCTATAACCTCAACACCCCGCTGGGCTCTCAGCTTTCGCGCCAGCTCAAGGCGGGTTCCGATGTCCGACTAGTGAATTCGCCTTCGGAAGCACAGGCCATTCTCTACATTCTCGGTGAACGCCGTTCCCGCAACGTAGTGGCCTACAACGCGTACGGTGACGCGCGCGAGTACGAATTGAAACTCGAAGTGAGTTTCCGTCTGGCCGCTCCCGACGGCGCACTGTACCTGCCCGACACCGTGATCCCGGCCGTGCGTGAAATCTCCTACAACGAGGAGGACTACCTTACGCGCGATACCGAGGAAGCGCTGGTGATCAACGAGATGCTCTCGGACATCGTCGTGCAGATGGTGCGCCGCATCGAAAAGGCACAGCCACCCAAGCAGCCTGAAGACCTCACCACTCGCTAACTTTTTTTCGAACGAACTACCGATTCCGATGCGCTTTTCCGACTTGGAGTCTTATCTTGCGCGAACCCCTCTGGCACCTCTGTGGGTGATCACGGGCGAAGAGCCGCTTCTGATGCTGGAAGCGGCCGATCTTCTGCGCACCAAGGCTCGTGAAGAAGGCGCCACAGAACGCGAAGTGCTCAATGCCTCCGCCCTCTGGGATTGGTCCAAACTTCCCGAAAGTTGTACGGCGATGAGCCTTTTCGGCGACAAAAAGATCGTCGAACTGCGTCTGGCGAGTCCGCGCCCCGGCGTCAAGGGAACGCAAGCGCTCACCGACATCGCCGCAATGCCCTTGGACGGCATCACGCTCGTTGTAACCATCCCCTACGATTGGAGCCTCAAAAAGGCGGCATGGTACAAAGCACTCACCGCCCACGCCGAAGTCGTTGAATGCAACAGCGTCTCGGCCCGTGAACTCCCCTCCTGGTTTGCCGCCCGTCTGGCCAAGAAAAATCTCAAGGCAGAACCCGCCGCTCTGAAAATCTTGTCGGATCGCTGCGAAGGCAATCTTCTGGCTGCCGCACAGGAAGTTCTGAAGCTTGCCTATCTCTTTCCTGAAGGTTCGGTTATTTCCGAAGAAGCCGTCACGGATTCCGTACGAGATGTGGCGCGATTTGATGTGGAAAATCTGCTGGAAGCGATGTTTGCGGGAGATGCCCCCAAATCGCTTCGCATCGTTGAAAATCTCAACGCCGCCGGTGAGTCCATCCCTTCTTTCATGTGGATGATCACCGAAGAGCTTCGCATGACACTTAAGTTCCGTGCCGCAATTGACAACGGCTCGGATCGCAATTCCGCACTTCGTCAGGCAGGCGTCTGGGGCGATCGCTCCGCTCGCATCACGCGTGCAGCGGGACGTTTGAACACCCGCAAGCTCTCAAGCGCCTTGTTGCTGTGCGCCGACATCGACAAAATCAGCAAGGGACTGACGGTTCCGAACCGAGACACCGATCCTTGGATTGAGATTGCAGCTCTTGCCGCCTTTGTTGCTTCCTGACCGCTTTCTACCCACCGCACATTCGTTGATTACTCCCGCCTTCCTCAAGTCCTGACTCGCTACAATCCAAGAACACATTTCGCGTTCATTCTTGGGTTTAGACATGACGATTTCCGTTTCACAATTGATGCTTGAAGCCGGGCAAAAAGCCCGTGCCGCTTCGCGCCGAATGGCTGCAGCCTCAACAGCCGAAAAAAACAAGGCTTTGCTGTGCCTGGCTGATCTTCTTGAGGCGAAAGGACAGGAGATTTTTGAAGCCAACAAGCAGGATCTCGCCAAAGCCCTTGAAAACGGTTTGAAGGAATCTTTCGTCGATCGTCTGCGCGTAACGGAAAAAGTCCTTCAGCTAATGGCCGAAGGTGCCCGACAAACGGCCGCTCTTCCCGATCCTGTGGGCGAAATTTCCGAAATGCGCCGCCGTCCCTCGGGCATTCAAGTCGGACGAATGCGTGTGCCGCTGGGCGTTCTCGGCATCATTTACGAATCTCGACCCAACGTGACAGTGGATGCGGCTTGTCTTGCCATCAAGTCCGGCAATGCTTGCATTTTGCGCGGCGGCTCGGAAGCGTTTGAAACCAACCGCATTCTGGGCGAACTTGTGCAGGAAGCCCTGACGATTGCAGGACTGCCCACGCAGGCAGTCCAGATCGCTCCGACGACCGATCGTGCGTTTGTCGGTGAACTGATCCGGGCCAACAAATATATTGATGTGATCATTCCGCGCGGCGGCAAAGGACTGATTTCGCGTCTGGCGGCTGAAGCAACCGTACCCATGATTCACCACCTCGATGGCATATGCCATACCTACGTCGACAAGGATGCCGACATTGACATGGCTGTTTCCGTCACCGACAACGCTAAGACACAACGCTATTCGCCCTGCAACGCCACAGAAACGCTTCTGGTGCATGAAGCCGTTGCTGACGCATTTCTGCCTCGTATCGGGAAAATCTTTGCTGAGAAAAACGTGGAGATGCGGTGCGACTCAAAATCAAAAGCCGTTTTAGAAGCGGCAGGGCTTTCTTGCATTGACGCCGATCCGTCGGATTGGGATACCGAATATAACGCGCCGATCATTTCGATTGCGGTTGTTGAAAGTCTCGACGAGGCCATTGCTTTCATTGAAGAACATTCGTCCAAGCATACGGATGCCATCATTACCAACAACCTTCAGGCTTCTCAGCGCTTCCTGCGTGAAGTGGACTCCGGAAGCGTCATGGTGAACTGTTCAACGCGGTTTGCCGACGGATTCGAATACGGCTTGGGCGCAGAAATCGGCATCAGCACAGGGAAATTGCATGCCCGCGGGCCGGTCGGGCTTGAGGGGCTGACGAGCTTGAAGTATGTGGTGATGGGAAATGGTGAGGGACGGCGATAAAGCACTCCCTACACCAGACCGGATCAGCGTTGAACGTTCAGGACTTCTGGCGAGGGAGAAACTAGAAAAGCCGAAGTCCCGAACGTAAATTCATCAGTTACGGTGTTTTATATCCCCACTGATGACATTCATCGCAAATCAAAACGCTTTGCTGATGTTCTTTGTGGCAAGCCGTGCATTCGACCGTTTCGTCGTGTCCAAAGTGCGGATTGGGTTTTAATTTTGCCGTTTTTGCCTTCACGGCTTCTCGACTCTGATGGCAAGTCATGCAAGCCGACTCTTCGGGCACTTCACGCGGCTTGATGTTCCCATGGCAAGCTTCACAGGGAAGGTTCATTGCCTTGTGTGCGCCTTTGAGCGGCATAGCATCGGCAGCCGATGCGTTGCCGGCAACAAGAAGCGTTGCGCATAGTGCTGCTGCACAAGCAGAGAGAAAGGTGTGGTGCTTCATGGTCGTTTCGGATTGATTTGGCAAAAAACTCCCCGCTGATGCCGAGATCAGCAAACAGCGGGGTCACTTTCAGGTGAACGGAGTCGGAGTTCCTCCGACTCCGAAGCCGAACTCAATTAAGCCATTCTGGCCTTCATAAAGTCGGCAACAGCGATACCGAACACGGCTGCGCTGGTGAGCTGAGCACCGCCCACGTAGTCGTCATAGAACAAGCCGCCTGCGGCGTTGCCGATGGCAAACAAACCGCGAATGACATTGTTTTCCGTATCGAGTACCTGACCGCGTGTATTGATGAGCGGGCCGCCGAAAGTGGCCGTCATGCCGCCCTGGAAGGGAACTGCGTAGAACGGAGCCTTGGCAACCGGACGTGCTTCAGGCAGGCTGTTCGGAGGCGTGAGTTTGTCGCGCGTGTTGTTCTTGCAAGCTTTGTTGTATTCATCAATGACAGCAACCAACTTCTTGGGATCAAGACCGGCCTTCTTAGCAAGTTCTTCGATCGTATCGGCCTGGAAGACAGGAGCCTTGTTGCGGGCGTAGCTTTCCCAATCGTTGGCAAGCTTTTTCATGTCGTGGGTGTCCTGGTCAACGATCATGAAGGCCCAGTTGCCTTTTGTCATGGCGGCCGTATCACGGCTCATCTGAACATAGGTCTTGCCTTCGTCCGTGTAGCGTTCGGTCTTGTCGGCACTCACGCAAACGCCGTTGTTGACGATGTTAAGCGGGTTGGCGCCGGTCGGACCGTGAATCGGACCACAGTGGTACTGATCAACGTTCACAAACTTCGCGAACACCTTCTGGGTAAGAACAATGTTTTCACCTGCAATGATGCGGGAACCACGAATCGGCATCCCGGCAGCAGCGCTGCCGCAATACTGCGTCACCAAACCCTGGTTGGCGGAATAACCGCCGGTGGCAAGTACCACACCGAGCTTGCCGTTGATGATTTCCGTTCCCTTCTTGGAGCGAGCACGAACACCCGTCACAGCGCCTGTATTTTCATCGGTCAACAATTCAACAACCTTGGTGTTGAACTGCATCTTGACGCCCAACTTACGAGCCTTGGCCATCAGCACATTGGCGAGCTGCTTGCCACCCGGTTTGGCCTCACCCAGAGGCAGATGAGCACGTTCCAGCATCGGGAACACAAGCTTCATGCCGGCAGCAAACTTCACGCCAACATAATCCATCATCCAGTTCATCATGTCGTCGGCATGTTCGGCCACGTAGCGGGTCAAAGCCTTATCACCCTTACCCTGCGAGACCTTCATCATGTCTTCGTAGAACTTTTCGCTTGAGTCGCTTGCATTCGCGTTCTTGGCTTGCTGAGCTTTGGTATGCACACCCAACATAAAGCCTGCGGCATACACGGTGTTACCAGCAGGTGAGCCCATCTTTTCAATCAAAATCGGCTTCAGGCCGTTCTGAGCTGCACGAATGGCGCAAACCAAACCGCCGCAACCGGCACCAACGATCACGAAATCGTATGTTGATTCCGCAATCTTCTTGGGTGCTGCCTGAGCCGATGCGGCTGCGCCGGCACCGATCATCGCGGCACCACCCAATGCGGCCGTTTTCAAAAACGTGCGACGGGAATTGAGCACTTCGGTCATGATTCCTTCTCTCCTCTTGTTGTTGCAAAAGTGCAGGAAACCAACACGTCTTCCATGCACTTGTAGATGTCTGCATCTTAGGAAACAAGGAAAGCGAAAAACATAAACGAGCGTCTATTGCTTTTCTTAATCAAAAAGTAGAGAATGATTTGTTTATGCTATTTGGGATATTGCAGTCCCAACAAGACGTCCGAACGTCAAAGCATCTGCCAAGCCGTTTCCTCCCAGGCGGTTGACACCGTGCACGCTGCCTGTCACTTCTCCGGCAGCCCACAGTCCCGGCACTATGCTACCGTCTGTTTTGAGCACCTGGGCATTTTCATCAATCACGAGACCGCCCGGCGTGTAATGTACCGTCAAGCCAACCTCATAGGCCCAGTACGGTGCTTCCGTCAACGGCGTACACCCCACACGAGAGCATTTGTTGATGCGACAAGGCGTTTTTTCAATGCCTCGATTCTCTTGAAGCGCCTCGCGGTTGTAGCCCTCAACTTCCGCCTTAAAAAGATTTGCCGGCACACGCATCAGATTCGCAAGCTCTTCAAGTGTCTCTGCACTATAGGCTTCATCAGCCACCAACGCTTGATAGAGCCCCTTTTGTGAAATCGGATCAAGGTGTGCGACGCCTTTTTTATCGAAAACAGTAAAGCAACGCCGATTCGGTTGTTGCAGGATCGCCTGCGTTAAGGAAGAACGCAAAGCGTCTTCTTCGACAAAACGTTTCCCGTTGTCGTTGATAAGTATGAAATCGGCTGGCAGAAAAAGTCTAGCGTGCGTCTTGCGACCTGGCGGATTGCCCGCAACACATTCAACGTAAGGCAATCCTTCGAGTGCAATGTCGTACTTTTGCGCCAATATCAGAGCATCCCCTCTCGAACCCGGCGAATTATCCGTAGGAAGGCCAGCTAATTGCGGAGCGTATTGAGCAACCATTTCCGCGTTTGCACCAAAACCACCACAGGCTAAAACTACGCCTTTGCGGGCTTGAAACGAAACAACCCTGCCCGAGCTTGTCGAAGCCGAAACACCGACGACGCGTCCGTCCTTATCCATGTGAAGGTCAACAAGCTTCGTCTCGAGCATAATTTTGGCGCCAAGGGCCATTGCCCGCTGACTTAAAGCTCGAACGTAGGCTGAGCCGCGCGGCAACAAAGGCTTCAGACAGCGTCTGTAATCCGACCCGTAAATTTCATAAACAGTGTCGTGAAACAAAACCCCGCAAGCTTCAAGCCAAGCAACCGTCTTGGGGGCTTCTTCGACCATTTTTCGGACCAATCGCGGATTGCCTTGATTGCCGCCCGCTTCCATCGTTTGTCGATAATGCAAATCCAGGGAGTCCTGGATACCGCAGAGTTTCTGGCGTCGAGGCTCCACGCAAGAGAAATAGCCGGTGCTACGAAGCGTATCTCCGCCCAAAAGCGGCAATTTCTCAATCAAACAAACAGATGCCTTGTTCTGTGCGGCAGCAACGGCTGCGGCAAGTCCGGCTCCTCCGCCGCCTACAACGATGACATCAAAAGTCTGCGTCCAGATTTCCGGCACCGCCGCTTCGGTCAAAGCCGGCGTTATAGCCGTCAACGCCAAGCTCTGCAGAAGTTTGCGACGAGATGTCATACTTTTCTGCTCCTTAGCCAATCATTGACAACACCGGCCACTTCCACCGGATTGATGACATCAAGCTTGTGGTAGATCGAGGAACGATGCGCTTTAATCGCCTGCTCGCTCACCTTGAGCAACTGCGCTATGGCTTTGACTGTTAATCCTTTTGCCATCAATTGCGCCACTTCCAGTTCACTTGGTGTCAGGCGTGCCATCAAGGTTTTGATTTCCTCCTGTTCCTGCGCCTGACTTCTGATTTTTTTGCCGTACTCGACCGCTTTTTGCACCTTTTCGATCAAACGCTCGGGTTCCGCAGGTTTTACCAGGAAATCAAATGCTCCGTCGTGAAGAGCTTGAACAGCCATCTCAATGTCCCCGTGTCCACTCAAAAAGATAACGGGCAGGAGCATTCCCTGACGACGAATGTCACAGAAGAGTTCCAGTCCGCTCTTGCCGGGCATTTTGACATCCAACAAGACGCATCCTGGACGCAGATCTGTCGCCTGCTCAAGAAACTGGTCGGCGCTGTTGTAAGACACCACATCAAACCCGGCTATCTGGAGAATGAACGTGAGCGAGGCGCACACCGAAGGGTCATCGTCCACGATGCGTATGAGATCAGGCACAAGGTTTCTCACCACGAGAGTTCTCCTCTTTGGTTACTGTTGTCATTACCAGCGCCACAGCCAGACCACCGTCCTTGGATCGGGAAAATTCCAAATGTCCGTTATGGTTTTCAGCGATGCCTTTGGCAATAGCCAATCCCATGCCAAGTCCCTGCGAACTTTGGACACCACCAATCCGATCAAGTTGCGCGAACAAATCATCCGGCACGCGAGGACCATTGTCTGACACTGTCACCCGAACCAAATGAGCTTCGGCTTTAGCAACGATGTAGACCCGGGGCGACGGACCAGCTGCGGCTGCTCTTTCGGCATTGCGTACGAGATTCAAAAGCAGCAGTTCCAATGCGACAGGTTCGGCCGATATTCGGATTGAATCCGGAACATCCACCATAATGGAACTCACGGATTTTTGAGCCATACGAAAATTGTCCAGCATTGTTCTCACGATATCCGAAAGGAAGCATTCGGACTTGGCTTGTGGCTCGTGTTTTGCATAGGCTCGCACACGATCCACAATCTGTGCCATGCGATGAGCCTGGTCATTGATTGCCATTAATGCCTGATCAACGGCTGTCGTGTTGGCATCACGCCCGGATTTTCGAAGCATTTCCAGACCTGTGGCGTAATTAATAATGTTGGTCACCGGCTGTTTCATTTCATGAGCGAACAAGCTTGAAAGCTGACTCACGATCGTGTTTCTTTCAAGCAACTGCAAATACTGTTGCGTACGCTTCATGCGTTCGAGCAAAGCTTCTTTTTCTTTGACCGTTTGAACCAACTCGCGCGTACGCTGCATGACAAGTCGATCAACGCGCAGGATGTGAAACAGAGTTGCAGCGATCAAGGCGGCGATCAAAATAATCTCTCGGGAATAGCGACGTGTCAGCGCTTCTATTGTGAATTCCCTCTGATAAGCGAAACTGCCCAATGACAGACGCTCCATGAGACCCGAAATGTTGACCATATCGTTGACCGTCACCCACTCCCACTTCACTTCGCCCGCATCATGCTCGGGCATTTGCAAAAGCGCGATCGTCACAGCTTTGGCAAGTTCTGGATCCGTATGCGGAAATACGGCAATAACTTCTGCCGGATACAAATCAGACGATCGACGACACGGCTCACCCGCCTCGTCTTTACCGTTGATTACTTTGACGGCCCCGGTCGGCACCAACCCCTGTTGTTCGTAGCGCTCCAGCTGACAGCGCGTCAAAACCCCGACATCAGCCTGACCGATAAGTACACGACTAATGACATCCGGGTAGTTGTACTCCGTAAATTGGACGTTGGAAAAGAATTGGTCTGGCGAAAAACCGGCTTGCGAGAGTTCGTCCTGAGCAATCAACCAGCCATCGAAACTGGAGGGATTGGTGGCTGTCACCCGTTTGTGACGCATATCCTGCAACGTATTGATGCTCTTGTTGTCAGCTCGTGCAACAAACACAGCCGCTACGCTGCTCGAGGCATTCTTTACATCCGAGCGTTTGCGAATCACGATGTGCTCCGCACCAAACTCCTGAGCTCGAATTCCAAAGGTTCCGGCACTGCTGACCAAAAAGTCCAACGTCTGCGCCTCCGCCCGAGTAAAAGAATCCACATTCGTAAACTCGACAGACTCAAAGCGATACTGAGGAAGTTGCCGTTTCAGATATTGAATCGTCGCGGCATATGTATTGATGTAGAACTCCGGCGAAAAGGTATCCACCAAACCGATGCGCACAACAGGCCGCTCGTCTGCAGCATAACCTGAGGATGCCACACCGAGGCCACAAACGACGCATAAAACGATAAGGAACTTCGCCCAAATGCCACGCATGGAAAAAATGACAAAAAATCGGATATTGACAAGAATCATACGCAAGCTACAAACTGAGCAGCTAATCCGGGTACCGAAATTGCCCTGTACCGAAACACCGAGAAAAATTTGGGAATTCGCAGATAAGACTTCAAGTCAGAGTAGAAGATTTTCGAATGCCATTACCAACAAACTGCACACTTTTTTGGCAATCGGAGACCGATCTTCCTTACAATTCTCTCCGTTGCTATTCTCATCCGTTTGGTTGTCGGCAAAAAACTGACAACGACCCGTCCTGCACAAGCGGCAGACCTTCGAAATTCAATGAAAAATCCCACTCATTTCTACGTTGTTGTGCCCCTGGGGCTTGAGGAGCTTTGCGCTCAGGAATTGGAAGTCATCGGTATCACCGGTGTGCGCGTCCAACGTGGCGCTGTGACCTTTGCGGGCTCCATGCTCATGGCGCAACGTGCCTGTCTCTATTGCCGTACGGCAAGCCGCATCTTGATGCGTGTAGGAGTTTCCGACTACCAAGACGAAGAGGATATCTACAACTTTGCCTGCCGAACGAAGTGGGAAAACTGGTTCGGGCCGGATTCCACGATTCGTGTCGATATCAACGCCCGTCGTTCTCCGTTGAGAAGTCTCGACTTCACGCTATTGCGCATTAAAGACGGCATTTGCGATCGTTTCATGCACTTCATGGATCGTCGTCCGAGCGTGGATACGACTCATCCAGACATTCGTGTCTTTGCCTTTGCTGACGCAACGCACTGCACGTTTTATCTGGATTTGTGCGGGGAAGCGCTTTTCAAGCGCGGCTGGCGCACAGACAAGGGTGAAGCTCCGCTAAAAGAAAACTTGGCTTCGGGCCTTTTGATGCTTGCCGGTTGGAACGCTGAAACGCCCCTTGTAGATCCATTCTGCGGTTCCGGCACGATTGCCATTGAAGCTGCCCTTGCAGCTTGTGGTGTGGCTCCTGGGCTTAAGCGCCGTTTCCTGTTTGAGAACTTCTCCGGATTTGAACAAAATATCTGGCAGGAAGAGATCGAGGAAGCCAAAGCGCGAGTCAATATGCACACGAAGATGCAGATTGCTGCAAGCGACATCAGTACGATCGTAGTCGGCAAAGCTGAACAAAATGCTCGTCGTGCAGGGCTCGGTGCATTGATTGACGACGGACGTTTGACATTTAAGCAGTGCGATGCCCGTCAAGTAACGCCAATCGCCCCTGCCGGGCTCATTGTGGCCAATCCACCCTACGGTGAACAGTCTAATCCGAAGAGCGCCACCGTTGCATCCATGATGAAGGATGTTGCCGACAATCTGAAGCACAATTTCTCAGGATGGACTGCACGTTTCTTAACGAGCGACCGTAACCTGCCGCGTCAGATGCGCCTGAAGGAAAGCAAGAAAACGCCGCTTTTCAATGGACCGCTGGAATGCCGCTTTTTTGAATTCAATCTGGTAGCGGGCAGCTTCCGAGAAAAGCATTAACACAGTTCCAGGAAAGGTCGAGCAGAAGGTAATGTCTGGGCGACCTTTTGCCTCCGGGAGACTTGAAATTTTTCTGGCAGGTCGTACAATGGTGCCTCTCAATTGAAAGCCTCTCGTCCCCATCGTCTAGAGGCCTAGGACATGACCCTCTCACGGTTAGAACTGGGGTTCGAATCCCCATGGGGACGCCAAAGCACTGAAACAGCTGAGACTGTTGAATACTGAAATTGCCGCGAAAGCCCGCAAATCAAGGGTTCGCGGTTTTTTATTGTCTTTACCTTGTCCATTTGCGTCGTGCGCCGTCACACTGAAAAATGCTCGACCTGGTCTGTGACTGGAGCTTGCAGATCTCGACAAACGGCAGTAAAGCCACCTCCCAAAAGTTACTTCCACTCCAGACACAGACCTCTAAGCAAAAGGCATTAGTCCGTGCCACATCTCTTTCCCAGCTCCAGCAAATGCGGTAGTATCCCCTGAAACAATTCAAAACAATGCGGCTTTAGCCCGCTTTTCTCTGCCATAGTTTCCCCTCACACAAACCAAACGAGGCTTCCGGATGGACTTGCTTTTCAACCCCATCATTTTGTCGGTGTTGGTACTTTGCGTACTCTGCCTGGTCAAGGTCAACGTTCTTGTCGCGCTTATCCTTGCAGCCATCACCGCCGGCCTGTCGGGCGGCATTGACATCGGCAAAACGATGACGCTTCTGGCCGACGGCTTTTCCGCCAACGCCACCACCGCGCTTTCCTACATCCTGTTGGGTACCTTCGCCGTTGCCATTGCGCACACGGGCTTAATGCAGGTGTTGGTCTCCTGGATTTCCAAGCATCTGGGGTCTCGTCCGGCGATTTTCTGCCTGGTTCTGGCCGCCATCGCCTGCTTGTCGCAGAACGTCGTGCCGGTGCACATCGCTTTCATTCCGCTGTTGATTCCCCCGCTGCTCTATCTGATGAATAAGATGCAGCTCGACCGCAGAGCGGTTGCTTGTTCGCTCAGCTTCGGCCTGAAGGCACCCTACATCACGCTGCCCGTTGGTTTCGGTCTTATCTTCCAAGGCATCGTCGCTGACAGCATGACTCAAAGCGGCATGAAGACCACGGTGTCGGACGTCGCTTCCGTCAACTGGATCCTCGGTGCATCCATGCTGGTCGGTTTGCTGATTGCTGTCTTTTTGCTTTATCGCAAACCCCGTCACTACGAAGACCGTCCGGTCATCGGCATGGAAACCAAGGCCGAGGAAATCAAAAAGTTTGAACTCAAGCACTGGGCCACGCTTCTGGCCATTGTTCTCGCTGTTGTGGTTCAGCTCATTTGGCAGTCTTTGCCGCTGGCCGCTTTGATCGGTCTTCTGGTCATGATTCTCGGTCGCGCCTTTCTCTTCCGAGAATTGGATGATCACATTGCTGGCGGCATCTCCATGATGGGCTTTATCGCCTTTGTGATGCTCATTGCGGGTGGCTATGCCGCTATTCTCAAGGAAACGGGCGCGGTTAACGAACTCATCCAAAGCGTGGTTCCTTACCTGCACTCCAATAAGGTACTCGCCGCTACGATCATCACCGCCATCGGTCTTGTGGTCACGATGGGCATCGGCACCTCGTTTGGTACCGTTCCGATTCTTGCTGTGATTTACGTGCCGCTATGCTCTGCGGTAGGTTTCTCGCTTCCGGCCACCATTCTCCTGATGTCGGCTGCCGGTGCGTTGGGCGATGCTGGTTCTCCCGCCTCCGACACGACGCTTGGCCCCACGAGCGGTCTGAATGCCGACGGACAGCATGACCACATTTGGGACACTTGCGTACCAACCTTCATTGCCTACAACATCCCGCTGATGATTGCCGGTATTGTTGGCGCTCAGTTCCTCTAGGCTAAAAACAGTTACCCCTTTCCCGACGGGCGGTCTTTGTAGATCGCCCGCTTTGTTTGTGTCATCAGGCTTTCTTTTCCGCACGCAGTTGCTTAACAGTTTTGCCGTTGATACCGTAGTTGCACATCGGCACTTCGTCGATCACGACAACTAAATGTGTAGTGTCTTTGCCCATCACGTCTGCGATGAGCTTGGTTACTCCTGCGATCAGTTGTTCTTTTTGTTCCGGTGTCGGAGCTTCGGAGTCGCCGGTGAGTTTGATGTTGACGTAGGGCATGGTTCGCTCCTTCGTATGTCTTATGAAGCAATCTTCTCACGTTTATCTCAAGGGAAATAAAGCCACCCCAGCACTTCCCTCAACTACTCAAAAATCGAAGAGGCTATGGATGCCTTTTATGTGTTGTAAAAAAGCATCACTCTCGTTTGAAGCTTACGTTTTCTATTGAGAGTTAGGCAATTCGGAGCAAAAATGCAGGCACCCTTTCGGAACAAAGGGTGATTGGGCCTTCGGGCAAGTTGCGGTTCCTTGCAGGCTTGCAACTCTCAAATCCCGGGCCTTTTTGATCAAAAAGATCCCTATCTCTTTATAGGAACAAATCAAAATGAAAAAGACTCTTGCTGCAGTTGCCGTTCTCGGCGCTTTTGCCGGTTCCGCTCTCGCTGCTGACGTTCAGCTCTACGGTATCGTTGATACCGGCGTTGGTTACAACCACGTTGACGTTGACGGTCTCGGCGACAAGCAGGATATTGACACCTTCCAGATGAAATCTGGTCAGGCTTCCGGTTCCCGCTGGGGCCTCAAGGGCACCGAAGATCTCGGCAACGGTCTGACGGTTGGCTTCATCCTTGAAGACGGTTTCAGTTCCGACAATGGTGCCGACAGCGCTCCCATGTTCAACCGTGAATCGAGCCTCTTCATCGAAGGCGGTTTCGGTAAGCTCGCTATGGGTCGTATGGGTTCCCTGAACAACGGCCAGTCTTCCTGGGCTAAGGTTGGCATGATCAACGCTTTTGGTACGTCTGATTGGGGCAACTACTCCGTTCAGGTTGGTAATGTGATGGCCACCGCTGCTCAGTGGGATAACATGGTTGCCTACCAGACGCCTGATTTCGCTGGCTTCAAGGTCTACGCTCAGTACGGCATGGGCAACACTGTGACCGATTACGACAGCGTTGAAAACGAATCCTCGAGCGATCGCTACTATGCCCTCGGTGCAACGTACAACAACGGCCCCTTCGCAGCCTACTTCGCTGTTGATTCCATCAACTATGCCAGCTGGAACAACGCGGATGGAGTTGGCGTAGACGTAGATGACAGCCTGACGGTTACGTTGGGCGGTAGCTACGACTTTGAAGTTGTCAAGGTTTACCTTGGCGCTCAGTACTTCGACGAAGTGAAGCTCTCCAAGCTCAACGGCGTTGTTAACGCGATTGATGGCGTCGTTGCAACGGCTGACAAGGTCAAGGGTTATGGCATCACGTTGACGGGCGATGCTCCCCTCTGGGGCGGCAAGGCGATGTTCGGTATCGGCTATACCGATGCTGAATCGGCTGACAGCTACGAAGACGCCAACGTCAACGGCAGCATTGACCTTCAGCGCTATGTCGTGAGCGTCGGCTACGACTATCCGTTCTCCAAGCGCACCGACGTGTACGCTGTGGCTTCCTACATGCAGGATAGCTGGGAACGCAAGTCCGGTGCTACCAAGGTTGAAGGTGATCCGTCCGCCTACACCCTGTACGTTGGCCTGCGTCACCGCTTCTAATCAGCTCTCAAGCTTGATTACTGCGCGTTCAGCTCTTAGCTGAACATTGAGCCCTCTGAAAAGTTCGGAGCTCTCCGAAGCCTCAGAGGGCTTTTCGTATCCGGTGATTTCCGCCTGTTCAAACATCTAAGTCGCCGTGCCTAATTTTTAGGCATGCCGTAAAATTTATTACAAATCAGTGACCGAGACACCCAACACACTCACTTATTCACAAAACCTGTGAAGAACCTTCTTCTTATTCACACCAAAACATATTGGTGAGCAACAACGCTTTGCAATTCAGATACTCGGCTCTGCTTTGTGACCTCTACAATTGAAGGCAACATTCCGTCCAAAAAGGTTAGTCATGCGCTTACCGATTCTTGTTGCTGCACTTTCAGTTCTGATCCTGAGCGGTTGCTCGTCAACCGTGATCTTTGAGAGTGATCTGGAAGGTGCTGAGGTCACGACGATTGCCGGGCAGAAATACGGCGTGACTCCCGTCTCTGTTTCCTTTTCCAATGATGACCTGGATGCCTCCCGGGGCCCTGACGGCTGTGCGCGCATTCTGGGAGTGACCTACACATGGCCTTCTGGCGCCAAAGTCTCCTCTCCCAACCCGATCGTGCTTTGCGGAGACGGTTACCAATTCCGATATGTTATGAAGCGTCCCTCGGACGCTCCGGGTTTGGAAAAAGATTTGCAAAACGCTCTTCAGCTCTCGAAGAGACGCGAAGCCCAGCTGCAAGCCGAGTTGGAAACTGAACGGCTCTACAACGATCGCTTCATGTGGGGGCCGTTTATGTGGGGCCCGATGATGATGCCCCCACCCCCGCCTCCGCCTCGCCCTCACCGTAGATGATCTGCTCTTCACATAACAGAGCGGAAATGAATCGCTCTGGCTAGAATGGCAACGCTTTTTCTTTTTAATTCTTTGCTCTTATGAAAGTTCTCGGCATTGAAAGCTCGTGTGATGAAACCGGTGTTGCTTTGATCGACAGCGAAAAAGGGCTGTTGGCTGACGCCGTCTACACTCAAATCGATATGCATCGAGCCTACGGCGGTGTGGTGCCGGAACTCGCAAGCCGCGACCATATCCGCCGTGCGCTGGTGTTGATTGACGACGTTCTGTCACGCGCTAACGTTCAGAAAGAAGACATTGATGCCGTCGCCGTTACCGAAGGCCCGGGACTAGCAGGTGCCCTTTTAGTCGGTTCTTCTGTGGCCCACGCCATCGGCTATGCGCTTGGTATTCCCGTGGTCGGCGTACACCATCTGGAAGGCCATCTGCTGTCAGCCTGCCTTGCCGATCCCGCTCCCAAGTTCCCGTTCATCGCGCTTTTGGTCAGCGGAGGACACACACAATTTATGCGCGTCAACGCTTTCGGAAGCTATGAACTCTTGGGAGAAACTTTGGACGACGCCGCCGGCGAAGCGTTTGATAAAACCGCCCAATTGCTAGGCGAAGGCTATCCGGGCGGTCCTGCCGTTTCTCGCTTGGCAGATTCGGGAACGCCCGGGGTCATTGAACTGCCGCGTCCGATGCTGCACTCTCCGTCGCTTGACATGAGCTTCTCGGGCCTCAAAACGGCTGTTCTAACCGCCGTCAACGATGCCAAGGATCCCACGGATCCTCAGTTCCGTTCGGACTTGGCTCTGGCGTTTACTGAAGCGGTTGCCGAAGTGCTCACCACCAAGGCCATCAAAGCCATCAAAACGACCGGCATCAAACAGTTGGTGGTGGCAGGCGGCGTATCCGCCAATAAGACGCTCCGAGCCAGCCTGATCGATGCCTGCCGCAAACGGGGTGCACGAGTCTTCTTCCCGCCCCAGCGCCTGTGTACCGACAACGGCGCCATGATTGCCGTAGCCGGCATGATGCGTTTGCAACGCATGAGTGAAGAAGAACTCCAAAACGCCTGCAAGCGCTGGAGCTTCTCCGCCAAGCCGCGCTGGACGCTCTCCCAAGCCGCCAATCCGGATGCCGTCAATCCCAGACAGCGCTTCCGCAATCACTGATACATTTCGGGCCGGAATTTCCGGCCCGTGTCATTTGCATATCCGATTTCCGTGACAACTGCCTAAATCTGTATCACGGACATCAACTCAGAACTCGTCATTGAGCGTGCTGTCGATTCTTGACCCACTTCTCCCAGCCTTCCTGACGCAACTTGCAGGCCGGACACTCGCCGCAGCCGTATCCCCAGTCGTGGAGCACATCGTGGTTACCCATATAGCAAGTGTGTGTCTGAGTGCGTACAAACTCCACAAAGGCGTCACCGCCGAGGTCGTGCGCCAGCTGCCAGGTTTCTGCCTTCGTGAGCCACATCAACGGCGTTTCAATCACGATCTGTCGATCCAAACCGAGCGATATCGAGACCTGCAGACTCTTTAGCGTGTTGTCCCGGCAGTCGGCGTAGCCCGAGTAGTCGGTTTCACACATGCCGCCCACGAGAACAGAGCCACCGCGGCGATAGGCAATGGCCGAGGCAAACGTGAAGAAAAGAAGATTACGTGCCGGAACAAAAGAGTTGGGCACACCGTCTTTTTCAAACTCGATTTCGATCTCGCGCGTCAGAGAGCACTCCGAAATCTGGCCCAACACCTTCATGTCAATCATGTGATCCTGACCGAGACGCCCCTTGGCGTAAGGCAAAACGTCTTCGATGGTCTCTAGGATGTGCTTGCGGCATGTGATTTCAGCCGTGTGGCGCTGACCGTAGTCAAAACCGACGGTCTCCACTTCCTTGAAATTTTTAAGCGCCCACGCCAAACACGTCGTCGAATCTTGTCCGCCTGAAAAAAGCACCAACGCCTTCTTGTCTGCAAAGCCACCGGCCATTCTTGAAGTCCTTTCGCAATCATTGAAAACTGAAGGATTCTACGGCGAAACCGCTTTGAGCAGAGACATCATTGCGCTTCTTTGCTACACTTGGATATATCCCGTTGATATATCTTTTAAGACAAGAAAATGAGCAAAACCGCAAAAGTATTCATGTCCGGCCGCAGCCAGGCCGTGCGGCTGCCGAAGGAATTTCGTTTCGACACCAAGGAAGTCTGGATCAGCCGCAATCCGGATACCGGAGAAATTATCCTCAAGCCAAAACCCGACCTACCCGAAGGGTTCCAAAACGGTCTGCAAGTCTTCATGCATGAAATGGCTCAGCTTAGACAGGAGCTCGGTGACGATTGGGAACCTCTCGAAATCGAACCAAGAGAACCCTGGAATCCCAAGGAGCTTTTCAAATGACCTGCTACCTGTTGGACACAAATATTTTGATCGCCGCTGCCAACGACACGTCGGCCATTCTTAACAGCTATCTTGCGAAACATACCAACGGCGAACTGTTTACATCTTCTTTGAGCTGGATGGAGATTTACCACGGAATTCTGAGAGTAAGTCCCGAGGGTGTGATGACTCATAAGGCCAGAATGTATCTCAAAGTTTTCGAAAAACTTGAGTCATCGATTCAGATCGAACCTTTCACCAAGGAAGACGCCGAAGCCGCTGCCAAGCTTTACGATCACTCTCGCCGACTTGGCCGTATGTTGTCATTTCAAGACGCATTAATTGCCAGTCAGGCACTTTCCCGAAACTTTGTGCTTGTCTCCGACGATCGTCGAGCCGGCTTCGAGCTTTATGCCGACATGGGATTGAAATTCGAAAACTGGCTCGATCCGATTCATCAGACGCCTCCTTCCACCCTACTCAACGATCTGCTATAGCAAGTAGGCGCCGAATCTACGTCAGGACTTGACGCCAATCCACTCATAGACACGCACCGGCACTCGCTTTCCTTCGTCAAGCTTGGGCGCCTGTGCGCATGATCCCGAGCAAGCACCGCTTGCGCAAGCCGGCAGTACCTTCGTGAACCGCACCTTGCCTTTGGTTCTCAAAGTCTCCATCACCATTTCCACCATCTCGAAGGTGGTACGGAACTGTTGCGCGAGTTCCGGTTGTGTAGCCGTTCCGTAACGGCGCAGATAGTCCTGGATATCCATCAAAAGGCTCATGCTTTGTCCTTGTGTTGCATGCAAGAAAAAGCCGCATCCGAAGCGAATCTCTGGTCTGAGTATCGGATGCGGCCAGTCAGGTGCTTCAGAGTTTTGTCCTCCGAAGCTTTACGGTTGATTGATTACGAAGGTTGAGCTACAGCAATCGGAATCACCTTCGGACCCTTGCCGCGATTGTTCTTCACGTAGTTGCGCATGAAGACCAACAGAGCGGCAAGCAGGCCGAGCGAAATCACAATGGCCACGGTCGCGTAGAGCGGATCCTGCGCAAACGTGCCAACACGGTAGACGATGGTGGCCGTGGAGTATCCGAGAACCGTCGTCCAGGCCGCGAGGAACAATGTCCAGGCTGCACCGGCTTCACGATAGACCGCTGCGATTGCCGCCACGCAAGGCATGTAGAGCAACACGAGCATCAGGTATGCAAAGGCGGCAAGCTGAGAGCCGAAGAGCTTTTGCATCATGTCGATGGTCGTCACCGTCACTTCCTGAGATTCCGCAGCCGCTGCCGTATCCGACAAATCATCCACGGCAATACCAAGAGGATCGGTAAAGGCTCCGCCCAGGTCAGCCAGATTGTCAACAATCGTGCCGCCGGCTTCCGAGAGAATGGCACCAAGCGACCAACCTTCGTCAGCTTCTTCTTCAGCAGGAGCGGCACCGTCTTCGCCAGCAGCTTCCGCATTCTTATCGCGCGCCATCTGGTCGTAGAGCGAGTTGAGTGTACCGACCACGGCTTCCTTAGCAAAGATGCCGGTAAACACACCCACAGTAGCAGGCCAGTTTTCCTGCGTTACACCCATCGGCGAGAGCACCGGAGCGATCGTGTAGCCGATTTCAGAGAGAACCGACTTTTCGGAGTCCTCATTGCCAAACGAACCGTCGGTACCCCAGCTGTTCAAGAAACCCAGCACGGCGCAGATCACAACGATCACTTTGCCGGCACGGTTCAGGAAGGCCTTCAGGCGATCCCACGTGCGCATCATGACGCCCTTGACCGTCGGGATGTGGTACGGCGGGATTTCCATCACGAAGGCGGAAACTTCACCGGGCAGCACCACGCGCTTGATCAAAAAGCCCGTGATGATGGCGGCAATGATGCCGATCACATAGATGCCGAACACCAGATTCTGGCCATTGGTCGGGAAGAACGCCGTCGCAAACAGAACATACACCGGCATGCGAGCGCCGCAGCTCATGAAGGGAGCCATCATGATGGTAATGATGCGGTCGGTTGCCTTATCCATCGTACGGGTAGCCATAATGGCGGGGACGTTGCAGCCAAAACCCACGATCAACGGTACGAAGGCTTTACCGGGCAGGCCCAACGCGCGCATCACGCGGTCCATCACGAACGCGGCACGGGCCATGTAGCCCGAGTCCTCAAGCATGGCGATGAACAGGAATAGGAAGAAGATCGGCGGAATAAAGGTCGAAACCGTTGTAATACCGCCGCCGATACCGTCGGCAAGCAAGACCTTAAGCCATTCGGGCGTACCGACTGCCTCAAGCAGACGACCGAAACCGTCGACAAAGATGCCGGCAAACGTGATATCAAAGAAGTCAATGAAAGCACCGCCGAGATTCTGCGTAAAGAGGAACATCACGTACATGATCGCCAGGAAGATCGGCAGCCCCAACCAGCGGTTCAAGACCACGCGATCGATCTTGTCGGTCATGGTGTTGCTCATTTCGCCGCGACGAATCAGCGCCTTTTGCGTGATGCGGTTGACAAAGCTGTAACGAGCGTCGGCAACCACGATATCGGCGTCGCCGTCATAAGCGGCATTCACCTCATCGACAATCTTCTTAACCTTAGCGTAGGCTTCGGCGGGAAGCTTGTCTTCAATTCCCGGAGCACCTTCAACGAGTTGCAACGCGAACCATTCGGGACGTTCCACGCCTTCTTTGCGCAGTCCCTGAGTAATCGCTTCACGAGCCTTCTCAATGCGCTCGTCGAAAGAAACGTTCATCGGCGGCAATTGAGGATTCTTTAAAAATTCCGCAACCGTTTTTTGCAGTTCACGCACACCCTGCTCACGCGCTGCCACCAGTCCCACAACAGGGCAACCGAGTGCCTGCTGCAGCGCCTTCAGATCCACCTCAATTTTGTGGTTCTTGGCAATGTCGAGCATATTGACGGCAACGACCATCGGCACGCGCATTTCGATGAGTTGAGCCGTCAGATAAAGGTTGCGTTCCAGGTTGGAGGCATCAACGATGTTGATCACCGCCTGCGCTTCATCCGTGAGGATGTAGTCACGTGCAATGCGTTCGTCTTCGCCGGAAGTCGAAGCCGGCGTAATGGAATAAATGCCGGGAAGGTCAACAATCTCTACTTCGTTGCCTTCAAAGCTATAACGGCCGGTTTTCTTATCGACGGTTACGCCCGGCCAGTTGCCGACTTCTTGTTTGGAGCCCGTCAGGGCATTAAAAAGCGTTGTCTTGCCGCAATTCGGATTGCCGACAATACAGATGATGTTTTTCATATTGCAATCCCCAACTTAGTCCAAGCGCACTTCCATAATGGCGGCTTCGTCCTTTCGAACGCTGATGAAGCTGCCGCGCACTCGAATCTCCACCGGATCCCCCAGCGGAGCCACGCGCACCACTTCAAACGCTGTCCCGGGTGTTGCACCGAGCATCAGCAAACGCCGGCGGTATTCCGGCGCCTTTTTGTCATAGCCGACAATCGTCCCCTTGGTTCCGGGGGAAAGTTCTTTTAACAACATGGTTTGCCTGTCCCTTGTTTCGAGCCGCGTGTTTCTTACTGACAAATCCGCGGCGCTTAGTACACGTAGATTTTCTGTGCAACGTCAAAGTTCACGCCGATGCGGCTGTCTCCGACGGCAATCAAGATGCTCTCGTTGACCGCGCCGCTTAACACGCGAACCGAACTGCCCACATGCAATCCAAGTTCATCGAGACGAGCCGCCTCGGGAGCCGGAAGCTTGACTTTGGCAACGATGCCGGGTTCTTCGATTTTCAGTTGCGTGAGCTTGCGAATTGTTCGTTCTTTGTTCATTGCTTTTGCGTTTGTGGTGGCTCCGAAATTGCTCGCCGAGCAACCCGAAGTCATCAATGATGAATAAATTCAATGAGAATGATACCTTTTCTCAATAGCAATGAGAACAATTATCACTCATCTTTTTTTCATCATTAAACCAGATCTTCAAACGTTGACACTCGTTGTTTGATTTCGCTTTTCAGCGATAAATCCGCTTAAAACCTAAAGAATTAACGATTCTTGTTCGCATTGATCGGATGTTTGTCATCGCTCAGATTTGAAAAAGAGCCGTGACGTCCATAGCCCCAGCTCTTTTTCTTCATTGGCGAATCGGTTTACACCTTCGTTGCGTCGTTATGCGCTTAGAACGTGTGCACAAGACCCACGCCGAACCCGACGCTGTTGTAATCAGCACGGCCCATCAGCCCAAATTCTGTCTCGTTGGCACCGAGGTCCTTGTCAAGACCGTCGCCGCCGACCGAGTAGAACGCGGCGCCGTAGAGCGTCGTACGCTTGCTCATGTCATAGGTGTAAGCCAAGCCGAGAATCGTGGCGTTGCCCTCTTCGTCGGACACCGCATCGTTTTCACCCTTGACGTACTGAACAGAAGCTCGAAGCGTGCCCTGACCAAGCGGAGCCGTAGCGCCGAGCATGAAGCTGTCGAAGTTATAAGCGGCGCCAGAGATCTCTCCTGCCGCAAATTCGCGCGTCTTGCTGGCGTGCTGGTACACAAAACTCGGACGGATTACTTCAAAGTCATACGCAGCCGCCACTGTGAAGGTCCATGAATCATCGTTGTCTGCCCAATCAGCCACGCGATTGTATTTGCGCATTTCTGCAATCGCCGCCAGCGCCAGCGGACCGTTTTCATAGGACACACCCAGACCATAGTAATGATTGCGATCCGACCACTTCGGGTCACTGGAGTCGTCATCACCGGTATTGCCCATCAGAGAAACCTTCAAGCCCTCCATCGGCGTCACTTCGACAACAGCCATGTTGCCGCTGGCGTAGTCCTTGGAGGCAAAGGCGCCGAGACCTGCCACACCGACAAAGGCTTCCATCGGGTCAAATCCGCAGATCAGGTCAAAGTCGCCGCCGGCACTTGCCAAACCACCGATGTTGCCGAAGGCAAAATTGACTTTGTCATTGCCGATGCGCAGATAGGCCTGACTGTCAAAAATCGTGCCATCCGAAGCCATTTCACCCGTGTCCGAACCGAACTCGTTTTCAAGCGTAAAGCCGACGGTCCAGCCATTGCCGAGATCTTCTTCACCGGTAATACCCCAGATGGAATCGCCCCAGAAACCGCTTTCCATCGTGAAAGAATCTTTGCTTTCCTGGTTAGTCGCGCCCTGGCCACCCGACAAAGAAGCTTGGTTCTGGTAGAGAACACCCGTCGAAACCGAACCGTAAAGCGAAACCTGAGCTGCCTGAACCGAGAAGGCGGCGGCGCTCACCGCCATCGCCAGAAGCGTTGTCTTGAATTTGGTCATTTGTTGTCTCTTTAAAAGTAGGAAGAAGCGACGGCAAGAAGCGTTTTTTCCGGATCTATCGAACCGTCTTGAATCGTTGCGAATTGTAATAGGAATTATTCTCATTTCGCAACAGCGTGGAAAAATCAGTCGAAAATCGTTGCCTTTTTGACAAAAAGGCAAATCGGTTAGACAGTTTTACCTAGCGCGAAGCAGCAAAAAGCCCGCAACGAAACCAAGCTTCGAAGCGGGCCGAAAAATGATGAAAATGCGGACAGCTACGCTTTTTTACGCGGCAGGCGCTTAATCAGCGAAGAGGTATCCATTCGCGATGCACCCACCGCCTGCAGTTCACCGTAGAACTGATCAACCAGCGCTGTCACGGGAAGCGATGAACCGTTACGTCTGGCTTCGGCCATCGCAATGCCGAGATCCTTGCGCATCCAGTCAATGGCAAAACCGAAATCGAATTTGTCGTCGACCATCGTTTCGCCACGGTTGGCCATCTGCCAGGAGCCAGCCGCCCCCTTTTCGAGTACCTTCAGCACCTTTTTCATGTCCAAGCCGGCGTTCATACCAAACGCAACCGCTTCCGACAACCCTTGCACGGCTCCTGCCAAGGCAATCTGGTTAACCATTTTGGCTAACTGCCCGCTACCGGCCTCACCGAGATACGTGACGTTGCATGCATATGAATCAATCACGGGCTTGGCCTTTTCAAAGACGTCGGCCTCTCCGCCTACCATCACGGTGAGAACGCCGTTGACGGCACCGGCTTGCCCTCCCGACACCGGAGCATCCAGAAAGCCCAAACCACGGGCCTTGCACGCCGCAAAAAGCTCACGAGCGAGATCAGCCGAGTCAGTCGTGTGATCCACGAAGACGGCTCCAGATTTCATGCCGTCAAAGGCGCCTTGTTCTCCGAGCACGACGCTTCGCACATCGTCGTCGTTACCCAAACACGCAAATACGAAATCGGCATCCTCAACCGCTTCAAAGGCCGTTGCTTTGTAGCCCGCACCATACTCCTGCGCCCACTTTTGAGCTTTAACGGTCGTGCGGTTGTAGACGGTCACATCAAAGCCTTTTCTAAGCAAGTGGCCAGCCATGGGATAGCCCATGACGCCGAGTCCCAAAAATGCGCATTTGATACTCATTGCTCCTCTCCTTTTCGTTAACCTTCCACCTCAGCGTATTCGGCCGCCTGATCGCCCCAGTCGTACAAAGCCGAAAGCGTCTCTTCAATGGCTTCATAGCGTTCTTCCGTGATGCTGCCTTCGTTTAGGAGCGTTTCATAGCGATCACGCACGGAATCGATCTCTTCGAAATATGCTTCGAGTGTCATCGGTGCGACGCCGTCCTGCGTCAGACATTTACGGCATTCGGTCAGCCACCTTTCCTTTTCGGATTCGTTCAACGTCTGCGGAGCACAGCGCGCACGCATGCGGAAAAGCAACTCGTTTAAGCGATCGTCGTCAAAGTACAGTCGTCCCTCGTGGACCTGTTCGGCAATCGTTTCAAAGTCGAGATTCAAAAGTGCTTGGGCACGCGCACGATCGGCATCGTTCACAAAACCGTCGTAGAGAGCCGCCTCCGCATCTTTGGGGCCTTCTGTCGCAAAGCGCGCTTTATTATTTTCATCAAATACCTGCCAAGCCTGCAGCACCGGACCTTCAATCAAACCATGCAGGCGTGTGAGCCTTTCGCCGTTATCCACGACTGTCTGCAGATTGATGCGGAATCGCTCGCAGACCGAGTTCGATGCCACACGCAGATCGGAGCAAACAAACGGACACTCGTTGATGCGAAGACGCCGCAAGGCCAAGGGCTCTTCCCCCTCTTGCCGCATAGAGGCGGGCGCAAACGCTCGGCGAGCGATTGTTTCGGGATCCAGTCCCGTAAGCTCTTCGGGATTTTCTCTGCAGTCCCAAACGAAGTATTCGTTTTGTTTTTCCGGATTGCGGGCCACCGGCATCACAAAACGCAAAAAACCGCGTTCCTGCCCGGCTCTCGGATCAACCCACAAACAGGGGCGACCGGTATCGAGCGCCTCGGCAATCTTGAGCTTACTTCTGTTGTTCAGGGCCCACTGCCACAAGCGCTGTTTTTTATCGGCCAAAAAACGCGCAAGAGCCACGGTTGCCGCCACGTCGCTTGATGCATCGTGCGCATGACTGTGCTCAATTCCGTTGGCGGCCGTCAGTTTTTCAAGCTTAAAAGTGTGACGATCGGGCTTTTCGGGATCGTTGCTGCGTACCTTGGGCCAGACGACGCCCTCAGGGCGAAGCGCCCAGACGGCAAGCACAAACGGGTACAAGTCCCAACGAGAGCAGCCGTTGCGCCAGACATGGCTGTACATATCAAGCAAGTTACGCCAGAAAAGCGAGCGATTGACCTTGTCGTCAAACCCGATGCTGTTGTAACCCACCGAAATGGTTGCCGGGGTATTGAGTTCCTTAAAAACACGCTTGGCAAAATCCACTTCGGCCAGCCCCTTGTCAGAGGCTTCCTGCGGTGTGATACCCGTAAGGACACAGGCCATCACGTTGGGGAGGTACACCATTGAAGGACGGCAATAAAACAAGTCGGCCTCTGCCGTCGGCTCAAAGGTCAAAGTCGTACGCATCCCGGCGAACTGCGCCGGTCGATCGCGCACCGTATCGAGCCCAAACGTCTCGTAGTCGTACCAATAAAAAGTTGTGCACTGCGTCATTTGTGTCGTCGACTGGGATCTCGGTTTTCGTCTCGCGCTGTTTCTAAAGAAAAAGCCGCCGCACACTTCTCCCTGCGGCGACTTCATTCCGGGACAAATCGCAAGCCGGCAAGCTAAAGCCTGTCAGGGCTCAGAACCGTTTTGCTGAGCTTCATTTTGCTTACTCGCATTGACCAAGCTCTGCAGGTAGTTGGCGGCATATTGTGCCACCGTCTCAAGCTTGATATTGCCGTCGGGCTGCACGGGACCGGAGCCGCGCTGCAACGCCTTTCCGTCAATCACCGCCTGGAAATCAAACGACTTCGCGACCTTGTCGTCCGTCGTCACACCATAAAAGAGACACAACCGGCAGTCAGCGGGAACCTGATTGTGTTCCACAACCCGCGTCTTGACACCCGTGTGCTGCAACCCGGCCTCAATGGCTTTAACAAGCTTTTCATTACCCAGTTGTGCGTTCTGGTGCCGAACGACACAGATGGTATCGATTTTCCCTTTGCTTGCCTGAGCCTGCTGTTGAACTTCGCCCTCCTGAGCTTTTTGTGCCGTAGGGCATCCCGTAAGCAACAGAGCTGCGGCAGCTAACACCGCAAGTTTTACCGGTAAAAACTTCTGCATGAAATCATCTCCGTCAAGAACGAGTCGGAAAAGGACCCATCCTCCTTTTTCAAAGAGAGTTTAGCGACTCGGCACAAAAAGGAGGAACCGGCCTATATCCACATCTTTCTTCGTCAGGCGATCTTGGAGTAGCCGCCTGCGCGATCAGATTCGCGCAGGTAGCGATCAAACTGCATCGCCACGGCACGCACAAAGATCTTGCCCTTGGGCGAAACGATGATCTTGTCGGCCGTGAGTTCGGCAAGCTCGTGCTTGACGTATGCCTGAAGCTTCTTCATTTCATAGGCGAAATATTCGTCGAACTTGATGCCGAATTCCTCTTCGATTTCCCGCTTGTCGAGTTCAAAGCGACACATGATCGTCATGATGACGGCGCGGCGCAACTTGTCGTCGTCGTTGAGATCAAAGCCGCGGCAGGTCGCAAGCTTGCCCGACTCGATCGCTTCGCTCCAAGGTTCGATTTCGCGAGGGTTGCAGGCGTAGAGGCCGTCGACGAACGAAATCGAGCTTGGTCCCAAGGCCACCATGTCGCACTCGGCTCGCGTGGAGTAGCCCTGGAAGTTGCGCTGGATGGTGCCGTTGACCTGAGCAATCGAGAGCTCATCGGTTTCCTTGGCGAAGTGATCCATGCCGATGTAGCGGTAGCCGTGGCTCGTGAGCGTCTTGATCGCGTCGAACATGATGTTGACACGTTCGGCCGCTCCGGGCAGTTCCGCAGGAATGATGCGGCGCTGAGGCTTGAAGATGTTGGGCAGGTGCGCGTAGTGATAGAGCGCGATGCGATCGGGCGAAAGCTCAATCACCTGCTCGATCGTGCGGGCAAACGTTTCGCGCGTCTGACGCGGCAAACCGTAGATAAGGTCCATGTTAATCGAGCCGAACCCTTCGGCTCGAGCGCTTTCGAGCACTTCCTTGGTCATCTCGAAAGGCTGAATGCGGTTGACGGCTTTCTGCACGTCCGGATTGAAGTCCTGCACGCCCAGGCTCATGCGGTTGAAGCCCGCCTTACGAAGCGTCTTGATCTTGGACGGAGGGCAGCTTCGCGGATCGACCTCGATCGAAAATTCGCCGCCTTCCTCAAACGGAAAGCGTGCATTGAGACCAGCCATCAGTTCGAGAATTTCGTCATCATTCAGAAAGGTCGGCGTGCCGCCGCCCCAGTGCAGCTGCTCGAGCGTTTTAATTCCCGTGAGATGTTCCTTGGCAAGATCGACTTCCTTCAAAAGCGTCTTGATGTAGGCGGCAGAGCGCGAATGATCGCGCGTGACGATCTTGTTGCAACCGCAGTAAAAGCAAACGTCGTTGCAAAAAGGAATGTGGCAGTAAAGCGAAAGCTTGGCGGGCTTGGCTGCCTTTTCGCGGCGGGCAAGCGCCGCCTGGTAATCCTCAGGCGTGATGCGGCCATGGAATCGGTCGGCCGTCGGATAGGACGTGTAGCGCGGTGCGGGAACATCGAATTTCTTCAAAAGAGCTTCATCGGGCAGCTCTACGCCGGCACGTGTGGGGTCGAAATCCATATTGAGAAACCTCGGAAATTTCTATGACAAAACGCAAACTTACCTGTTATGATTCAGCAATTCACGAAACTTTTGATAACAATCAAATGTTTCGACGACAGTTTACTGCCGGCCTGAATCGGCTCTGCTCTTAGGGGCAAAGTTCGCCTGGCTGCCGGCGGTCTTCGGTTGTCGGCCTTCCTTGCGGACGGGCTTCGGATGCTGGCGGCAGTGTAAACGCTGGAGATTATTCTTTCATTAGCATTGCACGCCCTTTCAAGTCCGGAATTTGCTTTCCGCCTCGCCCGATCCGATTTCCGCATAAGCAGCAAGGCGTCTTTGCCGTGAGCTGACGACCCGGGCCGTTTTGTTTGCGATCGACTCTTATGCTCAACAACCCCACGATCAACATGGCAACGCTTCGAGTGGCGTGCTCCAACTGCAACCTGCGCGAATTGTGCCTGCCTCTCGGCCTCACCCTCAAAGAAATCGAACGGCTTGAAGAGTTGGTGAGCACCCGAAAGCGTGTGCGCCGAGGTGAGGCGCTTTATCGCGCGGGCGACCGCTTTGATGCGCTCTATGCCATCCGTCTGGGATTTCTCAAGAGCGCCGTCACCAGTTCCGACGGTCGCGAACAAGTCACGAGCTTTCATATGTCGGGCGACATCGTCGGTCTCGACGGTCTGGCCGGCATGGTCTACTCGAGCGATCTGATCGCACTTGAAGACACGGAAGTGTGCATCCTTCCTTACGACAAGCTTCTTGAAGTTACGCAAAACATGTTCTCCATGAGCCAGCACTTCCAAAAGTTGCTTGCCATGGAAATCGTGCGCCAAAACGGCGTGATGCTGCTGTTGGGTTCGATGCATGCCGAAGAGCGTCTGGCTGCCTTTATCCTCAATCTCTCGCAGCGTTTCGAGCAGCGCGGCTACTCCCGCAGCGAATTTGTGTTGCGCATGACGCGAGCCGAAATCGGCTCCTACTTAGGCCTCAAACTCGAAACGGTGAGCCGCGTTCTGAGCCGCTTCTCGCACGACAACCTGATCATCGTCAATCAAAAGCACGTTCAGATCATGGACTTCGAAGGTTTGCGCGCCATTGTAAGCGGCCAAGCATACAGCCACGAAAACCCGGGCCTGCACCGCATCGAGCCGGTTGCACACCGCGGCGTCGACGACTTGGTCGGGCTCGAAGATTGACGCCGCGCTGAGCTTGCCGACTCAGCTAAAGCTCTTCTCCACGCTGTCGGCAACCTCGTCCAAGGTCACGAGCGTCAGATGTTCGTTTGGATCCTGAGCCAAAAGTTTCAGGCCGGGCGCAAATCCTGACTTGGAAAACAGAACGTAGTGCGCTTGTTCGTGCGGCACTGCTTGCGCCTTCTTTTTGAGCCTCACATAGTCACTGAGCGCAAATTCCGAGTGCCGGAACTTGCACTCGCCAAATAGCCGCGCGCGGCCTTCAAACGGAACCGCGAGAATATCAACCTCCTCGTTTTTATCCCACCAGCGACCGATGCGGCTCGCGGCAAAAGGTAACTTCTCCTTGAGATTGAGCTTTTCCAAATACTGCCGGCAGACTTCCTCAAAAGGAAAGGATGCGATTTCGTTGAGCCTGGGAGCAACCTGATGCTTCCAGACGAGTTCAGCGCCTCCCATGTTCAAAACGCTGAAATTGGGCCAGACATAGCGGTACCAGAACGCTACCAAATTGTCCGCAATGTCGTATAACCCTCGCTGACTGTTGGCCTTCTCCTTAAAACTTTGATCGGCAGGAAACGATCGCTCAACAAAACCCATCTCGGCAAGCGAGCGCAAGTAGCGCGGCAGATTGGGCGACTGAATAACCGTCTTTGATGCAATCTCGGAAAATCGATGGCTTCCTGTGGCTACTGTCCTCAGGATGTCGTTGAAGCGCCCGGGCTCCCGACACTCCTGCGCGATAAGCTGCGTCGGATAATCCCACAGTCGGCCGCTTGGCGAGAGCAATTGCTCGCGTATGTTTTCTTCAACCGAACGGTTCGGATCAAAACAGTTCAGCGCGTACGGCGTTCCGCCCAGTACGGAATAAGCAAGCACGGCATCAGCCGCGTCGTACTGAGGGAAAAATTGACGCACATCGTCAAAGAGCATCTGATCAACCTTGACGGTGCGCGTAGCGCGCCCAAAAAGCGGGCTTTTTTCGGAAAGCACTTCTTTTTCCATGAAAGAGAGCGCACTGCCACACAGAACGATCATCACATTTGCCGACTGCAGCTCGTGATCCCACAGATGCTGCAAAAGCGATGGCAACGTCGGATTACCTTCAGCCATATACGGAAACTCATCGAGCACCATCACCTTCTTGCCGCTTCCTGGTAACGCCGCCAACTGACGGAAACCGGCCTCCCAATTGGGCAGCGTCTCGAGCATTCTGGAAACCGGCGCACCGGCCCGTTTCATCGTTTCGTTGAAATCCTGCCGTTGACCCGCATCGTCCTGTCGTTTGGCGGCAAAGTAGACGCCAGCTTTGTCCTTGCAAAATTGCGTCAGCAACGCGGTCTTTCCGATGCGGCGGCGTCCGTAGACTACGACCAGCTCGGAGCGATCCGATTCGTAGGCCGTCTGCAGCGTGCAAAGTTCTTTGTCTCGACCGATGAATGTATACATACTTGGATTCCGAAAAATTTACTATTACAGAAAGTACTATTTTTAAGAAAAGTAATTCTTTTGATAGCATTTTAGTCCGCGCGGCACCCCTTCGTTTTTTCTTCGCATAAATCCTCGTTTTCTAAGCAATTCTGCGTAGAATCCTCTGCACAGCAATCCGAACGTCGATTCAACCTGTGGGATATCGACGCCGAAGGTTTGAGGTGTCTCCCGAAGGCGCCTCCTTTCGCCCGGATTGCCATTCCTCGAGTCTTTTTTTCGTATGAGCGAAGCCGTCAAATCCAACGACAAAAACCCAGAAATCGTTCCGCACCACGCCGCCGAGCCCGATGTCAGCCTCGGAGCGCTTGCCAAACTCTCCGCCCCGATCTTCATCGCCAATCTGGCGTTGATGGGTGCAGCCACAATCGACACCTTGATGACCGGCAACCTCGGCAAAGAGCACCTTGCCGTCGTCGCTTTGGGCGGTGCGACGTCCGTCATGGTTCTTTTCGGACTGGTGGGCATTTTGCAGGGGCTCTCCCCCATCGTCGGTCACCACTACGGCGCACGCAATTACAAAGCAATCGGCTTTGAACTTTCTCAAAACCTGTGGCTGGCAATTCTGCTGGGCATCATCGGCTGCGTATTGTTGCTGCAAACGGATTTTTGGACGAAATTCGGCGGGGTCTCAGGCGAAGTCGCTCGCATGACCTCGCTCTTTCTCGTCTTTTCCGCGCCGGGTATTTTCGCGTCCATCGTCTCCCGAAGCTTCATTGCTCTGAATGCGGCGGTGAGCCGCCCTCGCGTGACGATGTACGTGAGCCTTTTGATGCTCGCCTGCAAGATTCCGCTCAACTGCATCTTCATGTACGGATGGCTCGGTTTTCCCGCTCTGGGCGGAGCGGGTGCCGGGTTGTCGCTTGCTGTCGACGCATGGCTGGCGCTCATATGCTACATCGTCATCTACAAAAAGGACGCCTTCTACGACAAGATGCGCGCCGAACGCTTTTTCTGGCCGCAGATCAAAGCCGTACTCACGCAGCTCAAGTTAGGCATTCCCATCGGCCTATCGATCTTTTTTGAAGTGAGTTCCTTTACGCTCATGGCAATCTTCATCTCACGCCTGGGCACGACAGATGTCTCGGCCCATCAGATCGTCGGCAACATCACGGCAACGCTTTACCAAATCCCGCTTTCAATCGCGATTGCCGTGTGCGTGATGGTAAGTCAGTCACTTGGTGCCGGCAGTCCGAAAGCCGCTCGTGAAATCACCGTTCGCGGCCTTAAGGTTGCTTTGGGCATTGCCGCCTGTTCGGTCGCCTTTATGTATTTCGGTCAAAACTTCCTGCTGGGGCTCTATTCCAAAGAAACGGCTGTGACATCGCTTGCCGCTTCTCTGCTTGTTTTCGGCATGATTTACCACATCACCGATGCCGCACAGACAGTTTCCAATTTTGCGCTGCGAGGCTATCGTGTCACGATGTTGCCGATGATCATCTACGGTGTGATGCTCTGGGGCGTGGGCTTAGGAGGCGGATACTATTTTGCCTTTGACGGCACGCTCATCTTCGGTCAACCGTTACGTGCCGAAGGCTTCTGGATGTGTACGGCCGTGGGTCTGTGCTTGGCCGGCGTCACGCTTTCGATCATTGCGCTTTGGGTCTCCAAAGTTCGTGTTGCCGATTCGCTTGCCCATGGACACGCCGCGCACGCACGAAAAGTTTGACGGAAAAACCAGAAAGCATTTGAGCAGTCGGCTCGTGACGGATTGCAAATTTTCCGTAAGTTCGAAATCCTCTCTTGCTAGAATGCTTCCCAAACTCCATGGAGCGTTTATTAGGAAACGCTTGTTTTGCGATGCCCTTTCCTTTTAAGGGCACGCCACAATTTAGGACAAATACGACATGGCATTAGTGAGCATGCGCCAGCTGCTTGATCATGCAGCGGAAAACGGTTACGGCGTTCCCGCCTTCAACGTCAACAACATTGAACAAGTTCAGGCCATCATGACAGCTGCCGCCGAAGTCGGCGCTCCGGTCATCATGCAGGCTAGCGCCGGCGCCCGCAAGTATGCCGGTGAGGCTTTCCTTCGCCACATCATTGAAGCCGCTGTGGAAAGCTGGCCCGATGTGCCGGTGTGCATGCACCAGGACCATGGTCAGAGCCCGGCTGTCTGCCAGATCGCCATGCGCATGGGCTTTACGTCCGTGATGATGGACGGCTCGCTCATGAGCGACGGCAAGACAATTTCCTCCTACGAATACAATGTTGACGTCACCCGCCGAGTGGTTGAAAACGCCCACTGCATCGGCGTGTCCGTTGAAGGCGAATTGGGCTGCCTGGGTTCTTTGGAAACCATGAAGGGCGACAAGGAAGACGGTCACGGCACGGACGCTACCATGTCGCGCGAACAGCTTCTCACCGACCCCGATCAGGCCGCGGAGTTCGTGCGCGAAACGCAGCTTGACGCTCTGGCAATTGCCATCGGCACGAGCCACGGCGCCTATAAGTTCACGCGTAAGCCCACCGGTGAAATTCTCTCGATTCAGCGCGTCAAAGAAATTCACGAACGTCTTCCGAACACGCACCTTGTGATGCACGGCTCAAGCTCGGTGCCGCAGGAATACCTCGCAGAAATCCGCGAATTCGGCGGCAATATGCGTGAAACCTACGGCGTGCCCGTTTCCGAAATTCAGGAAGCCATCAAGCACGGCGTGCGCAAGGTCAACATCGACACCGACATTCGTCTGGCAATGACGGCTGCGATTCGCCGCTTCCTCGTCGAACACCCTGAAAAGTTTGATCCGCGCGAATACCTCAAGAAGGCCCGTCAGGCCGCTTACGAGCTGTGCAAGACCCGCTATCTTGAATTCGGCTGCGAAGGTCAGGGCGCTCGCATCAAGCCTCTTTCGCTCTCTGTGATGGCCGCCAAGTACGATGCCGGCGAACTGCCTCAGAAGGTTCAGTAATTCGGTTTTTACGCCACAGTTTTGCGGCCGTGGAATTGAGTTCCCCGGCCGCAATTTTTTGACGCTCTTTTGACGCAGGAAATTTTGCTATGCCTCAGGATGCACGCGACTTAAAAGGCAAAACCGGCATTCGGCGCCTCATCAATGCCACACGTTACTCGCGCGACGGCTTTGCCAAAGCCTTCCGAACCGAAGAAGCTTTCCGGCAGGAATCCATTCTGTCCGTTGTCGGACTCGTCGCCCTCTTTTTCATCCCGGCAGCCTTCACGCTCAAGCTCTTTGCCGTCTTCGCGCTCGTGTTTCTGCTCGTGACAGAACTTCTGAATTCCGCCGTGGAAGCCGCAATCGACCGCATCGGGCCGGAAATTCATCCGATGAGCAAGTACGCCAAGGATGCCGGCAGCTGTGCCGTGCTCTTTGCACTCACGTTCTGCATCTTCGTGTGGTGCGTACTGCTGTGGGACGCTTTCGTCTCGCCGCTGATGGCGCACTAAGAAAAGTGTGGAGAAACTGCCGAGTTTTGTCCATCTCGGCAGTCTCCGACTCCTACGCGCGAAAAGCTGGCATTTCAGTGGATCCCATGAGATAGAGATCCACGGCACGTGCACAGCGTCTCCCCTCGCTCATTGCCCGCACCACAAGCGACTGTCCGCTTCTGACATCCCCGCAGGCAAACACGCCGGACACTGAAGTCGCAAAAGGATAAGCAGCTGACTCAATACCGGCCAGTGCGTTTCCCCGGGCATCGCATTCGATCCCTAAGGCCTCAAGAAATTCCTGAGCCGGTTGCACAAAACCCATCGCCAAAAACACGCGATCGGCCGCGATCTCAAAGTCCGAGCCGACGGTTTCCGTGAATTTTTTTGTGACCGGATCCCTCGTCACTTTCACGCAGTGCAGTCCTCGCACTTCTCCGGCATCGTTCACCAAAATCGCCTTGGTGGAAATTCCCCACAATCGTTCACAACCTTCTTCGTGAGACGATGAGGTGCGAAGCTTCACGGGCCAATCCGGCCAGGTGGCAACCTTATCCTCCTGCTGCGGCGGACACGGTCCGATATCGATTTGAACGATGCTCGCCGCTCCCTGACGTCGCGCAATGCCCACGCAGTCGCTGCCGGTATCGCCGCCTCCGATGATGACAACCTCGCGGTCTTTGCATGAAATCGGCGCTTCATCAAGTTCGCCCGAGACGACACGGTTTTGTCCGATCAAAAGTTCCAGCGCGAAATGCACCCCCTTGGCTTCTCTTCCCGGCACCTTGAGATCTCGCGGAATCTCGGAGCCGCACGCCAGAACAACAGCGTCGCAATCACGCTTGAGTTTGTCTGCCGATACTGTCTTTTGCGCTTGGGAAAACACGCCTTGCGCAAACGCTCTGGCACCAATTGCGGTACTAAGTTTGAAGGTGACGCCTTCGGCCTGCATCTGCTCGATGCGCCGATCGATAAGATCCTTCGGCAGTTTGAAGTCCGGAATACCATAGCGCAACAGGCCGCCCGCCTTATCATTTTTCTCGTACACCGTCACTTTGTGTCCGGCACGTGCCAATTGCTGAGCGCAAGCCAATCCCGCAGGCCCCGAACCTACCACCGCCACGCGCTTTCCCGTTTTAAGCAAGGGTTTGAGAGGTTTGACCCAGCCCGAGAGCCACGCGCGGTCAATGATGGCCCGTTCGATGGTTTTGATTCCGACGGCGGCATCTTCGAGGTAATACTGCGTGCAGCCCGCTTCGCAGATTGCCGGACAAACGCGACTCGTAAATTCCGGGAAACTGCTCGTCGAATTCAGACACTCCCAGGCCGCGCGCCACTTGCCGTCACGAACCAGTCGATTGAAGTCCACAGGACGGTTGTGCAACGGGCAACTTGCCGAGCAAAACGGCGTGCCGCAATGCAAACAGCGCAGAGACTGCCGATGGATTTCGTCATCCGTGAGTGCGATCGTGAAGTCGCCGAAGTGCTTGATGCGTTCTTGAACGCTTTGGTGTCCGAATTCAATGCGTTGCAGGCTTTCGGTCGAGGTGTTCTTTTGTTCGGTCATTTTTCTCTCCCACGGTTATCGACCGGCACCGGCCAAAAGCGCTTCTTTGTACTGAAGCGGCATCACTTTCACGAACCGCGCCCGGGCGTTGCTCCAATGTGCGAGCAGTTCGGCCGCTAGCTTGGAACCCGTAAACCTCGCATGGCGCTCAATGAGATCCTTTAATAGCTCTTCATCCGTCACACCGAGATGCCAGGTGCGGGAATCGCTCGAGCGACGCTGCTCGGATTTTGCGACGACTCGTTCAAGTGAGACCATGGACGTGTTGCAGTGCGACTCAAAGTCACCGTCGGCATCAAACACATAAGCGACGCCGCCCGACATACCGGAGGCAAAATTTCGCCCTGTTTTGCCAAGCACCACCACGGTGCCGCCTGTCATGTATTCACAGCCGTGATCGCCCGTACCTTCCACAACGGCACTCGCTCCCGACAAACGCACCGCAAAGCGCTCGCCCGCAACACCGTTGAAATAGGCTTCGCCCGAAGTCGCACCATAAAGCGTCGTGTTGCCGGCGATGATGTTTTCCTGACTTTTGCCGTGAAAATCAACGCCGGACCTCACGATGATGCGGCCGCCCGAAAGTCCCTTGCCGACATAGTCATTGGCGTCGCCCTCGAGTACCATCGTCATGCCGGGCACCGCAAACGCTCCGAAGGATTGACCGGCTGTCCCCTTGAACGTCAGGTGCACCGTATCGTCGGCTAGCCCCCGTGCGCCATACTGCTCAACGATCGCGTGCGCAATCTGCGTACCCACCGTACGGTTGATGTTGCCGATGGCATAGGTCTTCCGAACCGCCTTCCCTGCCTTGATATGCGGTCCGATGTCGGCAAGAATCCGTGCGTCGAGGCTTTTTTCGAGATTGTGCCTTTGAGACAAACGATGGCGCCATTCCTCGGGCTGGCTTTGCGGCCGATATAGCACGCGGGCAAGATCGACGCCTTCGGCCTTCCAGTTGTCAATGTCATCTCGCTGTACTAAAAGGTCGCTGCGTCCGATCAACTCTTCAAACCGTCGAACACCCAGCTGCGCCATGATTTCGCGCACCTCTTCGGCCACGAAGAAGAAATAGTTGACAACATGAGAAGGCTGTCCTTTGAAGCGCTTTCTCAGTTGAGGATCCTGCGTCGCGATTCCCACCGGGCATGTGTTGAGATGGCACTGGCGCATCATCAGGCAGCCTTCGACCACCAACGGCGCCGTGGCAAAACCGAATTCATCCGCACCGAGCATGGCCCCGATCACCACATCGCGCCCGGTCTTGATCTGACCGTCAACCTGCAGTACCACTCGCTCGCGTAGCTTGTTGACAACAAGCGTCTGCTGCGTTTCCGCCAACCCAACTTCCCAGCAACTGCCTGCGTGCTTGACGGAGGAAACGGGGCTGGCTCCCGTACCGCCGTCGTGTCCGGCAATGACAATATGGTCGGCCTTGGCTTTGGCCACACCCGCGGCCACCGTGCCCACGCCCGTTTCGCTGACGAGTTTCACCGAAATATCCGCTTTTCCATTGGCACACTTGAGGTCATAGATAAGCTGAGCCAAATCCTCAATCGAATAGATGTCGTGGTGAGGCGGCGGAGAAATCAACCCCACGCCGGGCACCGAATAGCGCAGTTCAGCGATGTACTCGGTCACTTTGTGCCCCGGTAGCTGTCCGCCTTCCCCGGGTTTGGCGCCTTGCGCCATCTTGATTTGAATCTGATCGGCACTAGCCAGATATTGCTCAGTCACACCGAAGCGACCGCTTGCCACTTGCTTGATGCGTGAGCGCAAACTGTCGCCGTCTTCGAGCTTGATGTCGGCCACAATGCGGTCGTGTCCGAGAACATCGGCAACCGTCATGCCTTTTTTGACAACAGAGTGTCCCGCCTTGAGCTCGGCCTCATAGCGTTTCGGATCTTCACCGCCTTCGCCTGTGTTGCTCTTGCCGCCGATGCGGTTCATGGCAACAGCAAGCGTTGCATGAGCCTCCGCAGAAATGGAGCCCATGCTCATCGCACCCGTCGCAAAACGCTTGACGATGTCCTTGGCGGGTTCCACCTCGTCAATCGGAACCGGGGTGCAGTTTTCCGTCTTAAAACGCAACAAACCGCGCAGCGTCATCTGCCGACGGCTCTGATCGTTGATGATTGAGGCGTACTCCTTGTAGGTCTGATAGTTCTTCTGACGAGCCGCTCTCTGCAGTTTGACGATCGCCTCGGGCGTCCACATATGCTCTTCGCCGTCGGCACGCCAAGCGTATTGGCCGCCTGAATCCAATTGCGCCTTGATCGGCATGCGTTTGGCGTAGGCCGCGTCGTGCCGCTTAACCGCCTCGCGCATGACGTCAAACAACCCCAAACCTTCGATTTTGGACGGTGTGCCGTGAAAATAACGGTCCACAAACTCGCTGTTAAGGCCGACGGCTTCAAAGATGCGGGCTCCGCGGTAGCTCATGACCGTGCAGATGCCCATCTTGGCCATTACTTTGGTTAGTCCCTTGCCGACGGCCTTGACGTAATGCGACACCGCATCTTCAGGCGAAAGCCCTGCCAAGGGAGCCGCCTTGCGGATCAGTGCCAAACTCAGGTACGGATGCACAGCTTCGGCGCCGTATCCCAAAAGCAGCGCAAAGTCATGCGTCTCGAAAACCGCCCCCGAGTGCACAATCAGACCTGTATTGGTGCGTAATCCTTCCCGGATGAGATGCTGATGCAGCGCGCTTAAAGCCAGAAGAACCGGAACGGCCACGCGCTCGCGGCTCACGTTTTCGTCGCTCAGAATAAGGATGTTGTAGCCCTCTCCGATCGCGTCGACAGCCTGCGCGCAAAGACTTGCCAGATGCGCTTCCACGCCGCTGTCGCCCCAGGCGGCCGGGTAAGTGATGTCAATCTCGAAACTGCGGAATTTTCCTGCCGTGTGCTCGTCAATCGTGCGCAGTTTGGCCATAGCGTTTTCAACAAGCACCGGCTGCAAAATTTCAATTCGCCGCGGCGGGTTGACGTTGTTGACATCCAGGAGATTGGGCTTGGGGCCGATGAAACTCATGAGGCTTGTCACCAACTCTTCGCGGATCGGGTCGATCGGCGGATTGGTGACCTGCGCAAAGAGCTGTTTGAAGTAGGCAAAAAACGACTGCGTTTTTTGAGAAAGTACCGGAAGAGCCGCGTCGTTTCCCATAGACCCGGTGGGCTCCATTCCCTTGGTTGCCATCGGCATCAGAACGACGTCTACGTCTTCCTGCGTCATTCCGAAGACGCGCTGCAGCTCTGTCAATCGGTCGTCGGGCATTGGCGCTTGATCGATTGACTCTTCATCGGCACTGAGATCTGCCAAACGCAGATTGAGTCGCTCCACCCACTCACGATAAGGCTTGTCGAGCGCCACCTGATTCTTGATTTCTTCGTCGGAAATGATGCGGCCCTGCACCGTATCGATAAAGAGCATTTTGCCCGGCTCGATGCGCCATTTGCGGCGGACGCGTCCTTCCGGAATAGGCAATACGCCCACTTCAGAAGCCAACACCACCGTGTCGTCTTCCGTTTCGATGTAGCGCGCCGGTCGCAGACCGTTGCGATCGAGCATGGCACCGATCTGTACGCCATTCGTAAAGACCAACGCCGCCGGGCCGTCCCAGGCTTCCATCATCGGAGCATGATAGGCATAGAACGCCTGCCGATCAGCGTCCATCGTCTCAGACCGTTCCCAAGCCTCCGGCACCAGCATCATCATGGCCTGCGGCAGCGAATAACCCGCCATCACGAGCAGCTCAACGGCGTTATCCAAACTCGCCGTATCGGATTGTCCTTCATAGATGAGCGGCACGAGCTTTTTGACGTCGTCACCTAAAACGGCCGACTTCCAGACGTTTTCCCGAGCGCGAATCCAGTTGTAATTTCCCTTGACAGTATTGATTTCGCCGTTGTGTGCGATATAGCGGTAGGGATGCGCCAAGGCCCAGGCAGGAAAGGTGTTGGTGGAAAAGCGCTGATGCACAACGGCTATGGCGCTTTTGCAAGTCGGATTCTGCAAATCTCGGTAGTAGCGTCCGACCTGATCGGCCAAAAGCAATCCTTTGTAGACCACGGTTCGCGTACTCATGGAAGGTACGAAATATTCGCCGCCATGCTTGAGTTTCAGTGACTGGATTCGATGCGAAGCACTCTTGCGAATCACATAAAGCTTGCGCTCGAGGGCATCCTGAACCATCACGTCGGGACCGCGACCGATAAAGATCTGACGAATGACGGGTTCGGAGGCCCGCACCGTCGGGCTCATTTCCATCGTTTGATCCACTGGCACGTCGCGCCAGCCGAGTACCACCTGGCCTTCCTTTTTGACCATGCGTTCGAGCTCCTGCTCGCAGGCTTGACGGGAGGCGGGTTCCCTCGGCAGAAAGATCATGCCGACGCCATAGTCGCCGGGCGCCGGGAGTTTGACTCCGAGCGCTGCCATTTCTTCACGATAAAACGCATCCGGAATCTGAATCAGAATGCCCGCACCGTCACCGCACAGGGGATCGGCACCGACGGCGCCGCGATGATCAAGGTTGTGAAGGATCAGCAAAGCATCTTCAATGATCTTGTGCGATACATGTCCCTTGATATTGGCCACAAAGCCGACACCGCAGGCGTCGTGCTCGGCATCCGGACGATACAGGCCTTTTGCGGCAGCCTCCTGCCGCACGGCTTGCGAACTAGCCATGGAGTTCTCCCTTTTGTTCGAGTTTTGCACCGGCACTGGAAAGCTCTTTTTCGGCCCCGAGGAAGGCTCCGAATCGTTGTGTTATCTGGCTTTCCGGGCCAAGCTTTCTTACTGTATCGAAGATGAAGAATGCCGCAATCAAGGAATTGGTCGCTTGACAAGTTAATTGCCAAAGGCCTGATTTAGCCCAAAGTCTTTATTCAATTTCTCCTACAAGGTTCTATGCAGTCCGCAGGTCTCAGATCTTCAGAAAGCCGCCGCAGATGCCGCTTAACGTACTGAGTACAACGTTATCCTATGACTCAACATTGTCTGAAAAAACGGAACGGAAGAAGAACCCAAAAACAATTCACAGTCAAAAGAAAGCTTTCACGAGGCTATTTCAAGACGGAATTTGGCTTCGTAACCCCAAAAAACATCTGATTTTTCCCATAAATTCAGATCAATACTCTTATTTCATTGTGGTCGGACAAATCCGAGTCGGTTAGAACCGACTAAATCTTCCAACCGAACAAGCTCGCTATGAGCGTACAATGCCAACGCACTTGGAGCAGCGAATTTTGACTACGAACAAACCAGATACAACTGACATAAACACCTCCATACAAACCAATCGTCAACATCTGCCGTTTCGCATCGGCATGCTGTTGATCGGCACCGCAGCAGCCTCTTTCGGCATCGCGCTCACCACACTTTCCGGATTAGGCACAACACCGATAAGTTCGGTGCCTTGGACACTGACAGCCATTACCGGTCTTTCTTTCGGAACAACCACGTTTCTGATCAACCTCGTCTTTTACGTAACAGAGGTGCTGCTGTTGGGCAAGTCCATGCCCAAATGGAATATCCTGCAAATTCCAGCCGTGCTGGTTTTCGGCGCTTTTATTGACCTCAGCATGGCTCTCGTCAAGCCTTTTGCTCCGATGTCCTGGTTCACGGGACTTTGCATGAGTTTGATCGGAAATGTATGGCTTGCGGCCGGCATCTTTCTTCAAGTGAGGTCTAAAACTTTGGTTCAGCCAGGCGAAGGTGCAGTGCTCGCCATTTCTGTGGTGACTCGGAAAGCCTTCGGAAGCATCAAGGTGTTTTTCGACTGCTTTCTCGTTTTGTCGGCCGCCGTTTTGGGCTTTTTCGTTTTGAATGAAATTGTCGGCATCCGCGAAGGCACACTGATTTCGGCCGTTTTGGTCGGCAGTCTTGTCAAAGGAATTTCGAAGCTTTTTCCTGAAAAAAAGAAAAACTGAGCGAATGCGCACTTTTGTGTAAGCGAGAAGAGCGCTTTGCGCTTAAAATTAAGCGGCTACAGTGCGGTTCATTCCACGGGCTTGGATGCGACTTCAAGCTCGCGATCACCGTGCGTCGATTTTCATTTTCCTTGACGGAGACAATCGGACATGCCCGATATCATGCAGACCTCCATCAAGAGCCTTCCTCTGGTCTACCGCGGCAAAGTGCGTGAGTGCTATGCCGTCGGCGAAGACAAGCTCTTGATGATCGCCACCGACCGCATCAGCGCCTTTGACGTCATCCTTTCCGTACCGATTCCCAAGAAGGGCAAGGTGCTCACGGCTTTGACCAACTTCTGGTTTGAAAAACTCGCCGAAGGCATGCCCACGCAGCTCACCGGCATCGATCCCGAAACGGTCGTCGCCGAAGATGAGCGCGAACAGGTCCGCGGCCGTGCCATGGTCGTCAAGCGCTTAAAGCCCATCCTCATCGAATGCGTTGCCCGCGGTTACATCATCGGCGGCGGCTGGAAGGATTATCAGGCCACCGGCTGCGTGTGCGGCATCAAACTGCCCGAAGGTCTCAAGCAGGCCGAAAAGCTGCCCGAACCGATCTTCACGCCGGCTGCCAAGGCCGAGGTGGGCACTCACGACGAAAACATCAGCTTTGAAAAAGTCGTCGAGCTCTACGGCGAATCGATTGCCACGCAGTTGCGCGACCTCACGATCTCGCTCTACAAGAAGGCCGCCGACTTCGCCGCCACAAAGGGCATCATCATTGCCGACACGAAGTTTGAATTCGGTCTGGACGAAAACGGTCAGGTGTGCCTCATGGACGAAGTCCTCACGCCCGACAGCTCGCGCTTCTGGCCGGCCGAAAGCTACGAAGTCGGCATGTCGCCTCCCTCTTACGACAAGCAGTTCATCCGCGACTGGCTTGAAACTCAGACGTGGGACAAGACGCCGCCCGCTCCGGTGCCGCCTGCTGAAATCATCGAAAAGACGGCCGCCAAGTACCGCGAGGCGCTGGTGAAGCTCTCCGGTAAAGATGTTGAATAATTTCGATATCCGGATTTTTTAACCGTCTTTGATCGTGCGCCCGGGCTTGCCAAAGTCTGAGCGCACCTTTGCTTTATTGATCTCGAAAGAATTTTTGTCATGACTGAAAACACTGCGCAAAAGCCCGTTGTGGGCATCGTGATGGGCTCGGACTCCGACTGGGCCGTGATGCAGAATGCCGCTCTCGTTCTCAAGGACATGGGCGTTGCCTATGAAGCCCGCGTCGTAAGCGCCCACCGCATGCCCGACGAGATGTTCGAATACGCCGAAACCGCCAAGGAACGCGGCATCAAGTGCATTATCGCCGGTGCGGGCGGAGCGGCTCACCTTCCGGGCATGATCGCTGCCAAATGCGTCGTTCCCGTTTTGGGCGTTCCCGTTCCTTCCAAGTACCTGCGCGGCGAAGACAGCCTTCTTTCGATCGTTCAGATGCCCAAGGGCGTTCCTGTTGCGACCTTTGCCATCGGTGAAGCCGGCGCCGCCAATGCCGCGCTCTACGCCGTGAGCATCCTTGCGGTCACCGATGAGACGCTTTACGCCAAACTGCAGGCCTTCCGTAAGGCGCAGAACGAAAAAGCCCGCAACATGACTTTGCCCGCTCTCTAATCAAACTCTTTTCACTGCCATCGTTTGTATGCAAGCCAATTTCCCTCTTCCCCCCGGCTCCGTTCTCGGTCTTCTCGGCGGCGGACAGCTCGGCCGCATGTTTGCGCAAGCCGCCGCAAGCATGGGCTACAAAGTCAAAGTGCTCGAAAAGGGCGAATGCCCCGCTTCGGAGGTGAGCGCCTTTCACATTGACGCCGCCTATACCGACAAGAAGGCCATTGAAGAGCTGCGTCAAACGACGGCGGCCGTCACCACCGAGTTTGAAAACGTGCCCGCCGAAGTGCTGAGCGCCTTGGCAGCCGACGGCGCCTGCGTTACGGCTCCGTCCTCGCACGCCGTGGCAATCGCTCAGGATCGCATCGATGAAAAGACCTTCTTGGAAAGCGTTGCGGGCGTTCCCGTGGCACCGCATGCCGCTTTGTTGTCTGCCGACGACGCAGACTCCTTGGACGCATCGCTTTTCCCTGCAATTCTGAAAACCGCCCGCATGGGCTACGACGGCAAGGGCCAGAGAAGCGTCAACAATATCGCCGAAACCAAGGCAGCTTTCGCTGAACTCGGCAACCGCGTGTGCATCCTCGAAAAGAAGCTCTCGCTTGCAAAAGAAGTCTCGGTAATCGTCGTGCGTTCGCTCACCGGTCAGACCGTCACGTTTCCTTTGTTTGAAAACGTGCACCGCAACGGTATTCTCGCCACAACCGTTTTCCCGGCCCGCGTATCCGACGAGGTTAGTCAAAAAGTGCGCGACTACGCCGCCCGTATCGCCGAAACGCTTCAATACAAGGGCGTTTTGTGCATCGAATTTTTCGTGCTCACCGACGGCACAGTCTCGGCCAACGAAATGGCCCCGCGTCCTCACAATTCCGGTCACGTCACGATCGAAGCGGCTGTTACCAGCCAGTTTGAACAGCAAGTCCGCGCGATGACGGGGCTGCCGTTGGGTGACACGTCGGCGCTGTGCCACGGCGTGATGCTCAACCTTCTGGGCGACCTGTGGTTTGACGAAAACGACAATCACCGCGAACCCAACTGGGCAGAACTTCTCAAAATCGAAGGCGTCAAGCTGCATCTCTACGGCAAAGCCGAAGCGCGTCGAGCTCGTAAAATGGGCCACGTTACGATACTCGGCGCCACTGAAAAGGAAGCGCTTGCGCGCGCCAAGCGTGCCGCTGCCGTTCTGGGGCTGCCCGAACCGCTGTAACGGAGAAGACACAAGATGGCCACCGAAACCACGCTTTCTGAAAAGACACTTGAGGACATTGAAAAGGCCGCGCAGATCCTTTCGGCCGGAGGGCTCGTTGCCGTCCCGACGGAAACCGTCTACGGCTTGGCGGCTGACGCCGACAACCCAACGGCCGTGCGCAGCACCTTTACTGCCAAGGGGCGTCCTGCCGATCATCCGCTGATCGTACACGTGACGGGCTTTGAGGCATTATCGGCCTGGGTTTCGGAAATTCCCGAGTGCACCAAGACGCTCACGGATGCATTCTGGCCGGGGCCTCTTACGCTAGTCTTCAAGAAAAGCGATCGTGTCAACGACGCCGTCACCGGCGGTCAGGACACTGTGGCCATCCGCTGCCCTTCTCACCCGGTAATGCGCGCGCTTTTGAAGCGCTTTGCCGGCGCCACGCACAAAGCCGTGACGGCGCCTTCGGCCAACACGTTCGGCCGCATTTCTCCGACCAACGCCAAGCACGTGGCCGATGATCTGGGTGTCAAACCCGAAGGCAAACTCGATATGATCCTCGACGGCGGTGAATGTGAAGTCGGCGTGGAGTCGACCATTGTGAACCTCACCTCGGAAAGGCCAACCATCTTGCGTCACGGCGCCGTGACCGCCGCCATGCTCTCCGAAAAGCTCGGTTTTGAAGTGCTTGACGCCGGTGAAAACGCGCCGCGCGTCTCCGGGCGACTCAAGAGCCACTATGCACCGCAAACGAAACTTCAGATTGTGCCCACGCACCAGCTGGAATCGAATCTCGCAGAGATTGCTCTCGAAGAGACCGCCTTTTTGATGTGCGGCCAAAGCGAATTGGCGCAAAAAGTGCAAGCCAAAGCTCGCCGTTGCATCGTAGCTCCTGCTGACGTCGCAGGTTACGCTCACGTCCTTTACGCAGCCATGCACGATCTAGACGCCTGTGGCGCCAAAAGAATCCTGGTGCAGGCGCCGCCCTCAGCCCCCGCTTGGGCAGCCGTCAACGACCGCCTCGGCCGCGCCGCTGCCGACAAGACTAAGCCATAGAAATCATGTCTTCGGCACGCGATCCGATCGGTGTTCTCGATTCCGGTCTGGGAGGACTCTCGGTTTTGAAAGCGCTTCGCGAGGAACTGCCCAACGAGCAGTTTCTCTACTGCGCCGATTGCGCTCACACGCCCTGGGGTGACAAGCCTGAAAGTTTCATCGTGGAGCGAACGCGTGCCATCGTCCACTTCCTTCTGGAGAAACGGGCCAAAGCTATTGTTTTGGCCTGCAATACCGCAACCGCTGCAGCCGCAGACATTCTGCGCCGGGAGCTTTCGGTACCGATCATCGGCATCGAACCGGCGGTAAAGCCTGCCGCTGCTCATACCCGCACAGGTGTCATTGGCGTTATCGCCACCCGCAGAACGACGGAAAGCGCACGCTACCTGTCACTCTTAAAGCGCTTTGCGGGCAACGTCAAAGTGGTGACCGTAGCCGCTCCCGGATTGATGGAGTGCGTGGAGCGCGGAGACTTCAACAGCGAAACCACGCGAGAACTTCTTCTCAAATACCTGACGCCCATCAAGGCTGCGGGTGCAGACAAACTCGTGCTCGGCTGTACGCACTATCCGTTTCTTTCCGAAGCAATCTCGGAAATCATGGGGCCGGAAGCGGAACTTCTGGAACCGGGCAAACCCGTTGCACTTGTAACACGTGCTCGCTTGCGGAGCTTGGGATTGCTCAATGATGAAGACTCTGCCTCTTGTGCCTATTTCGTCGCGGGAGCCAAGGAACATCAGGCAACACTGAAACTGCTGCTACCCAGTTCCGAAACCATTGCCGAACTGCCGGTCTGAACAATTGGATCATAGATCCGTATCAGTGTTCCGTTCAGCGGACTACAATCGAATCGTTTTTTTCCTAATGTTTGATTTGACATGGCAAACGATGTTCTGAACGCTCTGCTCACTCGCCGCAGCCTCAAGCCCAAATACCTTACGTTGCCGTTTCCGACGAAAGATCAGATCGAGACAGCTGCCCGCGCCGCTTTGCGCGCCCCGGTGCACGGCGACGATTTTCCCTGCCGTTTCGTCGTTATTCTGGACATCAAGCGCGACAAATTAGCCGAACTCTTTCGCAGTGCAGCCGCCATGCAGGGCGCCGATCAAGAAAAACAGGAACGCGCTGCCAGCAAAGCCTTCAAAGGGCCTTTGCTTGTCGCCTTCGTGGTGAACGTTTCTGCCAACGGCAATACAACGGAATCCCTGATTTCAGCCGGCGCGGCCCTGGAGCAATTCCTTTTGGCTCTCAAAGTTCAAGGATTCGGAGCAATCACCCTTTCGGGATCCGTCCTTGAAAGTCCCGTTCTTCAGGCGGCTTTCTGCAAAGCCCCCTCCGAGAAACTCGTTGCTTGGATCACGATCGGCACTCCCGCGGAAGGCGTAACCTTTGCTCCCGAAACAGGGGAAGCCCCTCTGAGCGTTTGGTACTGATTCGACCTGAATTAGTATCAACGGACGTTGAGATAGAGTGCGGATAAAATCAGAAGTCCAACATTCCCAATCTTGATGAAGGCCGAAGTCAACGGTCGTCCAGAAACAGGCCAAATCTGGGCAACAGGCTCACAGAAATTCGCGCTGATGAAAGGCATCTCTGAATCACTTGCAGGGCGCCTCATTCCGCTTGAGTTCATGCCGTTGAGCATCTACGAGCGAACTGGTCATAGTCTGGGACAAACACCGTATCTGCCGAGTCCGGTACTCGTGTCAAAACTTCGCATTCCGGACACAAACGAAGCCTGGCGCTTCATTTATTTGTTGCGCCGTTTATCAAAAAGCGCCAAATCTACCGCACGCCTTTTGACATTTCTTCGATCTGAGCACTCACGGATTGCTCCGTGAGGTCAATCAAGCGCCCAACGGTATTTGATTCCAACGGCGCCTCTTCTTTCAGCATTTCACTCTCATCCTCGGCGAGGTTTATCGACTCGCCCCTTCGGGCTTATCGCGACCCGACCGTCTCCGGCCTTGCCGCCCCTGCCTTCTTCCTCTTCTCCGGGTTCCCTGTGCTTGCCTCAGCGGTTTGACTGATACCTGTACGGCGCATTCTCTCTGGTCAATTTGACTGGGCCGGTCATATAAACAGGCCAATTTTGCCCGTAAAATCAACTTGGTATCCTCTTTACAAGAGCCGATACCTCCTGTGTTTCAAGCAAGCGAGAACATATGGAAAAGAGACGCACATTACTGGCAGCGGCCGTTGCCTTTTCAGCGCTGGTTTTGACTGGCTGTCCGCATCATCGTCGTCGTCCCGGTCCGCCTCCCGGCGGCCCTGGCGCCGGCGGTCCCGGTGGTGGACCAGCAGGTGGTCCCGGAGGCCCTGGGCCAGGCGGCGGAGGTCCGGGCGGTCCCGGCGGCGGTCCTCGTCGTTAACTCTTTGAAGCGAAGTACGGTTACTCCGGCTTCGCTTTTTGCTAGGTACCGGTCAAACTTTCGGCAATGGCGCGCATGGTAAGCGGCGCACAGCCTTCGGCTTTGTTGTTGGCCACGACGAACGCTCTCACGCCGGAGGCTTTGGCAAGTTTCAACAGCCACACGATGCCTTCTCGGGCGACGATGTCTTCCTGTTGAATCCTGTTAAAGGGCGCCCAATCGCGCTTGAGTCCCGTATACGTTCCGCCGGCCGCAAGCGACCAGCGAATAACAATGTCTCCGGCGGCCTGCCAAGGTCCGACATCAACACCCGGAGCATCAAAAAGCCGCAGCATGTCGGTTTGACGCATGATGCTCGGCATGGACGGATGCAATGACAACACGGGACGCACGCCGGTACTTGCCATTTCTTTTACCCAACGCGGCGTAAGCAGCACACGTGTGCGCATTTCAACAGCTAGCGTCACGGACTGCGTCGGCATTCTGGATTTGATCTCTGAGAAGAAATTCGCCATCGTGGCGATGGCCGCGTACTGCGCTGGCCGCTCAATCAAGGCATGCCGCGGGATATTGGGCATCTCAAAAACTAGGACTCCCGCTTTGCAGCCCAACCCTTCGAGCACTGGCAAGACAAACTCATCGAGTGCCCGATCGGCGTTGAGATAGTCGGGATTGGCATGAAGCGGCTTTCCCGTATGATCTCGCATCACGCTGTCGCAGACAATCTGAGGCGCTTTGACAAGAAAGCGAAAGTCGTCAGGCACCTGATCGGAAAACCCAGCATAAACACTCTGCGGCAAAGGCCGATAGAAAGCTCTGTCAATTCCAACCGTTCGGAAAATCGGATACTTGGAATATGCTGGCAACCCCTGTTGAGAAAGCTGTGACAAACCGGAGGCATGCGACCAAACGATGCCTCTCCACCCGGGAAAATTCCAGCTTGATGTTCCCAGATAGATGCTGCGCGGCAACTTTTGCGCCGTGCGCACAAGATCCCGATCGGCCGGCTCGGCAACAACGGGGCCGGCCACCGGTGGCGTATCGTCAAAAAGGCTCACGTTTTCGAACCTTCTTGTCACCGGCAATGCTCCTTCAAACGAAAAACCCGCACCCTGTTTGCTGCATCGTATGCAGTCAGAGGTGCGGGCAGAAATCCTCTATGCAAAGGATTCTAACTTAGAGCTTTACCAGCGGCAGCCGGGACCGTAGCCGTACTGGCCGTAGCCATGACGCGGACCGTGCCAACCCCAGCCGTCACCGCAGCGCGGACCGTTGTTGTAGACGCAACCGGGACCGCCGGCGCAACCGGGACCGTAACCCCAGTCACCGCGATGACCGCGATAGTGATGGCGCGGACCGTTCATACCGGCGCGGGGGCCCATGCCACGACCATAACCCGGCCCCATTCCATAGCGGGGTTCATACTCGTCCATCATGGCCTGCTGCTCGGGCGTGAGGCTCTTGTCGAGAACTTCTCGAGCCGAAGCAATCTGCTCGAGCATGTCGGCACGAACTTTCATGTGCTCGGCGCGGAAGCGCATCGCTTCTTCACGATTGGCCGGACGCTTGCCATTCTTGGCTTCATGCCAGGCATAGTGCTTGCTTGCGATGTCCTGACGGCTGGCAACGTACTTGTCGAACGCCTGCTTGGCCGGGCCGGTCAAATTCATGGCCTGAGCCAATTCGGCATAATCGGCACGCATTTGTTCGGCGCAAGGTGCATTTGTCGTGGTCGGGGCGGTGTTCGAAGCGGCAAAAGACATTCCGGCAAAACCGGCGATTGCTGCAAAGGCAACTGCTGCAAGGGGAGTCTTCACTTTCATAATCAACCTCAAAAAAGTAACGTGTCTTATTCGGTTAAGGCACCTGCTTTCTGGAAGTGCTGTTTCCGTAAAGCAGCTGTTTCTTTTCCTGTGTCATCCGGCGAGCTTTTGTTTTCTCGCGCGTCTGTTTTTCTTAAGGTGAACTTTACGCCGAGCCCTCGCAAAGAAACGTAAAGACAAGGCAAATCCCGGTAAAGGTTCTGTTTGCCGAAAGCTCGAAATGACAGGCTTCAGAAGCGGTAAAATACCAAGATTGATCAGAAACATCAGGCGCTCCTTTGTACTGCGCCTCTTTTCTTTTATTTAAGCACCTATGCAGACACTTTCCTCTCTTACCGCCCTGAGTCCTCTTGACGGCCGTTATGCCCGTCAATGCGAAGTCCTGCGCGGCATTTTTTCTGAATCGGCTTTCATGAACGCCCGCGTGCGCGTTGAAGTCGAATGGCTGATCGCTCTGTCCGAAGCCGGTTTTGAAGAACTCGCTCCGATCAGCGCCCACGGTCAGGCCTTCCTGCGCGGTTTAGCCGACAACTTCACGGAAAGCGACTGCGAAGAGATCAAGACGATTGAAGCCCGCACCAACCACGACGTCAAGGCCGTGGAGTACTGGATCAAAGAAAAGGTCGCTCACGACGAAGAACTTGCCAAGGCCTCCGAATTCGTGCACTTCGCCTGCACGAGCGAAGACATCAACAACACAAGCCATGCACTGATGCTCACCGCCGGCCGCAAGGCTCTCGTGGAACGCCTCACCACCATCCGCAATCACATCCGTGAATTTGCGCACCGCTGGGCCGCCGTTCCGATGCTCTCGCGCACGCACGGCCAGACCGCCAGCCCGACGACGGTCGGCAAGGAAATGGCCAACGTCGCCGTTCGTCTGACCCGCATCATCGAAGCGATCGAAGCCGTCAAGTTCTACGCCAAGATGAACGGCGCCGTGGGTAACTTCAATGCCCACCTCATCGCCTACCCCGACTACGACTGGGAAGCTCACAGCAAGCGCGTGATCGAAGAACGCCTTGGCGTGACCTTCAACACGCACACCATCCAGATCGAACCGCACGACTACATGGCCGAACTCTTCCACGAGATTGAACGCGCCAACACGGTTCTCATCGACTTCGACCGCGACGTCTGGGGTTACATCTCCATGGGCTTTTTCAAGCAGAAGCTCAAGGAGGGCGAAGTCGGCAGCTCCACGATGCCGCACAAGGTCAACCCGATCGACTTTGAAAACTCGGAAGGTAATCTCGGCATCGCCAATGCGCTTTTGAACCATTTGGCCGGCAAGCTGCCGATCAGCCGTTGGCAGCGCGACCTCACCGACTCCACGGTGCTGCGCAATCTGGGCGTAGCCTTCGGCTATTGCTTTGTAGCATACGCTGCTCTGGAGCGCGGTCTCGGCAAACTCGAACTCAACGAGCAGGTTGTTGCCGACGACATCAACCGCGCCTGGGAAGTGCTCGCCGAAGCCGTTCAGACCGTGATGCGCCGCTACGGTGTTCCGAAGCCCTACGAAAAGCTCAAGGCTTTGACGCGCGGCAAGGGCCATATGGACGCTCAGACCATGCGTGAATTTATTGGAACGCTGGAAATTCCGGCCGATGCCAAAGAACGACTGATGGAACTGACGCCTGCCACCTACGTCGGCAAGGCTGAAGAACTCGCCAAGCGTTGCTAATTGAGCGCTTCAGCCTAGCGCTGAACCGACAAACCGACGTTGTTTCCTCATGGATTCAACGTCGGTTTTGTTTTATTGCTGGGTAATACCGCAAGAAAACCCCGAAAACAGCGCAAATTGCTTCTTTGTCAGATCAAAGTCACTCCGATGCTCGGTTATAGTTGGGAAACCGAACATAAGAACATTTCAGGGAGCATTTGACGTGAAAAAGCAGATTCTGACCGCGGCCTTGTTGTCGCTTCTCACCGCGGGTCTCACCGCGGCCGAACTCACCGTGGCCGCCACCCCCGTTCCGCACGGCGACATTCTCCGTTTGGTCGCGCCGGACCTCAAAGCACAAGGGTACGACCTCAAGGTCGTCGAATTCTCCGATTTCGTGAGTCCCAACATCGCCCTTGACGCCAAAGAAGTCACCGCTAACTACTACCAGCACAAACCCTTTTTAGACGACGCCGTCAAGAGCCGAGGCCTCAAGATCGCCTCCGTTGCGCCGATTCACATTTTGCCGATGGCCGCATACTCCAAACGCGTCAAGTCGCTAAACGACCTGCCCAAGGGCGCGCGCATCTCTATTCCCAACGATCCTGCCAACGGCGGCCGCGCGTTGCTGCTGTTGCAGTCTGCGGGCGTCATCAAACTTAAGGACGGAGCCGGCGCCACCGCAACGCCCTTGGACATTGCCGACAATCCCAAGCGTCTGCGCTTTACCGAAGTGGAAGCCGCACAGGTACCGCGCACGCTCGACGATGTTGACGTTGCGATCGTCAACTCCAACTATGCGCTGGGCGTTGGCTTGAATCCGATTAAGGACTCCATCTACCTTGAAAACAAAGACAGCCCCTATGCTGTCGTTGTCGCCTGCCGCTTGGGCGATGAACAGGACCCAGCCGTACAGGCTCTCGTAAAGGCGCTCACGAGCCCCAAGGTCAAGGACTATATGATCAACACCTATAAGGGCGGCGTGGTTCCTGTCTTCTGAACGAAACCTCTGTTCCTCTTCTTGAATAAGCCGTCCTCGTTTGGGCGGCTTTTTGTTGTGACTTCTTGATTGCATCCATGTGCCAAGCGAACGCGCTTTTCGAACAAGCCTTGAACGACTCGGCTAAAATGCGATGTCTCTGACGCAAACGCACCAGGAAAAAATCAACGGTGCGTCGTTTCGTCTGATTTGTGTCGATTGCGCCTTCGCGCAAAGACTTTTTATTTTGAAGATCCATGAAAGAAATTCGTACTCGCATCGCACCGTCCCCGACGGGCATGATGCACCTGGGTACTGCCCGTACCGCCATCTACTGCTGGGCCGTAGCTCGCCATTTCGGCGGCAAATTCCTGCTTCGCATCGAAGATACCGATCAGAAGCGCTCCACAGCAGAAGCCACGCAAGTCATTCTCGATTCAATGAAGTGGCTCAATCTCGACTACGACGAAGGTCCCATTTATCAGATGGATCGTCTGGAACGCTACCGTGAAGTCGTCGATGACATGCTCGCCAAGGGTTTGGCATATAAGTGCTACGCCACCCCCGAAGAGCTCGACGCCATGCGTGAAGCCCAACGCGCCGCCGGCATCAAGCCGCGCTACGACGGTCGCTGGCGCCCTGAAAATTGCGTGGGCAAGCCCATTCCCGAAGGCGTTAAACCCGTCATCCGCTTCCGCAATCCCGATGACGGTGAAGTGACCTGGGACGATGCCGTTTACGGCCGCATCACCATTGCTAACAAGGAACTTGATGACCTCATCATCATGCGCGACGGCATTCCCACCTACAACTTTGCCGTTGTGATCGACGATTGGGACATGAAGGTGAGCCATGTGATCCGCGGTGCCGACCACATCAACAACACGCCGCGCCAAATCAACCTCTACAACGCTCTGGGCGCTGAAGTGCCAGTGTTTGCGCACCTGCCGCTCATCAACGGTCCCGACGGCCAGAAGCTCTCCAAGCGCCACGGCTCGGTGTCCGTCATGGAATACGAGGCCCGCGGCTTCTTGCCCGAAGCGGTGTTCAATTACCTCGCTCGCCTCGGCTGGGGTCACGGCAATATGGAAAAGTTCACGCGCGAAGAACTCGCTGAAGTGTTCGAGCTGCGCGGTGTTTCCAAGGCTGCCGCCCGTATCGACTTCAAGAAATTCGAATGGCTCAACGCTCAGTACATGAAGGAAGCCGATGATCAGCGTCTGGCCGGACTCGTCAAAGCCCGTATTGAAAAGCGCGGCGGCGTGGTTGACGGCGGCCCCGATCTGGCCGGCGTCTGCGCCCTTCTTAAGACCCGTGCCGCAACGCTCGAAGCGCTTGCCGATCAGGCGCTCTTCTTCTACAAGCCCGCAGAGCCCACCGAAGAAGCCCTCCGGGCCGCTTTGACCGAAGAAAACCGCAAGGCACTTGCCGCTTTTGTGGAAGGCATCAAAGCTCTTGAAAACTTCAAGGCTCCTGAAATCTATGGCGTCATCAAGAGCGTCATGGAAGCCCAGGGCATCAAGATGGGCCCGGTTGCCACTCCGCTTCGCGTGCTCGTTTGCGGTGCTGACAAAGTCCCGCAGATTGATAAGACGCTGGAGCTCTTTGGCAAGCAGACCGTTCTTGCTCGCATTGAAGAGGGCCTGAAAAAGGCTGGCTTCTAATTCGAGCCTTCAAAAGGCTCAAAGGCGTCGCACCTCTTGCAGGGCGACGCCTTTTTCCCCTGAACTCCCTGAATTAAGTTCTCTATAGAGCTTAAGCAAGGATCTTTGTTTCAGACTTGAACCACTAACGACCTACACAGTCTGTGAAAGTGTAGTCTTCCAAGCCTAGGACTTTTGCTTTCGTAAGCCTTTACAACCCGCTCACTTCTCTTAAAGACCGTTGCCAGATTTCCAACACACGCGGCAAACGCCAGCCCATCGGCCGGCAGTACCAAGGTAAAGGTAAAAGAGCATTGCGTCTGAACGACTTGCAGGATGAAAGAGCCGGTTTTTCTTTAAGAGCCTGATGAACGAACTGCAAGGCAGCCGCAGAGTCTCCACACAGAGCAATAGCTGACGGGGCTGTTACCAGCAACAAATCCGACAGGCGTTTGGTGTCCAGGCGATAAAGCCCTTTGATATCTTCCAAGCGGTCAGAAACATCCACTGGGTTAACGCACCCCAAGCGCTCAATTACGTCCTGTGTAATCTCAGCACCCACAGTGGCAGCAAAACAGTAAACCGCATCTTCAACAGGATGACGAATACCCAAAAGCGTAAGAACGCTCACACACTCCAGTTGGGAGGCAGATTCCACTTGAGCTAAACGGACCTCGAAATCCCGCCGTATACGGGCTGCTTGCCGCTGTGCGTCTTCCCCATAAAGAGCAGCAGCACGCTCCACGATTTCAATCGGCTCTCCTTGGACATTGAGCACCTTCACTTTAAACCCCTCTTTTTCAAGGTCTGTCTTTAAATCAACGGGATTGAGATTCTTGTGTCCATTGTCTTCCAAAAGGATGTAATCGACTCCGATGCGGCGGGCTGCTGCATCTAAAATTTGCGGCCGGTCACGCATAGCACACGATGTACATTCGAGAAACTTTTCTGTTGGATGCCACACTTCCATTGACGGAATATCGCCTCCGATCAAGCCGCGGGTGTAGATGTGCAGTGCGGCAAGTGCTTCGGCAGCAGTGTCTCCCACGACGATGGCATTTTCATAACGGGGAAATGGGGTGTAGTAATTAAGCTTCATTTTTATTCGGGGGATCAATGTGGTGTCTGCTTTGCCTCAGACGATCCGGAATTGACGGCTTTGTTCTTTGATAAAGCAATCCTGATGCGTCACAAAGACAATGCCTGTTTCCGGCAATCGTTTTCGCAGAAATTCAAATGCTTTTATCGCCGCGTGCGGGTCCAGAGCCGACGTTGCTTCATCCATTAAGAGTAAGTCCGGGCGAGTTAAAACTGCACGGATCAAAACAATGCGTTGCTGTTCACCTCCAGATAGCACGTTGCTCCAGTCAGATGTGTCATCCAAACGCCCGACAAGGTGACCAAGATCAAACGACACCAAAAGTTCTGAAAGAAGTCTGTCGTCGATAGTTCTCTGCGAGTCTTCTTTTCGACAAGGATACGTGAGGTTGTCTCTCAACGTGCCCTTCATAAGATAAGACTTCTGCGGTAACCACAAAAGCTTTTGATCAATATTGCGGTTGAGGAGTCCGGTGTAATTTGCTTTAAATCCGGCAATAGTTTTCAAAAACGTACTTTTCCCAACGCCAGATGGACCTGTCAAAAAAACCGTGTCTCCGACGGAAACTGTCAGTTCTATATGCTTCGGAGTTGGGGTTGTGGGTAGCTTCAAGTCAAGGTTGGTCGCAAGAACGTCATGACTAACAAAGCGCTTGTTTTCGTCACGTTTTGGTTTCGTGCGCAGCACGTTTTCCCGACGTTGATTTTCAGCCTCTTCCAATCCGCTAACGAGATGTGAAAGACGCTCCCAAGCGGCGGCGAGGCTTGCCAGGTTGTCGTAGGCAAAAATAAACCACGAAAACGAACGTGCAACATCGGTAAAGGCCCCGCGTATTTGCATAAGGCCTCCAAGTTGAATGTGTCCCGACAACAGTGCCGGAAGAGAAAAAAAGATAGGTGCCAAATGTGTCACTTGGCCCAATCCCACCGTGAAGAGATCCAAATCGCGCTGTTTTTTCACATAAGCAATTAAAACGGCGAGTAACGCCTCCAGACGTTCTTTCAAATGTTGTGCTTCAAATGCTTCGCCTTGAGCACCCGCAATAGCATCAGCATGCCGACGCTTTTCAATAAACGCATATCGAAGATCGGCTTCCTTTGCCTGTGAGGCGTAATTGAGGCGCTTTAGGGGATGACCGATCCAATGGGTGATGACAGTGGCAAATACGGTGTATGCAAGGCAAACCCAAAACATGTAGCCAGGAACTTCTATCCCAAAAACAAGGACAGAGCCGGAAAGGTTCCAGAGAATCACCGAGAAGCTACCGATGGTGAGAACAGACTCAAGAAAACTTAAACTCAAATTCACGACCAACCCGACAAGTTCTCGCGAGTCCTCGATTATTCGTTGGTCCGGATTGTCGGGTTCGCGTCCGCTTTCGCGCAGCTGATAGTGAGCTGCCGTTGGCGACATCCATACATCAATCAAACGAAACGTCAGTTCTCGACGCAGACTTAAAAGCAATCGATTTTTGATGTACTGCGTCATTACAAGCAGAAGAATCAATGCGCTTGCAAGCCATATAAAGTCAAATAGAGCATCGTAGATCGCTGAAGCATCGACTTTTTGCAAGGCATCAAAAGTTCCATTCGTTTAAAGCAACGGCAAACCGTACATTGGCCACATTAGCCATGGCAACGAGTGCAAAAACTGCCCATAAAGGCAGAGCTTGCAGGCTAAAAAGCCACCGCTTCAAAATACCCCAAAGTCCTTGACGACAGACAGGTAAATCAAAGTTTGTTTGATATTGCATAGGTGCGGCAAAGACGGTTTGCGCTGATCCTGCAACTTACGCAAACCGCCACATTACGAGGATTGCATCAAAGAAAAAGACTTGTCTGATGCGCTATCAGAAGCGTCCGCTCACCCAGACTCGCACGCCGCGCCCATAGCCCCAGGATCCGTTCACGTAGCGATATTCTTCGTCGGTGATGTTTTCGATGGCCACGCCCGCAGCAAAGTCCCAAAAGTTAGGAATTTTCGGCGACCACGTAAGCCCCAAAGAATGTGTCACGAACGAGCCATAATTCACACGCGTGGTAGCTGTATTTTTATCCTTGTCACCTGAAGCAGCATCGTTCCAAGAGAGCCGGTACCAGGTGTTCAGGAATTGCTTGGGCAGTTTGTAGTCAAGCTTCAAATTCACCGACTGCGGAGTAATGCCGGTTACACGTTTATCGGTCTCCTTATCCGTTACATGTACCAGACCATAGCTGGCCGTTGCACTGAAATTATCAATGGCGTAGGTTCCCGTCAGTTCCACGCCCTTGCGCACAACACGACCTATGTTTTCGGCTCGGAAGTGTTCGATGCCATCGTTATCAATGCTGCTATTGATGTTGATGAAGTCTTCTACGTCATCGTAAAAGAAGGCTGCTTTGATGCTCGTCTGATCACGGTCGGTAATGAATCCGCCAAATAGCGCGTTCATACCAACTTCGTAATTCCAGGATTTTTCCGGCTTTAGATCAGGGTTGGCGTCCACGACGCCGCCGGGCAACCAAGGCATACCCAGATCCACCGAATAGTAGAGTTCGTCCAACACCGGAGCGCGGAATCCTTCAACTGCCGAGGCCCAGAAAGAAAGCCCCTTCATTGGTGTCACAGATACCGTGATACCGGGCGTGACTTTGCTGTCGGAAAAATCTTTGTAATCAGGATTGGATGACTCACGCTTAAAGTAGGAATAGCGTAGCATCGGAATGACAGAGATATAGTCATTAATGGCAATTTCATCTTGTACAAATACGCCCCAATCTAGCGACCTGGAGTCCGGACGACTCGCATCGGGGAACGGCGTCGGATGGTAAGGGTTGTATGTGAGCGCGTCTTGTTCCGTATGAGAAATATCGGCACCGTAAGTGAGAGTATGAGAACCCAAGAACTCGAGACGACTCGTATTTTGGACATTGGCAGCCCACGCCTCAAGTGAGTCGCTGTTTCCTTGCCCCATGCCACCTAAGCTACCTAATATCTGATCCATCGAGAAATTCTGTTTGGTGTACTGGACGTTTGCCCGTAAATCAAACAAATTCCCGCTTGTATATTCAGCTGACGCCGTGATGCGATGTTGCTCATAGGCGTAATCCATGGGATCCGAACCTTCATAGAGCCAACTCGAATCGTAGTCATCGTAGTTGTAAGCAAGAGAGAAAAGAGCGTCTTCCCCCACCACCAGAGAGGTCTTCAACAGTAATGACGTGTACTTGGTGTCAGTACTGTTGTTACTGCGCTCGCCGTCGGAGAGCTTTTCGTCACCCGAATTGCGACGTGTGACGGCCATCAGAACGTCCAGAGCGTTCCAACGACCAAATGCGTAAGCGCTACTCAGCCATTCTTGATTGGTGGTCGAGTACCCCGTTTTGACCTTAGTACCGAACGTTTCGCCATCCTCCAAGAAATCCTCCGCAAGCTTTGTGGTTACCGCCAGAGTCCCACCGATACCGCCGTTGCCATACAGAGCACTACCGCCGCCATGCTTAACTTCGATTTGTTTGACAAGCTCTGGATCCATGAAAATGCCTGTCGGGCGATTGCCCGATAGTGTGTAGTTGTCTTGGCGCACCCCGTCAATCACGTAGGTGATTTGGTTTTCATCCGAACCGCGGATGCTCACGCGGGAAAAAAGCGGATTTTCCGGGGAGGTAATCGTGACATTGGGAATTTCCAAAAGCGCCTCGGAAATGGACTGATAGCCCCGAGTTTCAATTTCTTTGTCGGATACGACAGCCAAAGAAGATGCTGTTTCGGATAGCGGTTTTTCCGTACGTGTCGCCGTCACAACGATTGGATCGAATGCGACAAGTGATTTATCTGCCTCTTGAGCAACGGAAAAAGACGAAAAAAGTGCAAGTGTAGCGGCTGCCGAAACAGGTAGAACATTGCTTGGACGGGTTATGAGATGTTGAAAAAACATTTGATTTGCAACCTTGATAAGAGAATGAGAAACATTCTCATTCATAAGGTTACAAACTGATATAGGTATTATCCCTTATATTACGGGAATACCCCCATCATTGGCTAAATTTTTCTGAGCTCATCTGCGATCATTCTCGGAGCTATTGCGCTCCGCAATTTGGCTATTCTTTGGCACTGCCGACTGTAAAGCTCTTCGGTTCGCCAAAATTGTTCTTTCCTCAGAAAAAAGAAAAGGTTCATCAAAATTCAAAAATCAACAGCGCTTGAGTTTTCCGAAAAAAAGCAACGGAAGCCATCATTTCACGCCTTTTTTAAGATTTCACCTGAACGAAAAGTGGAGTTCCGAAAGAAAAAAAGCACCCTTGGAGTCGAACGAACCGTAGAGTGCCTGACTGAGCAAACGAATACATTTGTGATGCGCCCAAAATGTATAAGCGTCAAAAGGCGTACGGCAGATTTGGTGCTTTGTGATATACGGAATTTTTTTTAACTGAACCAGGCTCCATCAGGAGCAAGTAACAGATTGTTCAAGTTTTTTTCGTTTCGATTTCATCACGCCGACTGGGGCATGGTGAATAGCGACCAGAAAACGCCGATAGCCAAGAGCCAGAACAACACGGCGCTCACCTTGTTGACCCAGAAGAGAAACTTCTTGTTTTGCAAATGATGTGAAGCGATGGCCGCCACGAAGCCGTAGCCAAGATGAACGGAGAGGCCCACGGCCGCGAAGATGCTGATCAGCGTCGTCATGCGGGAAACATAGTCGTGCTGCGGCGTAATGAACTGCGGCAGCAGCGAGAGCAGGAACACGATCAGCATGGGATTTGTGGTCTGCAACAGCATCGCACCGACGTATGCCGAGCGAAGATCATGCGAACGCACCTTGTCTTCCACCGCGGGATTGTTTCCGGCTGCTGTCAGATTAATGGGCTTGGCCTTCCAGTTCTTCCACCCGAACCAAACTAACATCAGCGCACCGACGGCCTGAAGTCCGTAGAAAAGCGTAGGAGTTGCCTGAATGACAGCACCCAGACCGGTAGCCGAAACAATTGACATCGCAATGATGCCGGTGCAGTTGCCCAACGGCGCCGCCCAAGCCCCGCTTTTTCCCAGTCTAAACGAGGATGTAACGGTGTAGAGCACACCGGCACCCGGCGTCACACAGGCCACGAAGGCCACGAAGGCAAAGAACCAAAGATCGCTGCTCATGGATTTTGAGAACCAAGTTGGCGACGAAAGACACGCTCTTCACTATACGCCGCGCCGAAGATTCGTTGCTCTTTTGCGCTTTGACGCCGGACAAACTCCGTTGATTATGCGGCCAGCGCCTTGAGGATTTCCGCAGGAAAGTCCTGCAGTCGGTCAATCTTTCGCTCCCACGCGTCCGGGGTATCAATTTCTAGCAGCGTCCAGCCGTTATTTATGGCATCGCTTCGAATCAAGGCATGGTCGGACAACAAATCGGCCAGTGCCGGAGGATCCTGATGCACACGACGTTCGGATGCGCTTGCCTTCTGACAGATGAGTTCGTAGTGGTTGCGGATGTATTTTTCAGAAAAGACGACGGCAAAGGCTGCAGCGCGGCTCTTTCCCAATCCGTGCGCAAGCTTCCCTGCCTCGACAAACGGCAAAGACACGCCTTCAACAATCAGAGACTGCCCGTTTTCGTCGGCAACGAGCACCATTTCTCGCACAATGGGCCAGAGACGCTCGGCAATCGCGTCGTCATCTTCAGGCGTGAGACCCAAAAAATCCGAGTTACCGGACTTGATCAGGCCCATTTTGAGCAGATCCAGGGACATTACGCTCGCACCCGTAAGTTTTGCCAGATGTCTGGCAAACGTTGTTTTACCCGCATGCGAGGCGCCTTGAAGGAAAAGAATCATCTGAAAAAAGAAGGAAGAAACGACTGAACGGAGCGATTGATCCTGCATTATCCGCCTTTCACTCGACTTTTGTCCGTCTCGAAGCGCCATTGTTCCCAGGCACGGTTTATCCTTTACGAGTCTTCTTTTCTCGTCAAGCCGTATGTCCGGAACTGCCTTGCAAGATGCCCTTCGCGGCATGAAAGCCGCCTTGCCGTTTTGGCTGGGCTTCTTTCCGTTGGGCTTCATACTGGGGGCTCAGGCTTGCCATAAGGGCATGAGCCTCCCGACCGCGGCAGCCATGTCCTTCTTCAATTACGCAGGCGGCAGCGAATTTGCCGCCGTCGCTCTTTGGACAGCGACTCCCCCGCTGCTTTTGATTGCCTTTACGACTTGGCTTATCAACAGCCGCCACATTGTGATGGGCATGGCACTGTCGCTCTACACCAAAAAACTTTCCACCGGCAAAAGTCTCTTTGCTTTCTTTCTCATGTGCGACGAAGTGTGGGCCGTGAGCATGCAGGAAATCTCGAAAAGAAAAGCCGCGGGCGTTCCGGAAGACGAATGTTTCTGCTACGCCTTTCATGTCGGCACGGGACTTGGCTTCTGGTTGCCATGGACATGCTCGACAGCACTGGGTGCCTTTATGGGCGGTACGCTGGGCGACCTCAACCAATGGGGCTTTTCGATGGCCTTTCCCGCTACCTTCATCACACTCATCGTACTGATGTGGCCGGGATTCAAAAATGCGCTTCCTCTGACGGCAAGCGGTATTGTTTCGGCCGTCTGCAGTTTCTGTCTGGCATCGCACTGGTGCGTCCTTTTAGGGACGCTAACGGGGCTTGTGCTTGCGGCCTTGCTGCCTCAACATTCAGAAAACCAAGCCGGCTAAGGAATTCTTATGGAAATACCGCTTGCCGATATTTGGTCTCTGCCCAATGCTCGTGAAGCACTCACGATTTTTGCCATGTTCTGCGCCACCTATTCCACGCGCCTGATCGGATGGCTTCTGCTTCGAAACAGAACAATTTCACCGGCATTTCGCCGTGCTTTGGAAGCTGCTCCGGGCTGCGTGATGGCCGCTATCGTAGCTCCGCAGTTCATGACCACCAATCCGGTCACCATCACAGGACTCTGCACCGCCGTAGCCGTTGCCGTGTGGTCGCGCAACATGGCCGCAACCGTGATTGTTTCGATGCTGGTTTATGCCGGATTGAACAATTGGATCTGAGGGAAAAAACGGATTTATTCTTCGTTACCCCGTTTCCTATTCTGGAGCTGTCGTTACTGAGTTTTTTTCCCCAGTTTTCGTTCAAATTTGAAGTGATCTAGAAAAACAATCGGAGTTCAAAAAAGCAGAGACTTCGGATTTACTGAAGTTTCCCCTGAAAAGAATTTTCCAATAAAATCAAAGATTTACAAAAGTCACAGATAAAAAGAAAGGTCCGCAGACTGCAGACCTCAACCTTTTTGATGGTGCGCCAGGCAGGATTCGAACCCACGACCCCCTGGTTCGTAGCCAGGTACTCTATCCAACTGAGCTACTGGCGCACATCTGATTTTTCTTTTGTCTCCGTCGCATTGCGCGGCGAAGAATGCGTATTTTACGAAAGAAAATTAAAAATGCAAGTCCTTTTCTAAGATTTTCTTGTCCCCTTGTCCGCATCCGCGTCGACGGCAGCATTCAGAGCCTTCAAAAAGAGCTGTGTAAGCGGACTCTTGATCGCCAGCGGCGGCCACGCCACCGCCACTTCCGTAGTCAAAGCCGGCTGCAGCGGTAGGAACATCACATCATCGTCTTCCGGAAGAATTCCACCGATGCAAAGCACATGCGCGCCGCTTCTTACCAACAAAGAAGCGTTATAGAGCAGGTTATAGGTTCCTCGGATTCTCAGCGAACCTTCCTCCATTCGGCCTGCCCAAAGATTCTGAAGCGCCTTTTGCCGCGGCACATAAAGTTCGACTCCAGACAATTCTTTCGTTTGCACGCTCTCATGACCAGCAAAAATCCCGTCTCGGCGTGTCATGAGTCCCCAACGGTTTTGTTCAGGCAGCACAAAGAAATCCAGACCGTTCAGATCAGCCGGCAAATTGAAAACACCGAAATCAGCCGTTCCCATTTTGAGACTCAAGGCCGCATCCACCGCATTCGAACTTTGCAGCTGCACGCGTACACCCGGGTATTGCTCGGTGAATTGAGCTACGACATCGGCCACCAACTGCATCACCGGTGTTTCTGCTGCGGCGATTGTGAGTTCGCCCGCAAGCTCCTGTGTCTTCATCACTTCATCCCGAGCACGTTGCACCATCTCGAGAATTTTCTCGGCGCGACGAAAAAGCATCGCTCCTTTTTCCGTCAACGCAATGCGGCGAGTCGATCGATCAAACAAAACTTCTCCGAGTTCGTCTTCAAGGTCGGCAATCTGTCGCGACAACGCGGGCTGCGTCACGTACAGAGCAGCGGCCGCGGCGGTAAAGCTGCGGCGCCGCGCCACTTCCACGAAGTAACGAAGCTGCTTGATATCCATCGTTTGACTCCTCGGAATATTTATTCCTGAATTTTATAAATTTCGATGAAAATAAACCATTGGAATCATTAGATTTTCTGCCCTACCATGGCATTAGCCGAGGTTGTATCAGCACTCGTTTGAAGGAAACTCAGTCATGTTGATCAATGGTTTTGAGATGTCTCGTCGAGATTTTTTATCGTGTACCGCCGCCGCTGCCATGATGGCGGCCTCCCTCTTTGCCGGAGCGGTGCCTGCTGCCGGCCAACCGACAACACTGATCACGCAGCGCCGTACGCTGGGCCGTGCCTCACCGCTGGAAGTCTCCGCCATCGGTCTGGGGTGTCTCCCAATGGTCGGCTACTACGGCGGAAAGTTCGAAAAGAAGGACATGGTCGCACTCATTCGCCGCGCCTACGACGAAGGCTGCACGTTCTTCGATACGGCTGAGGTTTATGGACCATATACAAGTGAAACATGGGTCGGCGAAGCGCTGCAACCCGTACGCGACAAAGTGGTCATTGCGACTAAATTCGGCTTCGGTGTTGAAGAAGGAAAGCCGACGGCTCTCAACAGCGAACCCAAGCATCTGCGTCGAGCCGTGGAAGGATCGTTAAAGCGTCTGCGTACCGACCATATCGATCTTCTCTACCAACACCGCGTCGACCCGAGGATTCCGATGGAAGATGTTGCGGGAACCGTGGGCGAATTGATCAAGGAAGGCAAGGTTCTGCATTGGGGCATGTCGGAAGCCTCTGCCCGCAGCATTCGCCGCGCGCATGCAGTCACGCCGCTAACGGCCATTCAGTCGGAATACGCCATTTGGTGGCGCGAACCGGAAACCAAGATCTTCCCGACGCTTGCTGAACTCGGCATTGGTTTTGTCCCCTACTGCCCGCTGTGCCGCGCCTTCCCTCTCGGGCAAATCAACGAAAACTCCACTTTCCCCAAGAACGATCGACGCGCCACGTTGCCGATGTTCACGCCCGAAGCGCTCAAGGCCAATATGCCATTCGTACACTTGGTAGCGAAATGGGCAAAGCAGAGCGGTTGCACGCCGGCTGAGTTTGTTCTCGGTTGGGTGCTCTCTCGCGGCAAGCACATTGCTCCGATTCCGGGCACCACCAACCCGAAACACCTTGATGAAGATCTGCGAGCGGCCTCTCTGTCGCTTTCTGCTGATGAATGGAAGAAGTTCGACGAAGCATTCGGTCAAATTAAGCTGGTTGGTCACCGTGCTGATCCGTTCACCGAGAGTCAGATCGACAAATAACCTTGGAATCGGAAGAAAAATCGCACAGTCGAAACTTGTTTGATCAAAACTGTTTTGGCTGTGCATCTTTTTTCCCAGCCTATGTCGTGCCTGTTTTTACAGTAGAGGCCTTGTATCCCCTGACTTCAGCCAGGGGATACAAGGCCGATCGTGCACCGCACGATAACAAACGGGCAATACTGGCGCGTATACAAAATTTCAGGCATGATTCTCTGATCATGAAAATCATCTGCGGTTTCCAGTACGAACTCTATACGACAGACGAGCAACGCTCTGCGTTGAGCAGAAACGCCGGCTGTCGTCGTTTCGTGTTCAACAAAGCCCTGGAACTGCAAAACGAGCGCAAGAAAAACAGTCTTTCTCTCTTGCGCTACAAAGAGCTATGCCTCGAGCTTGTCAAATGGAAGAACGAGGAAAAGACTGTTTTTCTCAGAGAGGCGATGTCCCAACCTCTGCAGCAGGCGCTCAAGGACCTCGATCGAGCCATTGCCGACAGTTTTCGTCCTAAGAGCGATCCTGCCCGTAAAGAATGGCCGAAATTTAAATCCAAAGATATAGGTGACGGCTTTCGCATTCCGCAGTTCAAGCCTGAACATATCGATGATGTTAACGGCCGCGTAAAGTTGCCCAAGATCGGCTGGATGCGCTACCGCAAAAGCCGTCCGCTAACATTCAAATGTGCCGATGGTTCCATGAAGTCCGGCACGGTCAGGCAGATTCACATCAGGAAGGATTGCGGTCATTGGTTCGTGGTCTTCACGACGGAATTTGACATTGAGATGCCGGATCCAAAGGAACTTGATGTCGGCATTGATCTGGGCGTGGTTCATGCGGTGGCTACGAGCGACGGTCAGTTTTTGGATCTCAATACGGACAAAATCAAAGAGCTCGAAAAAGAAATTGCTCGCTATCAGCGAAAATTGGCCTTGAACAGGTCCTCGCGGCAGAAGCTTGCAAAGGAAGGACGGGCAGAAGCGTTCGATAAAACGAAGCCGAGCCGCAAACGCAGAAGATTGTTGGAAAAACTGCAGAAGCTGCACAGACGAGTTCGTCATATTCGCCGTGACTTTCAGATGAAAACCGCGCACACGCTCGCGCAGGAGTATGGCTGCGTGTACGTGGAAGATCTGAAGACGCGCAATATGACGAAGAGTGCCAAGGGAACGCTCGACAATCCGGGTAAAAAGGTCAAACAGAAATCCGGCTTGAATCGGGCGATTCTGAGGACGGGCTTTTTTGGTATGCGGCAAGCGATTGAATGGCAGCAACACAAAGTAGGAGGCTATGTAGTTGCCGTTCCCGCGGCTTATACGAGTTGCGAGTGCCCGTCATGCACGTGCACGGATAAGCGCAATCGACCGCGTCAAGCGCAGTTTCGCTGCATCGGTTGCGGGTACGAAAACAATGCCGACATTGTCGGCGCAATAAACGTGAGGAGGAAGGGCCGGACAGGTCCGAGCGCACACGATAAAAAGCGCATCGCTCGTGAAGTGAGCGCTGGAGCCAGCGTGCCTTTTGCACGAAACTCCGGCGCCAACAACGAGAACCAACCTCTCGGAGTTGCGTAAGCAACTCCGAAGGAATCCTCTGAGTTCAATCAGGGGAGGACGTCAAGCAAGGACAACTGGGATCTGGTAGCTACATAAAGGCAAACTGCGCGGCAAGGCATATCTCTTCCTGTCGCAAAACGCGAAATACCGAGACTTCACGCCCCGATTCGAATGCCGAAGTTTCGAGGATCTTCAAGCTCCCGGAGCGAGTGGGAACCGAGCGCTCGTGCAGACCTTGAGCTCTGCACCGCTTTCGCTGACGTCATCGAACTCCAAACCTTCAATCTGAAGGAGTTTGCGCTTGGCATCAAATCCGCCACCGTAACCTGTGAGTGCACGATTGGCACCGACAACCCGATGGCACGGCACAAGAATGGAGCACGGATTTTCTCCCACAGCCACTCCGACGGCCCGGACGGCTCCGGGTCGCCCGATACGACAGGCAATTTCGCCGTAAGTTGTGAGTGTTCCGTATGGAAGTTTCAACAACTCTTGCCAGACGGCATGCTGAAAATCCGTGCCGACAAGGCGCAGAGGCACATCAAACGTCTTGCGCATGCCGGCAAAATACTCCGTCAACTGTCTCTTGGTTTGGGCAATCACTTCGTCCTCACGCTCAAGGCAGCTAGCGTGAGGAAACGCTCTTTCGAGCCGACGAGCAATCGTGGCTCGATGCCATCCGTCGGACCAATCGCAACAAATCAGTTTTCCTGCAAAGCTCTGCAAAATCAACTCGCCGCAGGGCGTCTCAAACGTTTGGCAAAAGATCGTGTCTGACATAGCGTACCTAAACCACAAAACGAAGAATCCGAGAAACGGATCCGTCTCGAACTAAAAATTCAGTGGGATACCATCTTGAGTCCGACGATGGAGGCGATCAGCGTGGTAATGAAGAAAATACGCCAGAACGTCGCAGGCTCGTTTAAAAACAGGATGCCCAAAAGGACTGTACCGACGGCACCGATCCCTGTCCAGACCGGATATGCCGTACCGATCGGCAGCACCTGTGCGGCCTTGGCAAGAAGCAACATGGACACCACCACAAAGACAGCAAAGCCCGTGCCCCATGTCCACCAGGCAAAGCCGGAGACCAGCTTCATTTTTCCTAGACAAAAGGCAAAACCGGTTTCACAAAGACCGGCAATGATCAAAACGATCCAGTTCATCGTCGTGCTCATTGAAATACTCCTGGAGACTTCAGTTCAACAAAAAAGCCAACTTCTGAGGTCGTCCTCGGAAATTGGCCTTTTGATGCAGGGTCGTCCCTGCGGCGGTCGAATTATAAGTATTTTGGTCAGGAAGAAAGCATCATGGCGTCGCTCACTTCACCCGCACCCTTTTCAAAGAGCGCCAACAGGTCGGGTACCGTGAGATGCTTCTTCTCGTCGCCCTTGACGTCAACCACAATGCGGCCGGCGTGCATCATCACCAGACGATTGCCATAGCGCAGCGCGTCGCGCATGTTGTGCGTGATCATGAGCGTAGTGAGCTTTTGCGTGGTCACCAAGCGATCGGTGAGTTCGAGTACCTTAGCGGCCGTCTTGGGATCCAGCGCAGCGGTGTGTTCATCAAGGAGCAGCAACTGAGGACGCACGAGAGTGGCCATCAAAAGCGTGAGCGCCTGACGCTGGCCGCCCGAAAGAAGGCCCACGTGCGCAGTCATGCGCTCTTCCAGACCAAGGTCGAGTTCCTTGAGCATCTCGCGGAACTTTTCGGTCTGCTCGGGCTTGGAACTCCAGCTCAAACCGAGCTTCTGACCTCGGCGAGAAGCCATGGCGAGGTTCTCCTCGATCATCATGTTGCCGGCCGTGCCGCGCATCGGATCCTGAAAGACGCGACCGATGTATTGCGCGCGCTTGTATTCGGGCATGTCCGAGATATCGACGCCTCCCACTTCAATCGTGCCGGAATCAATCGGAAAGACGCCGGCAATCGCATTCAAGAAAGTGGACTTGCCCGCACCGTTGGAGCCGATCACGGTGGCAAAGTCGCCGTCTTCCAGCGTCAGATCCACTCCGCGCAGTGCGCGCTTTTCATTGACGCTGCCCGGGAAAAAGGTCTTTTTTACGCCTTGAGCCTTAAGCATTTGTTTCTCCGTATCGCATCAAATCAAAGAGCGCTCTTGCGTGCGCGCCACTTTTCGCGAATAAGCGGCATCGAAAGCGCAATCGCAACAAGGATGGCCGTAAAGAGCTTGAGGTCGTTGGGCGGCATACCAAGCTGCAGCACAATAGCAATCACAAGACGGTAAACGATCGAACCCAGGATCACTGAAATCAGGCAGTTTTTGAAACTGCGGGTGCCGAAGAGCACTTCGCCGATAATGACGGAGGCCAGCCCAATCACGATCGTGCCCGTACCCATGCCGACGTCGGCAAAACCGTTGGCCTGACACACCAGAGCGCCCGACAAAGCAACAAGAGCGTTGGAAATCAAAAGACCGAGAACGATCATTGAATTGGTATTGACGCCCTGCGCGCGAGCCATCTGCGAGTTGCAGCCGGTGGCGCGAATAGCCGTGCCGAGCTCCGTGCCGAAGAACCAGTATAGGATCACGCCCACGAGCATCACGCCCACAAGACCAACCGCCATCATCGCCATATCGGATGTGAGGCCCATGCCGGCGGCGTAGCTAAACACGGTGTCGACGCGCAACAGAGCCACATTGGCCTTGCCCATCACGTGCAGATTGACGGAATACAGCCCAATCATGGTGAGAATACCGGCCAGCAGCGGCGGAATCTTCAGTTTCGTCGTCAGAATCCCCGTCACAATGCCTGCGAGAGCACCGGCAATGGCCGCAAGCAGAAAAGCCGCCGTCACGCCGTAGCCCGAGACAAGCGCCGTGGCGGCTACAGCCGCACCGAGCGGAAAACTGCCTTCAACCGAAAGGTCGGCAATGTCAAGTACGCGGAAAGTGATGTAGACCCCGAGCGCCATCAGAGCCCACATCAGGCCTTGCGCCACGGTCGGAATCAGAATATCAGCCATGTCACCAACTTGGTTTGGAAACGGCGCTTTTGAAGCAAAACGCCCAAGCGCGATTTTTTTCTTTTTGACAAATAAAAAAAGGCGCGGAGCAGAAATCAAACTCCGCGCCGATTCGTAATCAACAGATTCTAATGGAAATCGCCGAGTTCCGCTTTCCCCTTGAGCGACTCGGGCAGCTGCAAACCGAGAGTCTTCAGGACCGGTTCGTTGACCTTCACCTTGAATTCCTTCTGGTACTGAATGGGCATGTCGGCAGGCTTGGCCTTGCCTTCGAGAATGTCTGCGCCCATGTTGCCGGCGATCTTGCCGAGTTCATAGTAGTCAACGCCGACGGTGGCCAAACCGCCGCCGTGCAGTGGGCCTTCTTCACCGGTAATCACGGGCACCTTGGCGGGTGTAGTGATCTTGGTGAGAACGGGCATCGCAGACGCGATGATGTTGTCGGTGGGAACGTACAGGGCGTCAATCTTGCCGATCAGGCCCTGAGCCACCTGCTGCACGTCGTTAACGCTCGAGACCGTCCCTTCGACGAGAGTGACGTTGTAGCGGGCGAGTTCCTTCTTGAGAATCTCAACCTGGAACTGGGAATTGATTTCCGAGCTGTTGTAGATTGTGCCGATCGTCTTGGCATTGGGCACGAACTGCATGATCAGATCAAGCTGTGCGCCGATCGGATTCAAGTCGGACGAACCGGTCACGTTGGTGCCGGGTTTATCCTTGTTGAACACGAGCTTGGCAGCTTCGTAGTCCGTCACGGCCGTCGCGACAATGGGCGTGTTTTTGGCGGCATTGGCCATGGTCTGCGCAGCGGGCGTTGCCACGGCAAAAATCAAAGGATATTCCTGAGACACGAAACGCTGGGCAATGTTGGCGAGATTGGACTGGTCGGCCTGAGCGTTTTGAACGTCAAAGGTCACCTTCAGTCCGCGCGCCTTGACCGCATCCTGAATGCCGCGGCTGGCGGCATCAAGAGCAGGATGCTCTACCAACTGCACCAAACCGACAGTCTTCGTGCCGTCGGCCGCCTTGGCTGCCGGGGCCTTGTCTTCGCCGCCGCAGCCCGCCAAAAGAGCGGCAGCCGTCAAACCGATCAGAGCTTGCTTGATCATTTCTATCCTTTGCGATGTCGTTGTATCGTCGCGCCCGAACCGTTCCGAGCACATTTGCTTATCTTAACGAGTGAAAGCCGAAGTTGGCATACGGCCAACCGCTTAGAGCGCCGAATTTGTGCGATTTGTTTCGCTTTCGTCACCATCGGTGCGGCGAGGCAGCGCCCGCAGACGCACGATGGTTGCACCGGCTCCACCATCAATTTCCCGAGGCTCGCAAAACGCGACGACTTCGTCACGCTGCTTGAGCCAGCGGCGCACCACTTCGCGAAGTACGCCGATACGCCCAGGCGTGCCGTTGCCCTTGCCGTGAATGATGCGAACACAAAAGAGTTCCTGTTTGCGGGCGTTTTTCAAGAACTCCGCAACGGCGCATCGTGCGTCATCAACCGTCATGCCATGCAGATCGATTTGGGCACGCACCGACCAACGCCCGCGACGCAGATCGCGCGGTACGTCCGGTCCGATACCGGGACGGCGAAAGCTTTTGCCGTCTTCGCTTTCGAGAAACTCGATACTGTCGAGATCGTCGCTCATGCTCTCTTCGAGCACGCGTTTGTTGTCGGCGATCGTTTGAACGGGAATCGGGCGACGAACCTTCCTGTGCTGAGCTCGCGTGTCGTCGCCCAGAGGCTTAACACCGGCTTTGCTCATAGCCGCCGCAAAATCAATGTCTTTTTCTTCAATGCGCGGTTTGATGCGAACGCCTGCCATGGCCTTGACGCCCGTCTGATTCATCACGTCAAGAAAAACGTTCGTTTCGCGTGCAATGTGTTCGCTGGCCTTTTGCTTGGCTTCGCGTTCGGCCTCTTGTTTGCGGGCCTGCGTCTTCAGTTTGTCGGCCAAAGGGGCGAGCGCTTCAAATCCGTTGGACATTTGATGAAAATTTCCTCTGTTGCGATCGGTCTTTGAGGATACCACCGAAAAGAGAAAGCGTTCGCCAAAACTATCTTTTTGAGTCTAAAACGCTATGCCCGCACCGATGTACATGTGTACGGGCGACGGACGAAACATCACGTCGCCTTCCGGTGCGACATTGTGGTATCGCGGAAACGACAGATTAATACCCGCCAAAAGACGCGTGTGGTCGGTCGGTGCCCATGTTCCGCCCAACTGCACCACCGGAAAGACGGAGTCTTCGGAAATATCACCGCCTTGCTGCTCCCATTGGCCGTAGCCCACGCCGACACCTGCGTGCATACGCAACGCCTCGTTAAAGTTTACGTGATACTGTAGCGCCACCGAATAAGTCGTATGATCGAACGTCTTATCTTTGACTCCGCGATTGGTGGTGTCGTGTTCGCTTTCGGTGTAAGAGAAGTCCACTGCCCAATTGTCAGCGACGAAGTAGCGCGCTCCCAGCAGATAACCGGCGTCGGAGGTCACCATATAACCTTCTTCCGTTGCCGAATCTGTCTTTTCCCACATCCAGGCGCCGTATAGTTCAAAGCGATTGGAGAACGGAGAGGTCTCAAACGTCGGCAGCAGTCGGTTTTCGAGACTGTCGGTTGCAATCGTCCCGTAGAAGAAAAAGACGTTCGTAAACGGGATATACGTCATGTAAAGGCCCACATCATCAGTGCCGGCTTTCACAACCGGAAGCGGCATCGGGATGGGAAGCCAATGGTAGTCCTCGCGAAACGTCACCCCCAACATATAGCCCGCACCCACGTGATACTTTTTGCTCACGGGCCATCGCGCCACCCAGCTGTAGCCGAAAGTCGGCTCGGGATAGTAGTGTGAGTCAGAAAAGACGATGCCAAAGAGCATGCGCTCGTTGCCTTTCTCGTCAATCATCGTGCGCACAACGCCCGCACCAAACGGCAGCGCGTTTTCCTCCGATCGATTGTCGTAATCAAAGGCAGGGTGTTCGGTCCAGATGCCGAAAGCAACGCCATCTCGGCCCTTGTTCATGATTTCCTTGAAACCGTCAACCTGAGAGGACCAAAAGTCAGCAGAAGACGGCGCGAGACCGCCCGGAAGTGTGGCGGCGGCATCTTCCCAGAAACCAGCGCAAGATTGATTTGCCCATACGGACAGGGCAAGAGACGCGACAAGCGCGTGTTTACGAAACGTTGCAGGCATAGAAAAAGGATTCAGACTAGAAGTTAATGGGCGCCCGGAAGCGCCAAGAAGCCCAAATTACCTTGTTTCATATTTTCGGGAATCGCGCAAGGCGTTGAAAAAGCGCGAAGATTCTAGCCGATGGCCGTCAAATATTCGTCAAAAAACAAAAACGGAGTCGCCTTGTCGTTGCAAAAACAACAAAGCGACCCGGCTTGAAAATGCTCTTTTCTAAAGACGAGGATCAACCGCGCTTTTCAAGATAACGCTGCGCGTCAAGTGCCGCCATACAGCCCGATCCTGCACTTGTGACAGCCTGACGGTAAATGGAATCAGCGCAGTCACCGGCTGCAAAGACGCCCTCGACATTCGTGGCGGTGGCCGCAAAGCCAGCCTTGTCCGTGACAATGTAGCCGCCCTCGGTATTGAGTTCTCCGGCAAAAACCTTCGTATTGGGCGTGTGGCCGATGGCAATGAAGACGCCGTCAACGGCAAGCTCTTCGTCGGCACCGCCTTCAAAGTTCTTGAGCTTAAGACCCGTCACACCCTTGTCGTCACCCAGCACTTCTTCCACTTCGAAGGGCGTATGCAACACAATCTTTCCTTCCTTGACGACATCCATCAGTTTGTCGACAAGAATAGGTTCGGCCTTGAACGTACCGCGACGGTGCACAAGATGCACGACGCTGGCAATCTGCGAAAGGTAAAGCGCTTCTTCAACAGCAGCATTGCCGCCGCCGACAACCGCCACGGGCTTACCGCGATAGAAGAATCCGTCGCAGGTTGCGCAGCCCGAAACGCCTCGGCCCTTGTACTTGGTTTCACTTTCAAGCCCGAGATACTTAGCGCTGGCCCCCGTTGCGATGATGAGCGCATCACACGTGTAAGCCCCCATATCGCCTTCCAAACGAATCGGCTTTTCCTTGAGGTGCGCAGTGTGAATGACATCAAAGACAATCTTGGTATCAAAGCGCTCGGCCTGTTCGAGCAGGTTTTGCATCAGCTGCGGTCCTTCAATACCGTTGACCGCGCCCGGCCAGTTGTCCACTTCAGTGGTTGTCATCAGCTGGCCGCCCTGCTCCATGCCGGTGATCAACAAGGGCTTGAGATTAGCACGGGCGGCGTAGATGGCTGCCGTGTAGCCCGCAGGACCGGAACCGATGACAATAACAGGTGCGTGTACGCTCTCGCTCATGGTGTTTCCTTTCAAATTCGTGCTGAGGGCCGCGCAAGTGCACGGCCCCGAGATGGCTTTTTCAGATTATAGGAAGAGGCCCGCGGCAAGTTATGTCAAAACTTTTCCGATTAGAGAGTCTCTAAGGGCGCAATAGTTTCGAGCCGGTTCAAAACACAAAAGGCGACAGACCGCCCACGGGAAGTTCCAGCTGCGAGGGATATTCGACCCCCGTAAGATACAGTCCTGACGGATCAAAGGTGGGCGCGGCAACCGCACGGGATTTGGCATGCAGAACATCGGCGAGCCACTGAACGCTTTCGCGTCCTGTGCCAACGTAAATAAGGGAACCCACAATGTTGCGCACCATGTGCTGCAGGAAGGCGTTGGCTGAAATTTCCACGCCGATCAGAGCGCCTTGGCGCCGCACGGTAATGTGCTTAACCGTACGAACGGGCGTTGCCGCTTGGCATTCGGCAGCACGAAACGAGGAAAAATCGTGTTCGCCGACAAGGCTCTGCGCAGCTTCATGCATTTTCTCCGCATCAAGGGGCCTCCAGACCCAGCCTGTTTTTCCGTGCATCACGGGCGAACGCACCGGGTGATTGAAAATCCAGTACTGGTAGGTGCGGCTCAACGCATCAAAGCGCGCATGAAACCCTTCGGGCACTTCACGGGCCCATTTCACGGCAATGTCATCGGGCAAAAAGGTATTGACACCGCGAATCCAGCTGGCCGGAGCACGCCGAAAGGGCGAGGCGATGCTCACCACTTGGTGCGTAGCATGCACACCGCGATCGGTACGCCCCGCGCAGATGGTGGCCACCGGAACCGTAAGGAAACGGCACAGAGCGCCTTCCAGAACATCCTGCACCGTATTACCTTCGGGCTGGGTCTGCCAGCCAAAATAGTTTTGACCGGCGTACTCGATGCCAAGCGCTACAGTCTGCACGGGCTGTTTCGGATTACTGCTGTCCGCCACGGGTCTTTTCTTCGATTTGAGAAAGCAATTCGGACGCGTGTCGACGCTGTTCTTCGTTACCGGCAAGAAGCACTTCATGCAGGACACGTTGGGCTTCGGCATACGCACCGACTCCCATATACGTACGTGCTGTGATGAGCTTACCTGAAAGCGTCTCGGCACTCGTACCGCCAACGCTTGCGGGTTGAGCCTGCGATTCTTCGTCTACATAGGCCGTTGCCACATTAAAGCCTGCTGCCGGTGCCTGCGGCTTGATTTCGCCGAGCTTGGGTTCGGTGCGCGCCGCTTGAGCCGCCTGCATGCGCTGCGTTGCACGTTCGGATTCCAGGCGACGATCCAGCATTTCCTGCGTTCCCTGCAACTGTTCGGGCTTGGCCGCTTCGGCCTTGCGGAACTTCACAACACCCATGCTTTCTTCCTTGCGGCGGAAAGTAGCCTTGCGCTGTTTCATCCAGAACCAGGCTCCACCCGCTGCCGCAGCCAGGAGGACCAGGAAGCCGACGAGCGCCCCCCAGAATCCGCCCGATTCTTCCTCTGACTTTTCGTCGAGCGCCGGCATGGCCGGTACGGGAGTCGGCGCAGGCTTTGTTTCTGGCTCGGGTTTTACCGCCGGTTCAGCAACAGGCGTCTCGGGCGTCTTTTCAACCGGTGCGGTCTGTTCCGCAGGAACTGTCTCTGCCTGCAACTTGGCATTGTGCTGGGCATCGGCTTGAGCGATCGTTGCCGCCAAAGGATCGGCTACAGGCTCGGACTTGGGCGTCGGTGTCGGCAGGGGCTGCGCTTCGGGCTTCTTTTCATCCTTCACGGGTTGGGTCGGGGCCTTAGGAGCGGGTTTTGCAGATTCCGGATGTTCTGCCTTCCACTTGCGCCACAATGCCGGGGACTCCTTCTGCATTCGCTTGTGCGCACGCTGCAGCACCTTCTGACTTGGTGCTTTGCGAGCATCGGCGTTGGGAGCCACACGCACCAAAGCCCAGGCTTCATCCAATTCCACCGCCGCCACATCGTCCGCAAGCGGCGCCTTAAGACGTGAACCAACTTTCACTCCGTTGACGCGGCCCTTTTCATAAGCGCCAGGATTGGCGCGCACAAAGGCCACCAGAATCTGATCCATTGAGGCCTGCGGATAGCGCGGACGGTAAAGAGTGGCAATCGACCACATCGTCATGCCGTCGCGCACCAAAAACGGCTGATCCAAATCATAATCAGCCGGATTAAGCGGAAGCTTTACCGGGCCGGCTGCCGTGGCCCTGGGTGCGGGCTTGGCGGATTGTACGGACTGTTTGGGTGCAGTCGACTTTGCCGTGCTCTGCACCGGTTCACGAACAGGAGGCACATAGGCGGGTTCCGTCGACGCTTTCTTCACAGCCGCGGGTTTAGCCGACGGCACTGTCGACAGAGTCTTCGAGGGTTCTGCCGGAGTCGTTGCCCCGGTACCGGCTGAAGGCACCACGCTCTTTTCCTTGGTCGATGCGTCCACGATCGGAGCAGGCTTTTTCGCCGCCTCAGCCTCTTTGACCATCGGTGCTGTCGGTCGATCCTGCAGACGAACCTCATAGAGCTTGGCCGAGAGCTTTCCGGCTTCGGACAGTTCAACGATCAGCGGGAACTGCTGCGCAGAAACCGCCTGTTGCCCTTTAATTTTGACGGTATACGGTTCCTTCTTGAGAAGCGTCAGCGAAATGTCGTTTAAGGACAGCGAAACCTCCTTACCGACGCGACGATAGGTTGAAGCAGGCGCCAAACGAACCATCAGCTGTTCAGCCTTCGGATCCACGTCACGGATCGTCAATTCGGCGTTCAAAGGTTCACCCACAGCCGAATAAACCATCAGGCTGCCGAGTTCCGCCGCAAAAGCGCCGCCGGCTACGGCTGCTGCCGCCACAGCAACTAGAGTTTTTCGCAAAGTAATCGCTTCCGACATCTGCTTACCTAATTAATTTCGAATTGATATTCTGTTGGGGAGCATCCGACAGACAAAACCACACCTCGGTTCGTGCATTATGTCCCCGATCTGAAGGATTCTACCGACTTGCGCAAAGACTACGCTCGTCTCGCTTTGAAAGGCGTTCTTTTTTGCAATCTGTCACACCGCGCTGAAAAGTTCCTCAGCACTTGTCAGTCGAATACCTGCGGATCGCCAGGCCGTTTGAGCGTCTTCATACGACGATGGAGCAATCGCACGAATGCCGTCCGTCACAACGTACACCTCAAAGCCCGCCTCAACGGCGTCCAATGCGGTCCAACTCACGCAGTAATCCGCTGCAAGACCGCAAATGACCACCTTACGAATGCCGCGCTCGGTGAGCCATCCTGCCAAACCGGTTCGCGTATGACGATCAGCTTCCAGAAAAGCCGAATAACTGTCTCGCTCGGCACATGTTCCCTTGCGAAGAATCAAATCGGCCTCAACGGCATTGAGCTTCTCTGCAAAAGCGGCCCCCTTTGAGCCACCCACACAATGCGCGGGCCACAGCACTTGTTTGCCGTAGGGCATATCGATCACATCAAAGGGATGCCGGTCCGGATGATTAGCCGCGAAACTCTGATGCTCGGCGGGATGCCAGTCGGCCGTGAGCACCACTGTGGAAGCTACCCGGATCAGTTGATTGATCGGACCGATCACGGCGTCACCCTCCGGCACGGGCAAAGCTCCGCCCGGTAAAAAATCGTTTTGAACATCCACCACAATCAAGGCGGTGTCAGGATTCTTCAGAAAGCCCATAAGCTCCTCCATAGGTCATCACCGTTGAGGATAGCGCAACGAAACGACTGGAAAAACATCAGCAAGAAAAAAGCCCCGCCTCTCCACAAGGAAAAGACAGGGCTTTGTGCGAAGCTCTTAACGAACCGAAAAGAAAAATTTCTTACTGGTCCTTCAAGATTTCCGCGTTGAGCTGATCGCGGATTTCTTTGCCGGCGCGGAAGTACGGAACATACTTGCCCGGCACCTTAACCGCTTCGCCGGTCCGCGGATTGCGGCCGTCGCGCGGAGGACGGTACTTCACAGAGAAGCTACCGAACCCACGCACTTCGACTCGCATGCCGCGGCTCAAAGCGCATACCATCGATCGAAGAACGATGTTTACCGCTTCATCGGCGTTACGGCCGGAAAGCATCGGATGGCGTCCGAAAACCCGCGAAATCAACTCTGATTTCGTCAAGGCTCGCATATACGAACCCCCGATTACTTCTGTTCGAGCTTGGCCTTGAGCAGAGCGCCCAAGTTGGTCGTACCGGAGCTGGCATCGGAGTTAACGCGATCGAGAGCCTTGCGGGCTTCGGCGGCATCCTTAGCCTTGATCGAGAGCTGGATCGAACGGTTCTTGCGATCCACGCTGGTGATCAGAGCTTCGACTTCCTGACCAACGGTGAGCTGGGTGGTGGCATCTTCAACGCGTTCGGAAGAGATTTCGGAAGCGCGCAGGTAGCCTTCGGTGTCGTTGCCAAGATCAATCACGGCGCCCTTGGCGTCGACGCTCTTGACGGTGCCCTTGACGATCGTGTTGCGTTCATGAGAACCGGCAAAGTCGGTGAACGGGTCGCCCGAGAGCTGCTTGATGCCCAGGCTGATGCGTTCGCGTTCGGTGTCGATGCCGAGAACGACAGCTTCGAGTTCGTCGCCCTTCTTGTACTTGCGCACGGCGTCTTCGCCCTGTTCGTTCCAGGAGAGGTCAGAGAGGTGAACCAGACCGTCAATACCGCCGGGCAGGCCGATGAACACGCCGAAGTCGGTGATCGACTTAACCTGGCCCTTGACCTTGTCGCCCTTCTTGAAGCTCTGGTTGAATTCTTCCCAGGGGTTTGCCTTGCACTGCTTCATGCCGAGGCTGATGCGACGACGGTCTTCGTCGATGTCGAGAACCATGACTTCGACTTCTTCGCCGAGCTGAACGATCTTCTTCGGATCAACGTTCTTGTTGGTCCAATCCATTTCGGACACGTGCACGAGACCTTCGATGCCGGTTTCGATTTCAACAAAAGCACCGTAGTCGGTGATGTTGGTCACCTTGCCGAACAGACGGGTGTTCTGCGGGTAGCGGCGGGCAATGCCGATCCACGGATCTTCGCCCAACTGCTTGAGGCCGAGGGAAACGCGGCTCTTTTCCTGGTCGAACTTGAGGACCTTAGCTTCGATTTCCTGACCGACAGACACCACTTCGCTCGGGTGACGCACGCGGCGCCAGGCGAGGTCGGTAATGTGCAGCAGGCCGTCGATGCCGCCGAGGTCAACGAACGCACCGTAATCGGTGATGTTCTTGACGATACCCTTGACAATGGCACCTTCCTTGAGCGTAGCGAGCAGCTTGGCGCGTTCTTCGCCCATGCTGGCTTCCACGACAGCGCGGCGGGAAACCACCACGTTGTTGCGCTTGCGGTCAAGCTTGATCACCTTGAATTCGAGGGTCTTGCCTTCGAACGGGGTGGTGTCCTTGACAGGACGGGTGTCGACGAGAGAACCCGGCAGGAAGGCACGGATGCCGTTGGTCATGACGGTGAGGCCGCCCTTGACCTTGCCGGTGATGGTACCGGTGACGAGTTCGCCGGATTCCAAAGCCTGTTCGAGGTTCATCCAGGCAGCCAGGCGCTTGGCCTTGTCGCGGGAGAGAACCGTTTCGCCGAAACCGTTTTCGGCCGATTCGATTGCCACGGAAACGAAGTCGCCGGGCTGAACGGTCACTTCACCGAGGTCGTCCTTGAATTCTTCGATGGGCACATAGGCTTCGGACTTCAGGCCGGCGTTCACAACCACGAAATTGTGTTCGACGCGCAGCACTTCGGCGGTGATAACTTCACCCTGACGCATTTCCTGCTTAGCGAGGCTTTCCTCAAAAAGCTGGGCAAAAGATTCGGTATTGGTAGTGTTGGACATGAAAATTAAAAAACGTTGAAATCTCACCGACCCGGGGTACCGGTTTTTAAGCCGTCAGTCGGTGGTGTTTGCAAAATTAAAGAATGCCGAGCCCCGTCTCGGCATTCCGTAAAAAAATCTGTCTTACTTTTTATTGGCAACGCGGAAATCAGGCGCACAGCTCCCGATACCACCGATAGACCGTTTCAAGCGTCTGCTCGATGTTCAAATCGGAATTGTCGAGAACTTTTGCGTCCGGCGCCGGCACACAAGGCGCAGCCTTGCGCTCGCGGTCGCGGCGATCGCGTTCAGCCAGATCACGAGTAAGGTCGCTCAGATTAGCAGAAATTCCCTTGACAATCAACTGATTAAAGCGTCTTTTTGCACGCGCTTCAGGCGTAGCTGTCAAAAACACTTTCAAAATCGCATCCGGAAAGATAACGCTGGCCATATCGCGACCGTCGGCCACCAAGCCGGGAGCCTGTCGCGCATCGCGCTGCAAATCAGTGAGCGCCTGACGCACAGCGGGCAAGGCGGCCACGCGGCTGGCGGTCAAACCCACTTCTTCGGCTCGGATGGCCTGCGTGACGTCTTCACCTTCAAGGAAAGTCTTTCCTTCTTTAAAAACAGGCTTCATGGCACGGGCAACGGCCTCGCACGCGGCCTCCTCGTCGGGATTCACGCCCGCCTTGAGAACCGACAGCGCTGTGAGTCGGTAAAGAGCACCGCTGTCGAGATAATGAAACCCCAGTTTCTCGGCCAAAGCCGCGGCCACCGTTCCTTTGCCGCTGGAACTCGGACCATCGATGGCTATGACGGGAATCGGATTCGCTTGTGTCACTTTCCACATCCTTGAGCTTGGTTTTGAAGTCGCTATTCTACGAGCCGACACTGCGTTTGTCTTCAGAGTTATCGCTCCGCCGCCAGCTGACCGAAAACCTCAAAATAGTCCGGATACGTCTTGGCCGTGCAGCGCGGATCGTTGACCGTTACCGTGATGCCCGCACAGGCGGCAAGCGCAAGACTCATGGCCATGCGATGGTCGTCATAGGTATCGACCGTGGCATCCGTGAGCTTTCCGTTTTCAGGTCTGGCCACAACAATGTAGTCGCTCCCCTCTTCGACCGTGGCCCCGAACTTGCGCATCTCGCAAGCCATGGCGGCCAATCGGTCGGTCTCCTTAACGCGCCAACTGCCGATACCGGTAAGGTGCACGGGACCTTCGGTCATCAGTGCCATCGGCACGAAGGTCATGGCTGCATCTGGTATGGCCGTGCAGTCCAGAGAAAGCCCTTTGAGCGGATGCGAGGCGTGTCGCGAAACCGTGATCGAATCGTTTGTTTTTTCGACCGTAGCCCCCATCTGTAGGAGTGCATCGGCAAAAGCCACGTCGCCTTGAATCGAATCTTTTCCGACGCCCGTGACCGTCACAGGGCCCCCCGTAAGCGCCCCCAGGGCCAAAAAGTAGCTTGCAGCCGAAGCATCGGCTTCCACACGATAAGACGCCCGAGCGCAGTATGTTCCGCGCGGCACCCAAAAGCCCGTCACCGTTTCTCGGGCTTCGATGCCAAAGTCACGCATCATGCGCACGGTCATTTCCACATAGGGGCGGCTGATGAGTTCGCCCTTGATGTCAATCCAAAACCCCTCTTCGGAAGCAATGGTCGGCGCAAGCATCAACAGGGCCGTCAGATACTGGCTCGAGACATTGCCGCGCACGCTTACTCGGGATCCCACACAAAAAGCTGGTTCAAACGTAAGCGGCAAAAAGCCTTCGTTGATCTCACAAGTGATCTTGGCGCCGAGACTTCGCAGAGCCTCCAACAGATCGCCGATCGGACGCTCGCGCATACGCGCAACGCCGTCAATCCGGTAGTTTCCGCCCGCAAAAGCCAAAAGCGCCGTCAGCGTTCTGGTGGCAGTACCGGCATTACCGATAAAGAGTTCCCCTTTTTTGACGGGAATCCTTCCCCCGCACCCCGTGACGGTCACCTGCGTGTCGTTGTCAAAACTCACCGGGATGCCGAGCGTCTTGAGCGCATCAAGCATGCGTTCGGTGTCGTCTGCTCGAAGCAGTCCGGTGAGCGTCGTTTTGCCTTGGGCCATCGCCGCCAAAAACAGAGCACGATTGGAAATCGATTTGCTCCCTGGCAACTGTACGGTTCCTGCCGCGGTCGTGATCGGTGCGATCGTGATGCTCTCACGGGGACAAGAGGTAACAGTTGATTGCATCATGAAACCCCTTTAGCTACGTTTTTTGGGAAGATGCGGCGCAATGCGACGGCGCGCGTCGGCAGCGCGAGCAAACACACTGCGCGTCACCTCGACCTCGTCGTTTTCAACGGCTCGGCGCAGCAATGCCAGATCTTTTTCAAAATAAGAAAGCGCTTCAAGCACCGCCTTTTTGTTCGCGCGGAAAATATCCACCCACATCTCAGGACTGGAAGCCGCAATACGCGTGAAGTCTCTGAAACCTGCCCCGGCAAGTGATAACTTGCGTTCGGCACTTCCGGTATTGAGAATGGAATCAACCATTGCGTAGGAAAGCAAATGGGGCAAATGCGAAACAGAAGCAAAAACAGCGTCATGCTCTTCGGGCGTCATGCGCAACAAATCACTGCCGGTCGTTTTCCAGGCCTCTTCCCAAAACCGTACGGCTCGCTCTCCGATACCGTCGACAGGCGTGGAAATCGCCTTGGCTCCGACAAAAAGATCGGCGTCGGCGTAGTCGACTCCTGGCATTTCACCGCCCGCAATCGGGTGCACCGGCGCATAGTTGACAAATTTTTCCTTAAGCACCCGACGAGCCCCGTCAATCACAACGCCGCGCACGGACCCCACATCAGTAATGAGCGTGTCGTCTCCCAGGAAAGGTTCAATCTGCGCCATGACCTTTTCAATAGCCAGCACCGGTACGGCCACGAGTACAGCATCGGCTCCCTGTACACATTCCTGCAACGTTGAGCTGGCCGCATCGGCAATGCCCATGTCCACCGCTTTGAGCACGCTTTTCGTCGAGAGGTCAAATGCCGACACCGTATCAAACACGCCGCCGCGCTTCATGGCCCATGCCGCCGAAGCACCGATCAAACCCACGCCAATCAAGGCCAAACGCATTGTCAAATTTCCTTTCTTCGCGAAGACTCAAAGTGCCGAGAGCGTCTCGCGAAACGCTTTCATGAAAATATCGTTTTCTTCGGGAGAACCCACCGAAATACGCATGTATTCAGGGAGCCCGTAGCTCTTGAGCGGCCGCAGAATCACGCCTTTGCGCAGCATCGCTTCGTTGATTTCCGCCGCCTCGGGGCCGACGTGCACCATGAGGAAGTTGGCCTGCGAAGGCAGTTGCACGAGCTTGAGTTCATCAAAGAAAGCCGCCAGACGCGCACGCTCTTTGGCATTGGTCTGCACGACCTTCTGCAAAAACGCCTGATCTTCAAGCGCAGCTACCGCGGCAGCCTGCGCGGCCGCGTTCATGTTAAAAGGCGGCCGGATGCGGTTCATCATCTCGATGAGCTCTTTATTTGCCACACCGAAGCCCGCACGCAACCCCGCCAGACCATAGGCCTTGGAAAAAGTACGGGTCACCAGTAGGTTAGGAAAGCGCTTGACCCACTCAAAACTCGGCGTTCTGAGCTTTTCGTCCATAAAGTCCGTGTAGGCCTCGTCGAGAACCACGACGCACTTCTCGGGCACTCGCTCGAGGAACGTCAAAAGTGCGCCGGGATCGAGCGGTAACCCAGTCGGGTTGTTCGGATTGGTGATGTAGATAAGGCGTGTGTTGATGTCGGTTGCCGCAAGCAACCCTTCCAAATCCACCTGAAAGTCCTTGGTCGGCACCTCGACACACTCGGCAGCACATTCCTGCGCACTCAATTCATACACGGAGAAGGAATACTGCGAGTAAACGCACCGATCACCGGGTGACAAAACCGTTCGTGCGATCAAACCCAGAATTTCATCGGAGCCGTTGCCAACAATCACTTCGTCAGGGGAGACACCGGCAAAGGCCGCGGCCGCTTCACGCACAACCTGCGCCGCTCCGTCCGGATAGCGTGTGCCGTTCGTGAGCGCCTGCATCGCCGCTTGTTGAGCCTTGGGCGACATACCGAGCGGATTTTCATTACTCGCGAGCTTCACGATACACGTCGGATTCAGTCCGTACTGCCGCGCGGTCTCTTCGATAGGTTTACCCGCTACATAGGGGCTGATCGCTTCAAGCGCTTTGCGCGCCACAAATCCCTGCATTTTTTCTCCCTTCTTGTTTTTTCAGTACGCTGCCGTGTAAGAGCCCAGAAGCTTCAGATACAAAGCGATATGGCCGAGTTCATCGATAGCCTTGGCAACGGGCTCGTCCTCGATATGCCCGTCAACGTCCACATAAAAGTTGTAATCCCAAGCGCCGTTGCGTGCCGGACGACTTTCCAGTCGCACCATGGATACCTTGTACTTGGCAAAGGGGGCGAGCGCATCCAAAAGCGATCCGGCACGGTTGGGAACCGAAAAAATGAGACTCGTTTTGTGAAGCACGTTTTGCGCCTTGCGGCCCGCCTCCTTGCCGAGCACCAGAAAACGCGTGCAATTGCGCGGATCGTCTTCGACAGCATGTGCTGCGATATGCAATCCGTAAAGCGCCGCAGCGCGTTCGGCTGCCAGAGCTGCCACCTTCGGATCAGCTGCAGCTTCTTTAGCCGCCTGCGCGTTGGAGCTTGAGGGAACGAGCTTGGCCTGCGGCAGATGCGTCATCAGCCATATGCGACACTGGGCAAGAGCCTGCGGATGGGCGTGCACTTCAACAATGTCTTCGCGCTTGCCCGAGCAATTCATCAGATTGTGATGCACCGCCACATTGACTTCACCGATCACCTTAAGAGGTGTCGTAAGCAACAGATCGGCCGTACGCGTCACGATGCCCTCGGTACTGTTTTCCACCGGAACAACCGCAAAGTCAGCGGTGCCGCTGGCGGCCTCATGAAACACTTCGTCGAGACTTTCGCAGGCAAGCGCCTTGAAACTCGAGCCGAACTGCCGAACCACGGCTTCCTCGGTGAACGTTCCCTTCGGCCCGAGAAAGGCCACGCAAGGCAAAGCCTCGACGGCACGGCACGCGGACACAATTTCGCGTACGATGTTGCGAATCGCCTCTTCACTCAAAAGCGTACCTTCAGCTTTAGCGCGTGCCACGGTTCGTTCGAAAATTTCACGCTCGCGCTCGGGCTTATAGACGGCTCCAGCCGCTTTGAGTTTGCCAATCGAACGCGCCAGCTTGGCGCGCTTTTCCAAAAGTCCGAAAAGCTCGGTATCCGTTGCATCAATCACCTTGCGCAACTCTTCGATGCTGCCGCCGCTCGTGCAGAGATCCGTCATTTCATGTTCCCCCTGTTTTCCTTTTGTTTTTAGCCGTGGCGCTTGGCAAAATCCGCCATGAAATCGGCCAGCACCTCTGCGGCCCGCACAGGCAACGCGTTGTAGAGCGACGCGCGCAAGCCTCCGACCAAGCGATGGCCCTTAAGGTTCACTAGCTTCGCGTCGGCGGCTTCCTTAACAAAGAGTTCGGTGAGTGCCTCTTCGCGCAGGTTGAAGACCACATTCATGCGCGAACGCGTGCTGGGCGTGATCGTGTTGATGTAAAAACCGTCGCTGCTGTCGATGGCGTTGTAAATCAGTTTGGAGCGCAGTCGGGCGCGCTCATCCATCACTTCCACGCCGCCTTCGCTCACAAGCCACTTGCAGACAAGGTTGGCCACCCAAATCGCAAACGTGGGCGGCGTGTTGTACATGCTGCCCGCCTCGCTGTGCACTTGGTAATTGAGCATCGTGGGACAGGTTTCGCCCGCCAGCCCCAGGAGGTCTTTTCTCACAATCACAACCGTGAGACCGGCCGGCCCGAAGTTTTTCTGCGCCCCTGCAAAAACCAGAGCGTGGCGCCGGAAATCAATCGTGCGTGATAGGAAGTTGCTGCTCACGTCGCTAACCAGCGGCACACAATCCGGACACTGCGGAATGTAGTTGAATTCCATGCCGTTGACAGTCTCGTTCATGCAGTAATAAAGATAGGCAGCATCGTTGGGCACATTGATGCTGTCAGGATGCGGCACCTGTGCGCGCGAAGGTGTTCCGATCACGCTCACGCGGCAGAACTTACTCGCTTCGGCCGCCGCCTTCTTCGACCAAACGCCGTTGACAATATATGAAGCTTCCACCGCAGCGCCGAGCAGATTCAGGGGCACCATCGCAAACTGCATATGTCCGCCGCCCTGCAGAAAAAGAATGTCGTGCGTTTCCGGCACACTCAAGAGCTCACGCAAGAGATCGCGCGTCTCGCGAATGATCTGTGAAAACACGGGGCCGCGGTGACTCATCTCCACCAGACTCATCCCGCAACCGTGATAATCGGGAAACTCCTTGGCGACTTCTTCGAGAACAGGAACCGGCAGCACGCCTGGACCTGCCGAAAAGTTATATACGCGATTCATTTTTTTGCACGCGGCCTACGTACTCCGAAGGAAAACACGAGGTCGCTCTCCTGATGAATGATTGATTCCAAACGATGCTCTGCCGGAGCGCCTTTCGCCGATCTTTGCAAAATCGCCCTGCACGGAACAACAACCGCACAGGGCGTTTTTTGTCATCGGTTATTTATTTTCGCCGTTCTCATCGCTTGCCGGTACAGGGAATTCACCTGAGTCAGCGGTCGTTTCAGCGGCAAGTGCCGAGGCACCGTGTGATTCCGCATCCGTCGAGACGTCTTCGGAGTCTTCGTTGGCCACACGCGTCACACTCACAACCGTTTCGTCCAGCGTTTCCATGAGTTTGACGCCCTGGGTGGCGCGGCCCGACTGACGGATCGATTCGACGGTCGTACGGATCATGCGCCCGTTGTTGGTGAGCACGAGCACGGTGTCTTCCACATTCACCAGCGTTGCGGCAACCAGCTCGCCGTTGCGCTCGCTCGTCATGATGGCAATCTGGCCCTGACTGCGGCGGCCGTGCTTGGGGTGATCAGCCAGCGGCGTGCGCTTGCCGTAGCCGTTAGCGCAAACCGTCAGCACTTCCATGTTCGTATCGGCGTGCACGGCAAACATGCTGATGCACTTGTGTCCTTCGGGCAGCTTCATCGTGAGCACGCCGCGCGCGGCACGTCCCATCGGACGCACTTCGTTTTCGTCAAAGCGCAACACCTTGCCGTTGCTGCCGAAGACCATGATGTCCTGCGTGCCGTCAGTGATCACAGCCGTAAGGATGCTGTCGCCATCGTCAAGCGCAATGGCGGCCTTACCCACGCTCCGGATCACGGCGAATTCCTTGAGCGACGTCTTTTTCATCACACCATTGACTGTTGCGAGGAACACGTAGTGCGATTCGTCAAAGCGGCTCACGGGCAGAATCGTCACGATCGATTCGCCTTCGGCGATGTCAAGCAAATTGACGATCGCCTTACCCTTACTCGTGCGCGAGCCCTCCGGAATCTGGTAGATCGGCAAAGCGTAGACACGTCCGAAATTGCTGAAGCACAGGGCCTGATCGTGACTGCTTGCCGTGATGATACGGTCGATCTCGTCGCCTTCCTTGAGTTTGGCAGCGGCCTTGCCCTGACCGCCGCGGCGCTGGCTGCGGTACTCGGTGAGCGACTGACGCTTAATGTAGCCTTCGCGCGAAAGCGTCACAACCATCGTTTCTTCCGGCACGAAATCAAGCGGATTGAAGTTAGGGTCACCCGACGGATCGATTTCCGAGCGGCGATCATCGCCGAACTTGTCCTTCAATTCAGCCAGTTCGTCGTCCATGATTTTCACGACGCGCTCTGGACGGGCGAGGATGTCGAGCAAATCGGTGATCTGTGCGTTGGCCTGACGGTATTCGTCATTGATCTTGTCCTGTTCGAGACCGGTGAGCTTTTGCAGAGCCATCTGCAAAATCTTGTCGGCCTGAACGGGACTGAGGTGATACAAACCGTCGGCCTGCAGGCCGTAACAGGCGTCAATATCCTGCGGACGATAGTCCTGCGGATTGAAAGCAGCGTTCAAAAGACCCGATACCAGATCCGACTTCCAGCCGCGCGACATGAGCTGCTCGCGGGCAATCGGCGGATTGGGAGCGTTGCGGATGATGCGCAGGAACTCATCGAGGTTGGAAAGTGCCACCGCCTGACCTTCGAGAATATGTCCGCGCATGCGGTTTTTGTTCAGTCGAAAGATCGTGCGGCGATTGATGACTTCGCGGCGATGACGCAGGAAGGCCTCAATGATTTCGCGCAAATTCAAAACACGCGGGCGGCCGTCGACAAGCGCCACCATATTGATGCCGAACGACCACTGCAACTGGGTGAGCTTAAAGAGATTGTTGCGGACAACTTCACCGAATGTACCAGCTTTGAGTTCCATGACAATGCGCACAGTCTTGCTCGACTCGTCGCGCAGTTCACTGATGCCCTCAATCTTCTTGTCTCGCATCAGTCGGGCGATCGATTCGACGAGCACCTTCTTGTTGACCTGGTACGGAATATCGTCAACAACGAGCACCTGACGCCCCGACTTCGTTTCTTCAAAGTGCGTATGTGCGCGCATGATCACTCGGCCGCGTCCGGTGCGGTAGCCCTCGTGCACGCCCTTCAAACCGTAAATAATGGCGCCTGTCGGGAAGTCGGGCGCAGGCATCCGCGCAATGAGTTCGTCAATGGTCGCGTCGGGCTTGTGCAGCAGATGACGGCACGCATCAATCGTCTCGCGCAAATTGTGCGGCGGAATGTTGGTGGCCATACCCACAGCGATGCCGGCCGAACCGTTCACAAGGAGGTTGGGCAGACGCGCGGGCAGTACGGAGGGTTCCTTTTCGGAGTTGTCAAAGTTGGGAACGAAGTCAACCGTGTCCTCTTCCAGGTCGTCGAGCATCGCATCGGCAATGCGAGCCAGACGGCATTCGGTGTAACGCATGGCGGCTGCGCCGTCGCCGTCGATCGAACCGAAGTTGCCCTGGCCCCAGACAAGCGGATAGCGCATGGAAAAGTCCTGCGCCAGACGCACCAGCGTCTGGTAGACGGCCTGATCGCCGTGCGGATGGTATTTACCGATGACGTCACCCACGATACGGGCGCATTTCTTCGTGGCATGCGAGAAGTCGTTTCCGAGTTCGTGCATGGAAAAGAGCACGCGACGGTGCACGGGCTTAAAGCCGTCGCGCACGTCAGGCAATGCACGCCCCACAATCACGCTCATGGCGTAATCAAGATAGGAGCGCTTCATTTCGGTTTCAAGCGAAATCGGAAGCGTTTCCAAAGAGTAAGAAATCGGCATGCCGTTGGCTTCGCCTTGGGCATTGTCCTGATTGAGCTTGGTATCGTCGTTCGTATCCATGGTACCCCGATAGACAAAGCGTCAGTCTGTCAATTAACTGAACGCTTGAAATTGATTTTCGCCGGCGGAAAAAAGCAAAGCGCAAACACCCCCTTGATCCCCGCGGCAGAACCCCAGGCATTTTAGCGATTTACGCTCTAAAACGCGTGTATGGTATTTTGCGGTTCGGACGGTCTTAAGCGGACTTTGCCGAAAACATCCGTCAAGGCCTCAAATCGACGCATAGTGCGATTTTGAGCTTCACGGACATTGAAAAACGCAGCAACTTCCGCATAACTGTCTGCCTATCAGAAGATTTTTGCGACAAAAATCGGGGTTTTCGCACATTTTGTTGCGTCCCCCTTCTCCTTTTGCTTCAAGATGCGGCACAATACGGACAAAGTTCTGTCTTTCTGAGACGGAAGTTGTTTGCGTATGCTTTTTTGGAGCAAACGCGAACGAAGGTTTTAGGGCCTTTGACCCCAACCGCGCCGGATATGAATCCGGCTGACGCGGGACACACCGACGAAACAGTGCAGTGCCCGTCTTTGCATACTAAAAAGAAAGGAAGCGTAAATATGAAGACTTCGATCAAGCTTTGCGGCCTCGCCGCTGCTGTGTTGATGGCCACTGCCGGTAGCGCAATGGCTTCCGATACTGTCGTTCCCTATGTTTTGGATTCCCAGAGCAAGGTTGTGACGAACTCTACCGGTCTTTGCTGGCGCACCAGCTTCTGGACGCCCGCTCTTGCTGAACAGGGCGGTCCGGACGGCCTCGGTTGCACCTGCGACAAGGACATCCTGTCTGCCGCCGCCTGCACGAAAGCTGCTCCTGTGGAAGAACCGCGCGTTGCCAAGGTGACGCTCGCTGCCGATACGCTGTTTGCCTTTGACAGCGCCAAGCTCTCCGAAGACGGCCGTAACATGCTCGATCAGCTCGTGAGCCGTATGGCCGGTATGGATGTTGAAGTGATCCTCACGACCGGTTACGCTGACCGCCTCGGCAAGGATGCCTACAACCAGAAGCTCTCCGAACGTCGCGCCGAAGCGGTGAAGACCTACTTGAGTGAAAAGGGTGTTGACGGCGGTTTGATCCAGACCGAAGGCCGCGGTGCCGCCGATCCTGTCGTGAACTGCCCGAAGCCCGCAGCCGGCAGCCAGATCCGCAACATGCAGGACCTCATCAAGTGCCTCGCCCCGAACCGTCGCGCCGTGATCGAAGTGATCGGCACCCGTACCGTTCAGTAATCGGCATTTGATCTGAAACCTGGCGCAGCGCGCTGCGTCAGGTTGAAAAAAGCCCCGAAGGATTTCTCCGACGGGGCTTTTTCTTGTGCCGTTTCTCAGCCTCGTTACACAGCTGCGTCGCCCGTTTCACCGGTACGGATGCGAATGGCCTGTTCGATATCAAAGACGAAGATCTTGCCGTCACCGATCTTGCCGGTGCGGGCACTCTTTTGAATCGCTTCGAGGCACTGTTCAAGCAGATCGTCGGGAACAGCCGCTTCGATCTTGACCTTGGGGAGAAAGTCCACCACGTATTCGGCACCGCGATAGAGCTCCGTGTGCCCCTTCTGACGGCCGAATCCCTTGACTTCGGTCACGGTAAGGCCATTGACGCCGAGTTCAGCCAACGCTTCGCGAACTTCATCCAATTTAAAGGGCTTGACGATTGCGGTAACGAGTTTCATGAGACTTCCTATCCTTCTTGAGCGGCTAAATCCATTCATGCCAGCGTTTTTGCGCTTCGATGCGTAATTTTACGGAAACTCGGGCGGCTCGTAAGCGGCAGGCGAACGTCTCGTCCGAGCATCGCGCGGCTCACTTTGGGGCCGACCGGACACTGCGCCCGCTTGTACTCACTGCGAAGCCAAAGTTCAATCACACGATACACGTTGTCGGCGTTGTGGCCCAAGGCTTGCAGTTCAGCTGCGCTTTTCCCCTCTTCGAGCAACCCGCGCAAAATGGCGTCAAGCTCAGCATAGGGCATCAGCGCCGATTCGTCCGTCTGTCCTTCCTTTAATTCCGCAGAAGGCGGACGCGTGATAATTTCCTCGGGGATCACTTCTCTGCCCTTCATAACGTTGTAGGTACGCAGCATCTCCCAGACGTCCGTCTTCAACACATCCTTGATGGGAGCGTAGCCACCGACGGTATCACCGTATAGCGTGCAGTAGCCAGTGGCACTTTCGGACTTGTTGCCGGTGGCAAGCGTCAGCCACCCGAACTTGTTGGAAAGAGCCATCAGGAGAAGCCCGCGGCTTCTGGCCTGCAGGTTTTCTTCGGCAAGACCTTCGTCAGTTCCCGCAAAGTCGTTCGTAAGAACAGACTTGGCTGCATCGTAGATGGCACCGATCGGTCGCACACGGTAGTCGATTCCCAGGTTCTCCGCACAATCCTTTGCTAACTTCAAGCTCAAGTCCGAGGTGTAGCGCGTGGGCATCATCACGGCGTGGACGTGTTCTTTGCCGAGCGCTTCGACGGCAATGCCCGCCACCAGGGCGCTGTCGGCACCCCCGGAAAGACCCAATAAGGCATCAGAAAAACCGTTTTTTCGGGAATAGTCGCGCACGGCACACACCAGTGCGGCAAAGAGCGTTTCGTATCGACCGGGCTCCCGAACAAGTGCCGTCGTCTTGTCCTCAAAGAGATTAGAGACTGTTACCGCCCCTTCATCAGCCTCGAAGGCCTTGAGGCGCACCGTCTCACGACCTTTGCAATTGACGGCAAAACTGCGACCTTCGTAGATGACGTCGTCCTGGCCCCCAGCCTGATTGGCAACGGCAAACGCAATCCCCTCGCGAGCACAGTTGTCCATCATCAATTCCCGACGCTTTGCGCAGTCGCCCGAGTCAAACAGACCGAAGTCCAGCGCGCAGACGAGTTCAACGGCGTCGGCCTTAAGCGCACGCACGAAGGATTCATCCGTCAGATCATCCGCAAAGCAGTAATTCACCTCCACTCCGGAGTGATTAAGTATGGAGCGAGCGTTCTCAAGAACACAGCCTCCCTGCAGCGGTTTATCGATACGTTGGAAAATCTCGCCGCTTCCCAAAACGTAGATCGAGCGATTGATTTTTCCTTCAGATCGACTCGGCGCACCGACAAGCACGATTTTTCCGTCCCGCGACTGGCGGTAGAGCGCTTGCGCGAGCCCATTGATCGCCTCTTCAAGGGACATCCAGAAGTCCTCGCGCCCAAGCCACCCTTCAAGCGGCCATCCAGTGAGCGACATGGCAGGCGTCACGCAGATGGACGCACCGAGTTCGTGAGCCGTTTTAGCGGCGTCAAGGATCTGTTTGGCGTTGCCCTCCAAATCGCAGGCAACAGGATTGGTCTGGGCCAGGTATACAAACGGTCTATCGATCATGGCAGTCGTTTTTTTGGTTGTGGGTTGAGAGGCGCAAAAACTATAACGCCGCCGCGTCCGCCGGATACGAAAAGCCCCCGCTTTTTTCAAAGCGAGGGGCTTTTTTTTTCGGAGAAAACCGCAAACGGAATTAGGCCGTCTTAGGCTTGACTTCCATTGATTCGTAGCCGTGGACGCCTTCCATGATCAGCTTTTCGGCTTCTTCAGGGCTCTTCCAACCTTTGACCTTCACCCACTTGCCGGGTTCGAGGTCCTTGTAGTGTTCGAAGAAGTGACGGATCTGATCGAGCACATCGGCCGGAACGTCGTCGGCGGTCTTCCACTTGGCGTAGCGCAAGCAAACCTTGCTCACAGGCACGGCCAGAATCTTCCAGTCGATACCGCCTTCGTCTTCCATCACGAGCACGGCAACGGCACGGCAACGGCAAACGGTACCGGTCATCAGCGGGAAGGGCGTCAGAACACACACGTCAACCGGGTCACCGTCGTCGGCGATCGTCTGCGGAATGTAGCCATAGTTGCAGGGATAGTGCATCGCCGTGCCGACGAAGCGGTCAACAAACAGGGCACCCGACTCTTTGTCCACTTCATACTTGATCGGAGCGGAATTGGCCGGAATTTCAACAATCACATTAAAGTCGCGCGGCAGATCGCGGCCGGCGGTCACTCGGGCAAGACCCATTTCTCAACTTCTCTATTTGGAATTGGAAAAAACAGCCCGTTGACTTGAACGGGCCGACTTCAAGGGGCGAAATTTTAGTTGCAACCGCTTGATTTCGCAAGCAGTTGAACGATTTTCAGACTACGTCAAACGCAGCAGATTGGAAACGATGTGTTCACGCACGCGCTCATCGAGCGTGCCCGTGATCTCCACATGCACGAAACCGGCTTCACGCAGGCGTTCGGCACAACGCGGATGAATCGTCACAGCCGCACCGTGCAGGAACCACTCGCGGGCTCCCGGCACAGGACGGATGGCGTGCAGCAGCGTAGCCACCGAATCCGAACTCGTGATATAGACAATCGGTGAGGGACCGTGAATGGCTTTCTGCAAATCATCAATCTGTTGCGTGGACAGCTCAATGGGAACACGCACATAGGCAGCAAGCTTTTCCACATCGGCGCCAAGCTGCGTCAACTGTTCGGCAAGCCACTCCCGCCCCGTCTGACCACGGGCAATCAGCACGCGGCGCGGAATCTGGGTGTGCTTCAACAACTCGAAAAGAGCCTCACTGCCGGACTTTTCTGCATCACCCTCGGGGAAAATCACCGGAACATCGTCGCCCCAGGCCGCGCGGATCACGCGCGCGGTTCCTTCTCCGACGGTGGCAAGCGTGATGTGCTCGGGCCACTTCTGCACCCAATGCGCCACAGCTGCCACAGCGGCAGGCGAGGCAAGCACCACCATGTCTACATCGTCCAGATGCGACAGACGCTGAGAAACAAGTTCCTGATCTTCGGGAAGAGTGATCGTAAAGGCTGGCCAGCACCAAGCTTCAATACCGTCGGCCTTGAGTTTTGCAGCCAAACGATCGTTGGCTGCCCCCGGGCGCATCAGAATAACCAGTTGATGAGAGAGTCCCATGAACTTATCTTTTGTAAAGCTAAATCAACTTCTTAATTGAAGTCGCATTCTACTCGGCTCCTTACAAAAGTTCACCGGCCTTGATTGCGGCATACAAAAAAGAAAGCGGCTCTCGTACTGAGAAACCGCTTCTAGATTCGATCGTTGTCGAGTCAGGCTTATTTCGCTGTTGCTGCGAGTACTTCGGCCAGAAGTGCTTCGGCACCCTGAGCCTTGAGGTCCGCCACAACCTCTGCTGCCACGGTCTCAAAGTCCGCCGCCTTGCCGCGAGCCTGTGCGCAGATTTTGCGGCCGTCGCGATGGTCGCCCACATGAGCGCGCAGCCACAGTTCGCCGTTTTCAACAATGCCGTGCGCCGCCAGAGGCACCTGGCAGGAGCCGCCCAGAGCGCGGCTCACGGCACGCTCGGCGCCGGTTGCGCAACGGATGCCTTCGTCGTTAATGAAGGCAAGCAGTTCCAGAAGATCCTTTCGATCGGCTCGCACTTCGACGCCCAATGCGCCCTGCCCAGGTGCAGGCAAACTGGTTTCCACAGGCAGCAGCTCGCGGATACGGTCTTCGAGCTTCAGACGCTTAAGGCCGGCCCCTGCCATCACGAGAGCATCAAAGTCACCGTTGTCAAGCTTGGAAAGACGCGTACCGACATTGCCGCGAATCGGCAGAACCGTCAAATGCGGAAATTCAGAGCGCAACATCAGTTCGCGACGGAGACTGGCAGTACCAACCCGAGCACCCGCGGGCATGTCTTCCAGACGCGCATACTTGGAGCTTACGAAGGCGTCGCGCGGATCTTCTCGAGAACTCACAGCCGCCAAAGTAAAGCCCTCTGGCAACTGCATGGGAACGTCCTTGAGGGAATGCACGGCCAAGTCCGCCTGTCCTTCGAGCATCGCCGCTTCGAGCTCCTTAACGAACAAGCCCTTGCCGCCGATTTTGGAAAGCGTCTTATCAAGAATCTGATCGCCCTTGGTGGTCATGCCGAGAATTTGGACGTCCATTTCAGGGTAACGATTGCGCAACAGTGCCTGCACGTGCAGAGCCTGCCACATTGCCAAGGGGCTTTCGCGCGTCGCGATCACGCAGCGTTTCAGTTCGGTCATAGCGTCTTCTTTCAAGCTAAAGGCGGGCGCAGCACACTTTGGCTTCGCCCGCTCAAATCCATTCGTTCGGCGCGGATTCTAACAAAGCTACTCTTCGCGCTGGCTTAAGAGGCACATTGCTGACGTCAGACAGGAGAAAATTTATTTCCTCACCAGTTAAAAAGCGAGAAACTTTTGATATTATTGGCGTTTTTCGCAAAACCGAACCGCATTCAAAGCGCTTTTTTGAGGCGCTAGCTTCCGGCGCAACAGTTCGCCGTCGGTTCGTCACACAACTCACTTTCCGAATTTTTAAGCCATGACAGACGCGCACAATCACTCAGCCGATCCTTTGCATGCCAAGAAGGAAGCATGGTCGGGTCGTTTCTCCGAACCCGTTGCCGAGTTCGTGCTCCGATATACCCAGTCTGTGAGCTTTGACAAGCGCATGGCGGCCGCCGACATCGCCGGGTCGCTTGCTCACGCTCAGATGCTTGCGGCCTGCGGCGTGATTTCCGAACAGGATTTGGCCGATATCCGACGCGGCATGGCTCAAATCTCCGATGAGATCAAGACCGGCAAGTTCCTCTGGCAGCTTGAACTCGAAGACGTTCACCTCAATATCGAAGCGCGTCTGACACAACTGATCGGCGATGCGGGCAAGCGCCTGCACACCGGCCGTAGCCGCAACGACCAGGTCGCCACTGACATCCGCCTGTACCTGCGCACCGAAATTGATCAGATCATCGCCATGCTCGGCCATCTGCAGGAAGTGCTCGTGCACAACGCCTCTAAAGAAGCCGACACGCTCATGCCGGGCTTTACGCACATGCAGGTGGCTCAGCCCGTAAGCTTCGGCCACCATTTGCTAGCCTACGTTGAAATGTTCGAACGCGACCGTGAACGCATGACACAGCTGCGCAGCCGTGTCAACCGTTGCCCGCTGGGCGCCGCAGCTCTCGCGGGAACCACCTACCCGATTGACCGCGAAATGACGGCCAAGCTTCTCGGCTTTGAAGCGGTTTGCCAGAACTCACTTGACGCCGTGAGCGACCGTGACTTCGGCATTGAATTTACAGCCGCCGCAAGCCTCGTGATGATTCACATCTCGCGCTTGTCTGAAGAACTCGTCATCTGGATGAGCCAGCGCTTCAGCTTCATCAAGCTTCCCGATCGCTTTACGACCGGCAGCTCGATCATGCCCCAGAAGAAGAATCCCGACGTGCCGGAGACGGCTCGCGGCAAGTGCTCGCGCGTCGTAGGCGATCTGATGAGCATGGCCATGCTCATGAAGGGGCTGCCCCTTGCCTACAACAAGGATTTGCAGGAAGACAAAGAACCGGTGTTCGATGCCATCGACACCGTCAAAGACACGCTACGAGCCTTCATCGAAATGATGGCCGGCGTCGAACCCAACCGCGAAGAAATGCGAAAGGCGCTTCTGGCAGGTTACCCGACTGCCACCGACCTGGCTGACTATCTGGCCCGCCGCGGCGTTCCCTTCCGCACGGCCCACGACATCGTCGGCCGCGTGGTGCGTCTGGCCAGTGAGCGCGGCTGCGATATCGCCGATCTCACGCTTGAAGAGCTGCGTGAATTCTCCGACGTGATTACCGAGGATGTCTACGACGTGCTAACGCTCGAAGGCTCCGTAGCCGCACGCAATCACGTCGGCGGCACGGCTCCGGCTCAGGTTCGTCTGCAAGTCGCGCGTTGGGAGAAGATCTTTGCTGAACGTGAAGCCCAGGCCAAGGCCTTGAAATAACGTTCGCTTGACGCTTTAGCGACAACGGCGGCTTTCCAATTTTCGGAAAGTCGCCTTTTTTGTTTGCCTTGCCGAATGAAAACGCCGCACCCGACCCGCTAAAGTCGAGTGCGGCTTTCTGATCGACTTATGCCGTCAAAATCACATGCCCTTGGGCGGACGAATCACCAGCGATGGCTTCGTCTGCGCGGGATCGGGCAGCGGAACGATCTGAGCGAGCTTGCCGTGCTTGCGGCGCAGTTCTTCAATCGGACCGAACTCAATGGCGCGCTGCGGACAGGACTCCACGCAGATGGGCTGCAGACCGGCTTCGAGACGGTTAAGACAGCCGTCGCACTTGCTCATCTTCTTGGTGACCGGATTGAGGACCGGTGCATGGTACGGGCAAGCCATGGCGCAAGCGCCGCAGCCGATGCTCTGGAGTCGGCTCAATCGCTCTGGGGACAAGCTCACCGCGTCAAGGCTGCCACCGTTGATTTAAACGCAGTGCTCAAAGCCTATCAGGCTCTTCAGGGACGCGAGATCTGGAAACATGACGGGACGTTCATCGAGAAATATCAGCCGACGTTCGGACCGGGCGTTAAAGAACGGTTTGCGTTTGCCAAAACCGTTCACGACAAAGATCTGACAGAGCAAGAATCGCTTTGCGAACAAGCCGTGCGACACATCAATGGGTTGCTTGCCGATTCGTCCGTCCTGATTCTGCCTACGTTGCCTGGAGCCGGTTTGAAACTAGACTGTTCTCCAGACGACATGAACGCCTTTCGCAGCAAGATGAGCGCCTCGTTCTGCCTGGGCGGACTTGCCGGCGTACCTTGGATCACGCTGCCGCTGGCTGAAATCGACGGTGCTCCGCTTGGCGTGTCCTTGGTCTCGGCGTGCGACACGGACGCTTGGCTGTTGGAGCTCTCAAAAGCGCTGGTCCAAAACCGATAGGTTGAAATAAGCCGGCTTCGGAAAACCGAGGCCGGCCATGTTGGTTTAGGATCAGAGCGCGATTCCGACGCCGAAATAACCCGCCACCAGAATCACGATACCAAAAACAATGCGGTACCAACCGAAAACTCGGAAGTCATTCGTGGAGACATAGCGCAGAAGCCAGCGCACCACGACGATCGCAGAAACAAAGCTCACCACGAAACCCACGGCAATGGCCGGAAGACTGTCAAAGGCCAGGGCGTCCCGCGACTGCCACAGATCCCAGACCGTGGCACCGAAAATGGTAGGAATCGCCAGAAAGAACGAGAACTCGGTGGCTGCCTTGCGGGACAAGCCCAGAACCAGGCCGCCGATGATGGTCGAGCCCGAGCGCGACGTGCCGGGGATGAGCGCAAAGCACTGCATGCAGCCCACGGCAAAGGCGTCCTTGGCCGTCATATCGTCAATTGTCGGCACGCGCGGCGTGATGTTCTTGCGCTCGTGGTAGTCCTCGATCCACAGAATGATCAGGCCGCCGATCACGAGCGCGAGCGCCACCGTAAAGACATTGAAGAAATGCGACTTCACAAAGCTCGAAAGCGTAGCGCCCAGAACGGCAGCAGGCAGAAAGCCCACGATGATGTTGATCGCAAGACGCTGCTCTTTTCCGGACTTAAAGAGATTAAGCAAAATCGCTATCAAGCGCATCCGGTAATGCCAGCAGACGGCGACGATGGCGCCGGCCTGAATGGCGATGTAGAACGTGTCGGCCCATACGGGAGCGAAATTGATGATGTCGCCCGCCAGAATCAGGTGTCCGGTCGAACTCACCGGCAAAAATTCCGTCAGGCCTTCGACGATGCCGAGAATGAGACTTTGGATGAGAATAAGAATGTCCATGGGTGCAAATTCACTCGTTTAGGCCTTGCCTTCGGGCTCGGCGGTGACGACTTGGGGAGTGGCCAATACCTTGTCGATTCGACGTCCGTCCATATCGGCCACTTCAAAATCCCAGTTTTCCCAGCTCACACGGTCACCTGTCTTAGGCAGCCGCTGCAGCAACAGCATCATCATGCCGGCAAGCGTGTTGTACCGTCCCTGCTCCTCTTCGGGCACTTCCTTGATGCCAAGCGTATCTTTGAGTTCCGGAATTGCAATGATGCCGTCCAAAAACCAGGAGCCGTCCGGACGTTCTATTGCCATGCGCTCGTCTTCGGTTTCAGCCTGGAATTCCCCGGCGATGGCTTCGAGCACGTCGCGCGGCGTAACGAGACCAACCACTTCACCGAACTCGTCAACAACGAGAGACAAAGGCACGATTGTGCTCTTGAAGTGTTCCAAAAGCTCCATGCCGCTTAAAGATTCGGGAACATAGACGGCCGGAAGCAAGTTCTGGGTAAAGTCGATTTCCTTTTTATCGACGATCTGCTGCAACAGGCTTCGCGTTGAGCAAATGCCTTTGACGTCGGATAAGGAACCGGATGCCACCACCAAACGAGAACGCTTGCTGGTCAGAAGTTTTTTGACGTTTTCTTCGGTGCTGTCCTGCAAATCAATCCACTCGATGTCGCTTCTGGGCGTCATCACCGAGCCCACCTGACGCTCGTCAAGGCGAAATACGTTGCGCACCATGTCGCGTTCGCTTTCCTCAATGGCGCCCGAAGCGCTGCCCTCTTCTATCATCGCGTGGATTTCTTCCTGCGTGACGCCGGCTTCTTCACCCTTGTCAAGGCGCAGCACCTTCAAGACGAACTTCGTGGAAAACGAAAGCAACTTCACGAAGGGACTCATGATAAGGCTCAGCAAGTGAAGCGGACGGGCGACGACGCTCGCGAGAGCCTCGGGGCGGCTTTGTCCCAAACGTTTGGGAACGAGTTCGCCGAGCACGATCGAGAAATACGTCACAAACACCACCACGAGCGTTACGCCGAGTACCTTGGCGGTTTCGGGCGAAACGCCCCAGCCGACGAGCACTTCAGCGGCCGGCCCGGCCAGAGCCGACTCACCGACAATACCCGAGAGAATGCCAATCGAAGTGATGCCCACTTGAATGGTAGAAAGCGCCCACGTGGGATCAGCCTGCAGGGAAACCGCACGCTGAGCACCCTTGTTGCCGTCTTCGGCCATGATCTGCAGTCGAGCCTTGCGGCTGGTGACGAGCGCAATTTCGCTCATCGAAAAAACGCCGTTGAAAACAATCAGCGCAAAGAGCATTAATACATCAAACCAACTGCCCATGGCAAAAGAAAATCCTCAAAAATCAAGAGTTTTGAATTGTATGGAAAATTTGTTTGCTGACGCTTAGGAACAAACCGCAGTTGTGTTGCGAAGCATTGCGATCGTCAGCGTTCACATCAAAGGTGCGAAAAAGTCCCGACCGGCAACGCACCGGAAGGGACTTCGTAATCAGACAAGCTGCATCGCTTCTTAGAACGGCAGCTTCATGCCCGGAGGCAACGGCATGCCGGCCGTGGCTTCACGCATCTTCTGCTGAGCGGCGGCTTCAGCCTTGTGAGCAGCGTCATTGATAGCCGCGGCGATCAGATCCTCGAGCATTTCCTTGTCGTCTTCGGAGCCCGAAAGCAGACTCGGATCGATTTCGACGCGCTTGGCCTCGTGCTTGCAGGTCACTGTGATCTTCACCATGCCGGCACCGGCTTCGCCCGTCACTTCGATGTTGGCGAGCTCGGCCTGAGCACGTTCCACATTTTTCTGCATTTTCTGAGCCTGAGCGAGCAGACCGGAAAAATTGCCTCTCATTTTGATTTCACCTATTGAGTCGTTTGAAAAAAAATCAGTTATCGGCTTTTCGAACCGACGTTTCATCGAGTTCGCCGTCAAGCACACGCAAGCATTCTTGCACAAACGGATCGCTCTTAAAGGCTTCGATCATCGCCAGTCGCGCGGCGCGTCGCTCGGACTCCTCCCAAAGCGACAACGTCGGATGCGACTTGCCGTCGTGCTCCTGAGCGTCGAACTTCACCTGAAAACTCTCACCCTTGAGACGCTTCATCGCCCCTTCGATCAGATGCACTACGTCAGGCGTGAGCAGCATACGGCTTCTCGGACGCAACAGCACATGATCATCGGTCAACTCCAACACGACGCTGCCGGCAGCCACTTCACGCGGCAGAGCCGTCAGCCCCGAGGCACACACAAGTTTTCGCCAGTTAGAAAGCAGTTCGTCGGGATGAATCTCTATCGGAGGAAGAATCGCCGGCCCCCTGCTGGTGCGCACTCTTCTAACCGGCTCAGCGCTCTCCCCGGCCGGACTCCTGAGGCGGCAGATCCGCCCAGGGCGGTGCCGCGTCGGCCGCGATTTCAGGCGGCACGTCCTCATGCGGAATTTCAGGCGGCATCGCGTTGTCGGCAACACGTGCCTTGGGTGCTTCGCGAGTCGGTTCGGATTTTTTCTCGGGCACCTTGCTGCCGGGAGCAAAACCGGCTGGCTTAAAGGCAAGCATACGCAAAATGGCCATCGTAAAGCCTGCGTACTCGTCCGGAGCCTGAGCCATATCGGCACGCGCCTGCAAAAGGATCTGGTAGTCGAGTTGCACTTCTTCAGGCGTCATGCTGCCTGCGAGCTTGCGAATGCGTGCAAGCGCAGAGTCGCTCTCGGTGAGCGCATCCGGCACGCGTTGCAAAATAGCAATGCGGTGCATGAGGCTAGCCCAGTCACGCACAGCTTGACCGTAACTCACGCCGTCCAATCCGATCTGTCGAGCCGTATCAAGCGCCTCCTTGGCCCTGCCTTCGAGCACCATTTCGGTGAGGTCGCACAGCACGTCGGAGTCCATCACGCCCAGCATTGCACGCACTTTCTCAAGCGTCACATCACCCGCGCAGAACGCAATCGCCTGATCCAGAAGCGACAAGCCGTCACGCATCGAACCACGGGCGGCACGGGCGAGCAGATCCAATGCGGCAGTTTCAGCAGGAATGCCTTCTTGCTGCATCACGTGCTGCATATGGCCGGAAACGGCCGCCGGAGACATATTCTTCAAATTGAACTGCAGGCAGCGAGAAAGCACCGTCACAGGGACTTTCTGGGGATCAGTCGTTGCGAGAATGAACTTGACGTATTCCGGCGGCTCCTCCAAGGTCTTTAGCATCGCATTGAAGGCATGCGTCGTGAGCATGTGCACTTCGTCGATCATGTAGACCTTGTAACGGGCATTGGAGGGCGCATACATGGCGCGCTCCAGAAGCTGCGTCATTTCTTCGACCGAGCGGTTACTTGCCGCGTCGATTTCAATGTAGTCGACGAATCGCCCCTCGTCGATGGCTCGGCACGCCTCGCATTTTCCGCAGGGATGGGACGTCACGCCCCCCTTGCCATCTTCGCCGACACAATTGAGGCACTTGGCCAAAATACGCGAAAGCGTCGTTTTGCCCACACCGCGCGTACCGGTAAAGAGATAGGCGTGATGAAGACGATTTTCGTCTAAAGCGTGCTTTAAGGCGGCAACGACATGTTCCTGCCCGACCATGCTCTCGAAGTCATGGGGGCGCCACTTTCGGGCGAGAACCTGATAGCTCATGGGAAGATCTAACCGAACAAAAGAATGGAGAGACGCCGCCAGCTTAGGAACTGCTTTCACGGCGAATCGGTCGGTCAATTATAAGGAAGCACAGAAACGAATTCGGCGAGCCTTATCCTCGGCACTAAGAGTATTCCGCCGTGGCTGCTTCGTTCCCGACCTGACCAGGTTAGCAGAGCTCTTATGCGAGGGGACCCGCCGAACTGCGCATTGTAGCGAAAAAGCGGCACGCAGGAAAGAGCGCGATGCCGCATTTGCAGAAAATTCGTGATGTTTGGGCAATTACTTGGCTTCGGAATCTTTTTCCTCAACCTTTTTGTCGCTCTCCAGACCAGCAAGCTTTTGCAACTGTGCAATCATCTGCGCCTGCTGCTGCAGCTGACGCTCAAGCTGGCGAATCTTAACAACATAAGGATCGTCTTCACCCGGCACCACACCGTAAGCCATAAACTGGGAATGCAACTGTTCGCGCTGCTTCTTCGTTTCCTTCGTCGAACGGGCGGGAACCCCCACCACCGTCACGTTTTCTGGTACTTCATGCACCACAACGGCGTTGCTGCCGATGCGTGCGTTGTCGCCCACGGTGAATCCGCCGAGAATCTTGGCACCGGCGCCCACCACAACTCCTTTTCCAAGCGTCGGATGGCGCTTCTGTCCGCGGCCGAGACTGACGCCGCCCAACGTCACGCCGTGATAGATCGTGCAGTCGTCGCCTACGACAGCCGTTTCCCCAATCACCACCCCCATACCATGGTCAATGAAAACGCGACGGCCGATACGTGCAGCCGGATGAATTTCAATGCCGGTACAAAAACGCCCCACGTGGCTGACCCAGCGGGCAAAACCGTACCAGCCCTGAATCCAACACCAGTGAGCGGCGCGATGAAATGCCAGCGCATGCAGGCCGGGATAACTGAAAATCACCTGCATCGGACCAAGCGCTGCCGGGTCTCGCTCGAGAATGGTCCGCATGTCTTCCTTAATGCGCTCAAACATTTGCTTCGTATCCTTTTTCTGTCGGTGTTGGTTTCGGGCAAACGGCGCGATTGACACACCGATCCTGCACCTGGTTTTGATTGTACCGCAGGCTTGCCCGAGGCCTGAAGCTTCAGGAGAGCTTTTGGCTTAACTTTGGTTCTTTTCCGAAACCAAAGGCTTTTTTCGTCCGGCTCTCAGATGTCTCGGGCAAATGATCGCCGCACAAATGCCTCGGAGTAAATCGACTTCGGATTGCGTCAGCAGCGCGCGAGAGAAAATACTGCGGCTCATCGCCATGAGATTCTTTGGCTCCTCGGGTTTATGTGCGCCGCAGGCCGTCATCGCCTCCTCCCAGTGCCGCATCAGCCCTTCGACGGCGGCGGCGCTTGCGGCCGGATCCTGTTCAAATCGCTGCTGCCAGCCGTAGAGTCCGGCGGCGTGCGCCCTTTGCAAAAGCGCCATGTGCATCTCGTAGGCTGCGATCTGTACCGCCTGAGCAAGATTGAGGCTCTGGCTTAAGGGATTGGCCGGAATGGCCGTGGCGAAGCGACAAAGGCCCACTTCTTCGTTGGTAAGCCCCGAGCGCTCGCAACCGAACACAAACGCAATGCCAGGGCCCTTGTTTTCCTCGGCCCAAAGTCCTGCGCGATCGGCACTTTGCCGCATGGTTTCCAGAGCAGGACCGAAGCGGCGGCTGTAGCCAGTCATCGCAAAGGGAAGCGCCACGTCGGTCAAAGCAGCTTCAAGACTCGGGTAGTCGCGTGAATGCTTAAGCACATCCACCGAACTCGTCGAAAACGCCACGGCGTCGGGATTCGTGCGGTATTCGGGGTCTACAGGCGCGACCACGCGCAAATCGGTAAAGCCCATCGTCTTGATGGCTCGAGCAGCCGCTCCGATGTTGCCAGGGTGACTCGGTCGTACCAGTACAAATGAAATCCGACTGCTGTGCGGAGGAAGCGTTTGATTGAGCGTTGCGTCCATGATCCTGTTGACTGCATTTTTAGCGGAATAAGAATCATACGGGTTATGAGCATCGGATGCAGATTAGTTCAAGGTTTTGTCCGATTCTTGCCAATATCCTTGCTCATCGCCGCGAGCCTGATTTGATAAAATACGCGCACTCAAATTTCAGCCCCTTCCTCCACCGGACGGGCATCCATTCAATTCAGGGAGTTGATGATTCGCTTCAGCTCCCCTTTTGTCGTTATTTTCTCTTTCGAGTCGTTACCCTCATGCCCTCAGCCCAACTTGAAGTCGCAATCCAGGCCTGCCGCAAAGCCGGCAACTTCATCAACCGCGAAAGCCTCGACCTCTCGGCCATTGAAGCCCGCGAAAAGGCTCCGTTCGACTTCGTGAGCCGCGTGGACACCGGCGCACAAGAACGCATCACATCAATCATTCGTCAGTACTTTCCCAAGGACAGCATCGTTGCCGAAGAATCCGGCACGATCGTCAATCCCGGGGCGGACGGCGTCTGGTACGTGGATCCGCTCGACGGCACGACCAACTTCCTGCACGGCTTCCCTCACTACGCCGTGAGCATTGCTTACGCCCTCAAGGGCCGCGTGATGGCCGCCGCCGTCTATGATCCGGTCAAGGACGAACTCTTCAGTGCGGAACGCAGCCGCGGCGCATTCCTAAACAACGCCCGCATCCGTGTTTCAGGCCGTACGGACATGAGCAAGGCTCTAATCGGCACCGGTTTCCCGTTCCGCCGCAACGACAACTACGAAATGTTCCTGCCCAAGCTCGAACGCGTCGCTCGCTCCTGTGCGGGACTGCGCCGCGCCGGTTCTGCCGCGCTTGACCTCTGCTATGTGGCTTGCGGCCGCTTGGACGGCTACTGGGAAGCCAACCTCAAGAGCTGGGATCTTGCCGCCGGCTCGCTCATCGTTTTGGAAGCTGGCGGTCTTGTTACTGACCTTTCAGCCGGTGAAGACTACCTTGCCACCGGCGGCATCTGCGTGGGTACGCCCAAAATCTTCGCTCCGCTTCTCATGAAAGTAACCGACGCCAATACCGGCAAGTAAGACTTTCTTTCCGAAATATGGCTGATACGACTACGCCGCTGCAGGAGGGCGGTGCGGCGGCGATTGACCCGTACGCCGGCCACACGCCCATCATGCGCCAATACCTGATGCTCAAAGACAAGCATCCCGGGGTATTGCTTCTTTACCGACTCGGCGACTTCTACGAAACTTTTTTCGATGACGCTATCCGAGCAAACCGCATTCTGGGTCTCACGCTCACGCGTCGCGGAAAGGATTCCGAGGGAAACGCTATTCCGATGGCGGGTGTCCCTGCGGCCACACTCGAGCAGTATTTGGCACGTCTCGTGAAAGCAGGCGTATCGGTCGCCGTCTGCGAACAAATGAGCGAAGCGATTCCGGGTCGCAGCATCGAACGAAAAATCGTGCGCATTGTGACGCCGGGCACGCTCACCGACGGGGCCCTCTTAAACGACAAACAAGATTCGCCGTTGGCCGCTTGGGTTCCCGGCAAAGGCCGAAACGCTCAAGGGGCCTTGATATGGCTAACACTTTCCAATGGTGATTTCCGTGCATGCAAATGCACGCTGCGAGACCTTCCCGGCGAAATCGCTCGCATAACGCCCGGCGAAATTCTTCTTTCGGAAACGGTCAAAGAAACGCGAACCAACGACTTCGACGGTATTCCGGTGACAACGCTTCCCGACTGGCACTTTGACGGCCAACGCGGTGCTGCACTAATCAAAGAAAAATTTGGACTGGAAGCTCTCGCCGCACGAGGACTTGAAAACGAACCGGAGATTCTTGCCGGCGTCAATGCCATCCTTGGCTACGTTGAACAGACTCAATGCGATGCACTGCCGTTCTTGCGTGCACCGGTACTGGAAGAAAACAGTGCCTACGTAGCGCTTGACGCCGTTGCGCGCCGCAATCTGGAAATCAGTGAGACGATTCGCGGCGACGAAGGCGACACGCTCATGCGCGTGGTGGATCACTGCCGTACAACAATGGGATCGCGCACACTGCTGCACTGGCTGCATCACCCGTTACGTGATTTTGCGGTCGTACGCAGCCGCCATGAAGCCGTTGATGAACTTCTCAAAGATCCAACCCTTCGTGGAGAACTCGACGCATGCGTCAACGGCCTTCCCGATATCGAGCGCAACGCCGGACGCATCGCCCTCAGAAGCATTCGTCCGCGCGAGCTAGCCGCACTTCGCGACAGTCTGGAAAAACTCGACAGCTTTGCGGCTCTCGGTCAGCAGTGCCGTAGCCCGCTACTGAGATCTCTTGCTCAAACCGCCGTCATCGATATCGTGCTCAGTCAGGAGCTGCACAAATGGGTTGCACAAGAACCCGTAACTCTTTTGCGAGAGGGCGACGTCATTGCCGCAGGAGCCGACGAAGAGCTTGACAGCTTGCGTGCCATGCGTGACAACGCTGGTGAATTCCTCGTTAATCTGGAAGCCAGAGAAAAAGAGCGCACAGGCTTATCGTCGCTTCGCGTTGAATACAACCGCGTCTCCGGCTACTACATCGAAGTTCCCCGTGCGGCCGCTGAACGAGTTCCTGCCGACTACCGACGTCGTCAGACACTCAAGAACGTCGAGCGTTTCATCACACCGGAACTTAAAGCTTTTGAAGACAAAGCACTTTCGGCTAAAGAACGTTCTCTGGCTCGTGAAAAAGAACTCTGGGATGCGCTTCTCGATCGCATCCAGGTCTTTGTCAAACCGCTTCTGGACGCCGCAGCGGCCGTTGCGAGCGCCGATGCTCTTCTTTCCTTTGCCAAGCATGCCGAAACTGCTGACTGGATAAAACCGTCAATGAGCGCCGTTCCCGGCATTGATTTGCAAGGAGCGCGTCACCCCGTTGTGGAACACGCGCTGGAACATTACGTTCCCAATGACTGCGTACTGACGCCCTCGCGTCGGCTTCTTGTCATTACCGGCCCCAATATGGGCGGCAAGTCGACCTTCATGCGCTCCGTAGCACTGATTGCGCTTCTGGCATGCGCAGGGAGCTTTGTGCCCGCCACCGCGGCCCGCATCGGTCCGATCGACCGTATTCTCACACGTATCGGCGCCTCTGACGATCTTGCTCGCGGTCGTTCCACTTTCATGGTGGAGATGACGGAAGCGGCTGCCATTCTGCATCAGGCAACGCCCAATTCGCTGGTGCTGATGGACGAAATCGGCCGCGGCACCTCGACTTTCGACGGGTTGAGTCTCGCGGGCGCAATTGCCAAGGAACTAGCCGTCACCACGAAGAGTTACACGCTCTTTGCGACGCATTACTTTGAGCTCACACAGCTTGCCGCTGAGATTCCTGAAGTGGCCAACGTCCACGTAAGTGCTCGCGAAACCAGCCGCGGCATCGTCTTCATGCACGATGTCCGTGAAGGGCCTGCCAATCGCTCCTATGGTATTGCTGTGGCTGAACTTGCAGGTATGCCTGCTGCTGTCACACGTCGCGCTCGCGCCATGATGGCCGAAATTGAGGCACGATCGGTCGTTTCCGACAGTCAGTTGGATCTGTTTGCGATTGATGCACCGTCCCCCTTGCCGGCAGAAGAAAGCGAATCTGCAAAGGCAGCGCGTCACTTCGCCGAAGAGGTATCAATGCTTGACGTGGATGATCTTTCGCCGCGAGATGCTCTGGCACTCTTGTACACACTCAAGGAAAAGGCCGGCAACGCACTCAACGATTAGTCGGAGAGCTACAAAAAAAACGCTAACAAGAAGGAGGCTGCATGGCCTCCTTCTTTTTGCGTGGTTTTCGAAACAAGAACGCAAAAAGCTCTTCACAGTCCTGTCGTTTGTACTCTCGTGGTATGTACATGGCTTGGACTTCTAAGTGTCTAAAAAATCCATACCACTTCAAAACGCAGAAATGACGAAACCCCCGAAGGAGAGACTCCAACGGGGGTTCGCTTTA